>JAABUS010004822.1_pt1 | contig 18802 bp, 14 predicted proteins | sample 5560161 | NCBI WGS metagenome assembly JAABUS01 (sample SAMN10711885, study PRJNA513376) | rock metagenome | isolation source: Antarctica rocks | place: Antarctica: Victoria Land, Trio Nunatak nord | collected 2016-01-04 | reverse complement strand
TTCGCCTGGCGTGTGGGGACGTGGTACCACTTCAAGCTGCGGCAGCAGGGGGGCGTGCTTATGGGCAAGGTCTGGGCCGAGGGCGAGTCGGAGCCGTCGTCGTGGATGTTCCGCCAGGAGGGCTGGGCCGCTCGCGTCGGGGCGCCCGGGCTCAACGGCGGCTCGTATGACACCGCCACCGCCACCTTCGACGACTTCGCCGTGGGGACTTGAGCCCTATCACGCATCCTTCGGGGGAGAGGCGACCGGTGCATTATATGTAACCTTGCCCCAGCTCCGGGCCGATCGGCCCGAGATCCAGACCCAGAAGGCCATCCAGGCCGCGGCGTTCAACACCAGGAAGGACGACGCGGCCGAGATGGCCCGCGACCGAGCACCGAAGCCGATCACTCCGGCCAGGGCGATGAGATAGCAGGCGACCTGGATCAGGAACAGGGAACGGTACAGCATCTCCCCCGCCCCCAGCGTCGCCGCGAGCCCCAGGGCCCCCAGCAACGCCCACGGGACGAGGAGTCGGGTCAGCTTGTGTGAGACGAATTGCCACCAGATGGGGTTCCGCCACGGAAGCAAGAGGGACGGGAGCCGAACGATGAGCTGGAAGTTCCCGCTGAGCGTCCGCACCTTCCGGCGGAACTCGTCGCGGGCCCGGTCGGGCAGGCGGTCGTAAGCCCGGGCACGCTCGTCATGGACGACCCGGTAACCTTGCATGACCACGCGGAGCGGCCAGTAGACGTCGTCGAGGATCGTCCCGGGGGGGATCGAAGGGAAGAGCTCGCGGCGGACGGAGCAGATAGCCCCCGTCAGGCCGACGCTCGAATGCAGTCGGCTCTCGGTCCGCCGCAGCCATTTTTCGAACCGCCAGTAGAGTCCCACGCCGGCCATCACCCCGGGGGCCTCCTCCACGACCAGGTCTCCCCCGGCGGCCCCGACGGCGGGGTCGGCGTAATTCTCGAGCAGGCGTACCAGGGCGTCCGGGGCCCACGTCTGCCTGGCGTCTGCCAGGACGAGCACATCGTTCGAGGCCTCGGCACAACCGGCACTCAATGCCGCGGCCTTGCCGACGTTGGTCGGCAGGTCGATGACGCGTACGGTCTCCCCGCCGGCGGCCCGCGCGGCCTGCGCCGTGTCGTCGGTGGAGCCGTCGGACACGACGATCACCTCGCCGCGCAAGCCCGATGCGGCGATCAGGCCCGCGAACTCGCGGACGCGACGGCCGATCGCGGCCGCCTCGTTGCGAGCCACGAGGACGACCGAGACCGAGGGCAGCCGGCCGCTCGCGGCGGCGACCGGGCGCCCCCCCAGCCTGGTGACGATCGCCAGGACCAGGGGATAGACGACGTAGGGGTAAGCGATGAATGCAATACATGCCCAGAAAGTGAATTGTAGCAATGGATTATCCATGAACTCCGACCGGCGGGACGTTGGTGGGGTCGTTCAACGCAGACGAGGCGTCGTGCGCCAACCTGTAGTTTGCGGCAAGCCGCAGGCCCGCCTGCTCCCAGGTATATTTGGAGGCGTGCCGGACGAGGTCATCCTCTCGAAATGACATCGCTCCGAGTCTTTCGAAGGCGAGGGCGAAGCTCTCCGCGTCCCGTTCCACGAGGATGCCGAGCGAATCGTCGCAGATCACTTCGGGCGTCCCCCACACGCGGGTGCCGATGACCGGGGTCCCGCACGCGAGGGCTTCCAGGAGGACGTTCGCCCATCCCTCCTTGCTGGAAGCGAGGCAGAGCGCATCGGCCGCGCTATACCAGTAGGGGAGCATCTCCGGGGACTGCTCCCCCGCCAGGATCACCTCTCCTTCGAGGCCGTGCTTGCCGATGAGTTCGCGCAATACCGAGGAATAATTCCCCTCTTCCCCCGCGGCCCCGACGATCGCGAGCCTGGGGACCGGCCGGTGTCGTCCCTTCAGCAGGCCGAGGGCTTCAATGAGGATGTGATGTCCTTTCCGCTCGACGAGATGGCCCACCGAGACGAGGTGGCGCCTGCCGGGGTCCAATTTGAGCTGCGCACACGCGACTCCCCTCGGTATGGGCCGGAAGATTTCCATATCGACCCCATTCGGGATGGTCTCGGTCCTCTCCTCGGGACAACCCAGGGAGAGGACGCACTGCCGTAATGCCTCCGCGACCGACATGACACGCGCCGCCCCCCTCAAGGCGTATTTCACCTGCCTGCCGCGCACGGGGAATTCGGGGAGGTGGTTCACGTCGTGGCCTCGGACCGTGATGCAGTACGGGACCCTCCGGATCATGGCGAGGAGCCGAGCCGCCCATCCTTCGGGAAACGCGAGCTGGGCGTCGATGAGGTCGTATTTCAGCCCGCGGGAGGCCCACCAGATCGACACGGCCAGGAAGAGGCCGTCGAGGGGTTTCATGTACTTCGGGATGGACAGATAGCGTGGATAACGGACGCTCAGGCCGAGAATCTCGGCCTGCTCGGGGATGAGCCCTCGGTGTCGATATCGCTCCAAACGAGTCCCGAACGGGAACCACGGGACCGGTGACATGATGACCAGATCGGCCAGGGTCGAAGCGGCGCGAAGACGACGTGCGACGAAGATCCCGAAGTTGGGCAAGGCCGGATTCGGGAACATCGTGGTGATGACGAGGACGCGTAACTTCGGAGGGTTCATTTCGACTTCCTGCAGTGACTTTCTCCCCCCCTCTCCCCCCGGGAGAGGGTGCCTGGAGGGCGGGTGAGGGGCTGCGATTTCGCGAAGCAAACGGCCTCGATCTCTGTAATCTCCGCATGACCAGAGCAAACCGCCCGAAATCTATGCCATTCCACGCACGGGCCGCACGACTTCGCTGAGGGAACCTTCCCAGATACGCCCCAGTTTCTCGGCGAGCACATCCCAGTCGTAGCGTTCCAGCACGAACCGACGACCGCATTCGGCCATCGCCCGGGCCGCGTCCGGATCGCGCAGGCATCCCACCAGGGCCGCGGCCATCTCCTCGACCCGCTCGACGACCGCCAGCTCGTGCCCGGCGGTCAGGCGGAGTCCCTCGGCGCCGACGCGGGTGGAGACGACCGGCAGGCCGGTGGCGAGCGCCTCGAGGATCTTGAGGCGCGATCCGCCGCCGATCCGGAGCGGGACGGCCATCACCCCGCTCCGGGCGAGGAATGGCCGGACGTCGGGGACGTCGGGGTGCAGCGTCACGTTGGGCATGTCGCGGGCCCGCCGCGAGAGCGACTCGGGCGGGTTGCGCCCGACCAGGTCGAGCTTCGCCGACGGGACGACGGCCAGCACCGCCGGGAAGATGATGTCCAGCAGCTGATTCACCGCGTCGAGGTTCGGCCGCCAGTCGAAGCCGCCGAGGAAGAGGATGCGATCGTGCTCGCGCGCCGGCTCGACCGTCCCGAAATAGGCCCGGTCGATGCCGTTCTCGACCACCTCCACCCGCTCCGATCCGAACCGCCCGCGCACCAGGGCCGCGTCCTCGTCGCTGACGACGACGACCCGCGTCGCCTCGGCGAAGGCCTCGCGCTCGAAGTGCTCGAACTTGTGCCACTGGCGGGCGATGTACCACTTCCTCAGCCGTCGGGGCTCCGTCTCGTGGTACCGCTGCCAAATCTGCGACTCGACGTTGTGGGCCATCAAGACCTTGCGGACGCCGGTCAGCCCGCGTAGGGCCTCGAAGTAGGGCGCCCCCTCGGCCTGCCAGAGGTCAACGGCCTGCGTCTCGGCGAAGGATCGGACCGCCGCGCGCATCTCGGGCCCGACATGCGACGAGACCGAGTAGGGGAGCGGCGAGGCCAGGTTCGCGGCTAGTCGGGCGTAGAAGGCCGGCCCCGACTTCGGCGGCACCTCGTGGTCGACGCCGAGGGTCTCCACGCCGTGCTCGCCGAGGTGGGCCGCGGCCGACCGCGATTCCTCCGCGTCACCGCCGCGATGATAGATGTAGGTGATCCGATGGCGGGCCGCCAGGCGTAGCGTCAGGTTCAGCGTGCGGATGCGATTGCCCGCCGTCGGAGGATAGGGCAGGCTGCCACCCACGATCACGACATTCATCCGCATCTCCGCACGACGTTTCACCGTGAACCAGGGGGTGCTCATCTTCGTGTTTCGCCGTGAACCAGCAGGACGACGATCTCCGCGATTCACCGCAAAGCCAGGATGCGGCAGCCATTGCGAGGAGGAACCCGTGGCAGCCCTCGCTAGGTGGACCCGACGGGCCGGACCAAGCGGGCACGCACCACCGCGGTCGTGAATTCGCGCGTCCAGCGGTTGGCGAGCGAACGAAGCTTCCGGATCGGGATCGGGATCAACTCTTCGCAATGGAGCGGGCTTCGTTTCACGAGCCCTTCGAACCGGCCGATCGTCATCTGATTCAAGCCCCCCTCGACCTCGTGGAAGCGCGTCGCGCCGTCCGTCTTGAAGTCGGAACGCCAGCGGATGAGCGCCCGTTCCGTGAAGAGGAGGTGCGCGTACGGGAATACCGAGAAGAGGTGGCCGCCATAGGGATGGAACCAGGTCCACCCGAAGGAGACATAGACCCGGCCGCCGGGCTTCAGCATCCCGTGCATGGTTTCCAGGACGGAGGCCGGATCCGCGAAGTGCTCGAACGCGTCGAGCGAGATGATGGCATCGACCGGCTCGCGGCATTCGGTGACGAAGGAGACGCGGTCGGCGACGCCCGCATCCGTGGCCCGACGACGCCCGTTCTCGAAAAGGTTGTCGCGGATATCGAGCCCGAAAACCTTCTTCGCGCCATGGAGGGCGAGTTCCGTCACCTGCTCGCCCATGCCACATCCAAAGTCGAGGACGGTCTTCCCGCGCAGCTCGTCCCATATGGTCTTGCCCAGCAGGACTTCCAACTTGCTGGCGTGGCTGTAAGCCGACTCCACGTCATCCGAGTTGCCTCTCGGGGCCAACGCTCTGAGCAGGCGGTATCCGAGTTCGCCCCCAATGAGACCCATATCAAACTTCTCCTTCGGTGATCACCCTCCCGGCGTCAGGACCCACAACCCTATTTGGGTCACGATCCGAGCCAGGCCTGGAACATCAGGGCGGACCAGAGGTCGTCCGCCCGGTCGCGACGTCCCGAGAGGTGCTCGTCCCACCGCCTCCGGATCGGTTTCGGGTCGAGAAATCCCTCGCGTTCCAGCCGGCTTTCATCAAGCAATTCCTCCGCCCATTCGCGCATCGGGCCGCGGAGCCAGGCACCGACCGGTACGGTAAAGCCCATCTTCGGCCGCTCGATCAGCTCGCGGGGCACATGCCGGTAGAGAACCTCCCGGAGCAGCCACTTTCCCTTGCCATCGCGAATCTTCATCGAGGTCGGGGTACGGAGGGCGAATTCGACCACGCGATGGTCCAGGAACGGTGCCCGCGCCTCGAGGCTGACGCCCATACTGGCCCGGTCGACCTTAACGAAGATGTCATCCGGCAGATAGGTCAGCATGTCGGTCAGCATGAGCCGGCGGGGGACGTCTCGCAGGCCGGGACGCGCCTCCCAGCCCGGCGGGGCGGGCGGCACCTCGGCCGCGCCGAGCACGACCGGCGGGCGGCCGTCCCACCGCGAGAGGAGCGCCCAGTGAACGTCTTCGGCCTCGTCCGCGTTGCCGAGGAGTGCCGCCAGCTTGCCCACCCGTTCGGGCGAGACGAAGCGGGCCAGCCCCCCTGCCCCGTCGGTGCCACTCGGCCTTCGGGCTCCGACGGCGGCGAGCGCCCCGGCGGTCGTCCGGCGGAGGGCCCGAGGGAGCCGGCGGACCTTGTCCCAGACCTGGGCGGTTCGGGGGTACCAGGAGTAACCGCCGAAGAGTTCGTCGCCCCCGTCCCCCGAGAGACTCACCGTGACCTGACGACGGGCCATCTTCGAGACGAGGAAGGTCGGGATGGCCGATGAGTCGGCGAACGGCTCGTCGTAGAGGGTGGGCAAGAGGGGGATCACCTCCCTCGCCTCGTCGGGCGTGACGTAGAGCTCGGTGTGCGCGGTCCCCAGGTGGCGAGCCACCTCTTTGGCATACCGCGCCTCGTCGTAGCCGTCCTCCGCGAAGCCGATGGTGAACGTCTCGACCGGCCGGGGGCTCTGGGCCTGCATCAGGGCCACGATCGTCGAGGAGTCGACCCCGCCCGAGAGGAAGGCACCCAGGGGGACGTCGGCCACCATCTGGAGGCCCACCGCCTCGCGCAGCAGCGCCTCGAGTCGGTCGGTCGCCTCCGCCTCGGTGCCCACGAAGGGCGAGGCCGCCCCGGCCTCGGCGGCGCTGCGGGCCGACCAGTAGGGGACCGGGGCGGGGAGGGCGCCGCCGGCCGCCGTCCGTCCGGCGTCGACCGTCAGGCTCGTGCCGGGCGGGAGCTTGCGGATCCCCAGGTAGATCGAGCGGGGGGCCGGGACGTACCCCGACCTCATGTAGAGGGCCAACGCCTCGCGGTCGACCTCGCCCGAGAAGCCGGGGTACGCGCGCAGCGCCTTCAGTTCGGAGCCGAAGACGAGCGTGCCGCCCGCCCATCCGTAATAGAGCGGCTTCTCGCCGATCCGGTCGCGGGCCAGTCGGAGGACCCGTTCGCGACGGTCCCAGAGGGCGAAGGCGAACATCCCCACGAAACGCTCGAGGGCCCGGTCCGGCCCCCAGCGCTCGAACGCGGCCAGCATCGTCTCGGTGTCGGAGCCCCCGCGGAACGGGGAGTCCCCGGACGCCACCAGCTCGCGGCGCAAGTCGGCGTGGTTGTAGACCTCGCCGTTGAAGGCCAGGAGATAACGCCCGGACGCCGAAACCATCGGCTGGTGCCCTTCGACCGTGAGGTCGACGATCGCCAGTCGCCGGAATCCGAGGGCGAGGCCGGCCTCCGCGTCCACCCAGGCGCCCCGGTCGTCGGGGCCCCTGAGACGGAGCGTGTCGGCCATCCGGAGCACGGTCGCGGTGGACTCGTCGTCGCCCGCCCTGCGATCGGGGTCGAAGAAACCGGTGATCCCGCACATTTGCCTATTTCCCCCGCGCAACCGACGGTCGGGGCCGCCGCGCGCCGGTCGCCCGGCCCGCGAACTCGCCATAGATCTCATCATAGGACGCGATCATCCGGCCCTCATCGAAGGACGTGCGTGCCCTCTCCCGCCCCGCCCGGCCCAGCCTCTCGCGCAGGTCCGGACTCTCGGCGAGGCGGAGGATCCGGGCGGCCAGGGCGTCGGCGTCGCCGGCGGGCGCGAGGAGGCCGGTCTCGCCCTCCACGACGACCTCGGGGACGCCGCCGACGCGGGTGGAGACCACGGGGAGGCCGGTGGCCATCCCCTCGATCAGGGTCAGGGGGATTCCCTCGCTCCGGCTCGTCAAGAGCACGACGTCGGCCGCCCCGAGCAGCCGGGCCACGTCGGAACGGACGCCAAGCCGGATCACGTGGCCTCCCAGGCCCAGGCCTCGAATCAGGTCGTCGATCGGCCCCGCCTCCGTCCCGTCCCCCACGATCACCAGCCGCACGTCACTCCGACGCTCGGCCACCCGCCCCAAGGCGCGGACGGCCGTGGCGTGGTCCTTGATCGGGTCCAGGCGGGCGACCTGCATGAGGACGAGGTCCTCGGCTCCCACTCCGATCTCGCGGCGGACCTCGTCGCGGTGCCGGGCCGACTCCGCGAAGGCGCCCGTATCGACCCCGTTGTAGACGACCTCGACCCGGCCCGGCGGGAAGCCCTCGTTGTCGATCAAGGCCCGGCGGACGTCCTCGCCCACCGCGACGATCCGGTCGCCCTGACGGAGGACCGTCCGGTTGAAGAGGAAATGCGAGCGCCTGGGCGGGTCCGGGAAGGAGCGGCCGTGCTCCGTCATGACGAGCCCGGGTCGGCGTACCAGCAGGCGGGCCGTGGCCCCGTAGAAGAACGGCCCGAATTGATGGGCGTGGATGACGTCAACCTTCTCGCTGCGCAGCAAACTCGCCAGGCGGTTCGAGCTGCCCAGGTTCAGGCCGGATCGCCGCTGGAGGTGGTTCACCGTGAACCCGTCGGCGCGCAACTGATCGCCGAGCGGCCCGATGTCGTCCAGGCAGCAGAATACCGACCGGTGCGATCCCGAGAGCCGCCGGGCCAACCGCGCCGCCAGGATCTCGGCGCCGCCTACCGTGAGGCTGAAGAGGACATGACAAACGGTCGCCCTAGGCATGATTCGCCCCTGCCACTTGCGGCGACCGATCTCGAGCCGCGAAAGCGTCGGTCATGATCTGTAAGATAGGGCGCCAATTCTTGGAGTGGATCTCATTCCCCGGGATGGCGCGTCGGCTTTGTGCGCCGGCGCCTCGGCGCGGTTCGTGACCGGCAGGGGCCGCAGGGCCGCCAGCAATTGACGAATGGCCCCGATCAGGAATGGGCAAGGATGACCGACATCCCCGTTGCGACGGGGTCAGGCTTCGCCAAAAATCCGCTTCGACTGCGGAAATCTCGCGAGCAGCACCGTTATGATGACAGACAGAAGAACCGTCAACGCCCAGATCAAAGCGAATCGCAGTAGCGCCTCCCGGGTGACCTTCGCCACGATGATCTGGACCACCTTCAACAAGACCGGTGCATGCAGCAAGTAAATCTGCATGGAGCGATGGCCGATCCACAGCAAGGGCGAATTATCCCAGATCGCCCACTTCGAAGCGAGATACGTCGCGGCGATGATCCCGTACTTCACAATGTCATACGTGAATCCTTCGATGTTCGCGTTCAGATCGAAGAAAGCCTGGGCGATGGCAACCAGGGCCAGCAGGCCGAGGAGGCCGAGCCAACGTCGCGAGTCGATCAGTTCGATCTGATAGATCAGCATACCGAAGAGAAAATACTGGAAGCCGAAGAAGGCCTGCGAGAGCGGGTCGCCTTCAAGCGTCACTCCTGCCATCCGGATCATTGCGATATAACCGAGCCAGATCGCGACAAACGCGAGAATCGGCTTCCGGGCGACATGTCTCAACGGGACGGCCGCGATTCGGATCACGAACAGGGCAGGGAGGAAGTAAAGCTGCATCGCGATGCGCGACCCGATGATATTCGCGAGCACAACCCCGATCGGCTGGCCGACGACCAGACGTGTCGGGAACATGCCGCGGGCCTCGAACAAGGCCCGCAGCCCGACGTAGATGAAGTTGAAGATCAGCCAGGGTACGAGCAGTCGCCGGGCACTTTTCCGAACGACCTCGTCGAATCGTGGCGCAACGCTGCGGCTCTGGGATCGTGCCGTCAGGAAACCGTCGACGAAGAAGAAGATGGGCACAGCCGCGCCGGAAAGAATCATCCAAAAATTTTCGAACGAACCTAGGCCGTTTTTTTGATCAATGAACGCATACGCATAACAATGCAATCCGACAACGAGGATGATGGCGAAACCGCGGAGGATGTCAAGATACGACAAGCGGTTCGGCTGATCCATTTCTCTGTGTTTCCCTTTTCGACTAAAGGTAGTGGAATCTGCTTTCGAGATCCGACGGGGGAGCCCGGGAAGGTCTCCGATGGTCTCGGACCCGAGAGGCCATGAGGCCGGCGGCCGTCGAAGGCGATGGGCTTTCCATCGGGGAGCAGACCGGCCGAGCCGGATTTCCGGCGTCCAGGATGTAGGGCGGGACTTCTCGCCGCACCACCGACACGGCCGAGACGACGCTCACCTTGCCGATGGTCGTGGCGGGCACAATCAAGCTTCGCGACCTGATCCAGACGTTGTCGCCGATCGTGGTCGCCCCGTCACGAGTCCCTTGCAGCAGTGGAGATCGTGCCGAGCGGACACGCCGCTCTACTCCTGCGGATGAGCCGCCGCGGCGCACGTTGCTATCCTTCATCGAAGATTCGGCCCATGAAGTCGGCTCATGCGCCATTGCCGCGGTGCACGTCCCCGTCATCCGTCCCGTGGCCCGTCCAACGGATCATCGCGGACGCCCACGAGTATCCGACGCCGAAGGAGACCAGCATCACGGTCTGGCCCGGCCGGAGTTCCCTCGCCTCGCACGCCCGATGGAGGGTGATGGGGATGGTCGAGGAGACCGTGTTGCCGCAGTCCTGGAGGCAGACCGGGAACTTCTCGGGCGGGATGTCCAGCGTGTTGCGAAGGTGCTCCAGCATGTAGCGGTTCGCCTGGTGGAACACGAACAGATCCACGTCCTTCGGAGCGATACCGGCCACATCGAGCAGTTGCCGCACCATCGCCGGGACGGCGGCGATCGTGAAGGCGAAAATCTCCGGGCCGTCCATGACGAGGAAGTCGGAGGCGTCCCCGCCCCGCGGCTGCCTCATCCCGCCCGCGCGGACGATCAGCTTCTCGGCACCTCGCCCGTCCGTCCCGTAGACGAACGGCCCGATCGCGGGCTTATCGTCGGCGGCGGCCGTGACCAGCGTGGCGGCCGCGCCGTCGCCGAAGATCGTCCGGACCCCCTTGTCCGCGGGGTTCAGGAACTTACTGTAGGTCTCCGCCGTGATCAGCAGGACGCGGCGAGCCTGGCCCGTCTCGATCAGGCCCTTGGCCAACCCGAGCCCATAGACGTACCCCGAGCAGCCGAGGTTGAAGTCCAGGGCGCCGGCGGACGTGGGGACACCGACCCTGTCCTGGAGCAGGCAGGCGGTCGTCGGCAGGAAGTAATCGGGCGACTGCGTGCAGAACAGCACGAAATCGATGTCCGCGGGCCGGCACGCCCCGCGGGCGAAGAGTGCCCGCGCCGCCTCCACCGCCAGGTCCGACGAGCATTCGCCCTCGGCCGCGATGCGGCGGGAGGCGATGCCCGTCTTCCTCGAGATCTTCTCGACGCCCCAGTCGGGGAACTCACGCGCCAGGTCGGCGTTGGTGAGCTCCCGGCTGGGTAGGTGGTACGCGATGTCCCGGATGGCCGCCTGCATGGTGTTGTTTCCGTCGTGAATCGGCTCAGTCGCTCACCTGGTCGCCGGCCAGGGCCGCGAGGTCGTCGACGGTCCGGCACTGGTAGATCTTCGCGGCCGGGACCTTGACCCCGAATTGCTTGTCGAACATCGCCAGCGTCGACATGACCGCCAGGGAATCCCAGTAGTCGAGATCCTGGAGGACGTTCGAGCCCTTTACGGTCCCCTCTGCGGCCCCGATGTCAATCTCGAACTTTCTCAAGAATTCGGCCTTCGTCATCGTGTCCTCCGTATCCCGCCGATGCGGGGGAATTTGTCCTGGCATCGCAGGGCGGTGTCGCCACCGTCCATCACAAAGGTCCTCCCGGTGATCCACCGACCGGCGTCGACCAGGAGGAACGCGGTCGCACTCGCGACGTCTCGGGGGGGTTCTCAGCCCGAGCGGGTATTGCCGCGGTTTCGTCCCGCCATCCGTGTCTGCTCTACGGTAGCCCCGCGGTCGAACTCCTCAGGATCCTCCGCCCTGCGAGCGGTAGCGGGTCGCCCGCCGTCATCTCCGGCATGCCTTGGCCCACCATGCGAGGATCACAAGTTGTCCGCGGAGCCGTTCGGTCGGGGAGGTGTCGACGCGAGCGGGCTCTCGTCCCGCTCCGGACGCGGCAGCGGGGCCAGGACCTTCGCCGGATTGCCCATGACCAGGCTATAGGGCGGGACGCTGCGCCGCACGACGGAGCCGGCGGAGATGACACTCCCCTCGCCGACGGTGACGCCCGGGAGGATGATGCTGCCGGTGGCGATCCAGACGTTATCCTCGATCGTCACCGGCCGCACCTCCTCGGGCAGAGGTGGCAGGCTCGCCAGGCGCAGCAGGGGATCCACCGGGTGCCCGCCCGAGTCAACGATCAACGCCCCCGACGAGATCAAGCAGTTGCTCCCGATCGTGATGCTCTTGCCGACGACGATCGCGACGTCGTGCCCGAAGCCCGTGTTGTCGCCGATCGTGAGCGACGGCCGCTCGCTGTATCGCATCGCGAAGCTGATCGAGATCTTGCCGTGGAAAAAAACCCCATCGCCCAGGTGGATGTCACCGGCGCCCGCGATCCAGGGGAGGAACACGCCGGTCCGTAGCCTCCGTCCGTAGGACGTGCAGTAGGCTTTCAGGCACGGCTCGCAGATGAGCTTCTGCTTCAGGAAATAGTACGCACTTCGAGTGGCGAGGAACCCGCAGAGCAACGGCCAGACGACGAGCTTCGGGGCGGGCATCTCGAAATTGTGCACGTGGCCGCGTGTCCGTCGAGCGACCCGCGAGAGGGGATGGTCGGACAAGGCGAGGAGCCTGCGGAGGGCCATGAGGCTGTATGGGCGAGGCGTGGTCATATGCATCTAAGAAAATGTCCAGCACATTCCGAAGTGACCGTCCGACCGCCCGAGACCCGCCCATGCGCTCCTAGAATCCTAGCACACCAGCCGGGCCTTTCCCAGTCGGCCTATTCCGACCGTTTCCCAATTCCACCGCGACGTCTCCCAATTCCACCGCGAAGGCCTTCCCCCCGAGCAGGGCGGCGATCTGCGAAAAGAGAGAACATCGTTGGGTGCGTCCGCACGGTCCGGTCGCCCGAGAGGACGCGGTAGGGACCATCGAAACGGGTCGTGGCTCGGGTATCCCTTGGGGGTGTAGGTCATCGATCGACCTCCGCGGTAACGGCCCGATCTCCGCCAGCCACTTCTGCGGAGGTCCGAGGCCCGGCGGCCCCGACGGCGACATGGCCAGTGCGATCCAAACCGAGATGCCAACTCGCGGCCTGGGTCACGACGCAGGCCAGGAATTTCAGCCGGGCCACGGGGTGGCAGTGCGACTTGTGCTCGTATGGGTAGGCGAACGGCCAGAGCAGGAACGAGCGGGCGATTCTCGACAAGGCCACCCCGAACGCGTGGGAGTCGCGATAGCCATAGGCAAGGTTGATGTTGATGTGGGCCAGTGCCTTGCGCCTCAGCGAAGGCGACCGGCTCAACGGCTCGGGGCCATAGAACACCTTGTCGAGCATCCTCAGCGTGTTCAACTCCATGCGTTCCGTCACCTTGTGCATGTTGGCGCCGTGCTGTCGGTAGACCCACAGGGGGAAATCCAGCTTCACCACGGGGAACCGGCTCGCGATCCGGATCCACATGTCCAGGTCTTCCGCCGACCGGAGCGTCTCATCGAAGAGGCCCACCTCGTCGAAGCACCACTTTCGCGCGACGACCCCGCAGGGCCCGAATCGCGACCCGATCACCAGCTCCTCGAAGGGGACGGCGTGGGCCTCGATCGCTCGCGATTCGTCGACGCATGGCCAGTCGACCTCGCCGACCTCGCTCGTGTGCATGTCCCGGTGGTCGCTGGCCAGCAGCGTGACCTCCGGATGATCGGCGAGGTAGCGGGCCTGGACCGCCAGCTTCTCCGGGTGCCAGAGGTCGTCGGAGTCCAGGAACGCAATCAGGGCGCCTTGCGCCGCCCTGATCCCCGTGTTCCTGGCGGCCGAGAGGCCCCGGTTTTCCTGGTGGATGTAACGGATCCGCCCCTCGAAGGGTGACAGCCGGTCCCGCGTGTCGTCCGTGCTGCCGTCGTCGACGACGAGGATCTCGCGATCGGGATAGGTCTGCGCCAGCGCGCTCTCGACGGCCCCCGTCACGAAATGGCCGTAGTTGTAAGTCGGGATCACCACCGAGATCAGCGTCTCATTCATCACCGGCCTCCGATCGCCTGGTCGTAGAACGCGACGGCCCGTTCCGCCATCCGCTCCACGGAGAATTCGGCCTCGACCCGGCGCCGCCCCGCCTCGCCGATCCGGCGGCGGCGCCCGTCGTCGCAGAGCAGCTCTATGAGGGCGCCGGCCAGCTCGGCCGGGTTGCCGGGAGATACCAGCAGCCCGCTCTCGCCGTCCTCGACAACCTCCGGGATCCCGCCGGCCCGAGTGCCGACGACGGGGGTCCCCCAGCGCATCGCCTCGACGAAGATGAGCCCGAACGACTCGTAGAGCGAGGGGGCCACGAAGAGGTCCGCCGACCGCAAGAGGTGGTCGACCTCCTCGTCCGGGAGCCGGCCGGCGAGCCGGATCCGCGACCGGACCTCCGGCGGGAACTCCTCCTCGAGGTAGCGGGCATGGGTCCGGCCGCCGGGACAATGGGGACGGTCGGCGCCGATCAGGATGAACCGCGCCTCGGGGACCGCCCGCAGGACCTCCGGCGCCGCATGGAAGAGGTCCAGGGTCCCCTTCCGCTTCTCCATCCGTCCTAGGTAGACGACGGTCAGCTCGCCGGACCGGTTCTGCGGCCGCTCGAAGGCGGCGCCCAGGGGGATACCCAGCGGGATCAGGGCGATGCGCGCGGCGTCGATGCCAAGTTCCTCCGCCATCTGGCGACGGTGGGCGTCGGAGTGCGTCACGAGGGCGTCCGCGGTCCGCGAGAGCCAGCGCTCGCGGCGGACATCCCACGCCGCGTTGCGGCGATTGGCGACGCCGTCGATGAGGTTCGACTCCGCCGCGGACGTGTAGAGTCGGACCACGAGGGGGGCCGGCCTCTGCGCGGCGTACCAGAGCCCTAGCCCTCCCCAGTTCGGGAACTCCACGATGTCCAGGCCGTGCTGCTTGACCAGACGCGCCATCGCGGTGCCGACCCGGTAGCTGGCACCCGCGCCGGGGACGAGCCGATCGGCCACCGGGAAGTAGTCGTCGCAACAGAGGTGGACCGAGACCGGCCCGTCTTCCACCGTCGACCGGCCCTCGCCCGGCGTCAAGACATGCACCCCGTGGCCCATCGCCGCCAGGCCGTGCGCCAGGTTCCTGGTATACGTGCCGATCCCGCCCTCGCCCGTGACCCCGGGGTAACTGCTCGCGAAGAAACCGATTTTCATTTTAAGATTCTGACATTCGAAATCCCGATTCGTCCAGCCTTAATAGTGACCCGCGGTCTTTTTAATAAAGAAGTACATCGCGACCAGATAGCCGACGTTCGCGGCCACGAGGAGGCAGATCGACTTCGGGCTGAGGCGCATGGGCTCGCGGGCCGAGGTCGAGTCGGCCGCCGCCATTCGTTCGTAGGCGACGGCCAGGCCGAGCATCGTCCAGGTCGGGACGACGTCGGCACGCGAGAGCGTCATGATCCCGATGGCGTAACTGACGAGGCTCGCCAGCAGGTACGTCCTCTGCCGGACGAGCTCGGCGCCGGGGGGATGATCCTCTGCCGGGGTCAGCCGCACAATCGACCAGATGGACAGGAGGACCGCCGAAAGGAAGGCCATGCCTCCGAAGAACCCGCGCTCCGCGAAGACATTGATGTAGGAATTGTGGGCCACCTGATAGGTGTGATTCATCCCCTGGCCGGCACCCACGCCGAGCAGAGGGTTGGCTATGAACATTTCTATGTAGATCTCCCAGAGGACGATCCGGGCCTGCCCGGTCCCCCCCGAGACGTCGAAGTCCACCTGACGCCCCCCCCCCCGGAGGAGGAGCGGCAGCGCGAACAAAGCCAGCGGCAACGACCGCCTCCAGCCGAACCGCAGCAAAACATAGACGCCCAGGCCGATCATCAGGGACATCGCCCCGCCGCGCGAGTAGGTCAGGATCAATGTCTGGATCAGCAAGGGCAAGGGGATCAGCCAGATCGCGCGGCGCGCCAACGAGACCGACCGATCGCCGAGCAGGTACATGGTGTAGATGACGCAACCGACGATCATCAGGCTCAGGTCGTTCGGGTCGCCGAACACCCCGGTGCCGGCCAGCCTCCGGAATGGCATCGGCTCGCCGTCCGCGTCGTAGAGGACCTCCGTCACCACGACGAGGTTCGGGACCTGGATAAGCCCTTTGTAGTCGGCCACCCCCAGCCCCGCCACGATGCACCCATCGACGATCAAAGAGGCGAGCAACCACCTCAGCCGCGAGGGGGTCCCGACCACGCAGAGCAGGAGGACGTAATAAAGGTATAGTTTTACGAATATGTCCGCCGTGTTGACGGCCGCGTCCAGCTGGCCCTGGAGCAGGTTCGAGAGGACGGCCGTCGTCAGCACGCCGAACAGGCAGACACTGACCGGATGCCCGACGATCGAGCGGAACGTCCCCGTAGAGAGCAGCGCCGGGAGGTTGAAGAGGAAGCAGATGCAGAACGCGATGTTGTAGAGCGGCAGGCCGACCAACCCGGGGACGAAATCCATCGGCCGGATGTAGAGCACGGCGTTGAGGAGCACGAAGGTGGCGAAGTCCACGGCGAGCCTCGGGTCGTGCCGGCGTCGGTGCGAACAGGGGGAAGTCGGGGTCGAGCGTGACGAGGCGCCGCGTCCAACATGGGGTGCGGCATGGATCGCGGGCCCCGGACCTGGCACTCGCGCGCAGTCACCGACGAGCACCTGAGGAATACTATAGACTTTGGAGAGCGACCTGGGAATCGAGCCCGGCGCGATACGGCGGATGATTCACAACGAGAGGCCGCCCATCTCACCGTGAACCAGCCCTCCGATTCGCCCCATCTCGGACCCTGGTTCACCGTGAAACGGAGGACGATGGGGACGTTGGTTCACCGTGAACCAAGGGGGAAATCCGTCGGATTTCGGGCCGTGGTTCGCGGCGAACCAGTCGGACGATTGTCCCGCGACCGCCCCTTGGTTCACCGTGAACCAAGGGGACGATCCCGCCTTTGATTTCATGCGGGCCGAGGGAGAATTCCGCCCGATCTCGGGCCGTGGTTCACGGTGAACCAGGCAGACAATCTTCTCCTTTTTCACCGCGCCTCAGGGCCTCCGTAAGACGCCCGTCGGACGCCCATCACGACCGGCCATCAGGCACGAGGATAGAGGAGGTCGAGTTCCTGGTGGTCGCCCCGCGCGTGCTCCAGGGGTCCATGGGCGATGGCCGCCGGGGGGAGGGCGGGGGCTCGTCCGATGCCATGGTAGGTGATCCCCAGGGCGGCCATCCGCGCCGGGTCGTAGAGGTTTCGGCCGTCGAAGATGACCGACTCATTCAGGAGGCGCCGCATCACCGAGAAGTCGGGATTCCGGAACTCGTTCCACTCGGTCACGATGGCCAAGGCGTCGGCGCCTTCTAGGGCCCCGTAGGGGCGGTCGCAATAGACGAGCCTGTCTCCGTAGATGGCCCGGACGTTGGGCAGGGCCTCCGGGTCGTGGACGCGGAGGGCCACCCCCGCCTCCAGGAGGGCGTCGATGAGGACGAGTGCCGGTGCCTCGCGGATGTCGTCGGTCTTCGGCTTGAAGGCCAGGCCCCAGATGGCCACGGACTTGCCTCGCGCCTCGCTCCCGAAGTAGTCCAGGATCTTGTGGACCATCACCGCCTTCTGCGCCTCGTTGACGGCGTCGACGGATTCCATCATCCGCGCGGGGACGCCGCGCTCGTGTGCCATGTGGATCACCGCGCGGATATCCTTCGGGAAGCACGAGCCGCCGTAGCCGACCCCCGGGAAGAGGAAGCTGAAGCCGATCCGCGAGTCGTGACCGATCCCGCGTCGGACCTCGTTGATGTCGGCGTTATAAAGCTCGCAGAGATTGGCCATCTCGTTGATGAAGCTGATCTTGGTGGCCAGGAGGCAATTGGCCACGTACTTGGTCATCTCGGCGCTCTCGGGCGTCATGACCAGGAACGGGTGATCGGTGCGCAGGAAGGGTTCGTAGAGCTCGCGGAGTCGTTCGCCGACCTCGGCGCGGCGGACGCCGACGACGACCCGATCGGGCTTATTAAAATCATCGATCGCAGTCCCTTCCTTGAGGAACTCGGGATTGCTCGCGACGTCGAACGGGACGTCGGTCACCTCGGCCATCCGGCGTTCCAGCTCGGCGTTCGTCCCGACCGGCACGGTGCTCTTGATGACGATCAATTTGGGGTCGTCGAGATGTTTTGCGATCTCCAGGCCGACCGCCCAGATTCCCCGGAGGTCGGCCCCGCCGTTCTCGCCCTGCGGGGTCCCCACGGCGATGAAAACGAGCTCGGACTCGCCGACGGCGGCGGGCAGATTCGTGGTGAACCGAAGGCGGCCATTCGAATGATTCCGCCCGACGAGTTCGCTCAGGCCCGGCTCGTAGATCGGGACCTCGCCTCGTTCGAGGAGGGCGATCTTGGCCGCGTCCTTGTCGACACAGATGACGTCATTACCGCTATCGGCAAAGCACGTCCCGGTCACCAATCCTACATAACCCGTCCCGATTACGGCGATTTTCACGATGGAGATACCTCGGTCACGAAGGGGCCGGACGTTCCTTGCGATGGACCGGCTCGTCCTCGCAATTCCCAAGCTGGGCCCTGTAACGTGTCGTCCGACCGGCGCCGAAACTCACGTTCGCCGATCCTTCATCAACGAAAACGTCCAAGGGCGTATTATCGAGGAACCTCACGGAGGGGGCAAGTCCGAGATATGCAATGTTGCTTGCAACGTGCGTGCATCGAACTCTTTCAGACTCGGCAAGAAGTCCGCATCTTCGACCGACGACCCTCCCATGAAACCGGGTGCATCCCCCCCCCTGCCCCGGTCGCCGACCACAGACGGCGCGACGCCGCCGGGACGTCCCCCGGCGATGGACGCGTTCACGTCCGGGCGACGTCCTCGGCCAACTCGAAACCATCTCGCCCTAGACGGCCTCTCCAAATATCGGGCGTCAGCCCGGCAAAACGAGATTGCCCGATTCAGGGTGAACTTCAGCGAGCATCGTCCGCCTGGTTCACCGTGAACCAAGGCCGGAGATTGTACGGAAACCTCCCTTGGTTCACCGTGATCCAAGAGGCTTAGTGCGCGTTGGTTCACCGTGAACCGCAAAGATTTCACGCCCTTGGTTCACCGTGAACCAAGGGCGGAGATCGGCCGCATTTTCGAGACTCCTCGCTGAACAGCACCGTTTTGACCCAAAGAGCCATGTCACACAAGTCTTGCATCAAGCCCACGGGGTGGCCGGGGCAAAGCGAGCGCAGCGAGCGTGCCCCGGAGGCCTCGGCCTCCGCACCTGGGCACGCCCTGCGGGCTTTGCCCCGGCCACCCAGGCAGCGCGCCCCGATGGACTC
>JAABUS010004820.1_pt1 | contig 18807 bp, 17 predicted proteins | sample 5560161 | NCBI WGS metagenome assembly JAABUS01 (sample SAMN10711885, study PRJNA513376) | rock metagenome | isolation source: Antarctica rocks | place: Antarctica: Victoria Land, Trio Nunatak nord | collected 2016-01-04 | reverse complement strand
GGCGTGTGTCGGTAATTTCGAAGGTGCCGCTGGAGCAATAGGAGGTCAGCGGATGAGCGCCCCGCTTGGCTAAACCTCCTCCGGCCGACCAAGCGGGGTCAGCTCAAGCGACCAGCACACAACAGGGGCCAGTCAGGCGTCTTCGCTGGTCACCCGCGCTTTCGGGACGGTTGCACCCGCATCGGCTCACCCGGCATCTTGGGGTACTCCGGCGGGTAGGGCATGTCACCCAGCCCTTCGACCTCGTCCCGTTCGTACATCTCCAGCAGAGGCTCCAGCGAATGGTGCACGTCGTCGATCTCGTCGTGCAGGTCGCCGAGCTCGGCAAACCGCGAAGGCACGGTCCGGAGCGTGAACTCGCGCGGATCGAGGCCGTCGAGCTCCTCCCAGGCGACAGGCGTCGAGACCGGACCGCCGGGTAGCGGCCGCAGGCTGTAGGCGCTCGCGATGGTGCGGTCACGTGCGTTCTGGTTGTAGTCCACGAAGATGGCGTCGCCCCGCTCCTCCTTCCACCACTTGGTGGTGACCCGGCCCGGCATCCGACGCTCCAGCTCTCGCCCGAAGGCGATGGCAGCGTGCCGGACGTCGGTGAACGTCCAGCGCGGCTCGATCCGCATGTAGATGTGGACGCCACGGTTGCCTGACGTCTTGGGAAAGCCACGGATGCCGAGGTCGTCGAGCAGTCCGCGAGCCTCGCCGGCGACCCGGACCGCGTCGGCGAAGTCGGTGCCCGGTTGCGGGTCGAGGTCGATGCGCAGCTCGTCGGGATGGTCCACGTCGGCTCGGCGTACAGGCCACGGGTGAAACGTGATTGTGCCGATCTGGGCGGCCCAGGCAGCGACCGCGGACTCGGTGGGGCAGACCTCGTCGGCGGTTCGACCCGAGGGGAACGTGATGTGGGCCGTCTCCACCCACGGCGGTGCGCCCTTGGGGATGCGCTTCTGGAAGAACGCGTCGCCGTGCGGATCGCTGCGGGTGGCCTGTTTGATGTCGGGGTGGACGCCCTTTGGCCACCGTTCGAGGGTGGTCGGCCGCAGATGCAACGCCCGCAGGATCGCCTCGCCGACACTCGCGTAGTACTGCACGACGTCGAGCTTGGATGCCTCCGGGGTCGAGTCGGTAGCAGGAAAGATCACCCGGTCGGCGCTGGTCACCCGCACGGTGGTGCCGCCTACCTCGAGCTCCGTCACCGCGCCGGCCATGAGGGCAGCCTATCCAGAGGCGGCGCAGCCGCTGGAGACATCGCAGGGGCATCTGCCAACTGCCGCAGCCGCATCTTGATCACCTTTGTTCGGGTGGAGGTCTCCCGTTCTTCACAAACCTGGCTTAAGTTGACCCGGACACCCACACCCTCCCGATGGGATCCCCTTCGTGACCTCACGCACCCAGCTTCGCCGGCGGCTGCTCGCCGCTGCGCTCCCCGGCGCCGTGGCCGCCGCCCTCGTCACCATTCCGGCGACGCCCGCCCAAGCCGTGTCCACCACCATCGTCATCAACGAGGTCTACGGCGGAGGTGGCAACACCGGTGCCACCTACACCAACGACTTCATCGAGCTGAAGAACATCGGCACGACCGACATTGACATCAGCACCTGGTCGGTGCAGTACGGCTCAGCAACCGGCACGACGTACGCGCTCACCAAGCTCACCGGCCACATCCCCGCCGGAGAGACGTACCTGGTCCAGGAGGCTGCGGGGACCGGTGGCACCACCCCGCTGCCGAACCCCGACGTGAGTGGGGGCACCCTCGCATTGTCGGGCACAGCCGGCAAGGTCGCCCTCGTCAGTGGCCAGACGGCTCTGACCTGCACGGTTCCGGCCTGCGACACAACGCCGGGCGTCGTGGACTACGTCGGCTACGGCACGACGGCCAACGACTCCGAGACTGCGCCGACGCCTGCCCCAAGCAACACCGCGTCGGTGTCGCGCACCGGCGGGGACACGGACAACAACTCGACCGACTTCACGACCGGCGCTCCGTCACCCGACTCCTGCGGTGCGGTCTGCGTGACTGAGCCTCCACCTCCGCCGCCGACGGGCGAATGTGGTGACCCGGCGACGTTGATCCACCAGATCCAGGGCTCCGGCGCCGTGTTCGACCCGGCCTTCGGGGGCACCCAGACCATCGAGGGCGTTGCCACCGCGGCGATGCTCGGAGGTGTGTTCGTCCAGGAGGAGGCCGACGACGCAGACACCAGCGCATTGACGGCTGAGGGCATCTTTGTCTTCCTGTCCGGGCAGGCCGCACCACAAGAAGGCTCACTCGTCCGTGTGATCGGCACAGTTGCGGAGTTCGGCGGCAAGACCCAGCTGACGGACGCCACCGTCAAGAGCTGCGATGGCGTCCCGACGGCGATCGTGTCAACGCCCGTCACGTTCCCCGTGGACGAGCCCGGCGACCTGGAGCGCTTCGAGGGCATGCAGGTCGAGCTCAGCCAAGAGATGGTGATCAGCGAGTACTTCAACTATGCCCGCTTCGGCGAGGTCGTGGTGGGTCTACCACTGGCGGGCCAGGACCGTCTCTACACCCCCACCGCCGTGGTGGAGCCCGGCGACGAAGCTAGAGCGCTCGCAGCCGAGTACGCCCGACGCATCATCACGATCGACGACGTGTCGACGGTCCAGAACCCCTCGGCCATCCCCCACCCCGGCAACGGCGAGCCTTTCAGCTTGACGAACCGTTTCCGTGGCGGTGACACGATCACCGGCATCCAGGGGATCCTTGACGACAGTTTCGACCTGTACCGGATCCAGCCCACCGTGTACGGCGACTACCAAGCCACGAACCCGCGGCCCACAGACGCACCAGCGGTGGGCGGCGAGGTCCAGGTGGCGAGTTTCAACGTGCTCAACTATTTCCTCACCCTGGACCAGGGCAGCAACAAGTGCGGTCCCTCGCTGGACCAGGACTGCCGCGGCGCCAATGACGCAGCAGAGCGCACCCGCCAGCGGGACAAGATCCTCGCCGCGCTGGCCGAGCTCGATGCCGATGTCGTCGGCCTGATGGAGATGGAGAACAGCCTCGGTGTCGAACCGGCGGCAGACCTCGTGAACGGACTCAACGAGCGGCTCGGTGCAGGCACCTACGCCTACGTCGACACCGGCGTGGTCGGCACCGATGCGATCAGAGTCGGCATGTTGTACAAGCCCGGCACGGTCATCCCCGTCGGGAACTTCGACATCCTTAGCTCCGCGGACGACCTCAGGTTCGACGACACCAAAAGCCGCCCGATGCTGACCCAGACGTTTGACGAGATCGCGTCACGTGAGCGGTTCACCGTCTCCGTCAACCACCTGAAGTCCAAGGGCTCGGCTTGTGCCGGAGACCCTGACACAGGCGACGGGCAGGCGAACTGCAACCAGACCCGCACCCGGGCCGCCCAAGCCATCGTCGACCACCTCGCCACGGACCCGACGAACAGCAGCGACCCCGACCACCTGATCATCGGCGACCTCAACTCCTACGACCACGAGGACCCGATCGACGCGCTGGTGGCAGGCGGCTTCACCGACATGGTCAAGCAGTTCGGTGGCGAGTACGCCTACAGCTATGTCTTCGACGGCCAGGCGGGATATCTCGACCACGCGCTCGCCAGCTCGTCGCTGACGGAACAGGTGACCGGGGCACGGGAGTGGCACATCAACGCCGACGAGCCGAGCATCCTCGACTACGACACGTCGTTCAAGCCGGACGCCGTCGACGCAATCTACGCGCCCGACCCCTACCGGGCGTCTGACCACGACGCCGTTCTCGTCGGCCTCCACCTGGCGCGCGAAAGTGCGACCGTGTCGATCACCGCGGATCCAGAGCGGGTCGTGTTCCGCACGTCGAGCAGGATCTCCGGTGCGCTGACGGACGGCACTGGGGCGGCGATCGCGGACGCCGACGTGACCTTGCAGTCGCGGCGAACGACGGCCGACGCCTGGTCCGACACCGGTAGGACGGACACGACGGACGCTGCTGGCGGTTACGCGTTTATCGTGAGGCCGAGCCGCAACACCAGTTACCGAGTTGTCTTTGCCGGCGACGACACCTACGAATCGGCGACCAGCGCGTCGGTTCGTGTCCACGTCGAGCCTCGTGTCCGGGTTGCCATCAGTGACCAGACAGTGAAGCCCGGCACGCAAGTCATGTACTCCGGAGTCGTGGCGCCCAACCATGCAGGTCAGATCGTCAGGATTCAGAAGCAGAATGCAGACGGCTCCTGGCGGGTGATGGGCGAGGCGAGGCTCAACCGGGACAGCTTCTACGCGTACCGGTTCTCGCCAGGCCTGAAGGGCACGTCGCAGTGGCGGATCCTGAAGCCGGCCGACGACGACCACGTCAGGGGCCTGTCGCGCAGGTTCACCATAAACGTTTCGTGACGACTCCGTTCTGACCATCGCCGACGGCGGCGGGAGCCGCAAAGCTCCCGCCGCCGTCGGCTGTCGGTGCGCCGCCGGGAGCGATCACCGAGGTTGCCTACCCCCCGTAGGCTGGACCCATGGCGACCAAGGTGACCAAGACCGAAGACGAGTGGCGCGAGCAGCTCAGCCGCGAAGAGTACAAGGTGCTGCGTCAGGCCGGCACCGAGCGGCCGTGGGCGGGTGAGTACGTCGACGCCAAGACCGAAGGCGTCTACCGCTGTCGCGCCTGCCGTGCGGAGCTCTTCCGCAGCGACACCAAATTCGACTCACATTGTGGCTGGCCGTCCTTCTGGGCACCGCAGGAGAGCTCGGCGGTGACGCTCATCGAAGACAGCTCGCTCGGCATGACCCGCACCGAGGTGCGCTGTGCCGCGTGCGACTCGCATCTTGGCCACCTGTTCCTCGGCGAGGGCTACGACAACCCGTCCGACGCCCGCTACTGCATCAACTCGATCAGCCTTAGCCTCGAGCCGGCCACCGACACCTGACCAGCCGCCGCCTCCTTCTTCCGCAGCGCGGGCTGGTCAGGGCAGTGCGGTGAGCAGATCCGTCACGGAGCGGCGTCGACCGGTGTAGAACGGAACCTCCTCGCGGACGTGGCGGCGCGCAGTGCTCGCTCGCAGGTGCCGCATCAGGTCGACGATCCGGTGCAGCTCGTCGGCCTCGAACGCCAACATCCACTCGTAGTCGCCCAACGCGAACGACGCGACGGTGTTCGCGCGTACGTCGGGGAACCCGCGCGCGAGTTGGCCATGCTCGGCGAGCATCGACCGCCGCTCGCTGTCCTCCAGCAGGTACCACTCGTAGGAGCGCACGAACGGGTAGACGCAGATGTAGTCGCGGGCTGGTTCGTCGGCGAGGAACGCCGGGATGTGGCTCTTGTTGAACTCAGCTGGGCGATGAAGTGCCAGCTGGGACCACACCGGCGCCAGCCGGGCGCCAAGCGCTGTGCGTCGAAACGCGTTGTACGCCGACTGCAGCGCCTCGGCCGTCGGCGCATGCCACCACACCAAGATGTCGGCGTCGGCCCGGAGGCCAGACACGTCGTAGATGCCCCGCACGGTGACGTCGTCGTCGGCCAGCCGTGCGACCAGCTCGTCGACCTCGACGATCTGCTGGGCGCGATCGGCGTCGGAGGCGACCGGGGCAGTCAGCTTGAACACCGACCACATCGTGTAACGGATGACGTCGTTGAGCCCGCGGGCCGTTTTGCCTTGCTGTGCACGCTTGCCGGAGTCGGGGTCGCTGGTCATGCCTTCATTGTCGCGGCCGGCCCCAGCGCCGCGACCACCCGGGTCGCCGCGGCCCGGCCGGTCGCGATGACGGCGGGGATGCCGACACCGTCGTACGCCGCCCCGCAGATCTCCAGCCCCGGGACGGCGTCCACGGCTGTGCGGATCCGGGCGACCCGGTCGAGGTGGCCGACGGCATACTGCGGCAAGGCACCTCCCCAACGGGTGACGTCCGCGTCGAGCAGAGGCGCGTGCAGCCCGGTTGCCTCTCGAAGGTCGAGCATGGCGGCGTCCAGGAGCTCTGTGTCGTCGCGCTGGAGCACCGCCTCGTCGCCGTGGCGTCCAACCGAGCACCGGAGTACGAGGAGGTCGTCGGGGAACCAGTCCCACTTGAGCGACGAGTACGTCGAGGCCTTGATCGTCGTGCCGTCGACGGGCGGCACGAGGAACCCTGACCCGCGGAGGTCGGCCGAGACGTCGGCTGCGTTCATCGCCACCGTGACGATCGCGAGTGAGGCAGACTCGATCCGAGCGGCTTCGAGAGCGGCTGCCGGCGCCACCCTCACCAGCAGCCGCGCCGTGGGGGCCGCGGGGACTGCGACCACCACGGCGTCGGCATCCACCACCTCCGGTGCCGCCGCTGACCCGACGACCAGCCGCCAGCCGCCAGCCGCCGGGTGGGTCATCAGCTCACGCACGACGGCACCGCGGCGCACCTCGCCACCAAGCCGTTCGATCTCGTCGGCGGTCGCCAGCGCCAGCCTGCCGACTCCGCCGGCTATGCCGGCGAACACCGGCCGTCGAGGCTGTCCTTCCGGCGGTCGGGCGGCCGCGGTCTCCACCTCAGCGGCCCTGAGCAGCGAGGGATGCTGCTTCAGTGCCGCGGTCACCTGAGGCCAGGCGGCGAAGAGCGACAGCTCGCTGCACCGCCCGGCGTACACCCCGCCGACGAGCGGCTCGACCAACCGGTCCAGAATCTCACGGCCGAGCCGCCGTGAGACGAGCGATCCGATCGAGGTGTCGGCGCTGAGGTCGACGGCAGGCAGCCGAGGCTCCAGCCGCGCCCGCGCCACTCCGGCGCGGCCGAGGATGCCCGACCTCGCCGCGACCCGGAGGTCTGCCGGGACACCCATCAGGGTGGGAGGCAGCGAGTGCACGGCTCCGCGCGTCCATACACCGGCGTTGACCACGCGGGGATATACGACGTCGGCCGCCAGGCCGACCGCCGAGGCATGGTCGACCGCTTCGGCGCGGCGGGCCAGCATCGATTCCGCCCCCAGGTCGATCGGCATACCTGCCACCTCGCCGAGACGCAGCTTGCCCCCCACTTGGTCAGCACCTTCGAGCACGGTCACCGCCAGGTCGGGGCGCTGAACCAGCAGCTCATGCGCCGCCGCAAGTCCTGCGATGCCTCCACCCACCACGACGACGTGGTGGCGCGGGGCGGGCGGGTCGGCGGTGCTCACCAACCCAGCCTTGCAGGTACACAACAGCCGCCGTGACCGGCCGCGGCGAAGTCGCGGGAACCATTTGGGTGGTTGGCACCTCTCATCTGTCATGGACACACACCTCCGCGGCCTCCGGGGCGCCACCTTCGCCGTCGTTGCCGTACTGCTCGCCTTCACCACGCTCGCCGGGTGCAGCGGCGGCGGTGACAGCGGCGGCGCCGCGAGCGGGTCCGACGCCCTGCACGGCTCGGCCGGCAGCGCCCAGCGCGACTACAGCGGCGGCTCAGCCGGGAGCGACGTCCAGGCTGACGGCGCCCAAGCCGAAGACCTCTCCCAGGCAAGCATCGCTCGCGGCGAGAGCCCGAAGACCAAGGTCAAGAATGAGGCCCTCCTCACCTCCCGAGCACTGATCAAGACCGGCTCGGTCAACCTGCGAACCAAGGATGTCGGGCAGGTCCTCGCCGACATCACCGGGATCGTGACCACGCACCGCGGGGAGATTGCCTCGGAGAGCACCACGACGAATGACAAAGGGAAGCAGGAACGCAGCCAGCTGCAGCTTCGGGTTCCGGTGAACGAGTTCGAGGCGGTCCTTGTCGAGCTCGAAGGGGTGGGCACGCTCGTCGAGAGGCACAGCGACGAAGAAGACGTGACCACGCAGGTGGTCGACGTCGATGCACGCGTACAGAGCGCCCGCGATGCCGTGGAGTCGCTGAACCGGCTGTACGTGCGCGCCACCACGCTCGGCCAGGTCATCACATTGGAGCGGGAGATCTCGCAGCGCCAGGCCGATCTCGAGTCACTCCTGGCGCAACAGAAGGCGCTCGCCGACCAGACAGCAATGTCGACCATCTCGGTGAGCGTCACTAGGGCACCAGACAAAGTTGCGAAACCCGACCCTCGAGATGACCGGGCCGGTTTCGTCGCGGGTATCAAGAAGGGCTGGGACGCCTTCACCGCCTTCGTGATCGGGACCGGGCACGCGGTCGGACTCGCGCTCCCGCTCGGCTCGCTGTTCGCCCTGCTGGCACTCCTCGGGTGGGTCGTCGTACGCCGGCGTCTCCCCCATCGCGAGCCTCAGCCGACCGAGTAGACCGAGAAGTCGGCGTCCGGGTCGGCATCGGGGGGATCAGAAAACTGCGGCCACTAAAGTTCAGGAGTGGCCATGTACACCCGCGCCGTGGCGGCAAACGCTGGCCGTCCCTACGCCCTGCTCGCCGTCTTGACCGCGACGGGGTGGGCGGCCAACCACTTCTCGGCCATCGTCCCGGTCCTGCACGAGCAGCGTGGCTACTCCGAGCAGCTGCTCGCCGCGGTCTTCGGCCTGTACGCCGTCGGACTACTGCCCGGCCTGCTCGGCGGCGGTACCCTCTCGGACCAGATCGGCCGAGCCAAGATCGCCGTTCCGGGCGCCTGTCTAGCGGCCGGGGGCACCATCATCCTGCTGCTATGGCACGACCCTGTCGGCCTCGCCGTCGGCCGCCTGGTCGTCGGTCTCGGAGCGGGCGCCACGTTCAGCGCCGGAACCGCCTGGATGGCTGACCTCGACGGCTCACACGGCGCCACCATGGCCGGGGTTGCGCTCACCTCGGGATTCGGCGGTGGGCCCGTCGTCTCGGGCCTCGTCGCGGTTGCGCTGCCCGCGCCGTTGGTCATCCCCTTCGTGGTCAGCCTGGTCCTGTCGGTTGCCGCCATCGGCGGCCTCGTGGCCTCCCGTCGGCGGTTGACGCCCACGGCCACCCCGTTCGGCGCCGCCGAGGACCCGCGCCAGGACGTCCACGTGCGTACCAGCGGGAGGGCGCTCAGGTGGGCGCTCCCTATCGCTCCCTTCGTCTTCGTCTCAGCGGCGGTCGGTGTGTTCACGCTGCCGGCGCGGCTGCCGGCCAGCTACCCCGGCCCGATTCTGGCGGGCATGGCCGGCGGGCTGGTACTCGGAACCGGGCTGGCCGCTCAGTTCGCGGCCCGCCGTCGGGGGCGTCCCTACGGTGTGCACGGCCTCGCCTGCACCTGCGCCGGGCTGGTGTTGATGGGTGGCGCCGGCGACTCGGTCGGGTTGGTCGTGTTCCTCGCCTGCTCAGTGCTGCTGGGACTGGGCTACGGCCTCTGCCTGCACGGCGGGCTCAGCGACCTGGACCGCTGGGCACCGCCGGCCCGACGGGGCGCGCTCACCGGCATGTTCTACGTGACCACCTACCTGGGTTTCGGCGTACCCCTGCTGCTCGAAGTCGTGGAGCCGTCGTTCGGCACCCGGCCACCGCTGTTCGCCCTGGCGGCGCTGGCCGCGGTCGCCGGGCTGGTCCGGGCGGGCGCGGGCCGCCGCAGCCTTAGTCCGCAACTGGGAGCGTGTGCACCAGCTCGACGAGCCGGGTAAGCACGTCGGGGTCGGTGTCGGGCAGCACACCGTGGCCAAGGTTGAAAATGTGCCCTGGGGCGGCCCGCCCAGCCACCACCACCTCACGGGCGCGCGCCTCCAGCACGTCCCACGGCGCGAACACCAAGGTGGGGTCCAGGTTGCCTTGCACCGCCTGGCTGGCGTCGATCCGGGTCACGGCCACATCGAGCGGCACCCGCCAGTCCACACCCATCACCTCGACACCGGCGGTCGCCATGTCGGCCAGAATCTCACCGGTCGCCACTCCGAAGTGGATGCGCGGGACATCAAGATCGGCCACGATGGCGAAGACCATCTTGCTGTAGGGGAGCGCGTGCGTGCGGTAGTCGGCCGGTGAGAGGCCGCCGGCCCACGAGTCGAACAGTTGCACCGCCGACGCGCCCGCGTCGACTTGGACGCGCAGGAACTGTCCGGAGATGTCGGCCAGTCGAGTCATCAGGGCGTGCCACACGTCGGGCGCTCCGCGCATGAGCGCCTTCGTTTTGGCGTGCTCCTTCGACGGCCCACCCTCGATCAAGTAGGAGGCCAACGTGTACGGCGCCCCGGCGAAGCCGATCAGCGGCGTGACGCCGAGCTCGGCGACGACTCCTTGCACTGCCTCGGCGACGAAGGTCATCGCCTCGGGCTCGAAAGCCGGCAGCGCTTCGACGTCGGCCATGGCACGCACCGGACGGGCGATGACGGGTCCGACTCCCGGCTCGATGCTCAGGTCAGCACCGAGCGCCTTGAGCGGCAACACGATGTCACTGAAAAGGATCGCTGCATCGACGCCGTGGCGGCGTACCGGTTGCAGGGTGATCTCGACGACAAGGTCGGGACGCATGCACGCGTCCAGCATGGCCACCCCGGATCGCACCTCGCGGTACTCCGGCAGAGAGCGTCCGGCCTGCCGCATGAACCACACCGGCGTCCGCTCCACGGGTTCGCCGCGGGCGGCGCGCATCAGGTCGGACTGTGCCGTCGAGCCAGCGGCGGTCTGCCGGCCCCTCGGGCTAGTGGCCCCGGGGGCAGAGGCCGCCGGGGAAGCGGCCGCCGGGGAAGGGGCCGCCGGGGAAGGGGCCGCCGGGGAAGGGGCCGCCGGGGAAGGGACGGTCACTCCGCAGATCCTTGCACGAAACGCCGCCGGCTTCCTGCGGCGAGTCGAGACGCACGCCACCCACGAGACGACTTAGGCTCAAGTCATGGCCGCGCGCGGGGATGTCGATGCGCCTCCGAAGGAGTTCCGGAAAGCTCTCGACCAACTCAGATCTGCGCGGCTTCGACCCGAGGTTTTCTGCGAGGAGATGCCCGCGCCGCAGCGCATCGCGCCGTACTCCGCCGCCGTCAGCGCCGATGTCACCGTGTCCGGCACGGACGTGGGTGGCGGTCGACTCGTGCTGCTCTACGACCCCGTCGGCAACGACGCCTGGGAGGGAGTGTTCCGCTGCGTCGCCTACGCCCGCGCAGACATCGACCCCGAGATGGTCGCTGACCCGTTGTTGGGCGCCGTCGGATGGACGTGGCTGATCGAAGCGCTGGAGGGCCAAGGAGCGGAGTATGTCGCCCCAAGCGGCACCGTCACCAAGGTCGCCTCGGAGAGCTTCGGCGGGATGGCCGACGAGGACAGCAGCGCAGAGATCGAGGTGCGCGCCTCGTGGACGCCGCTCGGCCCCGTCGGTCCGCACGTCGCGGCCTGGGGCGACCTGCTCTGTATCGCGGCCGGATTGCCTCCGGTCCCGGCGGGGGTCGTGGTGATGCCCAACCGCCGCGGTCAACGCCCTCGATGAGCGCTCCACACGAGCAGACCCCACCCGCGCAGGAGCCCGTCGCCGAAGCCGCCCCGAAGCCGCTGCTGGAGCTTCGAGACGGCCTGTCGCCGGTCGTCTCGACGCCGGCGGCTCTCGACCGTGCGGTCGCGGCGTTCGCCGCCGGACATGGTCCGGTGGCACTCGACGCCGAGCGGGCGTCGGGCTACCGGTACAGCCAGCGGGCCTACTTGGTGCAGATGCGGCGGGCCGGCGCGGGCACCCTGCTGATCGACCCAGCCACCTTCGGAGACGTCCCCAACGACTCGTTGCTGCCCCTCGCCGAAGCCATCCGCGACGCCGAGTGGGTCATCCACGCTGCTAGCCAGGACCTGGCCTGCCTGGCGGAGCTGGGGATGCGGCCTGCCCAGTTGTTCGACACCGAGCTTGCCGGCCGCCTGCTCAACTACCCCCGGGTGGGGCTGGCCGTGATGGTCGAGGACCTGCTGGGCTACCGGATGCGCAAGGAGCACTCTGCGGTCGACTGGTCGAAACGTCCGCTGCCCGAGCCGTGGCTGGTGTACGCCGCCCTCGACGTGGAGCTGCTGCTGGAGCTCCGCGACGAGCTGGCGCGCCAGCTCGAGGAGGCCGGTAAGGCAGATTGGGCCCGCCAGGAGTTCGCCGCCTGGGCGCAGATGGGCCCGACGGCCCCTCGGATCGACCCGTGGCGTCGTACGTCGGGCATGCATCGCGTCCGCGGTCGACGCGGGCTCGCGTTTGTCCGCGAGATGTGGCGGACCCGTGACGCGTTGGCGCGCAAGCGTGACGTCACCCCCAGCCGCATTCTGCCGGACGCAGCTATCGTCGAGGCAGCGCAGGAAACGCCCACCTCTCGCACCGCATTGTCGGAGCTTGCAGGGTTCGCCACCCGTGGTGGCCAGCGCTACCTCCGCGACTTCTACGCCGCTGCCCTCGCCGCCGGCGAGCTTGCGGACCGGGAGCTTCCGCCGCTTTCCCCGCGCTACGACGGGCCACCGCCGCCGCGGAACTGGGCTGCCAAGCACCCGGTTGCCGCCGACCGGCTGGCTCGCTGCCGGGCTGCCGTCTCTGCCCTGGCGGTGGAGCACGATCTCCCGCAGGAGAACCTGCTGGCACCCGACGTGGTGCGGCGCCTCGCCTGGACCCCGCCCAAGCCACCGTCGGTCGAGCACGTGGTCGCTACATTGGCCGCTCTCGGAGCCCGCCCCTGGCAGCGTGAGCTCACCGCGGCGACACTGGCCGACGTCTTGGCTGCCGCACCTACTGTCAGCCCCGCCGATGTCGGCCCCGGCAGCTGCGCTGACGGGGCCGTCGGCGACTCTTCAGAGGCTTGACAGCCCTGCTGCGAGTAAAGGCCTCCTACGGGTTGTGCTGCAGAAATCTTCGTGAGTAAAGTAAGGCTCTCCTAACTGCCCAGGAGCGTCACGTGCTCGCGAACTTCCTGATCGGGCTGCGCGAGGGTCTCGAAGCCGCCCTCGTCGTCAGCATCCTTGTTGCCTACCTCGTCAAGACCAGGCACCGCGAACGGCTGCCGGCGATCTGGCTCGGCGTCGGCACCGCCGTTGCGCTCAGCCTTGCGTTCGGCGCCGTGCTGAGCTTCACCAGCCAGAGCATGTCGTTCGAGGCGCAAGAGGCGTTCGGCGGCATCATGTCGATCCTGGCCGTGGCGCTGGTCACCTGGATGATCTTCTGGATGAAGCGCACCGCCCGCTTCCTTAAGAGCGAGCTGGAGGGCAAGCTGGCCGAAGCTCTGACCGTCGGCAAAGCAGCCCTTGTCACGATCGCCTTCGTGTCGGTGGCTCGCGAAGGCATCGAGACGTCGCTGTTCATCTGGTCGGCAACCCAGTCAACGTCAGGTACGAGCCCTCTGGTAGGTGCCACATTGGGACTTGGCGCCGCGACGGCTCTGGGCTACCTGCTCTACAAGAGCGCCGTCCACATCAACCTCGCGACGTTCTTCCGCTACACCGGCGCCGGCCTCGTGGTGGTCGCGGCAGGGGTTCTTGCCTACGGCTTCCACGACCTGCAAGAAGCTGGCTGGATACCCGGTTTGACCAACACCGTCTTCGACATCAGCGCCCAGGTGCCGCTCTCGTCGTGGTACGGCACCCTGCTCAAGGGTGCGTTCAACTTCAACCCGGCGCCGACGTACATCGAGCTGACCGTCTGGGTCGGCTACCTCGTCACGGTGATGACGCTTTTCCTGTGGCCGTCCACCAAGACGCCCACCGCCCAGCGCGCTCCGAGCGAGACCGCTCGGGCCTGATCAAGCTGTTCACACCTCCCCTCCGCCACTTCGAAGCACCGAAAGGCTCCTCATGCGTCTGCTTTACCCTGCCGTCACCGTCCACGCCGTTGTGCTGCTGGCAGCAGTCAGCGGCTGTGGCAGCGACGACTCGTCCGGGGGCGGTGGCGGTGGCGACAGCTACGACGTGACGGCCAACGACTCAGCCTGCGAGCTCGAGTCCTCCTCGATCCCGTCGGGCAAAGCGACCTTTAAGGTAGACAACCAGGGCTCGGACGTGACCGAGGTCTACGTCTACGGCAAGGACGGCGACGAGTTCACCAAGATCATGGGTGAGGTCGAAAACATCGGTCCGGGAACTTCCCAGGACTTCTCCGTCGACCTGGCGGCCGGTGACTACGAAGTCGCCTGCAAGCCCGGCATGACCGGTGACGGCATCCGATCGGTGCTGACGGTCACCGGAGATGATGAAACCGTTGAGGACGACGAGGCACGCTACGACCGTGAAGTTGAGCTCGTGGTCGAGGACGACGGCACCCTCGCACCGGCCACCGACGCAAGCAGCAAGGGCACAGTGGGCGAGAAGATCGAATTCAAGCTCGCCAACGGCACGACCACCGAGCACTACCTGGTGCTGCTCAACCCGTCCGGCGGCGAGGTCGCCAAGGCCGAGGCTGCCCCGGACGACGAAGCCGAGTTCGTGGCCGAACTCACCGACACCGGTGACTACACGATCCAGGTGTACGCCGGGGACGCCGAGAACCAGGCGAGCGAGCAGGTCTTCTCCGTCTCCAGCTGACAGGCCGGGCCAAGGCGCGGCGGGACGCCTCTGATGCCATCCGCATGATGTGCTGGAACGCCTGAGGGACGACATGGCGCGGGCCGGAGGAGAAGCGATGAGACGGCGTACTCGTAGCTCGCTCCACCTCCCAGTGACCGCGCTGGCGGTGTGTCTGGGTTTGTGCGGCTGCATCGACGAGACGACGCCGGCACCCCCGTCACGTCAGACCTCGGCGCTCTCGACCACGACCGCCGCGAACACCTCGTCGGCCACCACCGAGCCGGAGCCGCCGTCCGACACCGAGCCGCCGTCCGACACCGAGCCGGCAACGACCGGCACCGGCACCAGCCGGGTGCCGCCCACACCCCGGCCCACGGCGAGTGGACCCGAGACTTCGGGCCGAAGGTTGCGCGCGGCGCTGATCCCGGCCGGCGAGCTGCCCGGTTTCAACGACACTTTCAGGTGGGACCGTCAACGCATCCGTCGCGGCCCCGGGCCGCACCCCCCACCCGCCTGCAGCCGGTCGAGTCTGCTCTCGATCGGCGGGGTCGCGGCTGCGCGCAGCGACTATCGGAGCTCCAGCGATGACAGCGCCTACGCGGTCCAGGTAACAGCGGTGTTCCCCGACAAGCAGACTGCAGCCCGCTCCGAGAGCGTGCTCATCGCCTGGCACGATCGCTGCCAGCAGTTGCTCGGCCAGCAGGGCAGGACGAGCGCACGCGTCAGCAGCATCGCCGACGTGGCGACCGACGTCGGCATCGGCAAGCAGTGGTTGTCGACGTATCGACCTGTGCCCGGTGACCACGAAGCGTCGTACTTTCACGCAGAAGGCTTCGTGCGAGCCGGTGACCGCATCTCGTATCTGGTCATCCTCTCTGCCGGTCAGGATTACAACTACGAGCCCGGCGAGGAACCGATGGCGAAGGCCCTCGAGAAGGCCGGGGACTACCTGCGCGACAACTGAGGGTGGCGCCTCACGATGACGTCGGCCTGGGAGGTCAGGTGCGGGCTCGCTGGCGCTCGCTGAACGCGCGCACCTTGGCACGGTTGCCGCACGCGCTCATGCTGCACCAGCGCCGGCGGCCGCGGCTGTCGATGAACATCCATCCGCACTCGCTGCCTGGGCACGACTTCACCAGCCGCACCTCGGGCGACGTCAGCATCTCGGCCGCGCTGAGGGCGAGGACGAGCAGAGGCATCTCGAGGCCCGTGGAACGAGGGATCTCCCAGCGCGCTGCACCGTCGGGACCGGGACGAAGTCGGGCCTCCCCGGCGGCGCGTTGCGCCAGTCGGGTCACCGGGCCGAGCAGCCTGGCGTCGGACGGCTCCCCGACTGCTGAGTGGACGCGCGTTCGGAAGCGCCGTGTCGCGACCAGGACGGCTGCGGCGCCTTCGGGGTCGCGCAGCGCCGCCCGGCAGAGTCGTCGCACGTCGGTCTCCTCGAGCAGCTCGACATAGCCGGCGAAGCGCGCCACGACCTCGTACGACCGCAACCACTCACCCCGTGGATTGGAACGCTCCCTCCAACCGGCGTACGTGTTGCAGAAATCGAGCGCGGGGTGTCCGCCCACGCGCTTCGGGAGGTAGATCCCCTCGACGACTACCCAGTGCATGTCGCCAATTGTGTCCTGATCCGTCATCCGAGATCGCGATGAGTCGAGACTAACCGCGATTTCTTTGCCTACCAGTTAGGATCAGCGGTCGTGATGCTGGCTCGCGAGAAGACGATCGTCAACCTCTGCACCCCACTTGCGGCTCCCCCGAGTCCAGAGAGCGGCTCCGCCGCTGGTCGGGGGACTGTCGGCGCGGCCGCACGAAGCTGACAAGGACCCCGGCTCGAGAGCCGGGGTCCTTGTCGTGTCGCAGTCACGGACTGACGGGGGTGTGCCACCAGGGTGGCTGTCCGCTCCTACGGGCTCGTGGGAGGCTCGAGGCTGTCGTCTAGGGGACGCGGATGGCCTTGAGGGGCTCCGTATGGCCACGACGGTCGTTCGAGCCGTACTGCCAGGGGTGCTTGAACGTCGCAGTCAGCCTGCCGTCCTCGGCCCGGGCGTCGGCGGCAGTGAGACCAAGCTTGCGCGAGCAAGCGGGCCAGGCACCCCAGCCCTGCGCGCGGAGAACCCGCTCCGCGACCACGATCTGCTCGCTCTTGCTGGCGAGGTCGGCCCGGGAGGCGTACGTGCCGCCTCCGAAGCTGCGCCAGGTGCTGAAGCTGAACTGCACCCCGCCGTAGTAACCGTTGCCGGTGTTGATGTGCCAGTTGCCGCCGGATTCACAGTTGGCCAACCGGTCCCAGGTGCGGGTCGTGGCAGCCTCGGCACTGATGCCCGTGGACGACAACGGGGCGGCGACCGCGAGGGCGGCAATGACGGCAACAGCGCCTCGTCGGACTCCTCGACGCTCGGGCCCACGATGGCGTGGCGGATGAGCCATCCAGAAACCTCTCCGCCGCCTGCGAAGTGAGCTGTCGGGTTCGGGCGGAAAGGTTCGCCCGGCCAGCGGTCTGTCGATCGCGTGGCTTCACCCCAAGGCGTTGTGGCTCGTGCGACTGCCACGACCCGCAACGCCGAACTGCACGGTTCCCCCGCTCCTGCCCCGTCGGGTGTGGTGCAGCCTGGGCGAGGTGGGCAGGACTCGGCGTACCCGACCAGGCGACGCTCCCAGCCGGAGCGACCTGAGCGACGCTAGCCGACGGTGCCGGCACGGGCAAGTGACGCACCCTGAGAATCGGGATGGACCGGTGGGGGCACCGCCTTCTTCAGCTGTCAGGTGGCGGACAGTCGCGTGAGCTCGTCGTCGCTGAGGATGAGGTCGGTGGCCTGTGCCGAGTCCTCGATGGACGCGGGCCGGCTGGCGCCAGGAATCGGCACCACGCAGTCCGACAGCGCCATCTCCCAGGCGAGACAGACCCGCTGCGGGCTGACTCCGTGTGCCGCGCCGATGTCGGCGAAGGCGGCATGGGTCGAGCCGAGCTCCTTGGCGACGCTGCTGCCCCCGAGCGGGCTCCACGGCAGGAACGCGAGCCCGAGCTCGGCGCAGACCGCGATCTCCGGCTCGCTGCTACGGAACGCCGGCGAGAACTGGTTCTGGACGGACGCCAGCGCAGATCCGAGGATCGCGTGTGCCGTGCGGATCTGGTCGGGGTCGGCATTGGAGATGCCAGCGCGCTGGATGAGCCCCGCGTCGTGGAGGTCCTTGAGACCTCCCATGGTCTCGTCGTACGGCACGTCTGGGTCGGGACGGTGGTGTTGGTAGAGGCCGATGGAGTCGACTCCGAGTCGGCGTAACGACGCTTCACAAGCGCGACGTAAGTAGTCCGGGCGTCCGTTAAGTCCCCAGGCGGCACCGTCGCGGGTATGGCCGCCTTTGGTGGCGACGAGCACCTGGTCGCCCGACCCGGCGTACGTCGACAGCGCCTTGGCGACTACCTCCTCGTTCATGCCCAGGCCCCGATCTGAGGGTGTGTAGGCGTCGGCCGTGTCGACCAACGTGACCCCGGCGGCGAGCGCAGCGTGCACGGTGGCGATCGCCTCGTCCTCCGACGGGCGCTCGTCCTCGGTCAGCGGCATGGCACCGAGGCCGACGGCCCCGACCTGGACGTCTCCGAGCTGTCGCATCTGCATGTCCCCAGCCTGCCAGGTGAGACGGGTGGTGCGTGCGCCGGGTGGGTGGCCGACACGAGCGACCCACCCGGTTCGGCCCCTGGTGCGCTCGATCGCTGAGGTCGCTGGCCCTCTCGACAGGGCGCTTGGCAACACCCGCGTGCTGATCCGCCGCTCGTCGTGAGCGCCCGACTCGACGAGACGATGCCCCCTGACTATCTGGAGCTGCTCGACGAGCTGGAGCCGCTCACGTTGTCGGCGGCCGTAGTACTCGGCCAGATGCGTTCGCTCGTGGTCGACCTGTTGGAGCTGAGCGGCCTCACGTACAGCGAAGCGATCGCCCGGGTGCCCGCCGGCCCCTGACCTCCGTATATCAACCCCTCAGGTGTCCTGGTGGGTTTGCTCCCCGGCATCACCGTCTGCTGACGCCCAGCGCTCGGCCAGCTGGGTGACGAGACCCAACCAAGCGCCCCGCCTCCCCGGGGGGGTGGGGCGCTTCGCGTTGTCTTGCTGACTGCGCTCCTCGCCGCTCAGAGACCGATGATCCGCGACGGCGGAGCCGTCAGACCGGGCGGGGTGTTGGCGTCGAGGTACGCCACCAGGTTCGCCAGGTCCTCAGGACCTCCAAGCCGGTGGGTGCCCGCGGTGAAGGCCGTGAACGAGTCCCCACCGTCAGCGAGGAAGTTCAGCGTGGCGACCCGGTATGTCTGGCTGACGTCGATGGCCACACCGTTGAGCGTCATGCTTCCAGGCACGACGTGCCCGTTCGCACCAGGCCCCGGCTGAGTGTTGGGCGGCGGAGCGGGTCCATCCCATGTCCACTCGTAGCTGAAGCCGTCAGACACTCCGAGTGACAGCATCGGGCGCGAACCCCGAGCCGTGATCGGCTGATACTGCTGGTTCAGCACATCCTGGATCTGCTGTCCAGTCATGTCGA
>JAABUS010004819.1_pt1 | contig 18808 bp, 15 predicted proteins | sample 5560161 | NCBI WGS metagenome assembly JAABUS01 (sample SAMN10711885, study PRJNA513376) | rock metagenome | isolation source: Antarctica rocks | place: Antarctica: Victoria Land, Trio Nunatak nord | collected 2016-01-04 | reverse complement strand
CAGCTATCAGGAGGAAACCCACTACGCTTTGATCTGCTGATGGCTGAAAGCTGACAGCTGATAGCAATTAATACGACAAAGTATGCTTGACATGACACTAGTGTTAAGTCAAGCATAAAATGTCTGTAAATGTTTACTATCAGCTGTCAGCTATCAGGGTGCTAATGTATAATGTATTTCTTCCTGATAGCTGATACCAATTAACTTAAAATGTTATGCTTGATACAACACTACTAGCATTATTAATATCCTCCGAATAGCGTGGCTGTAAAGGAATGTAGTTAGCTTTGGCATGAATTATTAGATACCAACAAGCAGTAGTTACCCATCAGATTAAAAATCAAATAAGCAATTTTAGTAGATGCTTAAAAGAAAGATCAGATCGATGGTTATATATTTGAAAACTTAGAACAAGTATATTTTAAATAAACAAAATATTGTTGGCACAATTATTATATATTTAACAATAAAATTTATATTATGGGAAATATACTCTATGTTATCGCTGTTATCTTATTTATAGCCTGGATACTTGGCTATTTCGCTTTTCATGTCTCTAGTGGCTTAATTCATATCTTATTAGTCATTGCAGTAATTGCAGTCGTTTTACAACTAGTAAGAGGAAATAGAAGTATTTAATTCCTGGATACATGCCGGGAAATAATGTACTTTATTTCTTAATTTGTAATGCTGATATATTATTAATAGGCTATTAGTCCTATTAATAATATATCAGTTATAACTATGCGTTTTTCCACTATCTATTCTTAGATTATTACTTTTTATAAACATTTATCAACAAAAGATATTTGTTTGAATATCACCATTGCAATTACATACAGGGGTAGCACTACTTTTACTTAACTGCAAGAATTATCATCCTAAAAGATAATTACTTATTAAAGTATCCTTATTCAAACAAATTTGGATGTACCTGAGTTAACAAAAATTATTTTTTAATCACCAGGATGTGAAATGTACCAGGAATAGTTTTTGGTCGCTGGTTTTCGGGTGTTCCAGGTTCATAGTCAGCAGCAGGTAAATAAATAGTATGTGAAGATTCATCGATGCTTAATGTTCTTGCACCTTTTTTAGTAAGCACATTGGTTGTAACAGCATAACTATCAGCATTATTTTCTTTTATTACAGTTAGGGTGCCATCTCCGTTGGAAGTATAAATGTTTTTTGTTCCACTATCAAATGCTACTCCATCACATCCATCCCCAATAGGCAGCTTGTCAATTATCTTACCATTTAAAGCATTCAGAACAATTAACAGTTTATCGCATCCTGCAAATAACCTTTTGGTATTTTTATCAATTGCAAGGCCAGTAGGTGATTCCCCTGGAGCGATAGACCAATGATGCGCAACTATAAAGCTTTTCATGTTGATATGTACAATCTCGCTTTTATCCTCAATATTAACATATAGGTTACCTGCATCATCTGATACAGCTGTTTCCGGCTTTCCACCAACAGGGATTGTAGCTACAACCTTCATACTAACCGGATCAATAATTGAAAGATCCTTTCCCCGGCCATTGCACGTAACTATCTTTTTAGAAAAATGATCGAACAGTATAGCATCCGGATTTTCTCCCGTAGGTATATGATCCAGTTCTTTATTGGTATTCAGATCAAAAACAGTAACATTATTAATCCTTCCATTACTGGTAAATCCTTTTGAAGATGATTCATCAAAAGCAATACCATGTACACCCGTAGTATTTGGAATTACACCTAAAGAGTCGCCTGTATTCTTGTCCAGAATATTTACCTGCGAGCCATGGGATACATATAATTTATTATTAGGACCTATTGCAAGATAATCCCATCCACCATTACTGGCAATATGGAATGTTTTAACGATCTTAAAATCACCAGTTGAGGGTGTCTGAGAATGTCCGGCTATACTAACTTCCATCATTATGAAACAAAGAATTTTTTTCATATAAATGTAAAATTGATAATACTAAATTGTACAATTTTGATTAACGGGTTGCTATTAATTATTAGCATTCAGCTATCAGGTATCATCTAAACTGTTGCAATTGTTCTTTCCTGATAGCTGACGGCTGATAGTAAAAACTAATAGTCAGCTCATGCCTGACACAGCACTAATCTTTTTCTACTTTAATAAACTTTCCGTCTTTGTCGAATATCAACGCCTTCTTATTTACCTGCGCTTCAAAGTTTACTTCACCAGTAGCTTTTGTAATTTTATCCGCTCCTTTTACTGATGCCCCTTTATAATGCTGTTTAATATAATCTGCTACTGCTGCCGGCAATTCACTTATATTAATAGCTGCCTCCGTTTCCTGAAGAACACCCTGCCTGGTCATCACAGCAGACATTTCAGTACCATTCTGCTTAAAATTTACCTCAAAATTTTTACCTTCTTTTTCCCATTTTTCGTTAGATGAACCGGGAAATGCTTTTGTAAAAGCCGTCTTTGCGGCAACGGGTGGATTGACCATTCTCTCTTCTTTCTCTTCTTTTTGAGCAACAACGGCAGAAGTCAGGCCAAGGGCAATCATTAGAAATAATACACTACGTTTCATGATAAATGTTTTTAATTATGTAATTAATAGTGCTAAACTAAAATGCAATTCTGTTTAATTCCTGTAGTTCATTCTGTGTTTCAAAACTTGTAATCAGCATAAAAAAAACAGTATGCTTTCATCTGCAAACAAATTTACCATTGTACTTTGAAAGTATGAACACCAATTTGATAATCATAGGTTATAGTAAACCCAGATACATTACAGGTTTCTTTAATAATAGACAGCCCTAATCCGGTATGTTCGCTGTTATGCCCGGATTTATAAAAGCGTGTGAATATTTTTTGTGGGTTTAAGGCCAGTAATGGCCCGGTATTGCTGATAGTAAGCTCCCGCTGCTTTAATCTGATATTAATGATGCCATCATTTATATTATGTTTAACTGCATTGCTGATAAGATTGTTAAGCAGGATATCTACCAGCACGGTGTTCATATTAACCGTTGTTTCATCCATATTTACAGATACGTGAACGTTTTTATCAACTACTATTTCGTGAAACTGAACCAATTTATCCACTATTTTATTTTTTAATGCTATCCTGGAAATCTCCTTAAACTGGTTATTTTCTATTTTTGTAAGCAGGAGCAGTGACCTGTTTAATTTAGAAAGTTTTTCAATGGCTTCGTATAAAGCCTGCATATTTATTCCATGTTGCCGGGACAAATATTCGTCCTGGATCAGCAAGTCGAGCTTTGAACGAATAATCGCAAGCGGAGTTTGCATTTCATGCGAAGCGTTCTCAGTAAACTCTTTCAACAAAAGAAAATCCTGGTCGGCCTTAAGAGTTGCTTGCTGAAGAATCTCGTTCATAAAGGAGAATTCTTCAATATTGGTAGCAGGGAAAATAAACGCATCTTTCTTCCCTATCTTAAAGTTCTTTAATTTGTTAAGACTGCTATAAAAAGGTTGCCATAATTTTTTCAATACAATCCTGTTGATGATGAAAGAAGCTACCAGTATGAGGATAATAGTACAAATGGTTATTACAATTATAGATTGAATCAGTTCCTCTGTTCCCTCCAATGATTTGCCTACCAGGGCCTGGTACCATTTACCGTTCAATTTAAAAGTAAAATTGAGTTGTCTTAATGAGCCGGCTTCTTTTTCAATGCGATCAAAAGCCGTTACTGTTTCAAAAGATCGTTTACTGTAATTGATCGTGGCTGGCTTAAATGAAATCACCTGGTCCTTTACAGGAATTATTTCCGGAAGCCTGTTGTATTTGGAAATATAATTTTCAATTTCATCCTTTTCTATTTTTAAATTATCATCTAACTGATCGATGATCACATACCTGAGTAAAAAATAATAAGCTATACTTGCCAGTAAAAAGATAATCACTGTTGCCAACAGGTTCAAACGATTGTATCTGGAAAATAATTTCATGATAGTGTTAGGTTCATTTTCATGTGTAGCATTAGCTATCAGCTCTTAGCTATCAGCAGTCAGTAGATCAATGGGAATTAACTTTCTTCCTGATAGCTGATTGCTGACGGCTGATAGCAAATTCATACATAATCTCATGCTTAAATAAACATCAGAATGATTTTTCAAATTTATAGCCCATACCATAGATGGACTTTATATAATCCATACATCCTGCCTGCAATAATTTTCTTCTTAAATTTTTTATGTGCGTATAGATAAAGTCATAATTATTAGCCAGATCCATATTATCTCCCCAGAGGTGTTCAGCAATAGCATTTTTAGAGATCACTTTATTCTTATTGCTTAAAAAGTATAAAAGAAGGTCGTATTCTTTGCGGGTAAAGTCAATAACCTGCTCATTGACCGATGCGGTTTTATTATTCAGGTCAAGTATTAAATTGTCGCAGGTAACTACATTTTTCCCGTCAAATGACTTGCGTCTTATAATGGCTGCTACCCTTGCACCCAGTTCTGAAAGATGAAATGGTTTGGTAAGGTAATCATCAGCTCCGGCTCTTAGTCCTGTAACTTTATCATCTAATGAATTTTTTGCAGAAATGATCAGGACACCATCACTTTTATTCTCTTTTTTAAGCTGTTGTAATAAAGTAAGGCCGTTGCCGCCCGGGAGCCCTATATCCAGCAGTATGCAGGCGTATTCGTATAAAGAAATTTTTTCCAGGGCAGCTTCAAAGGTGAATGCGGTTTCACAAAAAAATTGCTCATTTAACAGGTATTCGCAAATACTGTTTGAAATTTCTTTTTCATCTTCTATGATCAGTATCTTCATTTAATAAAGGTGGCACGGAATTCTGATAAAATATTGAACTTCTGTATTAAGGCTTACAAAGCGTTTTCATCCAGGTAGATATAAGTTTCTAAAATTATAAAACAAACACAGACTTGGAACCAAGACGTTGACTTCCGAAGTCTTAAATACCGGTGTCTCATCATACAGAGGCAGACTTCGAAAGTCTTAAATGAATAAGCTGGCTATTTGAGCCTAAAATCATCAATTTTGGAGATGCCTTATTCAAGACTTTCGAAGTCTGCGTTTGTATTGCAAGCTGGTGAATTTTAAGCCTTCGGAAGTCAGAGTCTGTATTCAAATTTTTGAAGACGGATAAGCTGTTTGTTTAAGCTTTATATTTCATCCATTTCGGAGATGCCTTATTCAAGACTTTCGAAGTCTGCGTTTGTATTGTAAGCTGGTGAAATTTAAGACTTCGGAAGTCAGAGTCTTGCTTCGAAGTTGAATGAAGTCAGCGCTCTCTTCAAGGACTTCCAAAGTCAACTGCTGTGTTGCATTTTTCGCTGACATTATCCATTCGTCCCGATCCTTGAAAGCCTTACTACAAGATTAAAACAGAATCTTTAGATAGTTTTACCTTATGCAAATTTTTAAAAGCATCACAATAATGTGTGCGATTTATCTCAAATTCAACTATTGAAGTAAGTAATATAATGATTCGTAGTATTTTTAAATTTAATACAAGTGTACTTTAATTGAAATGAATAAAGTTATTGCAATATTTATGGTTTGGCTGCATTGCACTTCTGAAGTGGATGCCCAAACAAAAACGCTTCAATATTTCCTTGAACAGGCACGTCAAAACAGTCCGCTAATAAAGGATTACCGCAACCAGGTCATTTCATCCGGATTTGACAGCCTGTTAATACGGGCCAATTATCAGCCACAGGTTACCGGTAACAGCAATAATACTTATGCTCCGCTGATTAAAGGATTTGGCTATGAACAGGCAATTACGAATGGTGGCGGATTAAATGCAGTAGTTGGGGTGAATAAAGCTTTTGCCGGTAAGAAAAATCTGGAAGCCCAGTTTAGAAGCATTCAAATACTAAGACAGGGTATTGAAAATACTTCTTTAATATCCCAACAGGATCTTAAAAAAACAGTAACCGATCAATACATTACTGCATTCGGAACATTACAGCAATTAAATTTTACTAAACAGATAAATGAATTACTGGCAAAAGAAGAGATCATCCTTAAAAAGCTTACTGAGAAAAATGTATACCGCCAGACAGATTATCTTACATTCCTGGTTACCTTCCAGCAACAGCAACTGACTGCCAAACAGCAACAGATCCAGTTTCAAAATGATTATGCCACTTTAAATTATTTAGCAGGAATTTTTGATACTACCGTTGTAAATCTTGAAGACCCGGGGCTTACTGTTACAGAATTGCCGTACCCGGAGAACTCTGTATTTTTTCGCCAGTTTACTTTAGACAGCCTTAATGTAATCAATGAAAAGTTGTTGCTGGATATAAGCTATAGACCTAAGGTGAGTGTATATGCAGACGGTGGTTATAACAGCACTTTGGCTTACAACCCCTATAAAAACTTCGGCACCAGCTTCGGGCTTAATTTCAACGTTCCTATTTTTGATGGTAGAAAACGAAAATTGCAATACGGTAAGTTCAACCTGAGTCAGGCTACCACAAAGGCTTACAGTGATTTTGCCAGAAGCCAGTATTCCCAGCAGGTAGCCCAACTCAGACAGCAATTTGCAGCTACAGAAGAATTGATCGGACAGATCAACGGGCAAATAAAATATTCAGAATCTCTTATCAATGTCAATGCACGGCTACTGGAAACGGGAGATGCAAAGATCGCTGATCTTGTTATTGCATTGAATAATTACCTGACAGCTAAAAACCTGCTCACGCAAAATACCATCAGTCGTTTACAGATCATTAATCAAATCAATTATTGGAACAGATAATAAAAGTTATGAAAAAATGGACTAACCCTTGGATATATTTTTCCATTGGATTTTTTTTATCAGGTTGCCATGCTGCTCAACCTGTAGAAGAAGAAGCGCCGGTGAATGTGCGTACCCCCGTTACCGTTACTTCAGTCAGCGAAACACCCATATCAGATTATATCCAGTTAAATGCCACATCAGCCTTTCTGCAGAAAAGTATTGTTAAGGCTAATGCTAATGGATATGTTCAATCGGTAAATACACAGATAGGAAGCTATGTAAAAAGCGGCCAGCAACTATTTTCCGTTCAAACAAAAGAATCCAGCAGTATCGGTAATTCCATCAGCATCCTTGATTCTACCTTTCACTTTACAGGATTGAACATCATGAAGGCAAATACAGTAGGATATATTACAGAACTGAATCATCAAAGCGGCGATTATGTTCAGGATGGTGAACAACTTGCGGTGATCAGTAACATGAACAGTTTTGTTTTCATACTGAATCTTCCTTATGAATTGAGGCCTTACCTGCCGTTACACAAACAGGTTGAACTGGTTCTGCCAGATGGAGTAAAACTCAAAGGAATAGTTGCTTCTATGATGCCATCCGTTGATTCGGTTGCTCAAACACAAAGGGTGGTTATTAAAGTAAAAGCAGGCAATTCTATTCCTGAAAACCTCATTGCTAAAGTAAACATCCTTAAAAGTTCTAAAAACAACGTTCTGTCGTTGCCCAAGGAAGCCATCCTAACAGATGAATCGCAAACCAGCTTCTGGGTAATGAAACTGGTTGATTCGATGACGGCAGTGAAAACCGATATAAAAAAAGGCATGTCTGATAAAGACCGGGTTGAAATTATCAGTCCAACATTTTCCTTAACAGACAAAATCCTGCTTACAGGTAATTACGGATTACCTGATACGGCACATGTGAAAATAATGACTGAAAACCCATGAAAAATTTTTTTATCTCATATAAAAATCCTGTTACTGTTCTGTTGGTAATCATTATTGCCGGAGGCCTTTTTACTTATAGCAGGTTACAAACATCCCTGTTCCCGGAAATTACTTTTCCAAAAATCAAGATCATTGCAGATGCGGGATTACAGCCTGTTGATAAAATGATGGTAACGGTTACCAAACCTTTGGAAACTGCCATCAAACAAGTACAGGATCTTTCCAACATCCGAAGCATTACCAGTAGGGGCACGTGTGAGATTTCTGCATTTATGAACTGGGATGCTAATATTGATTTAAGTCAGCAGCGTATCGAATCTAAGATTGCCCAGATACGGAATGTTTTACCACCCGATGTACAGATCACCGTAGAGAAGATGAACCCTTCCATACTACCTGTAATTGGTTACTCACTTGAAACACGCAGCAGGAGCCGCACAGCGATAGATATGAAGCAAATCGCTCTATATACAATAAAGCCATTTTTATCCCAGGTGCAGGGCGTTGCCGAAGTGCGCATTATTGGCGGCAAACAGAAAGAATACTGGATAACACTGAACACTCAAAAGATGAGCTCATTGTCTATAACACCGGATATGCTTTCCAACACATTGAACAAAACTAATTTTATTCAATCAACCGGGTATTTATCCGATTACCGTTTTTTATACCTGGCGGTAACAGATGCAACCGTTCGTACACTGGATGAGCTGAAAAGCCTCATTGTTGGCAATAACGGAAAGAGAATCGTTCAGTTACAAGACATTGCGGATGTAAAAATTCAGGAAGGCATTGAGTACACCAAGATCAATGCAAATGGCAAAGAAGGACTACTGGTGGCAGTTATCAAGCAACCGAATACCAACCTTGTAGAGCTATCTAAACAAATGGTGCAAAAGATCAATGAATTAAAAAAGATACTTCCTGCTGATCTCACCATTGTTCCATATTATAGTCAGGCTGATTTTGTGAATGATTCTATTAAAAGTGTAACAGACAGCTTATTGATCGGGTTAGCACTGGCCATAGTTGTTGCGATTATTTTCCTTCGTTCACTTAAAGCCAGTGCTACCATTCTGCTGACCATCCCTATCATAATTTGCTTAACACTTATTTTTATTTATGCTTTTGGATACTCGTTAAATATTATGACACTGGGGGCCATTGCAGCCGCTATTGGATTGATAATAGATGATGCTATCGTAGTTGTAGAACAAATTCACCGCTCTCATGAAGAACATCCAAATGAGCCAACAACAATTATTTTACAAAAAGCAATTCATTACCTTTTTCCTGCAATGGTAGGATCTTCCCTTAGCACCATAGTAATATTTATTCCTTTTGAATTGATGAGCGGTGTAGCCGGTTCATATTTCAAAGTTTTAACAAACACAATGATCATTACGCTTGTATGCTCATTTTTTGTTACCTGGATCTGTTTACCGGTTATATATTTACTGCTGACAAAAAAACCGAATAATAATGTAAAACGGGCACAGGTTGAAAAAGCCGTGGAAGTAAAGAAGCAAAAATGGGTATTCTTCTTTATTAAAAATCCATTGATCAGCCTGGTGATTATTCTGCTATTAGGCGCCTCCATCTATTTTATTTTGCCACAACTGGAAACAGGATTTTTACCGGAAATGGATGAAGGGAGTATTGTACTTGATTATTCATCTCCACCGGGTACCTCTCTTGAAGAAACGGACAGAATGTTGCGTGAATCTGAAAAATTGATAACCTCCGTTCCTGAAGTATCTGCTTATTCAAGGAGAACGGGTACGCAAATGGGGTTTTTTATTACTGAGCCAAACAGAGGAGATTATCTGATTCAGCTTAAGAAACAAAGAACAAGGACCACTCAGGAAGTTATTGTTGATATACGCCGGAAAATAGAATCTACCCAACCTGCTTTGCGTATCGATTTCGGGCAGGTTATCGGAGATATGTTAGGTGATCTAATGACTTCGGTTCAACCTGTTGAAATTAAAGTGTTTGGTGATAATATAAATAAGCTGAAAGAATTGTCGGAACAAATTGCATCTGCCGTTGAAAATGTAAAAGGCACAGCGGATGTTTTTAATGGAATCGTTATTGCAGGCCCTTCAATCAGTATTCACCCGGATAACAATAAACTGGCGCAGTTCGGTTTGTCTCCTGCTGATCTGCAGCTTCAGTTGCAAACAAGTCTTGAAGGAAATATTGCCGGAAGTATGCTGGAAAAAGAACAATTATCAGTCATCAGACTGGTGTATCCCTATAACAGAAGCCATAGCCTGGATGATATCAGTAAAATGCAGGTCTTTTTACCATCAGGCCAACTCAAGCCTATCACTGAACTGGCAACTGTTCAGGTTAATACCGGGGATGCGGAAATTGAAAGAGAAAACCTGCAATCAATGGGTGTAATTACAGCAAGACTGGAAAACCGTGACCTGGGTAGTGTAATAAAGAATATTCAACAGGATGTTTCGGCAAAGGTAGTAATGCCCCAGGGATACCATATCGAATACGGTGGCGAATATGCACAGCAGCAACAATCATTTAAGGAGCTTCTTATCATCTTAATCACTTCCAGCTTGCTGGTCTTCGTGGTAATACTTTTTTTATTTAAAGACTTTAAAGTGGCTTTCGTGATTCTGTTAATTTCCGTGCTTGGCATAGCAGGAAGCTATATCGGTTTATACCTGACCAATACTCCTTTGAATGTAGGAAGTTATACAGGCCTTATTATGATTGTTGGAATAATTGGTGAGAATGCAATTTTTACCTATCTCCAGTTTAAGGAATCATTTAAAGAAAAATCGTTGGATGAAGCTATTATGTATTCCATCTCAACTAGGTTAAGGCCGAAACTGATGACCGCTATAGGCGCTATCATTGCATTAACACCTTTGGCCTTAGGGATCGGTACTGGTGCTGAATTGCATCAACCGTTAGCTATTGCGGTAATTGGAGGATTTATTATTGCATTGCCTTTGCTTCTTATTGTTCTTCCAAGCTTGTTAAGAATTTTATACCGCCATGATGAAAAAGTTAAAACCGGTATTTTAGTTTAACAAGCTATCAGCCATCAGCTGTCAGCTATCAGGAGGAATATTACTGGTATTGATTTACTGACAGCTGACGACTGGTAGCTTTATGATTCACATAACACATAAGAATAATGATTAAAAAGTGTTTATTCAATTTGTTACTGGCATTGCCATTAATGATTCATGCACAAATAAATAAAGAGGATACGGTTCTTTCAAAACCAGGTAATACTGAATTTGAAAATAGAACTGCAAAAGTTAGCGCCAGGGATTATTTTTTACTATTGAGCAGTAATTTCAAACAGCAGGCAACGGCGCCTTTAAAGCTAACGGGCCATCAATGGTTAGAAGTTGGAGGCGCGGGATTAATTACCGCGGGGGTTATATTAAGTGATAAAGGAATAAATCATGCAGTCAACAATATAACGAACAACAATACTTTTATTCAAAAAGCCAGCCCGGTAGTAACGAGGTTTGGCGATAAGTATGAATTAATCACTCTCGGCTCATTAGGATTATATGGACTACTTTTTAAAAATGAAAAGTTAAAGGCAACAACTTTAATGGCAACACAATCTTACCTGCTTGCAGAGATTTGGGTAAGTGCTATTAAATATATTTCAGGGCGGGAAAGGCCCAACTATTATAATCCGCAAACCGGTAACAATGAAGGTAACTGGCACGGACCCTTTTTTAAGTACCATAAAAATGCAATGGGTTATAAACCCGATGGCAGCCAATACAGCTCATTTGCTTCCGGACACGCAACGGCTGCATTTGCGGTCGCTACTGTATTTGCAAAACAATACAGCGATAAACCGGTCGTTCAGATAATATCCTATTCCGCAGCTTCATTGGTTGCATTAAGCAGGATGACGGAGAATAAACATTGGGCCTCGGATGTTTTAATAGGAGCTGCACTTGGATACTTTTCAGCCAGCCAGGTTGTTAGAAATTATCACAGGTTTGTGCATTCGAAATTATTACCTGAAAAAAGAAATAAGCTTACATTCAATTTGAACTACAACTACGGGTTAGTAATGCCTGGACTGACCTACACTTTCAGGTAGCTTAAGTACAGATCGGCTCTTAATTGCTGTCAGCCGTCAGCCATCAGCCATCAGGGGAACAATGTCTAAGATATTCCCTCCTGATAGCTGACGGCTGACTGCTGATAGCAGAAAGCGACAATTTATGTGTTACAATAACACTCAGGGTTTATTTATTGCATATGATTATCTAAATTAATAGTTTGCCTATCATCGACAACACATATGGAACATTCATCGAGCCGTTTTTCATTGATGATGAGAAAGGTATAACCACCATTCATCCGGAAATGTATCGGGCTAAAAATGGAATTTCACCAACAGGACGTTATCAGGTCTACTGTATTCATCCGCAATTTGGAAGTTCTAATTTTGTTGTGGAGCAAGATGAGAAAGGAATCTGGATTTGTAAAAACCATCCTGCCTTTATAAGTGTAAACTTTGTAGTATGGATTGGTGAAAGGATTGAAGCTTATGGGAATAAATGAGCATCACGGTTAACTGCAATTTCTTACATGATTTTTTAAACAAATTTCTGTCCGGCTTATATTTAACGGTCATTCCGTAGCTTTTTTTCTCTTACCCGTTCAATCTCTTTTATTACATCATTATAAATATCAGGTATTATATTTTCAGCCTTCTTATTTTTATGGCGTTTACTGATTTTTATATGTAACCAATCCTTAGACCGTTTACCAGGCTGATAAATGCTTTCCTTTTTTTTAGCAATAACACCTTCCATACCCAATAGCCTAATTTGGTTAAAAAGTGCTTTGCCATCATCGAAGTGATCACTATAAGTTAAAATGCTTTCTTTTTTAATAACATGAAGGAGCATTTCTTTACGCTGTATCAAAGGCCTTTCAATATAATTTTCACCATCATAGTAAAGCAGATCAAAAATGTAATAAACAAGATCGCCCCTGCCATTATAATGCTGCAAGGCACTGATATCGGGAATACCATTCTCATCCAGAACAACTATTACACCATCAACAACCATGTCAGGTTGACCTTCTAATTCATTAACAATAAGGCGGTATTTGCCTGTATACTCCTGGCCTTCCTGCGAGTAGAGTGCCGCTTTACCATTTCTTACTTCGGCAACGATCCGGCACCCATCCCATTTAATTTCAAAAAGCCAATCCGGATCAGTAAAAGGTTCTTTAACAATGGTAGCCAGCATTGCCGGGATACGTTCAGGAAAAGGTGATCTGTAGCTTTTAGCTTTTGCCATTAGTCATGGCTTTTTGACAACTTCTATTCAAATTTTTTAATGGGTACTGCATAATCTTATCTTGTATAAAAATTCTTGCCTGCAGGTTGCTTCCCGGAAAGCAACTATAAGCATCGCCATGCTGCAATATAACGGACAAGTCTATCATATATTATTAAATGCATTATAGTTATTACTTGCGCACTTGAATGTATTGGCTGATCCATAATCATCCTGCGCAATAATGAAGCAGGAGGTTCCACCTTGCTGGCGCGCTTTATCAATTATGTGTTTTATGTTAAGAACACCTTCACCTATAGCTGCACTGGTAAACTGCTGATGCCTTTCATTAGTTTCAATTACATCTTTTACATGCATTAACTGAAACCTGCCAGGGTATTGATCAAAAAGATCGGTAGCGGAAAAATCTTTTTGGTAAATATTACCAATATCCAACTGCTGCGATACTAAATGCGGGGTAGTATGCTGAAGGATAATATCGTATAATCGCAAAGAATTAAATGTATGTGTAAATTCGAAATCGTGATTGTGATATCCGAATTGAAGTGCAGCGTTATTACATAATTCGCCGCTTCTATTAAAGACATCCATGAAATGTTTAAGGGCAGATTCATCATTCCATAAGCTGCGATCAAGCCAGGGAGATATAAGAAATTTCTGGCCTGCCGTTACTGCATCTTCAATAGTATGCTGCCATTCCCGCGTAAACTGCCGGGTAGTTTTATTCCAGTGTTTAAGTTCTAACACTGAATGTCCGCTTAATAAATTAAGACCACAATCATTAAGCAACTTGCGAAAATCTGATGGCGGGTAACCATAAAATTTACGTGAGGAATAACCAGCATGCTCAACATATTTATACCCTATTTTACCAAGAGCCTTTAATGTACCTGCTGCATCTTCATGCATTTCTTTATCAACAGAATAAAGCTGTACACCAAGCAACTCTTCTTTTTTACCTGCAGCTACTGCATAATTATGAGGAAGTAAAGTTGTGCCTGCTATGACAATAGAACTGTTTTTTATAAAAGATCGTCTTGAGCTGTTCATAATTTCCGGACAGTTTAAAATGTTGTATTTTGTTATTAGCAGTCAGCTATCAGCAGATCAAGGTGTACAAAGTTTCCTCCTGATAGCTGACAGCTTACGGCTGATAGCTATAAAAGTTCTATCAGGTATAATTATGCAGGCACCTTATCCTGCTGTTCCCTTTCCCAGAAACGATGCTGTGCTATAGCTTTGATAAATTCATCCGGAACATTTTTAGATGTACCATTAGTGTTGATGATAAGGCCTTTGCCTGCAAGAGCGTTATAAAAGGTGCCATCCGTATGCAGTAATGTGCTAACATAAGTGGCTTTAAGCAGGTCGAATCCTTCATGCTCTACCGCTATGGGTTTGCAATGTTTGTATGCCTCATCTATAAAATGTATAGCATCCGGCTCCGCCTTCAATGCTTTTATGCTTTGTACACCACCAGGCACATATACAGCATCAAAAAGCACAGAGGCGGTTGTTCTCAGGCTTTCGCTTACTTCGAATTTACCACCTTTATCACCGGTGATGTTGCCAAGATGCGGCGCTACTATCTTTACTACAGCACCTTTACCTTTTAAAGCCTTCACCATAGCGTTAAAGGCACCTTCCTCTACTCCATCTCCTGCAAGCACTGCTATCTGCCTTGTTTGGATAGAATCCTTTTTCATATTGGCCATACTCAGCGCTGCTGATTTAGCTAGGGGCAACGCAACTTTCTTTGGTGAATATTTTTTAGGATCACCATCTGCAGGTACACCTTTGTTAACCGGCTCTTCAGGTTTTGATGGCACTTCCAACCCCAGTTCCTGCGCAACTTTAGCCGCAAGCGTAGCATCTATTTGCGTAAGTATCCCTACCATGCGCTTTCTGATTTCAACCCGCTTTACTTTTCCTAACTCAAACCTTAAAGCATTGGTAAGGTGAGCTTTTTCCGCCTCAGACTGGCTGTTATAAAATAAGGTAGCCTGGCTGAAGAAATCGAAGAAGCTTTCGCTCCGGCCCCTGATTTTTTTCCCATCAATTCTTTCCGGAAAACTGGCAAATCCACCTTCACTCATTTTAGCCTGGAAAGGACAACCGGCAGCGATTGAATTAGGCTGATAACTGGTAACACCCACATTAATGGTTTGACGCATTAGGCCATCGCGCTGGTTGTTATGCAACGGCGCTACAGAACGGTTAATTGGTATTTCATGAAAGTTTGGTCCGCCTAAACGGGTAAGCTGGGTGTCGGTATAAGAAAACAACCTGCCTTGCAGCAAAGGATCATTTGTAAAATCAATACCCGGAACAAGGTGGCCGGGATGAAAAGCTACCTGTTCGGTTTCGGAGAAGAAATTGTCAACATTGCGGTTAAGTGTCATCTTGCCAACCTTTAGTACCGGCACCATTTCCTCAGGGATCAATTTTGTGGGATCGAGTATATCAAAAGGAAATTTAAATTCATCTTTTTCTTCTACTATCTGCAAGCCTAATTCCCACTCGGGAAACGCGCCGCTATTAATTGCATCGTACATATCGCGGCGGTGAAAGTCAGGGTCTTTTCCAGAAATTCTTTGTGCTTCATCCCATGCAACAGAATATACTCCCTGCATGGGCTTCCAATGAAATTTTACAAATACAGATTTACCCTGTTCATTAATCAACCTGTATGTATTAACTCCAAAACCTTCCATCATACGCAGGCTTCGCGGCAAAGAACGGTCGCTCATAATCCACATGATCATGTGCGCGGACTCAGGCATTAAAGAAATAAAATCCCAGAATGTATCGTGAGCTGAGGCTGCCTGAGGCACTTCGGTATCCGGTTCGGGCTTGACCGAATGTATAAGATCAGGAAACTTTATGGCATCATGAATAAAGAACACGGGAATATTATTGCCTACAAAATCATAATTACCTTCTTCAGTGTAAAACTTAATGGCAAAACCACGTACATCACGGGCCAGATCGGAGGAACCTTTAGAACCTGCTACCGTTGAAAACCGTGCGAATATGGGAGTTTTCACAGAAGGGTCCTGCAGAAATTTTGCTTTGGTATATTTCGCAAGTGACTCATAAACCTGGAAAGTGCCATGTGCTGCCACGCCCCTCGCATGTACCACCCGCTCCGGTATGCGTTCGTGATCGAAATGAGTGATCTTCTCACGCAGTATAAAGTCTTCAAGCATCGAGGCGCCTCTTTCTCCTGTTTTGAGTGAGTTCTGATCGTCATTAACCCTTAAGCCCTGGTTAGTTGTTAAAAATTCACCGGTACTTACATCAGTATCCTGTAAAAGGTCAGCAATCTTTTTGCTATTAGTTTGTTCTTTTTTATTTTTCTTGTTAGGCATAAGCTATATAGTTTTAATTAATACAAGGGGTAGAATATAGTATTTAGTGAGTTGAAGAAATGGTTAACATACAATTCAATGTGGTTGACTTCAAGTATTACTTCTTTAAGGCATCCCTTGTGACCCTTGTGGGATTTCCTTAGTGTTCCTTGTGGTTAAGAAACTGTTGTAATCATTTAAACAGAATGGACACAAAGGAAATCCCACAAGGGGCACTAAGACCTATGACCAAATTGTAATTTAAACAGGAAGAACACAACCAACTTCTTAAGCCAACGACATTGACATACAATTAAACAATAAATATACACTCTAGATGTTAAGAAAATAATTATAATAAAAGATATGGTATAAGATCATTTAGCCGGAGGCTGAAACATAGCAGTGTAATGAGTTGATGGTTCAAATATTCCCCCGCTTCGATCATAGAAGTCTTTATCTAATTCAAAAATACCGTTTTTAACTTTTGTCCAGGAAGCGCCGGCAGCCGGATTGTAATTCATCATATTGGGCCAGTTGCGATAATTCATATTACCGTTTGTTTCCATTAATCCCATTCCTATTCCGGGAAACGGAGCAAGGCGGGCTGCAAGGTTCTTATGCCAGTCTATCAGGATCGGATTTACCGTCAGGTCAGCACAAAGGCAGGCTACCTTTCGCTCATAAGCCAGCCTGGCAATCCTCATGCTAAGACTTAATGTTTTAGCAATACCTTTAAGTACTATGGCGGTGTAACCCTGGCTAAGCCTTCGCATGGCACCTGCCTCATCATGTACGCTTTCATCCCCGGCAATGGTAACCCCCATATCTTTTACATCTTCATCATTAACTTCAACAAATGGTTCTTCATATAACAGAACCTGCTCATAAGCTCCGATTTTTTTTGCATGATCCAGGTATCGTAACACCGTTTCTTTTTTTTCATAACGGGCATTTGCATCCATAGTATAAATAAGCTTTCCATTGGTGGTATGATCGGTACGCGCATCCTTAAGAGTATTATGAATCAGTGTTAACCTGGCCATATCCTCTTCCAACATGGTAGCCTGAGAACCTGGATATCCTGTTTTTATCTTAATAACAAAATATCCCTGCTGAACAGCATTTTTCAGATCGTTCATCGGCATGCCATATGGCACCTGGTACATGATAGCTATTTTATTATTGTGGTGCGATAAGGCTTGTTGATAAGGAGAAGGAATCATAGCATCTACTGAAGAAAATTTATTTTCCGCAGCGTATAATAACCATGCCGCATTATCAACACTGACCAGGGCGTTGTAAACAAAATTAATATTCAAGCCCGGTCCTGTCAATTTCTTACCTGCTGCAACAACCTGTGGCAGTAGTTTTTCAAACAAGTTTACAGGATCTGTAAAGGAGGTTGTTTTCATTAAATGCAATGCCTCATTTACAAGAATGTACATGAGCGCGTTTCCTGCAGCCTCAGAGTGGCCGGCAAACAGATTAGCATCTGCATATAAAACATTTTGTGTAGCAATACCAATTTTATCTATGCCGGATTGCGATTGTATTTTAGATGCAATCTGCCAGCACTCCGTTAAGAAGCCACCTTTAAAGCCAAAAGGCCTTACAAGCTTTTCCCTTTCAAAATCAGAATCCGTTTTAACTACCCGGATGGTTTTAGTATTATTAGCCGTTGCACCCGCAATTTCCGTTAATCCACTCCCTGAAAGCGCTGCTGCAATCCCGGCATTTTTTATAAACTGTCTTCTATCCATACTGATAATATGTTTGTGATAAATGGACGTATTTGCTATCAGCTATCAGCCGTCAGCTATCAGGAGGAAACATAAAAATTTTGCTGACTGCTGATAGTAATTCAATATGTGATTTGATGCCAACCTGATACTAACGTTATGTAAGTGTAAATTGATGTATTTGCTATCAGCCGTCAGCTATCAGGTATCAGGAGGAAACTTAATACACATTGATCTGCTGATAACTGACAGCTGACGGCTGAAAGCAGAACACGTCACTTTAGGGTTAACTTAACACTAAATTATACACTTGTAACTTTCATCCAGGAATAAACTTTTTAAATTTAATGCCGTTGCATTATTCAATATCGTTTACTATAAGAAAGGTAAGGAATATTGTTGTGAGATTTAAAACATCGTAGTGACACGGCATACTGTGTTCCTCCTGATAGCTGACGGCTGACGGCTGAGAGCTATTAATCACGAGAATCAATCATAACCTCAATGCCATTGCAAGCGAACTGCGTTTTGAGTTACTTACCGGTATCTGAAAGCCCTTCATCTCAATCATATTTCCCGCTAACACTTCAATGGCATTTAACTTAACTATATAAGACCGGTGAACACGCATAAAAAGAGAAGATGGCAGCATATCTTCCAGCATTTTCAAATGAAAGCCTGCTAAAATCTTTTTATCTTTTAATTGTATCTGG
>JAABUS010004818.1_pt1 | contig 18812 bp, 22 predicted proteins | sample 5560161 | NCBI WGS metagenome assembly JAABUS01 (sample SAMN10711885, study PRJNA513376) | rock metagenome | isolation source: Antarctica rocks | place: Antarctica: Victoria Land, Trio Nunatak nord | collected 2016-01-04 | reverse complement strand
GGAGGAAGGGGATGGGGATGGGGATGCGGGGGGGAGGCGGTCGCCCATGTAGGTTTTTGTGGTGAGGCGGTGGTAGACGATGCGGTTGGTGAGGAGGAGGAAGTAGGCTGCGAAGGGGAGGGTCCAGGTGCCGGTGATGGCTGAGAGGGAGGGTCAGTGGATGGGGAGATGGGGAGGTGGAGAGGGGGCACGGACGCAGCATTTTGGGGACGGGGACGCCGATGCCGATGGTTGAGGACATGGTGGTGGTAATGAGCCGGGTGGATGCTGAGTAAGTTTGTGGGACGGTTGGTTGTTGTTCTGAGGTTGAATGGAAATGGGATTGAGGTGAAGTATGGCTTTGGAAATTCTCAAGGGGGTTTTCACAGCGGTCCTCCGGCCAAGATCCTTTGTCCAAAACGGCCAGATTTGATTGGCCGCCCCTTACCTTAGTCGCTGCTATAGGGCTTTGAAGCCCTACTGACCGAAAAGGGGAATTGTATCGCGCGAAGGATAGACGAATTAAGACCTAGTGACGATCGTCGGCTTCCATTGTGGTGCGAGATTGCTAAGCTTGAAAGCTACGAGCTCTGTATAAGTAGCCCGAATATGCCCTTTTAATTCTACTTCCTTCATCCTCACCCTCGTCCTCAATCTAGCTTCCATTCCCCAAAACTCGCAAAATCTCTTCTTTCAAGCCCCAAGTCCCATCACAACAAGTAGTCGAATCGACGATGAGTCCAGTCCTCACAGTCTTTGGTGCCACCGGCAAGCAGGGTGGATCCGTTGTGAAGAGCGTTCTAGCCCATCCCACCTTGTCCAAGCAGTACAATATCCGTGGTGTCACCAGGGACCCAGCCAAACCTGCTGCGAAAGCCTTAGCCGACCAAGGAGTGGAAGTCGTCCAGGTAATGTCTTGTCAGACCTCGGGTGAGATAGAGCTGATCAAGCATAGGCGGACCTTGGTGATAAGGCATCTGTTCGCAAGGCGATTGAAGGGTCCTATGCTGTGTTTGGGGTCACTAATTGCAAGTACCCTTCCGAAGTCCAAGCTTATTAGCCTCAGCTACGATGTGATGTCTTGCATGAGAAGAAGCTAATGCTCCGAAAGTTTGGGAGTACTTCTCCAAAGATGTCGAGGTGGCTCAGGGTCGTACCATCGCCGATGCTTGCAAAGAGGCCGGTGTCTCGCACTTCATCTGGTCCTCCCTTGCCCACGCAACCAAAGGTACCTGCTGCTCATACCAATAAGATCACCTGTCTAAGTACTGACTTGATCCTTCCTAGTCAGCAACGGCAACTTTGTGCACATGAAGCATTTCGACGCGAAAGCTGAGGTGGAAGAGTACGTCCGTGAGTTGAGTATCCCAGCGACATTCTTCTATCCAGGGTGCTATATGTCAAACTTCCCTGGAGCCTTGCAGAAGGTATTACCGATAGCCTTTCCTTGCGAGCCAATTTTAGCTAATACTGGTGTAAGACCGATGACGGTTACGCCTTAGCAAACAATCTGAAACCAGACACCAAGGTCCCGCTGTTCGAGGAGGAGATGGATACTGGCAAATTTGTCGCCGGCATCTTAGCTCATATCCAAAAGCCATCGGGTAGACGAGTCTTCGGTGCTACGGACTGGTATACCCCCACAGACATGGTCTCCACGATCGAGAAAGTATCCGGAAAGAAAACTAGCTTCTCAACCCTGCCAAATGAGGTATTTGAAAGCTTTCTCCCACCAGCAATAGCCAAGGAATTGGCAGAGACATTTAGGTTTGTTGATGAACATGCCTACTATGGCCCAGGAGCGAAAGAAGGATTAGCGGAGTCTTTGAAGGTAATGAAACCCTTAAGTAGCCACATCTGAGTAAGGCAGACTGACCAATTTTTTTCAGATTCTTGACGAGAAACCAACGACGTTTGAAGAATTTGTGAAGAGCACCTGGCCCTGGAAATGAGAATGTGGTTCAACGACTTCATGTCAAATGGAAGAGCTGCTAGGGTTGGACAGTGGAAGTCAAGTATCGTACAGCTGTTCAAAGCGACCTCAATGTCCGGGCATGTTTACAGAGGCCAATCTCTTAGTAGAAAGGGCTTCCCTTAGTCGACCTTCTGGCTAGGTGATAGATGTTGTAGACCTTGTTGGACTCTCAAACTCCATCTGTGTAACAAACGCGCCACGACCATTACGGTAAGACAAAACGATGATTCAGACCAAAGATTGCTGGATTTACGTTCTCACTAAGGTACGATGTAGCAGGACTGGCCTCTGGACTTATTGTAAAGTAGCGTTTGACTCCTGCTACTCCATGACCCCCGGCTGCAAGTACTGGTTGAAAAGATCTTCGTACTGGTCAAGTTCGATTTCTTCGAGGGGCTGAAATCCTGGTTGATGCTCGACACTAGGTGGCTCATGGCCGTTGTCTGGGCTATTCCAGCGTGGACCTTGTTGCCCTGTATACTCGTCGGATCGGGCGAATTTGATGGCTTGAGTTATATTCTCAAGTGGGCACCCGGGACCATCGCTTGCGGACGAGTTTTGCCATCCTGCACGCTTCCATACCCGATATCGCAGCTTGGCCAAGAGGCAGTAGATAAGATTGGCTTTATCAGATCGGCCTTGAGATTCTGCTGCATCCACGTTCGACGAGACCACGCGACCTTGCTGTAGCCGATTCCCAACAAGCTCGAAAACCTGGGCAAGTAGTGGCATGCTCTGCAGGCTCTCCTCACAAGGTAGATTTGCGCAGTGTGTGAGATGTAGAAGAAGGATCATCATCGCTTGGAGAGGGTGCACAAAGCCGGGGAGGAACCAATGAAACCCATTGATTTTACTCAACTGCGCAAGACAGAGATAATCTGCCAGAAATAGCCGACAAGACCTGAATACAGTCAGCGGCATTTGCAAAGCAATGCTCAAAGATCTGACCTTAAGACCTTGTGCTCACAGTTGATACGATTGACAGACTGTTCCCCGAGGAAACCTCGGGCAGCTGAACAGACTGCACGTGAAAGCTGCAATCGTAGATACGTATGTGACCATCCGTCATTGTCTACTGAAGCTTGTTTGGACAGAAGATCGTTCACGATCTTCTCAAATTCCTGGAACTCTTCAAGCGTTGGCTTGCGCTTCCTCCATGATCGCATTTGCAAAGCCCAATGCCACCTGCCATGCATGGCGATCATCATTGGGGAAGTGACTGGCAATGAATCAGCGACAGAGTCCAGAGTGTCAATAATAGAGGCATCATCAAGTTGGCAGGGCATATGTGTAGTATAATCATCGTCGTGGATCAAATTCGGCAAACCGCTGACAAGCGCCGCTTCCACATCCATGTAGACAAGATGCCACCAAATTCGGCGTTGAACTTCTTTTTCTATGATATTAAGCGATTTGTGTTCAAGATTGAGTTTTAAGGCCTGTGCGACTCGAACAGCAGACGACAAGAAACCGAATGAAGAGAAAGGCTCGTTCTGACTGGCTCGGCAAGTGTTGACGATCAAGTACGACTGAAGTAAAGGAACGGTAGCTTTCGATAAATCATTAGGAAATAAAAGGACGTCCAGAAGCCGCTCATAAGAGTTGAAGATAGATTTCGTAAGGTTGACATATCGCTCATCGTTGAGACTGACCAATCCACAATAAGTGACAGAGAGGATCAAGGTCAGGGTATCTGCAGATGTCGTCATAGTAGTGTCACTCCAGAATTCTGTTATGGTCTGTTCGAGGCTTGGAAGGTGACATATTGGCACAACTGGATGAACGCGGAATTTGAAAGCCTGATACAACCGGTTGCCGTCCTCAGGGGAAGGGAGAGACTGTAAGATGGGAAGGAGTTCATCGCCAGGAAGCTTCCCAAGGTTCAGGCGTGACATCTGACGATCGAAGTCACGGACGATGTCAATGTCCGTGTTGGTAATCTAGAACCATCATCAGCTCACTCGGTTCATTGAGGTGCTCCCGAAGCCCAACACACGTCGTCATTATCTGCCAACAGAGATAGTGTATCCCCCGTAAACTGACACGAGAAGCCAGGTACTTCCAGCTTTTTCACAGGATGAGTATCACTAGGGTCCACGGATGAAGCAATGCCTGGGGTTTTCGGGTCTGCCACTGGTTGATTAGACTCTGAAAGCTGAGCTGCGGAAGCAACATTCCGATATTCGCACAGAAGCTTGCGCTTCCTGCATTCTGAGCAGGTGGGGTGTATGCAATCGCATTTGACCTGACTGACATCAGAATCGCCAATGATTTAATGCTTTACTTCGCACCCTTCTGTTACGGCATGTAAGGCATGCCTTTGTGAGCCGTGGGCGGCGCTGGGGCTGAGAGCTCAACGAGTCGAATGTGAGCACGCTTTGCATTTTCATTCATCGAGTTCGAACTATCAAGGAGGAGGAAGAATCTTGGTGGCTCAGGGAACGGAGTGAGGTGGAAGTCACAATAGACCCGAACAGGCTAGCGGACACGCTTTGACTGCTGTGCTCTCAAGCATACTGCCGTGACACGATGGCGCTATTGGGTGCCCCTCGCCAACTTGAGGTTGTGTGCTGAAGGTAGGAGAATAAGTATCTTTGCACACCGATCATACTGTCTGGCGTCTCACGGAGTTGATTGTGTGTGTACTGTGTGACTGTGGGGACCTTCGGACATGACGGGGAGACGGAGCAAGCCGAATGCGCGACATCGAATGCAAGACAAGCAAGATTTGACGACTTGACCGTGATGTCGCGCATCCTTCCTGATGACACGCGTGGGGATCAAACGTCCACAACGTCTGTCTTACCTTCATATCAATCGTCAAGTCAAAGAACAGGACACACTAAGCCATCGCTTGTCAGCAATTCGCAAACCAAGTCAGGCACACGGCGCCCGCAAAGCCAATCATCGCTAGGAAACCAAACGGACCATCCGCCATCAATACCACCATCTCACCATCGCGCAGCAGCCACCATACCTGTAAAGAATGATATCGAGGATTCACAGACATACACTCCATATATCCGACAACGGACAATATCATCACCTGCTCCTCTGCAGGCTGAACCTTCACAACTTTCTGCGCCGGTCGGATCGTACTTCGAAGCACAGTCAGGCGCATCCGGGCTTGAGCCACGCTCACCCCTGCACAAGAGACCACCTGCCTCGCGCAGCTGTCATGGAATAGAAACATTATCAGGGCCCCCTCCAGCGTTGAGCACGCATAGATCGTATCAGGGGGACAGCGCGTGGAGGTATACACAACCCGTCGACTTGACCGGACTGGACAGACAAGGAAAGGCGATTAGCAGCATCGACGCTCTAGTTCGCGCAAAGCAACCAGTTACAGATGACTACATAGATCCGGACCCCCCCAAGAATATTCCTTCGATTGAGCGGCTTCTGAAGCAACCAATGCCCGCCATGAACCGTACGGCCTTGGACCACAATGTTCATCATAAGGACGAAGATCAGGGTGAAGCGACGTTGAGAGGCGCTGACTTCCCACAACTTGCTTTTGCCTCGGCGCAAAAGGCTAGGCCTGAACGTAGCGAGCTACAGGCTTCCCAGGAGGACTTATTCCTTAATCTTGCTCATGCGGACTCACCTGGAGAGGTGGGCGACGAAAATCTCAGGGAGAAGCAAAGGCGACGTGTAAGACAATATTTCATCGAGCCCAGGAGTTTTTCTTTTGATGGTGATATGGATATCACTTGACAAACCCCCCTGTATTGGCAGGCAGCACTGGTACCCCACAGTTGCTGACGTTGTTCTCTTTTACATAGGCTCGTGCAAGCCTTTCGAGCGCTCAACCTCCTCTGTCATATCGGCCATCGTCCGCTCAACGACCGAATAGCACTGGTAAGGCTACTACCCAGTCGCAAAGGGAGCACATAACGGGCTCGTGGCACCTCGCGCAGACTCACCAGACCAATTCGCCAGGATCCAATACCAATAGCGTATCGCGAGAGCGGACGCATGCCTCTGCGACACAACCTTTCGAAAATAGCAGATACTACCCCCCTAGGGCATCTCACAATTCTTCACGAGTACGTAGGAGCTCTATTCGGGATATATCTCCAGGATCGTCTGTCGCTCCAGAACGCAGACGCTACATCACAGAATCGCCTGGGCCGCCCACGCCAGCATATAGACATTCGAGCTCTCTATATTCGATGAATGATCAATATAACTCGTCGCCACTGAACGGATACTCGACTGCGGGTCCCGCCAGACAGGCATCTCGTGCAGGAGGTACGGAATCCACTGCCTCGACCACGGCGCCCTCTACGGTCTGGGATGAGCTGGAAACCCTGAAATCTCGACTCAATAACCTCGAGCTCACAGGAAGACTGCCAACCTCTTCCACTACCGCGCATACGAACGGGTCAGGGCAACGACCTACTACGGCTGGGACCACCATGACAACACTTTCGTCCTCCCCAAAGCACGGTCGTCTAAAAGGCGGCTCGTTTGGAATGTCTCAAGACAAAGCACCAGCGGACAACGATTCTCACACCCTATTACAATCGGCCCTCGAAAGAGCCAAAGACGTCGTCAGCACCCCTGTATTTCATGCCCTGGAAACCACTGCTTCGGATGCATCGGCTTTGGCAGCAATGACTGGCAGTCCAGAGACCACCGATGAGGCCAATAACATGTACAGCACCCCCAACGCCATAGACCGCAAGCTCCGCCGCAAGGCCGACAGCATATGTCGAAGCCTAACCGAGCTCTGCATCGCGCTATCGGACACCAAGTCAGATCCCGAAGCCTTTAGAGCGAGATCCCGCCGCGAAAGTCGCGACACCGCCACGAACGGCCCAGCAAACGGAGCATTAACGAACCACTCCCCCTCCATCCGCGCCCCCAGTCTTGAACCCGACCCCGACCGCGTCAGCTCCCGCGCCATGAGCCGCTACGAAGCCCGCCGCACCAGCATCACGCCCCTCAACTCGAGCCTCAGCCGCCGCGGTTCCTCTCCCAGCTCACCCACCGCAACGCCAACCGGACAACAGTTGCAGCTCCTCCCCGCATCCCGCACTTCCTCCGTTCTCATCCGCCGCCGCACCGACGAGACCGAACGCCCCGCCTCCCGCGCCATGACCGAGGCGGGGCAATCCGCCCAACGCCCTTCCCCTCGCGAATACACCTCCCAGCACCCTCTTCCCATGCACGCCCAGAGGTCGCCTTCCGTACAGTCGTCGCTCCCGCAGCGGAAAAGCTATTTCATGACCCCCAATTACTCGCCCATTACGCCCAGCGCGCAGCCAGCGTCGAGACGGTATCTGGAGACCTCGACGCCGCCGTCCACCGACAGCTTGCGGATGGCGCAGGCGCGAAGACAGCAGCGATTGGCTTCGACGGGGGATCATAGCGCGGAGCGTGAGCAGAGGCAGGGTTTCTTTGGGCGACGGACAAGGGGCTTGGAATTGTCGCCAGGCTCTTGATTCTTACTTCAGCATGAATCTAAATTTTTATCTCGGGTGCAGAACAGCACCTTTTGGTTCCGAGGCGTAATAAGGAGTTCGTCGGTAGAGACAGAAAGGCAAAGCAGGGCACATCTTGCAATGACAGCTTTGATCGAGTGGGATGGCTCACTAGCTTTTGGGTATTAGTGCGTTCATGACGTCTCACTGACAGGACGGTGGAGACAAGGGGGATACACCGGAAAAGGAGGGCAAAGAGATGTGATTAGATAGGATAGCTCACTGGCTTTTGGGTATGAGTTATGTCTCATTGATAGGACGGTTTCCACGTTCGCAACAAGGGTACTCTCTTACACACGCCCACATACATACCCTCCAGTCCAAGTACTACCAAATCGAAGATTCTCCTCAAAATCCCCAGCTGAAAAAGCAGGACTCAAACAAATCTTCGATATTGGTACTACATCCCCAACCTCTTTTCCCCTACTCCTCCCCGAATTCCACGTCTCGATCCCATATCTCCACTCTCATATTCCCGACATCTCATACTTCTACCTTGTTGACGCTCACTGCACTCCTTGCTCCCCAGACCGTTCATCCTGTACTCAACCAACGAAGGACACTGGCGAGAAGAGAGATGGACCACACCTCCTAGCCCGTACCTCCTCTGAAAGTCATTGGAGAGCCAACCACATGGATGCCCACTGCACTTCAGTCCCACAGAACATCCATCCTTCACTTAACCACTGAAGGAAATCGACGAGAAGAGAGAGAACCCCATACCTCCTGGCCCTGTACCTCATCTGATAATCGCTAGAGCCAACCCCCACCACCAGACTCATACATCGGAACCTCCCCTTCCCTCTGGACGCACCATATCGCCGAGTACCCAGTCCAAGGGGCTATCCATGAAGAAAAAATTCTGTTTTCTTCGTTTGGGACCTACCTCTTCCTCGGTGGTCGGGCAGGTATGAATGGAAGTCCGAAACCCCGGAGATTGGAAACCGGAACCCAGTGTATCGATCTCATCAATGGCAAGAGAGAGGATCAAGTGTGGGTATGGGAGGTGAATGCATCTAGATATCTGAGCAGATTCCCTCGCCCTTGTTCCCTCTGGATTTGATGCGGATCGGATGGGCTCGGACCTACCCTCTTACCATGGTCGAAAAGGCATCGATGTTTATGACTCACGAACCACCCTAAACAATCTCCACCAGGCCCCTATCCCGGGCGCTGTTGTCGTCGCTGCTTACTCCGACTTCGGGGTTCCGGAATCCCGATGGATGAAGAAAACGGGGCCAGCAGCTGGATGAAGCACCTTAGTGTGTTATAGAGTCACTTTAGCTTCCATGAACTCGACAACACCTTGACAATGGGGGTTTCAACTTACCTATCATTGTCTTGCACTGGTGAACATGCGGGCCGGAAAACAAGTTTCTTGAGAACGAGCTCGATGTACCGTGAATGGATGGAATCCCCGTTCTTATTGAATAAACTCCACATCAGAATTTTAGGTGCTCAACATCCACTTCCCTTCCTGCTCGCTATTGCATTCCACACAGTGTTCACATGCACTCTTTTCTGGTGGACATGCGGACCGACAACAGTATGTAAATCCGCTCAAGGTTGTGTTGATGGATTGCCTATTGTCACTAACTTAGCTTCCCATCACAGATTCCCACATATTGCCGCAACTCCGCATCAACAAGTTCCTATTGTGTCCATTGTCACCTCAACATTTCCTCTCTGGGGCAGATCCGTATTGTTGAGGCGTCCCTGAGTGAGGGCTTTTGATGCTATGGTTCACATCACATTCCCCCCGTACGATACTATATAATCCCCATAGAATCCTGCTGGATCAAGACTCTTTTCTCTCCATCAATTCATCTTCATCCATTAACCATCCATGCTGAACGTAACATCCCCACGTGAACTTCCATAAAAGTCAGCTTCGATCACTATCATCCTACCCTCCCATCCATCCCATCGCCCACCACCCTCTTACCCACCTCTCTATTACCACCCACCACCACCACACACAATGGCCGCCCCCCTCTCCCACATCCTCAACAACATGGACTCACATGCCCCCTCGCAGCCCAACAGCCACCTCCTATCCGCCGCCAACGCCCTAACCACCATGCGCGACGGCGCCGCCCTCATGAGCAACGGAGCCTCCGAAGCCGCCCACGCACTCATGGCCCTCGTCCACGAAGACCGCCAACTAGCCGACAGACGCATCGAAGCCGAAGCCCGAGCTGCCATGAACCGAGAGGACAGCACCGAAGCACAACCCCGTCACCACAGCACGAGCCCAGACGACCCTATCCTCGCCTTCTACAGCCTAAAACGCAGCGCCCCAGATGAAGCCTCGCCACCAGCCAAGAAGCGAAAACCCAGCCCCGAGGAGGAAGCAGCCGCCGGCATCGCGGACGACATGGCGTCCCGCCGCCCAGCCGTGCCCACCTTCCCCTGGACCGCCACGCCGAGCCCCTCGAAGCGCAAGACGCCGGAGGCTGAAGACGAAGACACCCCGCCAGCCAAGCGAGCGCGCCGAAGCCGAGCCCCGAGCAATAGGAAAGGCAAACAGCGCACCGAGACACCCCGAGACACCTACCTCCAGACCCGACCCGGCCAAGCCACTGCGGGAAAGAAGGTCATCACAGGGGAGAAAGCGATTAAGGCCATTGACCCCCTGAAGCTGACCAGCCCGGTGGCCTCCTACGCGAAAAGCTCGCTGGGGAAAAAACATCGCGACGTCGCCGTCGCCAGGCTTGCCGAGCTCGAATCCGGTGACGGGGCGCCCAATCGCGAAAGAGCGGCCGCGCAGCTCAGGAGAAGCCTTGCGGCTATCGACGACGAGCATGTGACGCACTACCCTCGCACACTCGCCAGTGCCGAGACGCTGGCGCGGTGGGACATAGCACGGCCCGCGATCGACGTAGCTGACGTCCTGCCGCTGAAGGATTTCGTCCCGCGTGCTCCTTCGGAGAGGGATGCAGTCGGGTTGAGGGGTCCGGAGAGGTGGGCGGCGATATTTGCGCCGGAGGGGGATTGGTACGATATCCCGACGTTGATGGATGATGAGGTCGAGAATGAGAAGCACTTTAAGAGGTGGACGGATGAGGGTACGAAGAGAATGATCAAGGAGAAGAGGGAGAGGGAGAAGGAGAATGAGCGGGATGGGCGGGAGGGGAAGGAGATTGCTGATTTAGTGGATAGGAGGGCGGTTGGGAGGACTAGGAAGGGGAAGCGGGGCCTGAGAGATGCGAAGGATGGGACGAAGGTGGAGGAGAGGCAGGAAGTGAAGGACGTGGAGGATGGGAAGAAAGTGAACAAAGTGGAGATGGAGAAGGAGATGGAGGAGAAGAAGGAGACGGAGGAGAAGAAGGAGGCGGAGGAGACGCCACCTGAGACGGGTAGAAGGTCGCGAAAGCCAAGCAAGCGGCAGCTGGAGATGGAGGAGGAGTTGGGAATAGGCCGTAAGAAGGGGTAGGCGCGATGTCCATGGGTGGCTTGCCGAGTTTCTTTCTTTCTGTGTACGGTTCCCCCAGAGTTGTCTGTTTCTTTGGTCGTTGGATGAGCTGCCATAGCTTTCTTACTCAATGATATTTCTTGAAGGACGATATTCCACGTGATCTTGTACATTCCCGTATTGCAAATGCAATTGATCGCCTTCGTTGAAAGCTCAAGACAGGAGGATGACCCGGCCAGAGCGGCGAACACAATCATGGCCAGCTTAGATTTGGGCGGATACGGCGAATACTGCAGAATCTACAGGCCTTAGTGATGTCCAACTCAAGCTGGCACACGTCTTCTTGCAATGGAGGATCAAGGCCAAATCTTTAGGGGGCATTATCACTAAGACTGCGACAGACACCTCTCGCTCGGTTGATGTGGCCCGAATTCTGATCCATCAGCATGACCTATCATCACTCACAGCCCAGCCTGTCTCGACTCGGCGACTGGCGGAATCGAGGAAGAGATGGCCAGCACACGGATGCCGCTTGGAGAGTCAATGCTGCATGGAATACATATGGATGGAAGATCGAGGCTAGATGGTCGCGACGATCTACCTCCGGTCGAAGACCGTTGTTCAAATAAAGTATTGTCGAAGCGTGAAACAGTAGCTCGACACCGCTACTCCAGGGCGTTGAAGGCTGTAAGAATATTCGAAGGTTGAAGAAATTGAATTGGAGTTTGGGTTACCAGCGCCGAGGATGCCTATCGAAGAAAATGTGGGGTTAGTCTCCGACTGCATGGCATGGTTTAGGGACTTACTTAGTGTGGGAAGAAGGAGCTATGCCTTTCGGATTCATTGCCGAAACCCTTTGCGACTTTGTCCCAGCGGTATGGGTACAAGCACCGAGAAGGACGCATGGGAGAGGTTGGAGCGACCTCTCGGGCCGAGTCAGCTTCAGGAGTCAAGCTAGGTCATGTAATGAAGAAGGCGACAGAGTCCGAATGGACTTCCCTCCTGCCGCAAATGTATTATGTTCTTTGGAGAACGAGACCATAACAAGACATTCCGGTGACGTGGTACGCAGCACCAGAGACACAATAAAAATGAGATAAGCACCTATCATTGATGCATATAATACAATCTTCAGGGTACGCCTGGGTGCTAAAGCAGACAAACTGCTGCTGCAAGCTCGCGGTAGGTATGTAAGAGACACAACGAGCGGCTACACCATTTCGACCACCAAAGCCTGCTATGTACTGAAGTCCATCAGCCTCATCCATATGCCACAAAGCGACCGTCAAAATGCCCATCTACCTCAGAAGTCGTCCGAGCAGATGCAAGGACGCACGAATACGTGTTCGTACTAGCGCCGCTCGATTTGCCAAGAGTGTAGAGTGGTGCAGAACAACCTACCTCTAGGTGTGAACTGCCTTTGATTCAGACCTAGAAAATCCAGGGCGATGATGAGAGCCAGGATAAGCATCTCTGTCGACATCGTCCGAGCCTCTGCGAGTTGAGTACCTGATGTTATCCCGGGAGATTTTTGGGCTCTGATTCTGAACCCTGTACGGGAGGTCGTCAGACGGTGATACCTCACCATAGAGAGCTGGACCACCGCGAGCAGACGGTCGAGCTCTCGGTGGCGGAGGACGTCCTGATTCTGTCCTGATAAAAGCGGGTGCGGTGCGGGGCGTGGGAGGTTGATCTGGTGGCATAGCGAACGAGCCGGATCGCATGGGTGGCATCTGCATCCTAGAAGCCGATTGCGGAGTCATCGGAGGGCGACGAGCCTTGGGAGACGCCTCACGAACACTTCGGTAGCGCTCGCCGTCGGGTTCGGGGACAACGGTGATCTCATCCTCTGAATCGGTCGAATCGTTATAGACGTACTTGGTGGACTTGAGTTGCGGACTTTCCGTGGGCGAAAGCTCCGGCGTGCCACGACTCGACCGGCTCGAATAGCCTGAATCATGTTGCTCCTTCAATTTGGACGATTTGGATGGCTGGTTCTCGCTGCGCCGCATCTTATCGGTTGGCATAGTCTCGGCGCGTCTGATCGAAGGAGGTGTCTTCTCTGGCACGCTGTCGAGGGTCTGTGAACGATGTGGCTCTTTCCTGCCTGGAGTCATAGGGATTCTCAAGCCGTTAGGATCCGACGAAAAGTTCGGCAAGCTAGGTCTCCTGCTGCTAGGTGGTGGGTCGACTATCTCAGTCATCCGCCGGTCATTCTTGGGAAGTCTGGGTGGTGGACTGAAATCCCTACGCGAGCTGCCTCGCCCGGAGGATCTCCGTGCACTGGTATCAATGGGTCCTGGTGGTGCCTTTGGTGTAAGTGGAGGTCTGGGATCCACATGCGTGTAAGATCGGCTTGGAGGTGGTGGTCGCCGTGGTTCAGGCTCAACGGAGCCTCGAGACTGAGCGATGTAGTCCTGGGCACGCGTGTGTTTTGTACCATAATCATCATTGAAATCATATACTTCGCGTGTGGTGCTCCGTCGAGGCAGTTCCGGCTTTCGAAGATCATCACCGTACCGACGCCTCGCCGGATCCTCACGTCTTGAATAAATCCTTTCTGTGACATCTGAGTCTGAATCGCTGTCATCTTCGGCGTAGGTGTTTTTGGATCTTGACTTGACCTCCGAATCTCGTCTCCTGTCCTTGTCCCTCTGCTTATTCCGCTCCGAGCGAGCGGCTCTCTCGTCTGCCCTTGCAGCCTCCTTCTTCCTCCGATCGCGGTCCTCCTCGGCCTCGCGAGTCTTCTCTTTAGCCCTCCTCTTCTCCTCTGATGCACGACCAGATGTCTTCCTTGGGGACTGAGGGAAAGGTCGATCGTCGTATCTCCTGGGACGGACCTCCTCATAACGAGGCTGGAAGTAGTCCTCTTCCTCATAGGCTCGTCTCGGTACCCGTTCCTCATACATCCTGTCACCTCTCATCTCGAATGTCGTCGTTTTGGTCCGTGGTGCCATCTCAGGTATAATACGTCCACCCTTCTGACTCATGACATCGGCTCGCAAATCCGCCAGCTTGACCCTCTCATCGTACCGCTGCCTTCTCGTGTCATCGCTGAGAATCTCGTAGGCTTGCTGTACTAAGTGAAACTTGTCTGCTGCAGTCTTTTTGGCTGACTCGTCAGCCACCTTGTCAGGGTGGCATGTCAAGACGAGCTTCCGGTGAGCACTACGGACAGCGGCGAGGGGAGCATCCTTAGCGATGCCTAAGGCCTTGTAAGGATCCGGGGGTAAGGGATCTTCCATGATGTTGTGTGGGTTAGGAGTCCTCGGATCCAGATAGAATTATTGCAATGGAATGTATGCAGTATCGAGTGATGGTGAGATTCTTGTACTGTAGAAGCGTGTCGCAGGCGGTAAACAGGTGAGTTTGACCAGTTCATGCGCGATTTTGTGTGACTAAAACGTCGCGCTCCAAGCGATCAGACCTTTGTAAAGCGCCGTAATCGAGATTAAATGGACGGTGAAGGAGCAGCAACTGCAGCGAGAGCAGTGTTACCACCTTTCAATGGTTATCATTGATCATTGCTGATTGACGTTGGGGTTGGGGAAACGCTACGCAACAAACAAGTTGTAGCCGGCGCCACTAGCAGCAAGGCTTCCGGGGCCGGGCGCCGTCCGTAGTGGCAATATTCAGAGCAAATTGGTGCTGACAAATGGATGCTGCGTTCATAGACAGCAAAGGAATGTTCGGAAGCAGAAGTGAAGAAAAGGAGATCAGATGCAAGATGGAGCTGGATCAGGTACTCCAACTTTCCCCTGGATCTGTGTGTTGTTGTTGTTGATTCGGCAGAGGCGGTGAGTTAGCCGATGGCGTTGTGCCCGTCTCCGACCTTCTTCGCCTTCTGTGCTTGACCTCCCTTCTCTTCCCAAAGCTTGCTTTCCTTTCTTCAAGCAAAAGATGTACTTGCTTCAGCGGACACGTTTCAGAAGATGCTGACACGGAGGAGCAGTGCGGGGATTTTGCAATGCCCTTTTGATCGGGTTTCAGCTGGCGGATGGATCGCTGGTTCAGGGCAGTCGGAGAGCGTTCAAGTGGGGCTGCAAGAAGCCTCTATCGCTGCGCTCGGGAGAATCCAGACTTGGGCACGAATGGCTGACAGGAGCCAGCCTGAGCAGTGAGGGAAGAGTACTTCGTAGGCGATGAGGTGGCAGGCCGCAGTTGCAGCTGGCTTGGGTTATCTACAGGCTCTGACGACAGACTAGTCTACTTGGCTACGCTGACTTGCTTTGGACCGCAGCCGTCCGCAGGCGAGGCGCTCAGTTCAGTCCTCATGCTTCTCCTAGCAGATGCTGCACGGTGTCGATTGGTTTGGACATGGCCACTGCATGCGACCGAGGTCTTGGAGGGCACACCTTTTCTTCTAGGCTGCGGCCCGAACAACATGTGCTCTTGGCCGCCGTCCTTCATGGTGGGGAGACGTGTGCTCGACTGGCGAATCGGGGACAAAGTCGAGGCCGTCGATGTGGGTTAGTGTAGGGGCAAAGACATGTGCCTGGGGGATGGGGTAAAGTATGTCTGCGGCCGATAAGTGGGAGGCGTCTTTCGGCGGCTACAGACCGGCTTGCACAAGCTCTACCAATCATGCAACGCTGCATCGGATCTTTTAAAGCCAGCCTGCATCACATTCACCTGGGCTCAATTGATACTTCGAGTCATGATGCTTGGAGGGTGTGCACAGGAATCCTGTACCATCGAGTCCTTGCAGATAGCTATGGATCTGTTGTTACCCAACGCCTGCCGCACTCGAAAGTCAGAATACTACGTTTGAAGTAGTCGATGCAGTGGATTCATGGATTCTCGATGATAGGCATCATGATGTAATCATCGAAGCGTTTCATTCGCGAGGATCATACATTGGGTGCCATGGCGAAGCTGTCAACGTGTCCAGCCATGCAGACAATGCAGGTTCACATTGGGCGGTTAAGTGCATCTCCCCCTCCATCAACCACCGTTCGCACACCCCCACCATGCGACCTGAGAAGCCAAAGCACATTACAATCCAATGACGAGTCGTAGTCCAAATTCCCTCATCATGTTTGGAGCGGAGATCCGGTAAGCATGACTGTGATACGAATCGTACCACATGAACAACGGAGAAAGCATCTGGACGTCTTCTAGATAGCCATCGCCTCTGCCCGCGAAGCTGGAAGCGGCAAGGCGTCTCATAGCTCAGCAGCAAAAGACCAGTTTGAGAACTGATCTTTGCCTTTCGCTCCAAGCGTCGTCAGCCTTGGGCCGGGCACCTGCTTTGTGCGCTGTCATGGCAATCGCTCCCAAGTAGGTAGATTGATGTCGACCACGATCGGCTTGTTGTGCCCTGTGTAAGGCCAGCTGGAAGCCATTATAGGGGCGTTGATGATGCAAGTCTCCTTTCTATCCAGCCCATCATGTTTTGGCACAACGCTGTCGCCACGAGTTGTGGATTTCATGTCGCACGGGTCTAAATCTTCCAAAGTGGTCAATGAAGCCTGGTCGAAATATGAACGCTGATGATCCTTCCTCTGGTAAACATCAGACATTTGTATGGACTCGGGGCGTTGCCAAACCCAATTTGTGTCACTGAGCATGCCATTTTCTAACGGCTTTGGAGCCCCTGACACCAGACTGATAAGGCTTTGCTTTTTGGTACCTAACGCTGCATCAACCCAGCGTCCTGTCATGTATCTTTGTTGGGGGTTTGTTGATGACACATCCCAGACCACCCTCTCAGCACCTCGACCATTGTGGATGTGGCCACAGACGGCGAGCTGAGGTCGAACACGCCACAGCGCTCGGAACAAATATTCGCAGCCTGCATGGGCATGAGATTTCAATTCATCACAGTGATTCTTAGGCGGCGTATGGGTGATAAGAAGGTCGATATCAAGCGGTATTTGATCCCATAGGGCCTGAGCGGCTTCAGGCTTGTATCCAAATGCCCAATGATCTATTGTTGGTGAATATGGTGAGCCGAAGACGGTGAATGCTGTCTTTGGACCAGTTTCTTTCTCCAACTTGATAGTCTTCGATTCGTGGTTCAGATAGGTTACGCTAGAATCCTCGAACATCCTGATGCATGCCTCCGGATCGTTTGGGCCTTCGTTGCCAAGGATAGCTGTATCCGAAACATAGAAGTCTTTGTCGAGCGCCCTGTCATGGTTCCCTGAACCTATTAGCTGTCCGATTGGTTGGGAAACTGAAAGTTACCTGCGACTACGATCTTGGCTTCAAAGTCGGTGTTTTCGATCCAGTCAAGGTTTCTACGGAGCTCTGCATGGGTGCCTTCTTTAGTCATGTCACCAGCGTGGATCAGTACGTCGCCCCTGGGTAGCTTGAACGCTCCTGTGACCGGCGAAGCATTGTGCGTATCGGATACACAGACAAAGCGTGTTCTCCGGTAAGTACGAGATGACATGATGCAAATGGAACGGGCCTGATAAGACCGACGAATGAGATATAGAGACGGAAATCAGTATAACAAAACCCGCGCAGCGAAGAGGCAAGAATTAGAAGACCGTCCAGATAGAGTGGATGACTGGACTGACACAGCAATGGACGGCTAGACGATGACGACCCAAGCATGTTGATCAGTGCTTGCGAGAGCTTCAGAAGCAGCCTCTATCGTGTGACTCATCAGCAAGATGTCGGCGGTTTAACATCGTCGCCTTTCTAAGAAACGCCAAGACTGATTCCACATCATGCGTCATTCGGCTCCGCTTACAACTATAAGTTGTACAAAAGCAACGATCCGCTACCAAAGCTTACAGAGTGACCAGTCTCCCGATCACACGTGGTAAAGACAGACCTCGATCTCCATCTGCCCAACATTTCTTTCCTACGCCGCTTCTTCGGTTCGAGTGTCAGTCCTGCCGCCATGTCTGCCGCAAAGACCAAAGCACAAGGCATTATCGATGACAACGCCGTCGGTACGTTTTAACCCTACACAATCTCCATGTGGAACGTGCAATCTAATCTATGAATAGCTGTTTTCAGCAAATCCTGGTGCCCATACTGCAAAGCAACGAAGCAGCTCCTGAGTGAGCATGGCGCCCAAGCCTACATCCTCGAACTTGACGAAGTTGGTATGTGACCTCGTCACACTTACAGGAGAAAGCGGTAATATCGGAGCTTGGAAATGGAGGCTAATCTAGGATCTTAGATGATGGTGCCGCCATCCAAGACGCTCTTCAGGAGATCACTCATCAACGCTCGGTTCCCAACATCTTCATCAACCACAAGCACATTGGCGGCAACTCGGACTTACAGGCCAAGCGGAGCGAGCTTCCGAATCTGTTGAAAGAGGCTGGTGCTGCTTAGGGAGCAGCCGAGACTCCAGGTCTATGATACCATGTTGAGGCGGCACTGTCGGTGGGGGCATATTGGAATGTTCTGTAAAGAACAGCCTCGGGCTCTGTAGCTCTGCGTTAGATTCAATCGAACAGATACTATGCAATATCACCGGGAGATGAATAGGCCGTCGCGCAGAGGTCGTCGTGCATGAAATATATAAAGTTCCCATGCCAATTAGTCGCACGGAAGCGTTAAACAGTAGATGCATTGAATAAATTTTTCGCCACCTAGAAACCGCAGAGGTTTCAATCTCTGATATCCGTTGATAGGAACGCTGCAATCGACATTCCAAATATGGGTTTTCAGGCGTAATATGCAACTAGAGTGACCGCATCCAATCACTCGGGTTCACAACCTCACGTCTGGCATCACGAAACTCCACCAACAAACCCAGAATGTCTCACAGCGCATCATCCCGCCTATTCAGGCTCATCAACGCCCACTCCCCATCTCCTCTCCGCTCCCTCCCAGCCTCCACCCTCCGCCGCCTCCCCCTCCGCACCCGACTCCACTCCACCCACCCCCATCCCCGCCCCCCCAAAGCCACCAACCCCACCACAATCCTCACAGCCATAGCCACCGCAGCAGCAGGCACCTACATCCTCACCCACCTCTCATCCAC
>JAABUS010004817.1_pt1 | contig 18813 bp, 22 predicted proteins | sample 5560161 | NCBI WGS metagenome assembly JAABUS01 (sample SAMN10711885, study PRJNA513376) | rock metagenome | isolation source: Antarctica rocks | place: Antarctica: Victoria Land, Trio Nunatak nord | collected 2016-01-04 | reverse complement strand
GACTCGGGCCAGCCCGACCTCGGTGGCACGTCCGACGACGACGTCATCGAAGTCGCCCGGATCGTCGTCGGCGAACGCGAGCTGCGGCTGGTCGCGGGCGACCACGAGACGCTGAGCATCGTCGCCACCGACCTCGAATCCGAGCTCGGCGACCTCTTCCTCGCGCCGTACGAGCAGCGCGCAGCCTGAGCCGGCGCACCATCGAGCTCGACTCGGCCCTCGCCGGCCGCGACATCACGCTCGCCGGGGCCGCGCCAGCCCCGCGTGAACGTGCTCAAGCGCTCGGCGGGCCGCCGAGCAGCAGCGTGTCGACGAGCAGGAAGGCCGCGACGGACGCGACGACGATCGCGAAGGCGCGCCCGAGCACGGCCTGCGGCAGGCGCTGACCGACCATGGTGCCGGAGACGGCACCGACGGCGGTGGCGCCGGCCAGGGAGGCGGTGACCGAGACGTCGATGCTCGTGCCGGCGACGAGGTGGCTTGCGAGGGCGACGAGGCCGGTGAGGGTGATGATGACCAGCGACGTCGCGACGGCCCGGCGGAAGCAGACGCCGAGCCACAGCGTGAGGACGGGGACGATGAGGAAGCCGCCGCCGACGCCGAAGAAGCCGGTGAGGACCCCGACGAAGGAGCCGGCGGCGAGGAGGCGACCGAGGGGCGCGGCAGGGCAGGCGGAGACTGTGTCGTCGGTCGTCCCCCCCGCGCGCTGCCACGTCGCCCCGGCCGCGACGAGCATCACCGGGACGAAGCCGAGGATCAGGACCGTCGGGCTGACGGCGCCGTTGGCGAACGTGCCGAGAACGCTCCCCACCGCGGCGGGGACGCTGAAGGTCAGCGCCATGCGCCAGCAGACGTGTCCCCGAAACGCGAGCGCCCCGGCGCCGATGCCGGCAGCGATCGCGACGACGATCAGCGACGCGGTCGACGCCCGGCCGACGCCCTCGTCCAGCACGTAGACGAGGACCGGCAGCGCGAGGATCGCACCTCCGCCGCCGACGGTCCCGACGACGAGGCCGATGACCAGCCCGAACGGGATCGCCAGCAGCTCGGGGGTGATGCCCACGCTCGTTTCAGGCGGCCGGCGCGTCGGAGCGCTCGAGCGGCTGTCCGAGCCGTTCGAGCTTCGGCACGCCGCCCTCGACGACGTGAAGCACCTCACGGGCGCCGAAGCGCGCGACGAGGCTCGCCCCCGTGGCCGCCCGCTGCCCGGAGGCGCAGATGACGGCGATCGCCCGGGTCGGGTCAAGCCCGTCGGGGACGGCGACGATGTCGTGCCACGTCTGGAACTGCGAGCCGGGCAGGTGGCCGGCGTCCCACTCATGCTGGTCGCGGACGTCGAGGATCTGCACGCCCGGGGCGGCCGCCAGGCGCTCCGGAAGCGCCTCGGCGTCGATGCGCTCGAGGCTCGCGGTCGGGCAGCCCTCCTGGCGCCAGCTCGTCATGCCGCCGCCGAGGAAGCCGGCGAGGTCGCGCACGCCGATCGCGGCGGCCAGGCGCGCCGCCTGGCGGCCGTCCTCGTCGTCGCGGCCGACCAGGACGATCGGCCGGTCGACCTCTGCCACCCAGGCGAGCTTGGAGCCGAAGCCCGCACGCAGCATCGGGATGCAGACCGAGCCGCGGATGTGCGCCTCGTCGAACTGCTGATCGGTGCGCACGTCGACGACCAGCGTGCCCGCCGCGCGGTGCTGCTCGATCTGGCGCGGCGCGAGCGGCAGCACCTCGACGCCCGTGGTGACCAGCGGTCCGCGGTTGAGTCCGACGATCAGCTGCAAGTTCGGCGGCTGCCGGCCCAGCGTGGCCAACGCCTCCTCGACGAACCGCTCCTCGTCGGTGATGCGCAGCGTCGCGTTGTGCTCTCGCTCGTAGCCGATCGTCGAGGAGATCTTCATGTCCATGCCGGGGCCGCCGCACATCGACCCGCCGAGGTGGCCGGGCCACACCTCGCAGGAGTCCGGCAGGGTCAGGAGCCGTTCGACGATCGAGCGGTAGATGCCTCGCGCGCCCTCGGTCTTCTCGACGGCCAGGTCGGGGCGGGCGACGTCACCGACGAAGAGCGTGTCGCCGGTGAGCACGGCCCACGGCTCCTCCCCGCGGTTGGTGTCGACCAGGACGAAGGAGGTGTGCTCGGGCCGGTGGCCGGGCGTGTGCAGCGCGCGGACGCGGAGCGCGCCGAGCTCGAGCTCCCACCCGTCCTCGAAGGGCTCGTGGGCGTACTCCGCCTCGGCCTCGCGGTGGATGTGGATCGTCGCACCGGTCGCCGCGACCAGGCGACCGTGGCCCGAGACGTGATCGGCGTGATTGTGGGTCTCGAGGACATGCTCGATGCGCACGCCCATGTAGCGGGCGAGCTCGAGGTACTCATCGATCTCGAAGCGCGGGTCGACCACGGCGGCGACCCCGGCCTTCTCGTCGCCGATCAGGTAGGAGGCGCAGCCGAGGTCGTCGTGGGTGAGCTGGCGGAAGATCATGGGTGATCCTTCCCCTCGGTCGTCGCTCCCCGTGAGCGGAGGGGACCTGGAGGTGAAGCATGAAGCTTGACGCACACGCGGAGCGGACCGCAGGCCCGGCGGGTCTCCCTCTTCCGACCTCCGGTCCATGTCTGGACCGACCTCCGCTCCGCAAGCATGGGTGACCGGCAAGCAGGAACCCCCAAACCCGAGGAGCACCATGGCCGTCGAAGCACAGCTGAACGATCAGGAGATCGCCAGCCTGATGGAGATCCCCCACCCGTCGAAGGCGGTGGGCGAGTCGATCTACTAAAAGCACCAAGGTCTTCCCCGACTACCAGGCCGAGCCGGGCGAGACGTATTTCGGCTTGGTTCACGGACTGGTCCACGAGTCCTCGGTGAGCTTTGTCGCCGTGCTGCTGGCGCTCCGCGCACAGAAGAAGGGCTTCGAGTCGGCGCTCTACTTCTTCGGCATCGGAGCGCTGAACTGCCTGGCGACCCGGGGCCTCCCGAAGATCGGCGACGAGATCTTCCCGGGCATGCGCAATGAGAACAATCAGTTGGAGCGCTACATCGAGAGCGGCGGAAAGGTCTACGCCCGCCGCCTGGGCCTCTCGCTCCACGGCGCGCGCGAGGAGGACCTCATCGAGGGCGTGGTCCCGTGCCACGCGCTGGACATGCAGGACGCGATGATCCACTACGCCCGCAAGGGCGCGATCATCAACACCACTTGGATGATGTAGCCGTGGACCTCGGGCTCCGCACCGAGCTCGCCGTCCACGGGCTGCGCTCGCGCCCGCCGGTTCGCCGGCGGGCCGGCGCGGGCCCCAGCGACGACGGGCACTGGTCCTTCGGCGGCGACGCCGCCACGCTGCCGATGGTCGAGGACTCGCCCTTCGAGCTGCGCGAGGGCGGCGTGCTGACCCGCGACGGCGCCGTCGTCGAGGACGCGCTGCTCGAGCCGATCACCCGGCCGCGGTTCTACGACCTCCAGACGGCAGACGGCATCCGCTACGAGCAGCTCGCGCGCCTCCACGGCACCGAGGTACTCGCCACCACCGTCGTCCAGACGTGCATCCGGTACGCGGAGGAGAGCACGCGGTGCCGGTTCTGCACCATCGAGGAGTCGCTGAAGGCCGGCGCCACGACACAGGTCAAGCTCCCCGAGCAGCTCGCCGAGGTCGCGGAGGCCGCGGTGCGCCTCGACGCGTGCGGCAGGTCGTCATGACCACGGGCACCTCCAACGGCGCCGACCGCGGCGCCAAGCACCTGGCCAGGTGCGTCGAGGCGATCCTCGCCCGGGTGCCAGATCTGCCGATCCAGATCCAGATCGAGCCGCCGATCGACCTCTCGTGGATCCAGCGGCTCGAGCGGGCCGGCGCCACCGCGATCGGCATCCACGTCGAGTCGCTCGACCAGGAGGTCCGCGAGCGCTGGACTCCCGGCAAGGCGACCGTCTCGATGGCGCGCTACGAGGGCGCCTAGCGCGAGGCCGTGCGGGTCTTCGGTCCGAATCGCGTCTCCACGTATCTGCTCGTCGGCCTCGGCGAGGACCCCGACGAGCTCGTCGCGGGCGCCGAGCGCCTGATCGCCATGGGCGTCTACCCCTTCGTGGTGCCCTACCGGCCCCTCGTGGGCTCCCTGGCTCACGCCGACGCCGTGCCGGCGCCGGATCCGCTGACGCTCATGCGCGTCACGCGCCGCGTCGCCGCGGCGCTGAAGGCCGCCGGGATGCGCGGCGCCGACCAGGGCGCGGGGTGCGCGGCCTGCGGCGCGTGCTCGGCGCTCGGCGGGGCCGGCGGGTGAGCCGCACCGCGCTCGCCCCCGGCCGCGCACGGCCCGAGCCCGCGGTCGCCACGCCCGCCCGCGCACAGCCCGAGCCCGCGGTCGTCCGCGCCGCGCCGTTCCGCGTGGTCCGCGCCGACCGGGCGCCCGCGATGCTCGAGGACTTCGGGCGCCTGCGCCGCCGGGCGTTCGTCGAAGAGCAGAGGCTCTTCGCGCATCACGACACCGACGAGTTCGACGCCGACCCGCACACCCAGACGCTGCTGGCCGTCGGACACGACGGGACGGTGCTCGGCGGGGTGCGGCTGCACCCGGCCACCGACGATCCCCATCTCGGCTGGTGGCGCGGCTCCCGCCTGGTGTGCTCGCGCGCGCTTCCCGGCGTTCCGCGCGGCGCGATCGGCGGCGCGCTGGTGCGGGCGGCCTGCGAGGCGGCGCTCGCCGGCGGCGCGCTGCGCTTCGACGCCCACGTGCAGGAGCGCTACCGCGCGTTCTTCGTCCGCCTGGGCTGGGAAGACGTTCGCGCCATCGAGGTGGCGGGCGCGCCGCACCGCCTCATGCGTTTCGCGATCGATCGGATCGCCCACCTGGCCGCGGCCACGAAGACGCCGATCGCTCGGCTCCTCGGCGACGACCTCGGCACGCCCGCGGGCTGGCTCGGCGACGACGGCGTCCCGGTGCTCGGCACCGACGTCGTCGCCTGCACCGACGCCGTCACGCCGGCGATGGTCGAGGACGACCCGGAGTGGGCGGGCTGGTGCGGGATGCTCGTCACCGCCCACGACCTGTCGGCGATGGGCGCGGCGCCCGTCGGCGCGCTCGACGCCCTCGGCGCGCGCGACGAGGCGCACGCCCAACGCATCCTGAAGGGCCTGCACCGCGGCGCGCGCGCCTTCAGCCTTCCCCTGCTCGGCGGCCATCTCCAGCTCGCGTCGCCGGCGCGCTCAGCGTCACCGGCCTGGGCCGCACCGAGCACCCCGTCCCCGCCGCCGGTGGACGGGCAGGCGACGCGCTGACGCTTACCGCCGACCTCGAGGGCCGGTGGCGCGAGCCGTACGGTCGCAGCCAGTGGGACTCCACGAGCTGGCGCCATCCCGCCGACCTGCGCCCGATGCTCGACGCCGTCGCGGCCGCGCGCCCCCGCGCGGCGAAGGACGTCTCCATGGCCGGCATCGTCGGCACCACCGGCATGCTCGCCGAGGCATCAGGCTGCGGCGCCGAGCTTGACGTCGCCGCCATCCCGCGCCCCGCCGATGTCGGCGCGGGCGACTGGCTGACCTGCTTCAGCAGCGCTGCCTGTCGCCGTCGCGCACGATCGAGCGGGCCCTGACGGCGGGCGCCGCCTACCCCGTCGAGGAGTTCGTGCGGCGCAGCGTCGCGGCGCTCGAGGCGGGGTCCGAGCGCGTCCGCGAGCTTCGCGGCTTCGCGTGCAGCGCGGCTGCCGCGCAGGCCGACGCGATCGTGGCCCGCGGCGCGGGCCAAGCGGGGCACGTCGTCGTCGAGCGCGTTCAGCCCGCGCCGGTGCCCAAGCGCTTCCCCGCGCCCGAGCGCATCGACGGCCGCGTCCCGTCGTCGTCGTCGGCGGCGGGCAGGCCGGCCTGTCGCTCTCGCGCGTGCTCGGAGAGCGGGGGGTCGAGCATCTCGTGCTCGAGCGCGATCGCGTCGCCTGCTCCTGGCGCGAGCAGCGCTGGGACGCCTTCTGCCTGGTGACGCCGAACTTCCAGTGCCGGCTCCCCGGCTTCCCCTACGAAGGCGACGACCCCGACGGCTTCATGATCAAGGAGGAGATCATTGCCTACGTCGACGCGTTCGCCGCCTCCTTCGACCCGCCGCTCTACGAGGGCGTCGCCGTCCGTCGCGTCGCCCAGGACGCCGACGGGACCTTCGCGCTCTCCACGTCGCACGGCGAGCTGACCGCCGACCAGGTCGTGCTGGCCGTCGGCGGCTACCACGTCCCCACCGTCCCCGGGATGGCCGCGGCGCTGCCCCCGCACGTCACGCAGGTCCACTCCTCGCGCTACCGCTCACCCCAGGCGCTCCCCGACGGCGCGGTCCTGGTGGTGGGCTCCGGCCAGTCGGGAGCCCAGATCGCCGAGGACCTCCACCTCGCCGGGCGCACCGCCCACCTCGCGGTCGGCGACGCGCCGCGGGTCGCGCGCTTCTACCGCGGCCGCGACGTCGTGGCCTGGATGGAGGACATCGGCCACTACGACCTCCCGATCGAGCGCCACCCCGAGGGCCTGGGCGCGCGCAAGGAGGCCAACCACTACGTGACCGGCCGCGACGGCGGGCGCGACATCGATCTGCGTCAGTTCGCCACCGAGGGCATGCGCCTGCATGGCCGCCTGGAGGCCGTCGACGCCGGGCTCCTGCACTTCGCGGGCGACCTGGCGATGCGCCTCGACGCCGCCGATGCGACCTCCGAGCGGATCAAGGACACGATCGACCGCTGGATCGACGAGCAGGGCGTCGACGCGCCGACGGAGGAGCACTACGTGCCGGTCTGGGCGCCGCCGGACGGCGACGGCGCTCATGTCCTGGACCTCGAGGACGAGGCGATCACGAGCGTGGTCTGGGCGACGGGCTTCCGCTCGGATTGGAGCTGGGTCGACGTGCCGGCCTTCGACGGCAGCGGCTACCCCGCCCACCACCGTGGCGTGACCTCGGTGAACGGCCTCCACGTCCTCGGCCTGCCATGGCTGCACACCTGGGGCTCGGGCCGCTTCGCCGGCATCGCCCGCGACGCCGAGTATCTGGGCGGGCACGTGGTCGCGGGGCTGCGCGAGCGGGCGCCGGCCTGAAAACGACGCGTGCCGTCGAGACCGCCCGACGGTCACCCGGCGGCGTAGTCGCCCAGCGCCGCGCGCGCTGCGTCGGTGCGTCGGTGGAACACGCGCAGCGGGACGACGCGATCGCGGGCCTGACCACCCTGGGCGAGATCGAGTGGGAGGTCGACGAGCGCGTCGGCGAGCTGTGAGAGACGCGGAGCGACGAGGCAGCGCAGCGGGCCTAGTCCGGCGAGCGCCTCGAACACCGCCGGCCCGGTGATCGCCGGGGCGCCGAGCGCCCCGACGTAGCCCCCCCGCGGAAGCGCCTGCGCCGCCCCGAGCGCGGTGGCGTCGTTCCAGGTCAGCACCACGTCGACGTTCGGGTGCTCGCGCCGGACGGCCCGGACGACCTGCTCGCCGTCGGGCGCGCCGAGCGCTCGGGTCGTGGCGGCGACCCGCAGCGGGCCGTCGGCCAGCGCCTCCACGAGCGCCCGTGACGCCCCCGAGGCGTACGGGAGGAACGGGTCCGGAACGGGCGAGCGCTCGGGCGGAGCGACGACCAGCGCCGAGCGGGCGTCGTTCGCCGCGGCCCAGGCACGGGCGTCCGCGGCGAGGAGCCCGGCCGCACCCGCTCCGTCGACGCTGATCGCGGCGGTCTGGCCGGCCAGCGGCGTGACGTAGCTGACGACCTTCACGTCGCGGTCGACGGCCGCGGCCACGATCGGTGCGACGGCGGCGGCATCGAAGGCCGCTACGACGACGACGCGGAAGCCTCCGGTCTCGCCGGTGAGCTTGCGCAGCGAAGTGCGCTGGACGGCGACGCCGGAGGGGTCTGCGCTGAACAGCACCAACGCCCCGCGCCGCTTCGCGCGCTCCTGCACGAGGCGCCGGAGATCCTCGATCGGCGCGTAGAACGACGCGTAGTCGATCGCGATGCTGCGGCGGGCGACGTCCCGGGCCTGCGGTCCCTCCCCCGGGCCGCTGCCGCAGCCCGCGGCGCCGAGCAGCGTCGCGCCCGCGACGAGCCGCCCGGCGCGCAGCAGCGCCTCCCGGCGGCCGAGCTCCTCGGTGCTCACGTGGCGCGCCTCGGGCGGCGGCGGGTCTCGCGCTGCTGAACGAGCGTGAGCGTGCCGCCGAGCAGAAGCACGACCGCCAGCAGTACCAGGACGTCGGCGGTCGCGCCGGCGGGGTCCCCGCGGCGAGCTCGAGCAGCACCGTGGAGGCCAGCGTGTTCGTCTGCTGGCTGATGTTGCCTCCGACGATCACGACGGCGCCGATCTCCGCGACGGCCGAGCCGAGCGCGGCGATGATCGCCACGAGCACGCCGACCCAGGCCTCGCGGAGCGCGAGCAGCGCGCGGGCCGGCCAGCGGGCCCCGTAGGCGCGCGCCTGATGCAGCAGCCCGTCGGGCAAGCCGGCGATCGCGGTGGCGCTGAGCGCGACGATGATGGGCAGGGCGAGCAGGACCTGAGCCGCTAAGACCGCCCAGATCGTGTTCGTCCAGCGCAGGACGCCGAGCGGCGAGGCCGGGAGCAGCAGGAGCGCGAGGAACACGCCGAGGACGACGGGGGGCAGCCCGAGGCCCGCGTTGGCGACGACGAACCCGAGCCGTCGCACGCGCGGTGCCGCCTGCCCGATGGCGACGCCGAGCGGCAGCCCGATGACCATCGCCACCGCGGTCGCTCCGAACGCGAGGCGCAGCGTGCGCCACGTCGTGGCCAGCAGCTCGGCGTCGGCGCCGGCGATGCGGTCAAGCGCCTGAGCGACCATCTCGTAGAGGAAGTTCATGCCGGTACCCTTTCGCCGCCGAAGTGCACGCCGCCATCGAGGCGGACGCGAACGGTCTGCCCGTCCTCGGGGCCGGGGTAGGGGGCGCGGACCTGGAGCTCGCCCCCGGGAACGCGCAGCTCGCAGAGCACGCCGTCCTCCTCCGGGATGCGACGCAGCACGACACCCTCGACCTCGCCCCGCGGGTCGACGGCGACCTGCGCCGGTCGCAGGCAGCGGACGGCGCCGTCGCGGTCGGCGATGTGGCCAGTGAACCCGAGGAAACGCGCGACGGGCAGGCTCGGGGGCTGCTCGAGGATCGACCCGGGCGCGCCGTCGGCGGCGATGCGACCGTCGAGCAGCACCAGCACGCGGTCGGCGAGTGCCCACGCCTCGGCGCGGTCGTGCAGCACGACAAGGGTCGCGCGCTGCGGGTCGCGCAGCACGCCGCCGGCGTCGCGCAGGAGCTCGGCCCGCGTCGGCGGGTCCAGGCCGGCGAACGGCTCGTCGAGCAGCAGGACCGCGGGGTCGAGCGCGAGGGCGCGCGCGAGATGCACGCGCCGCGCCTCACCGCCGGAGAGCTCGTCGGCGCGGCGCACGGCCAGGGTGCCGGCGCGCATGAGCTCGAGCGCCGCGGTCGCGCGCGCGGCACGCTCCCCGCGCGGCACGCCCCACCACCCCAGGGCGGCCTCGACGTTGGCCTGCACGCTGCGGCGAGCCATGACCGGCGCCTGCAGCGCCGCCGCGATCCGCCCCGCGCTGGCGACGCGGCCGGCGGCGGCGGGAAGCAGGCCGGCGAGCACCGCGAGCAGCGTCGACTTGCCGACCCCGTTGGGTCCGAGGATCGCGACGACCTCGCCACGCCGGAGCGTCAGCTGGACGTCGCACAGGAGCACGCGGTCGCCGCGCGCGACGACGAGCCCCTCCGTGCTCAGGACGTGCGGCCCGGGATCCACGGGGTTTCGCGTTGCTGAGCGAGGGTCAGGGAGGCGGCGAGCAGGAGGAAGACGCCGAGCAGGACGGTGCCGTAGGCGACCGACCGGGCGTCCTGACCGCCGACGTTCCACTGCGTGAGCGCCGCGGTGGCCAGCGTGGCGGTGCCGAGCGAGCTGCCGACGACGATGATCGCCCCGACCGACGCCATCGCGACGCCCAGGGCGGCGATGATCGCCGCCACGACACCGATGCGCGCCTCGCGCAGGGCGAGGCTCGCGCGCTGCCACGGGCCGGCGCCGAAGGCCTGGGACTGCTCGACGAGCCCGCCCGGGACGCCCTGCACCGCCGAGCGGTGAGCGCCGCGACGATCGGCAGCGCGAGCAGCGTCTGGGCCAGGACGACGGCGTCGAGGGTGTAGATCCAGTTGAGCCGCGACAGCGGGCCGCCGCCCCAGCGTGAGTCCGGCCACAGCAGCAGCCACAGCACATGCCCGAGCGCGACGGGCGGCATCCGGATGCCGGCGTTCACGACTGCGAGCGCGCCGCGGCGGCCGCGGAAGCGCCCCAGCCCGAGCGCGCATCCCAGGGGAACGCCGACGACCGTCGCGATCACGGTCGCCTCGAACGCCACGCGCAGGGTGCGCAGCGTGATCGAGACGACCTCGTCGTCCCCCGTGCCGATCAGGCGCAGGCCGTCGCCGATCCCGTCGAGCAACGCCGACATCAGGGCGCCTTGTCGACGTAGACCAAGCGGCCGTCGGCCAGCCGGTAGACCGTGCCGACGGGCCGCCCGCTTCCCGCCGCGGGCTTGTCGGCGAGCTTCAGCGTGCGCAGCCGCTCACCGCGCTTGACGACGATCGTCTGGCCTGCCGCGTCGCGGCGCACGATCGTCACGTCCTTCTCGGTCAGCAGGTCGGTGAGGTTCACCGACTTCAGCGCGGCCAGCAGGAACGCGACGGCGAGCACGAGCCCGACGTCGAACATGTTCACGAGGCCGTCGAGCGGGTCGCCGGCGCGGTCGGCGTGGCGCTGCGCGCGTGGTGTGACCTTCATGTCACCAACGGATCGGTCAGCGTGGCGGCGATGAACTCGAGGTCGGAGAGGTCCTGGGCGTAGAGGCGGTCGCGGACGAGTGAGATCCCGAACGCGATCGCCCCGATCAGCAGGCCGAGCACCGTGATCGAGAACGCGACCCGCAGGTTGTCGGAGAGCTGGTCGACGTCGCCCCGGGCGAGGCCGTCGAGTGCGGGCGACAGCGGGATCAGCGTGCCCATCAGGCCCAGCGCCGGGCCGGCGCGGACGAGCAGTCGCGTGCGCTCCAAGCGGCGCAGGGAGGCGAGGTCGAAGTCGGCGAGGCTCTTGGCGATCCGGTTCTCCGCCCCGGGCTGCCCGACGTGGCTCAGGAGCAGGATGACGACGTGCTCGATGGCGGTGCTCGGGGCGGCGGCGCGCAAGCGGTCGGCGGCCTGGCCGCGATCGCTCGCGGCCAGCGCCTGCCGCGCCGCGACCGCGGCGCGCTCGAGCGTGTCGGTGTCGCGGCGACGGCGCCGGCGCACCTCGGCGCCCAGTGCGCCGAGCTCGACGATGACGAAGGCGAGTGCGAGCAGCGCGGCGATCAGCACCGGCAGGCGGAGGGTGTCGACGACGTCGAAGACGACGTCCTCGATGGAGGCGACGGGCAGGCTCATGCGGGGCGGATGCGCCGCGATCCTGGCAGACCCTCACGGGCGGCACCGAGGCTCAGCAGCGCCACGATCAGCCCGCCGCCGGCGATGCCGCCGGCGAGGCTCGAGCTGCCGCCTCCGGCTCCTGCCCGTGCTGCGTCCCGGGGTGCGTCCGGGCGGTCGGCGAGCGCGTCGGCCGCCGCGAGGGCTGCGGTCACGTCGTCACCGCGTTGGGCGACGAGCGTTCCGGTGACGTCCGGCCCGGCTGCGGTCGTAGTGGCGGGCGCGGCGCGGCGCTTCTTCGGTGCCTTCGATGACGCTGCCTCGGCGTCGCGATCCGTGGCCGCGGAGGGCGATCGGCTGGCCCCCCGCGCCGGCTCGCCCGTGGCGGTCGATGAGGTCGCCGCCGGCGTGGTCGCGGCCGTCGTGCTCCTCGCCGGCTTGGTCGCGGCCGCCGGGCGCTTCGTCGCCGTCGCCTTGGCGCCTGAGCGCGCCGTCCTCTTGCCCGGTGGAGCCGCGGTCGAGCCGGCGCGCGGGGTGCGCTGGGGCCCGGTCGCCGGGGACTTCGGGCCGGCGGTGCCGCCGCCGCTCGCCTCGCTGCTGCCGCCGCCGCCCGTGCCCCCGTCGCCCTTCGCGGCGGGCGTGCTCCCGGCGGGGGCGGGCGTCGTCGCCGTCCCGCCTCCGGGCGGAGTCCCGACGGTGATCCTCGCGATGGGTCTCGAAGCGCCGCGGCGGCCATCGGGCGCACGGGCGGTGACGGTCGGCGCGTAGGTGCCGTCGCGGGTGTAGGTGTGCGTCGCCGGGCCGGCGCTCGGCGGCTGGCGCGCCCCATCGCCGAAGTCCCAACGATAGGCGGTTCCGGATGGCGCGTCCGGGGTGAACGTCACCGTCTTGCCGTCGTCGGAGCGTTCGACGAGCACAGAGAAGGCCGGCAGCCTGCCGGCGGGATCCTCGGTCGTGATCACCACGTCGACGTCCGCGTCGCGTGCCGGGTCGACCCGGTCGGACTGGTTGCGGTCCTCCGCGTCGCGCTGCGGGCGGAAGAAGCGCACACCGTTCTCGTTGTAGCGCGGATCGAAGGTCGCCGCGATGCCATCGGGGTGCCGTGGGTCGCCGAAGAACCCGTCGACGACCTCGCTGCGCGACAGCGTGACCGTGCTCCTGGACAGGGGCTGCTGAACCACGAGCGACGTCACTGGCCGGGATCGAGCTGGAGGTAGGTGACAAGCGCGGCCGCCGTGACGCCGCCGGCTGTGGCCCCGCCCTCCGGCCGGCCGTCCCGGTCGAGGACGGTCACCGGCAGGGTCCCCCGGTCGGGCAGGCTCGCCAGCTCGCTCCGGCCGACCAGCACGGGCTCCGCCCCGTCGATCGTCACGCGCAGCCCCACGTCGGCGGCGCGGGCGGGCGCGACGGCGCCGAGCCCGAGCAGGAGCGCCGCGCAGACCGCGGCGCCGAGCTGTCCGGCCACGTGCCTCAGCGGGCTCTGCGACCCTTGCGCTTGGCGGATGTGATCACGAGCTTCACGGTACGGCTATTGACGTTTCCTGCGGCGTCGGTCGCTCGAAGGGTGATGCGGTAGGTGCCGGCCCTCAGCGCGCTGAAGGATCGGCTCGTCGTTCCCCGCTTCGTCGCCTTCAGCGTGACCGTCTTGACGGTGACGTAGCTCGTGCGCGCCTTGCCCTTGAGCCTGCGCGTCGTGCGGCGCTTGATCGTGGCCTTGACCTTCCCGGCTTCGCTGAGGACCAGGGAGAGCCGCTTCGCACTCAGCGTGACCTTGGTGACGCTGGGGCGGGTCTTGTCCTCCAGCTTTGGATCGCCGTGAAGCGGGGTGCCCTCCGGCACGGTCGAGCCGACAGGCGCAGTCGCGGCGACGACGCCCACACGTTCGGGCTGAACTGCCGGTAACGGGACAGGCTGACGCGGTACGTCGTCGTGCCGCCCAGCACGGGACGCAGGCTCACCCTGCCGCTCGCGTCGGTGGCGACAGGCGTCCCGACGTCGCTGAACCTCCTGCCGTCGCTGGACTGCTGAAGCTGGACGGGCAGCCCGGCTATGGCGCCACCGCCGGGCAGCTTGTCGGTGAACGTCAGGTCGAGCGTGACGGCCGAACCGGGGACACCGACGGTCGGCGGGGCACCGTCGACCTTCGGGAAGGCGTCGCCGCGGAACGCCGGGTCGCTGGCCGACGGGAAGCCGTTGACGGCGGCCTGGAAGTCCGCAGACGTGAGGAAGTCGACGAACCGCGTCGCGGCCGCCACGTTCGGCTTCGGGTCGGTCGTGATCTTGTCCGGGTTGACGATATACGTGCTGAACGGGTTGATCAGCAGGTTCTCCCCGCCGCGCGCCGAGGGCACGTTCTTCTCGGAGACGACCTTGAGCTTGGTGACGGTCTGGGAGTTGACGAGCCGGTTGAACGTCCCGCGATCGACGATCGTGTAGCACTTCGGAGCGGCCTGGTCGGGCGCGCAGACGTCGGCGTCCTGCAGGCTCGCGGCCTGGCCCTTGCTGGTGATGCGATACCACGGAGCGAGCGCGGTGGACCCGTCGCTCGGCTCGGAGCGGTGGGTCGCGTCGGCCGCGTTGCCGGCCTTGCGCTTGGCCACACCACTTCCGGTGAGGCCCCAGATGATCTGCTCCTGGACGTTGGTCCCCGAGTTGTCCCCGCGCGAGACGAAGGTCGCGGCCCCCGCTTTGCCCGCGGCAGCGACCTTCTCGAAGGCGCCGACCGCGTCGTGCGGGGCGTTGGTCAGAACGCCCGCAGGGTCGTTGGGGGGGCCGACGATGACATAGTCGGAGTAGAAGATCGCGCGGCCGAAGTGCTCGAGCGAATAGCCGTCCTTGACGAACTGCGCTTCCAGCGAGGGGGCGTGGGTGATGACCACGTCGGCCGATCCGTTGCGAGCGTTGGCGAGCGCGGCGCCCGTGCCGACCCCCACGTAGGCGAGCTTGTCGCCCGGCTGCGCCTTCGCGTAGGCGTCACGGAGGAGCCCGTCGAGCAGCCCCGCGTCGATCGTGTCCGTCGTGCTCTGCACGCGGATCTCGTCCGCTCGAACTGGGCCGGCGGTGACCGCCAGCCCCATCATCATCGTTGCCAGTACTGTCGCCTGGCGCACCACATCGTCTCCTCGTCGGCCCTCGGCTTCGTTGCGACGGCGCACGGTACCACCGACAGATGTCCTAGGAGTTGCATAGGTTGAGCAGCACGCCGATCGATCCCGACGACACCCCCCGGCCACGGCTGAGCATCGGCGAGGTCGCTCAGGCCATGAGCGTCAGCATCGACACCCTCCGACGCTGGGAACGCGACGGCAAGCTCACCTTCGACCGGGACAATGGCCGTCGCGTCATCGACGCCGCCGTGGTGGCGCGCCTCCTGCGCGAGCGTCGTCAGCCCGGCCGCTCGAGCGCCCGAAACCGGATGCCCGGCATCGTGCTGTCGGTCAAGCGCGACGAGGTCATGGCGCAGGTCGAGATGGCCTGCGGCCCGTTCCGCGTCGTGTCGCTGATGTCCCGCGAAGCCGCTGACGACCTCGGTCTGGAACCCGGAGTACGAGCCGAAGCCATCGTCAAGGCCACCACCGTCGTGGTGGAGATCGGCCTCTGAGCTCCCGCCGCCCGGTCCGCTATGCCTCCGCGTCGCCCGCCGAGCCCGCCGCCTCGCCGGCGGTCTGGTCGGAGAAGCGCTGGGCCTCGAAGAGCATGAGCACGGCGCCGACGTTCATCGGCGGCGGCGCGCCGGCGCCACCGCCCAGGCGCCCCGCGGCCTGAGCCTCGATCTTCTCCATGCTGTCGAGCAGCTTGGAGAACGCCTTGGACATCTCCTTCCAGCCGCGCTCGTCCAGCTTGAGCGCAGACCGCGCGATCACCGCCTCACCGCGGTCGAAGCCGCCCGCGCCCGCTGAGATCCGGCAGTACTCGAGGATCTGGACGAGCGTCGCGTCGGTCATCGCCTGCTTGGCGATCGGCGACGCTCCCTCCCATGCCTCCTCGGAGAACTGCGGGCGCGGGTTGGCCTTGTAGTGGTGCTCGACGGCGCCGCGGCGCGGCGTGGTCCCGACGTCTTGTAGCAGCCCGAGCTCGTGCAGCGTGCGCACGTGGTAGGCCACGGTTCCGAGGGACGCGCCGAGCTTCTTGGACAGCTGGACCGGAGAGGAGGTCTCCTCCTCCAGCAGCGCCAGGATGCGAACCCTCAATGGATGTCCCAGCGCCTTGACGTAGCGCGGGTCGTCGATGCTCGTGATGGTCATCTGCCTCTCCCGATTATCAATCAGCCGTTCTGGCCGGTTGAGACGTTATCGGCGCGATCGCCGCAAAACACGAGTAACGCGGACGCGCCAGCTTACAGAACGGTGGAACGGACCGGCGATTCGCCCGGTGGGTTCTCTGGCCCGACCGGCTCGTCACCATCCGGCACTTGGGAACATCCCCGGATGCCTCGCCGCCGTGTCGTCCTCCTCGCGCTGCTCTGCGCCGGCCTCGGAGCCGGCACGCCGAGCTCCGCCGCCGCTGCCGGCAGGCGCGACGCGCGCGCCTTCACCAAGGCCACGCTCGCCTTCGATCTCGCACGCGGGAGGGCCATCGGCCGGGCCGAGCGCCTCGGCGACGCCCGCCGCGGCAACGCCATGCCCTGCCTGGCGACGCTCCGCACCGCGCCGGCCGCCCGCCGCAAAGAGCTCTTCCGGCTCTACTTCACCTGGGTCAGCGCGGGCTACTTCACCGAGGACGAGCCGATATTCGTCCGCTGGGTCGGCGCGCTCAAGCGGATCTCCACCTCCGACGCGGAGCTTCGCCGGGCGCGCACGAGCATCGGCCGCCAGCTCACGTTCGCGCGCAGCGTCTACGGCCAAGGGCGCCGGTTCTGCTCGCCGGTCGACGCGTGGGCGCAGGCGGGCTGGACCGCTGCGGGAAGGCCGACGCCGGTGCGCCGGCTGCGGGAGCTCTCGCCGGGAGCGGACGCTCCCCGCCGCGCCGCCGGCATCCGCGCCGCCGCGGGCGTCCTGCGCTCCCGCGGCGGCGAGGGGGGACAGCTGGCCGCCTCCGTCCTGCGGGAGGGGATCGACGAGCCCGACGAGAGCGTGATCAAGGCCGGCGACCCGATCGTCGCGCTGCTCACGAGCGACAGCTGAGCGTCAGCCGGTCGGCTCGAGCCGCGCGGGCGCGCCGTGCGCCACGAGCACCTCGGGCAGCGCCACCGAGCCGTCGGCCTGCTGGCCGTTCTCCAGCAGCGCGATCAGGGTGCGGCCGACGGCCACGGCGGTTCCGTTGAGCGTGTGCAGCACGGCAGGCTTGCCCTCCGCTCCGCGGAAGCGCACGTCGAGCCGCCGTGCCTGGAAGTCGGTCGTGTTCGAGGTCGAGGTCAGCTCGCGGTACTGCGCCTGGCCCGGCAGCCACGCCTCGCAGTCGTACTTCTTGGCAGCACTCGCACCGAGATCGTCGACGGCGATGTTCACCACGCGGTAGGGGATCCGCAGGTCGGCGAGGATCTCCTCCTCGATCGCCAGCAGCCGCTCGTGCTCGGCGACGCTCTCGTCGGGGTGGACGAAGCTGAACATCTCGACCTTGTCGAACTGGTGCACGCGGAAGATGCCGCGTGTGTCGCGCCCCGCGGTCCCGGCCTCCCGGCGGAAGCACGGCGAGAAGCCCGCGTAGCGCAAAGGCAGCGAATCCGCGTCGAGGATCTCGCCCGCGTGCATCGAGGCGAGCGCGACCTCGCTCGTTCCCGCGAGATACAGCCCGTCGGCGGGAAGGTGGAAGATCTGCTGCTCGGTGTCGGGGAGGAAGCCCGTGCCGAAGAGCGCCTCCTCGCGCACAAGCACCGGCGGGACGACGGGCTCGAACCCGTGCCCCTCGAGCTTGCGCAGCGTCCACTGCACCAGCGCGAGCTCGAGGAAGACGAGGTCGCCGCGGAGGTACGCGAAGCGCGAGCCGCTCAGACGCGCTCCGCGCTTCATGTCCACGCGCGCGCCTGCGAGGGCGAGATGGTCCTGCGCCTCGAAGTCCGGCGTCCAAGGCTCGCCGATCTCGCGGACGACCTCGTCGGCGTCGGCGGCCGTCGGGTCCGGGACGTTCGGGAGCAGGCTGAGCGCGCTCAGGAGCCGGCGGTCGGCGTCGGCGGCCTGAGCGGCGCGGGCCTTGACCGCTTCGGCCAGCTCGCGTGCGGCGGCGATCGCCGAGCCGGCGTCCTCACCCGCCTTCTGCGCGGCGGCGACCGCGCGGGCGTCCTGCTTCTGGCGGGCGCGCAGCGTCTCGGCCGCCTCGGTCGCGCTGCGGCGCTCGGCGTCGAGCGCGAGCACGGCGTCCACGGCGCCCGGATCGACATCGCCGCGACGGGCGAGGCCCGCGCGGACGGCGGCGGGATCGGAGCGGATCAGCCTGAGGTCGAGCATCCGCGCCGGAGCTTAGGAGTCCAGGCCGATCGGGCGACTGCGCGCGCTGTCTTGCCCCGTGTCGCCCAGTCGCCAGGTCTACTTCTACTTGCGCCCGGCGTACTTCGAGAGGAACCCGGCGACCATCTCCGCGTCCTTGCCGACGACGATGTTCTCGGGCATGATCGCCCCCGAGTAGCCGCCGTTGCGGATCGCGTAGAGGACGTTGTCGCCGGTCTCCTTGCGCACGTTGAAGTTCGGGCCGTCGTTGCGCTCGCGGTCGCGGACGTTGGTGGTGCTTCCCTCCGCGCCGACCGTGTCGAGCGTGTGGCAGCCGCTGCAGCGCTGCGAGAAGAGCTCGGCCCCCTGCTTGACCGACGCGGACTCGTCAGGCGGCAGGTCGCTCTTGTCGCCGCAGGCCGTCAGCAGCACGGCGGCGAGCACGGTGACGGTGACGAGGACCCGGCGCATGACGGCGCAGAGCATACGAAACGGCCATCATGGGCGGAGTGATGCCCTCCGCGCTCCGCGCCACCCTTGCGCTGCTCGGCGCGGCGACCCTCGTCACGGGCTGCGGCGGCGGCAGCCCCGATCCGGTGACCGACCGCGACGCGACGTTGCGGCTGCGCCTCGACGAGTACCGCATCGCCCCCGGAGCGATCAAGGTTCGCGCGGGCCGCATCCGCATCCTCGCACGCAACCGCGGAAAGCTCACCCACAACGTCAAGGTCGAGGAGGCCACGGAGAAGGAGGGCGCGACGCCGATCGTCTACACGGGCACGGCGACGATGCAACCCGGCGAGCGCGCCCCCGGCGTCACCGTCCGCCTCCTCCCGGGCCGCTACCGCCTCGTGTGCACGATCGGCAACCACCAGAACCTCGGGCAGTACGCCGAGCTCGAGGTCACCCGGGCGGGCACGTAGTGTCCCGAGTCGTAAGTTCGGTCGCGATATCCGGGATGCATCGTCGATGGCTGACGTCCGGCGACGGCCCGATTCGTACTGTCCTACTTGACTGGCCGTCGCCGGGCGTCAGGTGCGGCGAGGCGCCCGGATATCGCCAGCGAACTGCGGACTCGGGAC
>JAABUS010004816.1_pt1 | contig 18813 bp, 18 predicted proteins | sample 5560161 | NCBI WGS metagenome assembly JAABUS01 (sample SAMN10711885, study PRJNA513376) | rock metagenome | isolation source: Antarctica rocks | place: Antarctica: Victoria Land, Trio Nunatak nord | collected 2016-01-04 | reverse complement strand
CACCCCCCTCCCCTCCTCCGCCTCATCACTAACGAACAACCCGCGGATACATAGGGTACGTCTCAACCCACATTCTCGTTCCTCCCCAGGACTTTAAGTCGGCGGCGGCGGAGCTCGACATCATATCCACGCGAAGAGTGGGAGTAGAGCAAAGCGAAGAGAGGACTGATGGATCAAGGAAAACCTAGTTCCACGCCGACAACCTCTCCAGCGCACACGTCTACCTGCGCCTGCAGGAGGGCTGGGAATGGGATAAGCTGCCCGCAGCGCTGGTGGATGACTGTGCGCAGTTGACGAAGGCGAACTCGATCGAAGGTCTGTCTTTCTCCCTCCTTCTCGTACCCACAGTCAAATCCTACCCCTGCACCCCATACCCTGAACGGCAGCGAGCCGTAGGATCGGGAGCGGTGGTTGTGGGCGACTTTGTATATTGGAGGAAAGAGACTCAGGGTGGAGAGCGGGATGTAGGCAACAAGAAGGACCACGTAACAATCATCTACACGCCCTGGTCGAACCTCCACAAGAACGCCGGCATGGCAACCGGTCAAGTCGGCTTCCACGACCAGAAAAAGGTACCTGTCCTCCCCCTCCTCTCGCCCACCCCCGTCTATGCCCCTTCTCCCATCCTCCGTCCCCAATCCTCCAACCACCCCCATCCCCCGGATCACCCACATTCAACTGACCACCCCGCCCCCTCTCTCACAGACACGCCGCCTCCTCGTCCCCACGCGCCAGAACGCCATCGTCAACCGCCTCACCAAAACGCGCACCATCGCGCCGACAGAAAACCTCGCCACGGACAAAGAAGCGCATCTCAAGGCCCTGCGCACGGTAGCGAATGAAGCGAAGAAGAAGGAGAAGAAGGAGGAGGAGCGCGTAAGGAGGGAGCAGAGGGATGAGAAATGGAAGCGGGAGCATGCTTATGAGGAGTTGCATAAGGGGCTGGGAGGGGATGAGGCAGGGGATGGGGAAGAGGGAGGGGGGAATAATGCGGGGTTGGAGGATGAGGAGGATTTCATGTGAGATTGGGCTTGAGGTGAATTGAGTCTTGCATGCATGGCTATGAGGAACTGGTGAGGATTCTTGTGATTCATTAGAAATGCCTATGCTATGCTCTGTCGTGACATTGCCCCTGGCATACCCCGGGTGTCTGAATATGCTCTCCCGTACCTCCCAGCTGTAGGGATCAGGAGTTCGCCATGCCTCATCCGTATAAACGCCATTCCGCCTTTCGCCTAGTGATGCTGAGGAAGATGAGTCTCGTTATAGGAAACGAAAGCGCCCTGAGGCCCTATTGCACGGGGTCGGCGTCCACACGGTCAGGAAGGTTGTTGATTTGCTTCTTCATCCATTCGAAGGAAGAGAAGAAGATGGTGTTGATCACGCATGAGCGTGCCATGGACACTCCGAGACCTAACATGTCGTGAGCGGTCAAGCACTCGGAGGGGTATATTGATAAGGAGGGAGGCTTACCTCGATACATCTTGACTTTGAAGAACTGGATTTTCGGCCTGCTCACTGGTTGACCTTTGGCCTTGGAGAGACAGTTGCGCTGGTAATGGGTTTTCGCCATGTCAATTGGGTAAATCTAAGATTGGGTTAGCTTGCGCAGCACAATTGTCGTTGAGTATATCTACGCAGGCCCACGAAACCAGACCACAGACTCCACCAGCAATAGCCACCGATCCAGGTGACGTCGGCGAATCTGCGCCATGAAGCTTCACGAGGATTTGCTTTGTGCTCTCATAGGTCGAGAAGTAGATGGCTGTGCCGATGGTATCCCTCACTGATCGCATGGAAATTGCGTTAATTTTTGCAGCGAGGACCAACAGGGCGATCTCGATCGTTCACTTACACAGATGTAGATTGAAGCCGTTGTACAAACCCGAAAAACCGCGGTTCATGACGATATTCTTGGCTGTCTTGAACGTGCCCTTCTGCTGGTAGCTCTGCCGTATTGGGTCGTCCATGCTTGACGTGTTGCTCTTGGCCATCAGAACCGAGATCTGCGCAGCCTGCTTCGTGAGCTCGAAAGGGCCTGCGATTATTATAAGAACGTATCTACATAAGACTGCATGGAGTGTTCTTACATGCAACTGCGGTGATGGACGCCCCAGCGGTAGCCCCTGCTGCTGCAAAGCAGGCAACAGTCTGTATTGTCGGCGTGCTACCTGGTCGATTGACGACCACCAGAGGCTCATCTCCACCCGTTGCTCGTCCGATTGTGTCAGAGTACTTGTACTTGGCTTTCTGGTAGATCTGGAAAGACACGGTCCGCACGAAGGTAACGCTTGCTGCGGGGGCAAGAGCACCTAGAAGAACACTATCATCAGCAGCTGTCTACCCATCCCTTGAGAAATTGTGTAGGCATCATAGCCATCTGACCCCCGAGTACAAACACAAGGCGCAATTGAGATATGTTGTGGCCCTTAAGGCTGGGTGCGAAACGCAGACGAAGCTCTTCGCTTGCCAATCCCGTGACTTCAACAGGTTTTACAAGGAATATGGTGACCCACCCCGCCAGAACCCTCTCACTCCCTCAGTCTTGTAGGTATGCTGGACGCAGTCCGTGAAGTGCTGGAATTTGTAGCTTTACGGCAGTCAGCCTTCGCTTTCCAACATCGTCCAAGAAGCTTGAAGGCGTCACATACGCTTGCATCCGGGTCTTGACGGAATCGAGAGGGTACTTATGGACGATCAGCTAATGGCGCCCTACGATGTTGTCCATGAGCTGCTTGTAACTCACGGCGATACATGTCGACAGCACACTGCTTGAGCTGGCAGCTATGACAGTCCGATATTTCCTTGCCCAGTGTTGGTTCTGATTCTGCGTTGTTCCCAGAGGAAAGGCTTTGAGGGTCGTAGGCTGCTCCATTGCAGGCTGCTTGCTTGGTTGATTTTCGTCGCCGTTGCTCTTGTGTACTGGATCTGACATGTTCAGCCTGGCGGATGTGGAGTGTCGAAGGTGCCCAGGAGGGGCAAAGTCCTCAAGGAAGTCGAAGCAGTAGCAAGTCCATCAAGATCGTCCCATGGCATTAGGCTGATTCAATGAAGCAAGCACGTGACAGAGGGTGGAGGTTTGTATAGAGCGCGGAAAATGTTGCCCGAGCCTCTGGCCGCTTATCTGAGGTGATATTGAGCTAGCCGCAACCGGTAGGATAGGTGATGGGTTGATATATGGCGCGTCAAAGGATTTAACAATATGGGACGGTATTGTCGTGGTTGGACAGCTACAGACTAGAGGTGGAGTAGTTCTGAATAATATAGTCAACGATAACGCGAGAAGAGGGCTGAAACGAGATATCTGTTGACGATACAATATAGATATAGAAGTATATGGCATAAGCGTGCAGATGAAGGCAGTGTATATGTAGGATAGAGTCCCTTGCTGTGCAGCATGGAGTGGAATTGATGTTCAAACATTTGAGGCAAGTGCAATGACGTCTACAGGCGCTTGTGGCTTATCGATTGGGGTTAGACGCGAGCTAAATTCGGGCGCTTGTCAGGACGTTAGTCCGCGTGGCTGAATATCCATGAACCCGCCAAGAAGGGGATTACAACAGCCAAATGGATGTGGTAACCAAGCTACTTTGGAAAGATGGCCAGAGTATCTCGATGAGAGGCAGAAGTGTTCAGATTGGCTAATGTACAAGCAAATAAGTAGGTTTCCACCCAATGCCAATAATAGTGAGGCTACCCCTACCGCTTTGGCATGTATGGGAAAGCCAACACAGAAAGGGGCCCAGCATATCGGGCGTCCCATTTGTACATAAGTACCTATCATCAAGCCAAACACCATGCTATGTAGAGCCCGATACCTGGCTAGCCCTCCAGACGATCGCTTCGAATCCATACCTAGCCTCGCCATTCCTTCCGATAATGCTAACAATGTCCCATGACGATAGTGATGTGCAAAGGAAAAAGACCACATGCTCTCTTTGGTCGCGGCGGAATTATAGTACAGCTGTCTCCTAATCAAGGATTACAACGTCTCTCCAGGACTCGTCATATCCTGGATTCGCCAAGTCGTGGTATGTTTGAGCGCCGTGTAGCTCCGGTCTGGTGCGAAGATGCTGAGGAAAAGCAATGTGTGGCTCATCGTCGCGGGAGCGACGGATCCTTCCGTTGTATGTAGACGCAGCCATGCCATGGTCGCTGGGCCTCATCTCGTTAGTATGATTGCATGTAGGTGGAAAAGTAGACTGGCCCGCTCCAAGGGTATCATACCAAGGATCTCCGAGATCGTGAGATGTGCTGCCAGTTGGATGTTGAGTGTCTCCGTGGCTGATGGAGCTCGAATGGTGAGGAAGTTGATATGCGCCGGCTCTCATTTCCTGGTAGAAACGTGGATCCTCTGGGAAGGCTGCCCTCGCTCTTGGGCTCAGCTCTTCGGGTCTCCTAGAAAGTACAGCCACGGCGGGGTTTCTGTGTCTACCGGGCAATTGCACTTGCTTTCCCCATCTGTTCTCCGTCTGTACATCTGGGTAGCGTGGGTACTCTCGCCTACCAGACATCGCAGAAGGTCCGTGACAATCCAAAGTACGATGTGGAGATGAGAGAACTTTAACCGGGACAACGCGCTCTAATCTCCTCTCTCTATCTTCTGTCGAATATAAATCGTGATCACGCTCAGATGACATTGGCAGGTCTATGGGCACAGGAGCTAATAGGGAGCGATGGGAATGAGATGAACGCACGGTCTGATCATACTCAGACCTCGCAGGAACAGTGTTCAAAGGAGAATGTTCTTGGGCTGGCAGATCTCGAGGCGTCAATTGTACTTGCAGATGAGGTCGCGGCTGTAGTCGAGTGACTACAGCTGTCTCGGCAGGCAAGCCGTAACCAGCAGTGCCTACTGATTCATCGCTTTTCTGAACGGGCCAAGCTGAACGCTCCACCGCGAAAGGCCTGATATACTCCTCATGGGTCGATCCTGTGACATATCCACTATGTCTGGGGTCATATGATGGCAAGTTCCCACAGTGACCTTCTCGAAACTGATCCAGCGGTACGAGAACCGTTCTCTCTGGCAGGACTCCTTTGCTTAAGACATGGTGACGCGAAGCACCGAGAGGCTCAACATCGGCAAGTCTGCGCCGCTTACCTGGTGAATGGGCTGCGTCTACATCCAAGTCAACGATGTACGGACGTATCGGATCATTGTGGCGGTGATCAACAGATTTTTGACCTCCAGAATGCCCGTTTGAAAACGGCTTACGTCTTGACTGGTTGATAAATGGACTTTCCACGGAAGGCAGAACTTGCTCCAGCAGACCAGGTGGTGGCGGTGAATCGCGATATTTACCATAGTTCTGACAGCGTGCCACAGTGTTTCGGGACTCTAAGGACCTAGAATGTGAATGGTTGTTAAGCGGAAGCAGATTGCTCGACCTACCGTGCCGATCTCGAAGGTTTTCTCTCCTATACGGGTCATAGCTGGGTCGCTGCATGAAGGCTGTTAGCCATCACCTACCACATCTCCTGACTTCCTCCGAGCCCGAGAGATTATTCTAGATCTTTTCCGTAGGTCATAACACTGCAAACGCGAGTAGACTTACCACCGACAGTATATCAAATTGCTGCGTAGGCCTATCTGTCGTCAAGTCGATTATCGGATCTGTCAATGTGTCTTTTTTGATTGGCAGAGAAGGGTAGGGCTGTACATGCAATCTTGGAGATCTTCTTGGATCCGGATGAGGACGACCCAACCTCGCCGCTGGGACTTGGCGGCGACGAGATCGAGCATCCAGCCATGCTTGTCGTCTATGTGTATCGGACCGATCAAGTCGTCGCTGAGCTCGTTGAGGTCGTTGGCCATAGATGTAGGACTCCGACTCCTCAGTCGTTGTAATTTCCTCCGCATCCTGCTCTTCAAGATCGCGCCGACTGAGCTGCCACATATGTAACATGTCGGCCCCAGCCTGGCTGGAGATTACCTCGACACTGCTATCTCGTTGCTGATCATGAGATCGTGAGCGCATTCCTAACTTGTTAGCGTCCTGCTCATCTTCAGAATCGTCATCATCGATGACTATGACTTCGCGTAGGATGTCGGACATTGCATCCGCATTGTCATCCTTGTCAACCCGCCACTGCACGAGTTTGTCCAGGGTCAGATGCTCCACAGCTTTGCGAGCTTGCTCCCAGCTACCGATGCGAAGAAGTTTATCATAGTCAGTGTAATTATGGCGGATATGTGCGACAACTGCTAATGTGGCGCGTCGAGTCAGCGGCAAATTCGCCATGCCAACCCGTGTATGGCCCTTATCAATCGTTAGCATACCTCTTTTACTATAAGAGAAAAGCGTCCCGATCACCTTCTGGAAGGCGTGACGGACAATGGTGTAGAGGTCTTTTTCTGGAATATTTGGAAAGAGGTCTCGAATAGCTTGTAAAGCATCGGTATCTATTGTCGCTTGTGACTCATCTGAACGTGGAGTAAGAGCCTCACTGGCCGGAGCATTCTTCTTATTTCTCGTTTTCCGTTGTGTCTTGGCCAGATGCGGTTTATTAGAGATTTGCCGTACGGATGGCGATCTATAGCTGCCTTGGAGGATTGTTCCAGAGCTTGAGAGCGTGACGCCAAGGGAGATGCATGCCTTGTCTACTATAGTGCTTGGGAAATGATAACCTACCCTGTGGACTTCGTGCGATAGGTTGCTGACGTTCCTCTGCTTACTCGCCTGTCTAAGGTAAGTATCGTCAACGCCATTAGTAAGAAAGGACTCACGGAAACAATGAAGACATTCGCGCCGTCATCCCTCGCAAATTTTTTGCATCTGTTAGTTAGTTGAGGGTCGCCTGCCGGAATGAAAGTATATCCTCTAGGCGCTTTTGTATTGAAGGAGAGCTATGGAATGAGTAATAAGCACCGGTAAGCTGTCACTCCGCACATCAACATACAAGTGTCAGCAGCTTCTTCTTCTTTTCTGTGACCTCCTCCAGCACCACCTTGTATGAGGGTTTGTTCGCTTGCAGCTGGGCTTTGTGCCTTGCAGCACCCGGCGCTATAGGAGAAGGCCTCGAACCATGTGTTGGGGCCATGACCCAGACGGAATATTAAAACAGATGTTTGCCTTCTTTCGACGTTAGTTTTCAGCAATCATTCGCCGAGGCGACGCATCGAGTCGAGCTGGATCCCTATAATGTTCACAGGGCTACAGTGCTTCATAGGTCTCATGATGCACCACAGTAGATACGGGCTCGCATCGCGCTGCTTGCACTTGTGAGTGCTACTACAGCCGAGACTCAATACACGCTGAGGTTATTGACGAAGATGCGGAAGAATTTGGTTTGGGCTCGGGGCAGTGGCGACATCGAGATTACGTGTAAACCAGGGGCCGAGGCAAGCGCGCGGTTAGCCGCAGAATTACACTAAACACAATCGAGCAGTTGTCGCAGAAATCAACTTTAAACCAGAGCTTCTCTGAGGAACAAGTCCAGGTCTCGTTGCTCAAGAGCCTCTATTGTCAGTGTTGTAGAACGTCCAATGATTCCCAGCACACCTGAGGTCATACAAGCTTATCGTCAACTGTTGCGGCAGGCACTGCATGCCGTTCAATATTCATCGCCCGCTCGTTATGTTGTGAGAGATCAACTCAGTCACGCTTTTCGTAATGATACTAGAGAAGACTTCAATGCGGACAACATCAAAAACACTATTGAATTTCTTGAGAATGCAACCAAAGAGAGTGGTCTGGAGCACCATATCCTAAAGAACCTGTTACACATTCGCTGGTGGGATACGAAGTCGCAGAAACGGAGGCGTGAGTACGTCGCAATCTCGACCGACACTTCTTAGCGTGATGAATACTGATCTTTCACTAGACAAAGTATTTGGAATGGCCGGGATATCTCCTTCCATAATGCTACACTACGCCATTTCAATATAACTCTAAGAATGCTCAATCAGAGTATGGGCATCTGCCTACCCTTACAGAGGGAAGATCCTGAGTGATTGCTACTGGATCCTTTTTTGCGTTGCAGGAAGAAGCAAAACGACAACCATTCCAACGCTCAAAACGCCCACAGTTTCTCAGACTCAGTCAAGTCTTCTACCCAGGACATGACGGCCCTGACGACAAGGTCAATCTCTCGAGTACGGCTATGCCCCCTTATACCGATACCTGAGATGCTGCAGTTCCGAAACATCAACCTCCAATATGATTTTTCGGGCCGAAATGACCATTACAAGAACGACTAACGAGGAGTTAATCTGTTTTCCCCGTGGTTACAACGGCAAATATGAAGGGAACGACCCACCCACTGGAAGTGTGCAGATGAGCCAAAAGCCTTCATGCACGCCCTGCTTCCCACGATACGAGAAAGCATTGAGTAACACCAGAAGACTCAATCCGCTATTGAGATAGTCGATGCATCTTTCAAGGGGACCAGCGTTGGGATTGAGTGGTTGTCCGAGATAGCTTAGGTGAGCGTCTTGGGGCTTGCTGTTGGGCATTGATATTAGGATATGGGCGGTGCACACGAGCGAAGTAATCGCAAGGAGGTCGATGATCTTGACTTGTACGAGTCGTGACGCTAACAGCGACGGCAAGAAGGCCATGGCGGAGACCAAAGGAATGATAAGGAACAGGCGCTGGTTGGTGGTGAATGTCAAGCGTTAAAGCGATTGATCAAGACCAACCTTGTATCTGTCATTGCGTTCTTCCTCTTCGTGCTGAAACTTTGCAATGAGCTTTTCCTGCTCTTGGATTGCATCAGCCGCGTGATCCCTGCATATCCAATAACCCCAGACAGCCTACCTTCCTCATCCATTTCCTTTGGTATATCCTCCTCATCACTACTCTCCTCTGAAGGGTATTGGAATGTTCTACGCAGGCGAGTAGTAGCCATGCTGATGTTTCTCGACTTTTATAAAGGCACGATGATAAAGTTGTTGACTGTCGGCGATCACTGCTCGCCATCATCATGCAGATTATCGAGTTGGACTGTGAATAAATGCTGGATGCCTCGGCTGGACTTGCCGCTTCTGAGCCACGTCAAGCTCCCAATTGCGCCCTCGAAGCTTCTACCTGCAATCAGCGGCATCAATTGAGTGACGACGGATTCTCATCCAAAGGAGGTGGGTATGGATCCCGTGTTCGCGAGGATGCTATCCAGAACATTCCGATACGGACGACGCTTGTACCCTCAGCACTCAGGCTACTCTATCCCTCGGACAGCACGACGTACCCTCGTCGCAGCTCCAACCAGGAGCGACGGCCCCCTCATGAGCCGTCGCCCTGACCGCGCCCTTCCCGAAATCATATCTTCTTCCAGGCTATGGCTACGTACGCTTCCAATCTTTATAATTATCCTTACCGCCTCTTCGTTAGCGATTTTCAACTACCAGAAAGCCTCCTCTTCCATAGTCAACTCAACACTCTATGCTCTGAGAACCAGTGAAGATGGTCGAAGACTACTTGGCGACGAAATATACTTTCGGGATAAATTTCCATGGATATGGGGCGAGATGAATCAGCTACACGGCAGAGTCGATATCTCATTTGGGGTCAAGGGCACGAAGGGGAAGGGCATGATGCGTTTTCACAGCGTGAGAAAAACGAGGATGGGCTTCGTGAGTCTGCACCATTGGCTTGAGGTAATTACGAGGTAGGAGCGGCTGACCAGCACAGTTCGAAACCCAAGAATGGAGCTTGGAGATGGACGATGGGACGAAGGTACATTTATTGGACGAGAAGCGGCCAGATCCCTTCAAGAATACGGCATTGAAGGCTGAGGCATAGCATTGCTGCTTAGTCTTCCTTGAATGGATTATGATGTAGAATAGCGAGGTTCAATTGGCATGGATATTGTGAGGACCGTTGAAAAGTAATCAGCTGGGAAACCCTATGTATTGTCAAAATTCAAGACTTCTCTCGTACCTCACCACATCAATGCCATGCTGTCTGCACTGTGAGATGCGTTTGTATCAGGTCTATGCCAACTAGGTCTTAAATCTGGAGGCCTCGGACTAATATATTTAGGCACGCGACGTCCTCTGTTTAATGCAGCAACAATGTCCCAGAGCTTACAATCTCCAAATCGCAATTCGCAACGGATCTCTAGTTATTATTTCGTCGTACCTGTCATGGGTCCTAAAGTCTGCCTAAGCTGCTTGAGTCTACCTCCATCTTTCCTTGCGCCTCGAGTCACGATACAACATGTCGCAAAACGTGGTATAAGATCTATCACCGGCCCTCCTCGACATTCCCGCTATAGGTACAACGAAGATCTCCCTTTGCTTGATTCTACTACTGCTGCTGCCAACAAACGGAAGGAGTCTACCACCCCACTACGAACGGGCGCACTTGGGATCAAGAAGGGCATGACAGCCATGTACGATACCGAGACCGGACGAAGATCGCCTTGCACGGTCATTCAGATGGACCGTGTCCAGGTGGTGGCGCATAAGACGGAGTTCAAGAATGGCTACTTTGCTGTTCAGCTTGGATCTGGCTGGAAGCATCCGAGTAATGTCACTCGCCCGCTGCTCGGTCACTACGCCCAGAGTGCCGTGAGCCCAAAGAAGCATCTGGTGGAGTTCAGGGTTCGAGACGAAAAAGGATTACATGGTATTGGAGAACTCATCGGAGCGGGCTGGTTTCAGGAAGGACAGTTCGTGGACGCGAAGGCAAATTGTCGTGGTATGGGGTTTGCCGGTGTCATGAAAAGGCATGGAATGCACGGTCAACCTAGGTCTCATGGTGTTTCATTAACGCACCGGTCAATGGGCTCAGCTGGACAGTCACAAGGCGGTGGATCGAGGGTGTATCCGGGGAAGAAAATGGCAGGTCGCATGGGGGGGCAGCAGGTCACTACGCAGAACGTGAAAGTAATGAGGGTGGATGAAGAAAATGGCATAGTGGTGCTGCATGGTATAATTCTACCACCTGGAAAAGAGTTGATGTACTGATTTCATGCTCATAGGTTGCATAGCTGGGCCGAAGGGTTGTCTTGTAAAGATGTCGGATGCCATAAAGAAGCCGTGGCCGGATATCCCTCTCGCCTTATCAACGGAGGCTACGGTTGTGCCTTTGCAAGCTACAGCTTGATTGTCGCGCACTTTCGAAGTAAAGTGACCTCATCTGGTCAGTCAGCAATTTCGAAGATGTACCGGCTCACTTTGAGCCGATGAGAATAACGCTTGTAAGCCCACGGCCAACACCAGACAGGGCACAGTCAGCTTATCAAGGTCGCCGAGATGATAGGTTCATCAGTGTATTTCCCCCCTACTACACTCTGCATACGCACAAAGCAGCAGCGACGCTTCTTCGATGTAGTCAAAGAGGAGGCAATGCCCCTCACCGCACTCACTCGGCGGTCGAAGTAGAAGTAGATGCAAGTGATAATAGCAACACCGACTTCGACGGCCGTGTAGGAGTCGGCAAGTCTGTCCGGAATAAGGTTCGCTTTGAAACATACGTTGGACCAATGTGAATCAGCACCAATGCGGTACACTTTTACATCTTACTTGGTACTTGGGCAGAGAAATGGATTACAATGGGACCGTGGTACCAGATGCTGACGAGTCGTATTCGGTCAATAGCCCCTGTCGTCCGAGCGTTGTGAACTCCGCCCGTACTGTAGCTGAAAGGGGCATCGCTCCAATAGCGTTGATCCTAATTTTAATTCGTTTTCCAGCCAAGAATCGAATGATCTCCTCACTCCTCCTCACCACAGGCGAGCATCACCTACCACGGAAAGGAAATCGTTCTGATCACGATACAGTCACTCATTGTTGCATAATCAAATCGTGTCTGGCAGCCAACAAGGCTGGCTGTTAGCGGTTGGAAGAAGGCGAAGCGCCAGCTCGCAGACAACCCCTTCCTGAGACAACAGCGCGACGTACGAGTGGGAACAACGACCAAAACATCGCTCTTGCATCACCGCACATTTTGCCAGAACGACACCAAATCGCGACTATCTCACCATTCCCATTCCTTCGGCTTACGGCTATCGACTTTGGGTCGCTTATAGAGCCCGAGTAATGCGAATGGGTTCCTGAGTATACCCAAACTTCTCTTACCGCTACCATGGCTGCTCCAAACAATTCCACAGGTCAACCTGCTGTTCCTCTGTACGTGTACAACGACTAAAGTCCATTACAGGTCCCTTTCCGGGCATCACGACCACCTCAACATCTTCTCCATTCAGCGTCCCACCCTCTACTGTGACGCTCAATAGCCAATCCACGGTCGTATCATTTTCTACAGCACCTACAACGACCCTGTCACCTTCTGGCTCAACCTCAGTGCTCGTTGTAGTTGGATCGCCATCGACGACTCCTCCAACAACGTCAGCCATAACCTCCGTTGCCCCAGCTCCTGTTACCCTTGTTACCGAAACTCCCACGGACAGCCTTGGATCAACGGGTCGGCCAGTGACCATAACCCATACGTCTACACATTCCGATCCCCTGTTTCCCTCGGTCACATCTTCTAGCTCCTCATCTGCGACACATTCCTCATCAACGTCCTCGGGTGCTGCCGCCCTTTCCACATCAGGTGCCGATGCAACCACGAACTCGGGCATATCACCGGGTGGCAGAATTGCAGTAGCCGTCGTTGTACCTGTTGCCGCGGTCGCTCTGATCGTTTTAGCCCTTCTGTTTTGGTGGCGAAAGCGGAAGCAACGGAAGGATGCAGAGGAACTCCGCAGAAAGGAAGTGGAAGAGTATGGGTTCAATCCAAATGAAGATCCTACACTGCCTGCGATCGGTGGGGCCAGCAACAGCGGTGATGAGCCACCTGAAATGAGAGAGTCCGATGGTGCCGGCTATCGAGGATGGGGCACAACCTCAGCAGCACGTAAGCCGTCGACTACACTTTCGAGTGGTAATGGTATCGGCATCGCAAGATCGGGCAGCGGTAGTGATCCTGGGGGGTATCAGAGCGGCTCGCCAACAGCGGGAACAGCACAGAACTCCGATGCGCACTCGAATGATCCTTTGGTCGATCGGCCATTGTCCGGCGATTCCGAAACTATTGGCGCTTTGGGTGCCGGGCCTGCAGCTGGCGGAAACCGTCAAGATCAGATTAACCGGGGACCATCGAATGCATCATCAGCCTACTCCGGTGCTCATCGGTCAGACACCTCTGGTGAGGGCATAATTCCGGGAGGCGCTCCCAGCCAGCAGTACTACAACGAGGGTATGTTCTACGATGAAAGCATGCCTCAGCATGGGCCATACGGTGACGGCAGCTATGGCGGTGGACAACCTGTGATCCGAGACGTGCAAGCCCGAAGGAACACTAGGATCGAGAAGCCGTCGGTCTTCCCTCAGCAAGGGAACGCAGGCATCGCCCAGAATTTCTAAAATGCGTATATTGGTTCTTTCCTGGCGTTAGGGCTTGCCTTGGCGAACATTCGGGTGTTTTGGCCATCACTCCGTGCATACCCCAAGATCCTGGTGCTATACTTCTTCATCTGGATCTTCTTCTGCTGAACGGAGAATTCGAAATCGATCTGGCACACACTTGATACGATCGATGCGGAGTATCACGTGCTTCGGGCATGTAATCATATCATGTACACACAGCTGCAAAAGTCGTTTCCTTATCTCTTTCGTATCCGTGGGGGAGTCAATTGGAGTTAGGTAAGGATCCGGGTCCTCGGGGTGCTGGACGAGGCCGTGTATATATTGGGCGCTTTATTTCTGTTGTTTGCAGCCAAGATGATGGAATTGATAAAGCAGCTCTTGATGATTCCAGCGACCCGGCGTACTATTGACCGCAGCCCCCAGATACTACTGTATGTCCAGCGAAGTGATGATACAGTATGATCTGCGGCATCCGTACGGTACTGTTACCTTATTGCCGACGGCTGTATTTGACTAAGCATCAAAGAAGGCGTTCCCGTTGCTGGGACCGGATGCTTGGCATGGATATCAACGTGCTCAAAGCAGCCGTGATGATTGGTGATCCCGCCATGTTGAACCAGCCGAAGCCTTCCCAGACCATTCATCGGTCCCAAGCCTTCTGCAATGTCATGTGTAAAGTATGATTAAAGTACTTTATGCTTCGAACGGTGCCATCTCCGGGCCTTCGGACGGCGTCCCTACACGCGCAGAACGACATGAACCGTTTGGATCCAGGCACATCCACTTTCTTCGCCTCAGCTAGGGTAGAAGTAGGAAGCCAATCCAACGACCATTTCCATCATCGCGATTGCCTTCCATCTGCCAACCCTCTTCTTGCTCGCTTGTGAAACCGAAAATGCGGTTGGTCGCATTGGGCTGCAGCTGGTCGTGCTTGTAGTCCTGCACTCACTCGCTCTTTCCTGCTTGACTTTCGTACCTCGCCCCGTAGACGATCACTGCACAGACCCGTCTGCGATTCCTGACTTCGACAGCTCTCCTCTCTAAAATATGTAGGTCCGAGTACCCCCGTTTCCATGCCATCCATGTCTTTCACAGTCTCCGAAGGATTGTGTTCTTTTGAACGCACAGGTCACAAAGCTTGACATATCGTCCATTGCAGGAAGTTCGGCAAACATCTCCAGAAACGTCAATTGGATATCCCAGAATACGCGGCGAGCTTCGTCAACTACAAGGCCCTCAAGCAGGTCAAGACGAGACACTACCAGCCATGAAGTGAAGCGCTGACAGCCCCTAGCTTATCAAACAACTGAGCGCCACCCCAAGGCTTTCGGCCCAGAATGCCTCAAGTGCTGGGCCCGAAGTTCTCGATCCACGGGCGTCCTTGCAAGCCAATCGTGCTACATTCTTTTTCAGACTAGTAAGCAAGACCCTCGTTCGATGACCTGCTGAGTGAACTCACATCATTGATTAGGAGCGCGAACTTGAGAAGGTCAATGTCTTCTACCTTCAGAAGGAAGCAGAGGTAACTTGGAAACTCCAAGGTTTTGGACGCCTCACTCATCGCTCCAAAGCTCAAGCTTCGACTGAAGACCTTGTTGGATAAGAAGCGGGTGATGCAGGCCCGGACTTCGGCGTCTTCGAAGCTCTCTGCCACCTTCGTCACGCTCGAGGAAGGATTCCAGCAATTTGGGAACGATCTGAACAAATTACAAGTAAGTTGCGGTCCGTGGCGCAACCTGGCAATGCCTAACCAGTTGGATAGCAATTCGTCGAGATCAATGCCACTGCTTTCTCCAAGATCCTCAAGAAGGTAGTAAATCTCCGTGTTCGCCATTCCGACATTGTTGATATTCTGTTAGTGGGACAAAACATCAAAGGTCCGGTCATCTCAGCTGCTCGTCGGTCAGCTTCGGCTGACCCCATTGATAGTCCCGGACCAAAGAACTCTACTTATCTCGTGCGGTTGAGGTTCAGCCATGCTTCAACCGCGATGTGATTAGCGATCTCTCCGATCAAGCGACAACAAGCCTCCTAGAATTGGGCGCTTGGGCCGAAGGAGAGGGAGTACAATACGATTCCAGCAGGCCGGCGGAGCATACCGTGAGTGGCCAGCCCATTGGGACCGAGGAAAACGACACCGACTCGCAGATTTTGCAAGCGGCCAATGTTGGGAATATCGATGTACTCCAAGATTGGATTTCCAGGTTACGAGGGACAGCCGACGCGAAGGGCAGATTCACACGCATTTTCCTCGCCGCGATACCAGAGGCTCCAGAAGATGCATTGCGATCTTTGCTCTCAAGTACACTCGTCGATTTACACGCAGAAGACGACATTAACGAGCGAAACTGCCTGCATGAGGCCACTATCTCCGGCCGAAGCTTGGTGCTTGACGCGGCGCTGGGGCAGAATGTCGATGTCACCCGAGTCGATGTCTATGGCAGACTACCACTACACTACGCTTGCATGCATGGCCGAATCGATTTGGTCGAGGCTCTACTCTTGAAAGACCCAAGCACTATCAATGGAAAAGATCACGATAATTATACGCCTCTAATCCACGGAATTGTCCATCGCGAACTGCGTTGTGTACAGCAGCTCCTGACATATGGCGCTCGTATAGACCCAGATAGCGAAACCGATCATGTTCCTCTCAACCTGGCCTGTCAGTATGGATCTTCGGCTATTGCTGTGCTGTTGCTCGAGCAAAAGGCCAAATTGTTACCGGATGCGGAAGGCCTATATCCACAACATCTTGTGGCGAGATCCGGCGCCAACCCTGAAGCGCTATTGATGCTTGAACGTAATGGTGCAGACCTGGACCAACGCGACAAGCTTTATCAATGGACGCCACTCTTCCATGCTGCAGCCGAAGGCCGCGTTGACTGTCTAGAAACACTGCTTGGCCGTCGGGTCGACGTAAACATTCTAGACGAGAAAAACTTGTCAGCATTATACTACGCAACCTGGGAAGGCCACATGCAGTGTATGGGACAGCTCAGCTCAGCAGGGGTGGCACCCCCTGACTCATCTGCGTCCGGGCTCTCGAGATCGTTGTTATCTCCCATGTCAGCCACAGTTCCGTCGCAGCCTGCATCTCTCGACGCGGACGGTATACCAGATCTATCTCTTCCTCCTCCTATCATGCCTTTAAGACGATACGGCCATAGCTTTCTCGACACTAAAACGTTTGTCCAGCTTGGCTTCGATGCAGCGGGCGCTGACTCGATCTACTTCTATCACGACAGCAAATACCCTGCCGCTCGCCTGACCATATCATCCAAACTATCAGACGTCATACCTCGCAACATCATGTTGCCGATCCAGGAAGACTCGCGAATCATATCATTCCAGGTGGATAGCTTGGATTCCTTTGCTGTTGATCTCGAGATATATCCCACTTTTGGTTCAAAGGTCATAGCTAAGAGTGTCGCTTTACCGAACATTTTTAATGCGATATCGAGCAGCTCGGGTCGGTGTTGCTTGCCATTGTTTGACCCGCGACTACGAGCGATTGGGCAAATAAGCTTCAATTTCCAAGTCATCAAGCCTTTCCATGGCATACCTTTGGAGATTACACAATTTGCCACTTACTGGAAAGCGACGAGCCAGTTCGACACTCACCCAAATGACTTCGTCACCGGTTCCAGTCTATCAGGCGACTATGTAGAGATGTTCGTCCAAACGACAAGCGACGCTGTACCAGTACTGTGTCCTATGTGGTCCATCAACCATCAAGGCATCGATCTTCCTGTCTGCAGATTGTCATACGAGCAATATCTGTCGCTCGGCTCCCAACGAGGTCATGGGGTCGAGGTCCTCGCTACGCTACGCCATACGACGATAGACAGCATTGTTCAAATACACGAGACGTTAGCCGAATGCTTTGTTTCCTTGGAGGATGTTCTTGCACATTTGCCTACCAGTGTACCCATCGACATTCAGGTATTGTTCCCCACGATCGCCCAAGAACGATCGTTCGGTTTGAGTCCAAGTCCCAACGTCAATGATTTCGCCGATTCCATTCTCAGCGTGGTTTTTGACCATGCTCGAAAAACCAAAGCGCAGAGTCCCGATTTCATGAGGTCTGTCGTCTTCACTTCGTACAATGCAGACATATGTACTGCGCTAAATTGGAAGCAACCTAACTGTAAGTGCACCCTATCCCTGATATTTAACATAAACGGGCTAAAGCCAGGCAGACCCCGTCCTCCTATGCAACGATCTCGGCGCAAGTGAATCTCCTTTTCCTCCAAATTCCGCAGTGCGAAGTAGCGGGCACGGCTCCATGTCCATTAAAGAAGCCGTACGCATAGCGCAGAGCAACAACTTCATGGGTCTCGTCTGCAACTCGAGATTACTGGTAAGCCCCCTTGGACGACCACCCACCTCTCGCCGACCCCCTCTGTTAGGAACCCCCATACTAACGTCAGCCTCAGAATCTGGTCCCTGCACTGATCGATGCGATCAAGGTCGCCGGACTGGTGCTGGTCACCGACACGTCCGACGACCCACCCACAACGGCGCCGCGCACCTCGTCCCACATGCCAGAAGGCGTGGATGGCATCCTGAAGGGGAACGGTGTCCTCCGCTTCAATGAGTCCATTGACATGTAAAAGATCGTATGTTGGGCCTGGATTCCCGGAGGTTTAGCGTTCTTCTCTGACAAGGGGCGTTGCCGGCGAAGAGGAGTTGTCTTGATCTTCAACCGATAGAGCAACTTTCAGAGCGAAGTTTCGATGTTGGCGGGATGATGGAGATGATGATATCCGCTATAGACTAATTTTCATGTTGTTGAGCAGAGGCCGGCTGCGATTTAGCCCCCTCCAATCTTTCGCGATTCTTCAGCCGATGCTGTGTCCACACCTCTTCCTACGCTTCTCTCATACCTTTCTCCTCTCACCTCTACCATTGCAAAAGGAATCTCCTTTGCGATTCCGCGTGACTAATCTTGAAGAGGCCGCAAAGTGCAAATCACCGATTCCGGACTCGTTCGATCTCCGGTAGAGACAACTCCCTTACCTATAGCCCCCTAGCTCTATTCGTTCAATCGACTCCCGTCGACTCGATCAGTACAACGAACCATTCTGACAAAAAGACAGACCCTCTTCTCGAAACAGTGGCTCCGTATAGCTTTTCTGGCACCGATCAATTTTTTTTGGGAGAGCCACTATGCGTTTCGAGACATGCGGCATGGGATTGCGGAGTGCAGTATCAAGGGTGCATGCAGGCAGCGGCTTGCTTGCAGGAACGTTTTTCCTTCGGGGAGCCGATGTCCCCTCACTGTCCCTGCCTTGAATGCCATGGTATCTCTCTCCCCCCCCTCCCATACGAAGGCTTCCATATCAACGGAACGCCTGCAACGGGCATCCGCGCGGTCTCCGGACATCCCGCTCATTGGCTGGTTCTCCGCCGAGGCAGGTTCGGGATCCATGGCTGGTGAGCGACGGCGGATGGTGCTTTCGTTGATGAGGGAGTTTGGGGGGGGGGGT
>JAABUS010004815.1_pt1 | contig 18819 bp, 18 predicted proteins | sample 5560161 | NCBI WGS metagenome assembly JAABUS01 (sample SAMN10711885, study PRJNA513376) | rock metagenome | isolation source: Antarctica rocks | place: Antarctica: Victoria Land, Trio Nunatak nord | collected 2016-01-04 | reverse complement strand
ATCGCGGCGGCGCCGGGGTCATCCTGCTCGACGACGTCCTGCCGCGGTTGACATCGGCCGGGGGCGTGCGGTTGATCAAGGTTCAGCGCTTCTCCAGCGAGGCGCGCGTGCGTGCAGCCGTCAAGGCCAACAAGGCCGACGCGGCGATCGTGGTTCCGATTAGCTTCACTCAAGACGTTCGCGCAAATCGCCCATCCCGGCTGCTCGTGCTCACCGGAGGATCGGGGGACAGCATCGGGGGACCCGTCGCACTCACCGTCGTGCGCGGGTTCGCGTCGCAGATCGCAACCAACCAGCTGTCGATTCGGCTCGTCGCGTCGGGCAACCGTGCGACCAAGCCGACCCAGACGATCATCGACGCGGCCAGTGCGCAGCGCAGCGGGGTGGCGATCAAGGATGAGCTCAGCGGCAGAGGCACCGTGAGCGCGCCGAGCTTCTTCGCCCCGTCGATGGTCATCCTGGCGCTGTTCTTCTGCGGCCAGATATGTGCACGCGGCCTCGTCGCCGAGCGCCGCACCCGCACGCTGGCGCGCATGCTGGTCGCCGATGTCAAGCCAGCGCGAATCCTGCTCGCCAAGTACGCGGTGGCGTTCTGCACCGGGCTGCTGTCGGCCGCGGTCGTCCTTGGCAGCTTCGCCGTGCTGGGAGCACGGTTCGGCAACGTGTGGGTCCTGATCTTGCTGCTGATCGCCTCGGCGGCCGCGATGATCGCCGTGTCGTCGCTGCCGGTCCTGCTTGCGCGGACCGAGGATCAAGCAGGGCGTCTTGGCACCCTCGTCGTCTTCTCCCTCGCGATCCTTGGCGGGAACTTCGTTCCCCTCGCCCAGACGGGGGGTGCGCTGCAGACGCTCGCCTTGCTGACGCCCAACGGCTGGTCGGTGCGGGGCTTCGCCGACCTCTCGGTGGCGGCTGATCCCTTGAGCGCGGTGGGGCCGGCGCTGCTCGTCCTGACGGCATTCGCGCTCGCGGCCGGCCTGCCGGCGCTGTGGCTGTCCACGCGCGCCTTGAGGTCCGCCGGTGTCTAGCGCGACCTCCAAGATCATCGTCATCGCGGCAAACAACCTGCGGCGCCTCGTGCGCCAGCCGATGATGCTGTTCACCACGCTGGCGCTGCCGTTCATGGTCACCGCGCTGGTGGGCGTGGCGCTCGGCGGAAGCCAGAGTCGTCTGGAGGCGGGGATCGTGTCGCATGCCTCCGATGCGCTCGCCGGGGATCTGGTCACCGGCCTGAACGAGTCGAGCGCGCTGCACCTGACCACGTTCCGCACCGACGCCGAGCTCGACACGGCCGTTCGCCGCGGACAGGTCAGCGCGGGCATCATCGTGCCAAGCGGGTACGGGCCAGCGCTGCACCGGGGTTCCACGACGAGGCTGCGGTTCGTGACGACCCCGAACCAGACGCGGTCCGCGACGATTCGAGCGGTGCTGCAAGCCGTCGTCGACGAGGAGACGAGGTCCCTGCAGGCGGCGACGTTCTCCCATCGATACACGAACCGCTCGATCGCGGCTGAGACTGCGCGCGCGCGCAGCATGATCGACAGCGTGCAACAGCCGGAGGTCGTCAGCGCCTCGCTGGTGAAGCCCTCGGTGAGTTCGCTCGGCTTTGCGTACACCGCGCCGTCGAACCTCGTGCTGTTCATCGTGATCACGTCGCTCACGTCGGCCGCGGCGCTGATCGAGACACGTACCCGCGGGATCACGGCACGCATGATCGCGATGCCAGTGGGACGTCTCACCGTCCTGCTCGGTGAGCTACTCGGCCGGTTCGTCGTGGCCCTCGGGCAGGCCGCCGTGATCCTGTTCTGCTCGTCGCTCGTGCTGGGCGTCTCATGGGGCCAGCCGCTGGCCGTCGGCTTGCTGACGATCGCGCTGTGCGCCTTCGGGGCCGCGCTCGGCCTGGCTGTCGGATTCGGTGCGCGGACGATGGCCCAGGCGGTCTCCTTCGGGCCGCCGGTCGGCATCGCGCTCGGCATGCTGGGCGGGTGCATGTGGCCGTTGACGATCGTCGGCTCTACCGCGCGATCGATCGGGCACGTCACGCCGCACGCGTGGGCGATGGACGGCTACGTCAAGCTCATCGACGGCAACGCTGGGGTCGTCGACGTGCTTCCCCAGGTGATGGTCGTCGCCGGGTTCGCGGCCGCGACCCTCGCGCTGGGAGCCGTCGTCATCAAGCGAAGCGAGCTGCGATGACCTCCATTCAGCCCACAGACGGCGCCGGCGCGGACGAGCGAGACGTCGAGATGCTCGCCTACGCGCGACGACTGCAGGCCGCCGTCGACGAGTCGCTCGGCGACGAGGCCCTGCTCGACCGCGTGACGAGCTTCGCCGGCGGAGTCGACGGCCTCCTGCGATTCCTCGCCGACGGCATGGCGCGAGCGTTTGACCCTGGACGCGCCTGCGGCGAGACCGGTCTCGTGCAGTTCGCGATCGACGTCGGGGAGCGCACAATCGAACTCTGGCTGCGGATCGACGCCGACGGCTGTCGGAGCATCGAGGACGGTCGCGATCCGGACGCGATCATCGCGATATCGCTCGCCGTCTTCCTGCGGATCGCGTTCAAGCGCATCAGCGGCGCGGACGCCTATGTCGACGGACTCGTGCGCGCCAGCGGCGACGTCGTCCTCGCCACGACGCTCGACGATTGGTTCAATCCGCCGGACCTCGCGATCGCGAGCGTGATCCGATGATCGCGCGCAACGCTGGCGCGCAGCCCGTCGCCGATCGCGGCCGCGTGACCGTCGACGTCGTGAGCCTGAGCAGGATGCGTCGCCTCGACGCGGAGCACGGACCCGCGCTGGAGCGGATGCTGCTGCATCCGTCCGAGCGGGTCGCCGCGTGCGACCCAGACCGCTTACGGTGTCTCGCCGCGTCGCTTGGGACCAAGGAGTCCTGGATCAAGGCGCGGGCAGCTCGCCCCGCCGGGTGGACGTTCGACCGCGGCGCCTTCTCGCCGTGCGAGGCGGCTGCGCTTCCGGTCGCCGTGCATGCGCTGATCGACGTCTTCGTCGCGGACCTCGAGGCGACGACGATCCAGGCCGGCACCGTACGCGGATATGCCGGCGGGCCCGACGAGCCGGCAGACGGCCGGGCATCGGCGGCGCACTGGGCGTGGCACGGCATCGTCGAGGACTGGCTCGTGTCGGCGGTCGTGGCATGACTGGCCTGCTCTTCCCGGGGCAGGGTACGCAACGCGTGGGAACCGGCCAGGCGCTCATGCGCGGCTTTCCCGATCAGGTGATGCCGGTAATTGACGAAGCCGCGACGCACTGCGCCGATCTCGCGGCGCTGCTTCGTCGCGGGCCGCCCGCACGGCTCGTGCACACGCAGAACGCACAGCTTGCCGTGACCGCGGTCAACCTCGGAGCACTCGCCGTCGTACGAGCCTCCGGCGTCGACTTCGACGTCGTCGCGGGCCACAGCGTCGGCCTGCTGTCGGCGCTCGTCGCGGCCGGCTGCCTCTCGGCCCCGGCCGCGCTGCGGCTGGCCGCAGAGCGAGGTGCCCTGATGGGCGCCCTCCCCGAGGGCGGGGCGATGGCAAGCCTCAGCGGCGTGACGGTCGAGATCGCCGAGGAGATCGCGCGCCGAGCGACGTTCGAGACGGCGCTGCCCGTCGTCGTCGCGATCGTCAACGGGCCCGCGACCGTCGTCCTGAGCGGGAGCCGGCCCGCGGTGCAGCGCGCGGCCGACGAGGCGTACGGGGACGAAGACGCCGTCAAGGTGACGTGGCTGACGGTTAGCCACGCGTTTCACTCCCCGCTCATGGCACCCGCGGTCTCGGCCTGGCACGCGATTGTCGCCGAACTGAAGCTCCGAGCGCCGCGTGTGCCGGTCATCGCCGACTCGTCCGGCGAGGCGCTGACGGCGGTCGCGGACGTCCGCGAGCACCTCGCGGCCCAGCTGACGACAGCCGTCCGCTGGGACCTCGTCAGCGAACGCTTGGTGCGAGACGGCGAGCGGCGCTTCGTCGAGGTCGGCGACAGCAAGACGCTGCGCGCTCTCGCCCGCCCGTATCCCGAGCTCCTAGTCGACTCGATGGCGATGACGCATACGCTCGCATGCCTGCGAGATCACGGCCGGCTGCCGGATCCGCATCGGGTCGCCGGATACTCCCCCGGCCTCCGAGCGGCACGTCGCGTGACGGGCTCGTCCGGCAGCACGCCGGTGGCGCTCGTCACAGGCGCCTCTCGCGGGATCGGCGCGGCCACAGCCCAGCTGCTCGCAATGCGCAGGATGCACGTGATCGTGAACTTCAGGGCCCGCGCCGAACAGGCGCAATCCGTCGTCGACGGGATCGTGCTCGCCGGGGGGTCGGCGGAGTTCGCCCAGGCCGACGTCAGCGACGAGGACGCCGTGCGACTGATGGTGCGCGACATCAAGCGCGCACACGGACGCGTCGACGTGCTCGTCAACAACGCTGGCATCACGCGCGATGGCTACGCAGCGATGATGAGCCTGCAGAAGTGGCGGGATGTGTTCGACACGAACCTGACCGGCGCGTTTTTGTGCTGCCGCGAGGTCGCGAAAGTCATGCTCGCTCAAAACGGCGGCGCCATCGTGAACGTGTCGAGCATCGCGGGCCTCGTGGGGACCGCCGGCCAGATCAACTACGCCTCGGCCAAAGCCGGCCTCATGGGCCTCACGAGGAGCTTCGCCGCCGAGGTCGGTCCTCGCGGCATCCGCGTGAACACCGTCGTTCCCGGCTTCGTCGAGACGGACATGCTCGCGACGATCCCGGCCAACGAGCTCGAGCGCCAACTCGCAATGGTGCCGCTCGGCCGCTGCGGGACAGTTGCGGAGATCGCCGCCGCGGTCGCATGGCTCGCGGGACCCGAGGCCTCCTACGTGACCGGGGCGACGCTGGTCGCCGACGGCGGACTCTCCCGCCGATGAGCTTGCGCTCACCACGAGATGGTGCCGAGGGGCGCCACGCCGATCCAGCGCGCGGCCGGGCGGCCACCAGGGGACGGATGACCAGGATCACGACCAGCTACCAGGAAGGGTGACGAATCATGCGGGCTCACAGCTACGAAACATCCGAACCTGAGGACGTGCGAGCGCACGCCAAGGCGCAGCGCGAGCTCTGCGCGAAGATCCGCACGATGCTCGTGGAGCGGCTGGACCTTCCGGTCGACCCCGAGTGGCTGACCGACGACCAGCCGCTGTTCGGCCGCGGGCTCGAGCTCGACAGCGTCGATGCGCTCGAGATTACGATCGGCATCTCGTCGGAGTTTGACGCAAGCATCACGGACGACGATCGTGAGGCCTTCGGCTCCGTCGCGAAGCTCGCAGAGCGCATCCATGACCAGTCTTGAGCCGCGCCTCGGCATCCGGAGCCGCAAGGCGCCCATCTGCATCAACGGCAGGACCCTGCCGCTGAGCGCCGAGGATCTCGCGGAGATCCTCCCGCACCGCGGAGCCGCGGCCATGCTCGATCGCGTGACCGAGGTCGAGCCCGGCGTGGGAGCGACCGGACAGCGGCTCTTCGCGCGTAGCGACCCGGTCTTCGACGGACATTTCCCGGGGCGTCCGATCGTCCCGGGCGTGCTGTTGATCGAGTCGCTCGGCCAGCTTTGCGGGATCGTACTGTGGAGCCGGGACGTGTCCGCGGCGCATGGCGTCGCGGGCGTCGACGGCGGTGAATCCCGCCCGGCGCGAGCCGGCCTCGGCGTGCTGGCCGGCGTCAAGCAATTCCGGTTTTACCGCCCCGTCGTCCCGGGCGACCTCGTGCGCCTCGAAGTCCGGCTAGCCGGACTTCGAGGCGAACTCAGCGCGTTCGCCGTCGCCGCCCAGGTCGATCGGGAATCGGTCGCGACGGGCTCGATACAGATCGGGTTTCGCCGAGATCCTCCAGCCGCGAAGGGCTGAGCCACGCTGCCTTCACTACTACGACCGCACGACAGGAGCCAACGAATGACGAGCATCATCGATCATCTGGAACGAGGCCAACTGAGGCCGAGCGCGACGTACGCCACGATCGGAGACACCGAGGTCGTGTGGGTCTTCGACGACTTCGGCGGCGAACACGACGCGCTGCGATCCGGCGCCGGGCTGATCGACGCCAGCGCGGGTGGACCGATTCGCGTCAGCGGCGACGCGGCGACGGCCCTGCTGCAGGAGGCCCTGACTCGTGACGTCGAGTTCCTCATACCCGACCACGCGCAGAACTCACTGTTGCTCGACGACGATGGCGGCGTGGTCGACGTCGTGACCGTCGTAGGGGGCGAGGCGGACCACATCGTCCTGACGAGCCCCGGACGAGCGGGACTCGTAACGGCGGCGCTGCGCGCCGTCGCGGAGCGGGGCGCGCTCGATGCGATCGTCGAGAACTGCCAAGCCACGACGGCGGTGTTCGCGATTGAGGGACCGCAGTCCTGGCGGGTGGTCGCCGACGTCCTCGGTACCGGCTATGTCAGCATCGCCTACGAGAGCGCGCTCCCGGTGGAGATCGAGGGGTCCGACGCGCTGATCGTTCGCATCGGCGTCACGGGCGAGTACGGGTACACGTTCATCGCTCCGGTCGAGATCGCGGCGCTCGTGTGGGAGCGGTTCGTCGCGCATGGCGGAGCGCCCGCGGGCCACCGTGCGCGAGAGCTTGCGATGTTCGAGGTCCGCCACCCGATCGTGCACCGCGAGGTCTGGCCAGGAGACACGGTCATCACCGCCGGGCTCAACTGGCTCGTGGACCCGGCCAAGCAGCGGTTCGTCGGGCGCGACGCCATGCTCGCGGCCGGCCCGAGTAGCGCGCGCGTCCGTCCAATCGGCTTCAGGGTGAACGACGGCGACGTCTCGCTCGGCGACGAGCTCTTCGTGGCCGATGAGCACATCGGCAGCATCGTCTACCTGACGCACTCCCCGGACCTGCTGCCCGAGATGGGGCTGGCGAAGATCGACAAGCAGTGGCAAGCGTCCCGGTTGCAGTTCACGACGGCGTCCGGTGCGCGGGTTCAGACGCTCGCGCCCCCATACGTCGTGCCGCTGAGCTGGACCTCCGCGATCGAGGCCTGACATGGACCTCGTGACGCAGGAACCACGATCGGGCACCGCGATCACGGGGGTCGCGGTCACAGGCATGGGCATCCGCTGTGCCGGCTCCGCCGACGCCTCGCAGTTCTGGCGCAACCTCGACGACGGACGCGGAGCGGTCAGGGAGGTCTCCGGCCTGGACATCGGCGACAGCGAGTGCCGTGTCGGCGGCCAGATCGACTCGGTCCCCGCGACGGGCGTTGGCGATCCCTCCAACCGCCTGCTGCAGCTACTCGTGGGCGTGACGGCTGCGGCGCTCACCGATTCGGGCCGCGACCTGTCAGACCTCGACCCGGCCCGCATCGGCATCGTGCTCGGGCAGTGCCAGGGCTCGCTCTCGGAGGACCTCGAGACCGAGTTCATGCACGCGCTCGGCGACCAGCTCGCGGCGCACCTCGGCATCCGCGGCCCGAGGACCGTGCTCTCCACGGCCTGCACCGCCGGCGCCGCGGCGCTGGCGCTCGCAGGTGAGTGGATCGTCGGCGGCCAGCTGGACCTCGTGCTCGCCGGCGGCATCGACACGCTGTCAGCGTTCACGTGGCACGGCTTCTCGAGCCTGCAGTCGCTGAGCGCGGCTGGCTGTGCCGCGTACAGCCGTTCCGATGGTCTCGTCCTGGGCGAGGGCGCGGGCATCTTCGTCATGGAGCCGTTGGACAAGGTCGTCGCCGAGGGCCGCACGCCGATCGCCGAGCTGCTCGGCTGGGGGTCCTCGGCCGATGCTCACCACATCACGGCTCCCGACGCGTCCGGTCGCGGCGCCGTGCTGGCGATGCAGCGCGCGACACGCCGCGCGGGGGTCAGCCTCGACGCCGTCGACTACGTGTGCGGACACGGGACCGGGACGCAGGCCAACGACGAGATGGAGGTCAAGGCGCTGCGACTCGCGTTTGGCGACCGCGCGCCCGAGGTTCCGCTGAGCAGCATCAAGCCGATGATCGGGCACACGCTCGGCGCCGCCGGGGTGATCGAGGCGGCGGCGACCATTCTCGCATTGCACCACGGGCGCTTGCCCCCGACGCTGAACTTCGAGTCCGACAAGCCGCCCGACCTGGACTTCGTGCCCAACTCGTCGCGCAGCGCACCGCTTCGCGTCGTGATGTCCAACAACTACGCTTTTGGCGGCAACAACAGCTCACTGGTGTTCGGCACAGGTGCGCCGATGCGGCAGCCGCGGCTTCGCTCGACGGACGAAGCGGTCTGCGTGACCGGCATCGGGATCCTGGGGTCGGTCGGCTCGGGCTATGGGGAGTGGTTCGACGCGCTCTTTCACGCACGCACGGGCCTGCATCCCCTGGAGCGGATCGGCAGTGCGGACACCGGCGTCACGATCGGTGCCGAGATGCCGGAGCTCAGCTCGCGCGGCGTCACCACCCCATCGGAATGGCGCCATCTCGATCCGCTCAGCCGACTCGCGCTCACGGTCTCGCGACAGGCATGGACGGATGCGGGCCTGCGGCTATCCCCGGCGCAGCGCGAGAACTTCGCAGTGATCTACGGCTCTGGTACCGGGCCGCTGACGGCGATCCGCCGGTTCCAGCAGTCGGTGAACCAGCAGCAGCCGAGTCCGCTGCACTTTCCCAACACCGTGTACACCGCCGCTCCGGGTCACATCTGCAAGGCGTTCGCGGTTCACGGCCCGACTACGACGTTCACCTCCGGTGGCATCGCGGGTACGCACGCCGTCGAGTACGCGATGGCGTTGATCGCCCGCGGCGAGATCACGCACGCGCTCGTCATCGCCGCGGACGAGCTCAGCGAATGGCATTACGCAGCCCCCGGCGCGCAGCGCGAGTACCTGGCTCTCGACCGGGGCGTGCCGTTTCAGCGCGGCAGCAGTGGCGCGAACCTCGGCGCCGCCGGCGTCGCGTTCGTCCTGGAGGCGGGCAGCGTCGCCGCCGCGCGCAACGCCCGCTGCTACGGCACGCTGCGCAGCTGCGTGACCGGTGGCGATGCGCATGCGTCGATGCTGCCCGACCCGCGCGGCACGACTTGGGCGTCGGTCATGAGCGACTGCCTGGGTCGCGCCAGAATTGATCCGCGGGACGTCGGATACGTCGCGTGCGCGGCGAACGGCGTCAACGAGCTCGACGCGCTGGAGACCGGCGTCGTCTCGGGTGTGCTGGGGCGCGATGTCGCCGTCTCGGCGCCGAAGTCCATCGCCGGTGAGACGCTCGGCGCAAGCGGCGCGGTGTCGCTCGTCGCCGCGCTCGCCGCGCTGCAGGCCCAGGCCGCGCCGCCCACCGCGGGGCTGACGGACCCGATCGGCGCGCGCCGAGTCCGCCACGTGATGAACGCCCCCGCGCCGTTCGTGGCGCGGTTCGCCATCGCCAACGCGTTCTCGATCGGCGGCAACTACGGCAGCATCGTTGTGCAGCGATGACGCCGCGCACGCCACGCGCGGCGTTCGCGAGCGTGCGCTACGGGTCCGCGGTCTGCCCGGAGCGCCGCGCGATGCTCACGCGACAAGAGCTCGCGAGCATCGGTCAGCAGCGCGCGCCAGAGCGCGCCGCGGGGATCATCGCCGTCAAGTGCGCAGCAGTTCGGCTGTCAGCATCGTTGCTCGGCGTCCCTCCCCAATGGCCCGAGCTCGTGGTACGCCGTCGCGAGCACGCCGCACCGGTGCTCGAGCTGGCGGGCCGGCCGATGACGTGGCGGGTGTCGGTCTCGCATTGCGACGGTCTCGCGGTCGCGGTTGTCACCGAGGACCCCGGTGAACGACTCGACGACGGGTGATGCGAGCTATCATCCAAAGCGACGTCGGCGACATCGACGTGCTCGGCGTGCGCGAGGTTCCCGAGCCGCGGCTCGAGCCCGGGGGGCTGCTGATCCGGTCCACCGCGATCGGGGTGAACTTCCACGACGTGGAGATCCGACGCCGGGGCGAACGGGGCCTGACGATGCCGTCAGTGCCGGGCACCGACGTCGCCGGCGTCGTCGAGCGCGTCGCTGCCGGCGTGACGGACTTCGCGCCGGGCGATCGTGTCGTCGCGCTCGTGCCCAGCGGCGGATACGCCGAGGTCGTGCACGCCTCGGTGGCATTGACGGCCCGCCTCCCGGACGCGATCGACGACCGCGTCGCCGCGAGCATGCCGGTTCCCGGACTGACGGCGTGGTTTCTGTGCCGCGATGCCATCGGCACGGAGGTCGAGCACGTCGTCGTGCATTCGGCCGCAGGGGGCGTCGGATGCTGGATCGCTGCCCTGCTGCGCGCCGACTCAGCCCGCGTCGTGGGAATCGTCTCCTCCGCGGAGAAGGCCATTGTGGCGGAGCGCGCCGGCTACGACGCGGTCGTCGACCGGTCGCGCGACGCGAAGGTCGTCGACGCGGTGCGCGCCGCGACGCTCCGCCGCGGAGCGGATGTCGTGTTCGACGCGGTCGGGGGCGCGCGTTTCGGCGACTCGTTCAGGATGCTGCGCGCGAACGGCACGGTGACGCTTTACGGCCGCGCGGCCGGGGCGGCATCGCTCGACGAGCTCGCGGACGTCCTGATCGACGCGCGCGGAAACTACGGGCTGCGGACGTTCTTCCTCGGCCGGGCGCTGATGAGCCACATGGCGCTGGTCCGCAGCGCGTTCGGCGAGTTGCTCGGCCGCGCAGCGGATGGCTCGTTGGCGATGCCGATCGTCGAGCTCGCGCTGGAGCAGGCCGGGCAGGCGCAACATGCGCTGGAGTCCGGGACGACGACGGGCAAGATCGTGCTGTGCCCGTGAGCGCGGTGCCGCCGCTGGACTGCGAGGTGGCGGTCATCGGCGCCGGTCCAGTTGGTCTCGGGGTGACGCTCGCATTGCTGCGCGCCAGCGTCGACGTGGTCGCCGTCGACCGCGACCGTGGCCCGTCGACCTACCCGAAGGCAAGAGTCGTCGGCGTGCGCTCGATGGAGCTGCTGCGTCGCTGGGGCGTGGCGCAGGAGGTTCGCGACCTCGCGCTGGGGGCGGACTGGTGTCACCGTATCGTCGTCGCGCGCTCTATCGCGGGAGCCGAGCTCGGCCGCGTCGAGCAGACGCCGGCCAGCGCCGAGTCCGCGTGCGCCAGCAGTCCGGAACGCGCCGCGCTCTGCACGCAGGACGTGCTCGAACGCGTCCTCACCGAGGCGGTTTGGCGGCGCGATCCGGGCGCGGTCGCCTGGCGCACCGAGGTCAGCGCCCTCGCCGCGGACGAGCACGGCGTGCGGCTCGAGCTCCGGACGCCGGACGGGGTCTCGCGGCAGCTGCGCGCGCGCTACGTCGTGTGTGCGGACGGCGTCCGCGGGCTGAGCTGCGGCCCGGCCGTGGCGGGAGCCGGAACGCGGCGCGTCATCGCCCGCCAGGTCAGCGTGCGCGTCAGCATCGGGCTCGAGCGCTGGACCGTCCGGCGGCCCGCGTTCGTCTACTACGTCGTGGATCGCGGCGTCTCGGCGCAGCTACTCGTCGTCGACGGTCGGCGCGAGTGGGTCGTCAGCGCCCTCGCCCACCGCGGCGAGACCCGGTCGGACTACCCGGATGCGCGGGTGCGCGAGCTGCTGGCGACCGTGGTCGGGCTGCCGAGCGACAGCCCGCTCATCGCGACGTGCACGGTGCGCGACGTCAGGCTGTGGGATCTTGCGCTGCGCGTCGCCGACCGCTTTCGCTGTGGACGAGTGCTGCGCGCGGGCGACGCGGCGCACGAGATCCTTCCTACCGGTGCGATGGGGCTGAACCTCGGCCTCGCTGAGGCCGATGCGCTGGCGTGGCGACTCGCCGCTGTGCTGCGCGGGTGGGCCGGCGAGGCGATCCTCGACGGCTATCACGACGAGCGTCGCGCGGTCGCCGAGCGCACCGCGGCCTGGACGCGCGCGAACCTCAACGCGGTCGCTCGCCTCGTCGGTGCCGCTGCGCGCTACGACGACACTGCGATCGACGCCTCGTGTGCGGATCTCGTCGGCTACATCGACCATCCCGGCATCGACCTCGGTCCGCTCGTGCAGCCTGGCCCGACAGACGCCACGCGGCTGGTGGACGACGGCCGGCCCGGAAGCCGAGCGCCGCACCTTGACGTCGGCGGGCGGGGCTCGATCCTCGATCTCTACGGGGGCCCGCCGGTGCTGCTCGTCGACGAGGCGACCGCGGCGCCGGCGGCGGGCGGTTCGCGTGCGAGCGCGATCTCGGGGGTGCCGCTGAAGGTCGTGAGACTGCCGGGCCGGACAGACCGCGATGCGACATGGTGGTCGCGGCATGGCGTGGCCCGTGACGGAGCAGTGCTGATCCGTCCGGACGGCTATGTCAGCTGGCGCGCCGAACGCACCGGCGAACGCACCGTGGCGGACCTCACCCGAGCCCTGTGCGAGATGGCGGGCCGATGAGCACCGCGCAGGTAGGATCCTTGGCACCCGACGTGACCGTGACGGCATTTCGCACCGACGTCTGCCCCGATCGTTCGTGGGTCGATGGCCGCCCGGCGGTCCTCATCTTCCACGGCCGTGAGAATCGCGACGTCGCTTGCGCGGTTGCGCAGACCGTGCGCAACATCTACACCGACGCCACGTCCGTGATCACCTTGAGCGTCGTCGACCTGTCGATGTTCCCGCGGGTGATGCGCCGACTCGTTCGCAGCGACCTCGACCGGGCGTTCGACCACGCAGCGGTCAACCTGTCAGGAGATCGCGACCCCGAGAGCCACATCATCATCATCCCCGATCACAGCGGTGAGATGACTCGCGCCTGGGGATTTCGCGACACCGACCGGATCGTGTCATGCGTCGTGCTCGACGCCGATTGGCGAGTCCACGCGCGCACGACCGGGACCGACAACAATCGCGACGTGATGCGGGCGCTAGGTCAGCTCCCTGCCTGTGCGCGCATCGGCGACCACGACAGCGAACCGTAGCCGCGGCCGCGCTTAGCGGGACATTTCGTACCGATGTTCCTCACGGGCGGGGCGGTGGGCTGGCCACACCAGCAGAGCAGACCGAGCCGACGGGACCTCGACGGCAGTGCGCAACCCAGGGCGAGGTGCCCCCCCGCGCTCGACATCCTTCCGAGCGCTATCGCTTCGCGTGTCAAGGCGGTACTGGTGAGGGGTGGCCGTTCTGGAGGAGCAACTGCACGCGGGAGGGGGTCTCTGTATCGGTGGGGCCTTCGGAATGCCCTTGCCGTTGGGGCTTGAGAGGGGCCTACCAGCCACGAGTGGTTGCGTTCTCACGGCGACCCAGGCGGGATCTTGCGCCGCGCTGCCGTTGGGTTGAGGGAAAGGGAGTTCTCACAACCAAGACATCCGGGACGGCGTGCATCCTTCGGCGCATGAGCACGAGAAGCGAGAGCGGGCACGTCGGCCTGCGCTTGGCCGCGAGTGGGGGAGAGGCGGCCGTCACCGGCCCCATGCTCTTCACGGCGGAGCCGGCGCCGGCCACGGCGCTGGAGCTGCTGGACGCCGAGACCCGGCTGCTCGCCCGCGCGGTCGGCGAGCACCTCCCGCTCGAGCTCGCCCTCCAGGTCGAGACGCTGCGCGCCCAGCGCGCCGCCCTCAGATCGCGATGAACGCGCTCGCCGAGATCGTCGACGACACCGCGCCGATCGCCGCCCGGCCGGCCGGCGTCGCGCCCGCCGCCGGGGCAAGCGTGGGGGCGGCCGCCGAGCGCTTCGCGCGCCTGACGCTCGCCCAGGCCCCGCAGACCCAGCGCACCTACCACGGCTGCCTGGAGCGCTTCGCCACCTGGCTCGCAGCGCACCACGCCGAGCGGCACGGCCACCAGGCCACGCCCGCCTCCCAAGCCCCGGTCGAGGCGATCAGCGCCGACGCCATCGCCCTCTACCTCCAAGAGCTCGAGCAGCGGGGCCTGGCGGCCTCGACGATCAAGAAGGACCGCGCCGCGATCAACCGCTTCGCCAAGTACCTCCACGCCCTGCGCGCGATCGACGCCACCGAGATCCTCATGATCCAGGGAGCCCGGATGCATAAGGGTTCGTCGACGCGCGGCAGCCTCGACCCGGAGACCTGGCAGCGCGTCCAGCAGGTCGCCCGTGCGCGCGCCGCGAACGGCTCCGCGCTCGCCGTCCGCGACGAGGCGATCATCACGCTCCTGGGCGCGTGCGGCCTCAGAAACGAGGAGGTCCGCTCGCTGCGCGTCAACGACCGCTTCGCCCGCGGGCGGCGCACCTGGCTGCGCGTCATGGGCAAGGGGCGCCGGGAGCGCGAGTTCCCGCTCACCGCCCACGTCACCGAGACACTCCGCGCCTGGGACGCCCTGCGGCCCGACGAGCTCGCCGAGCACCCGCTGATGTTCCTGCGCCTCGGACGGCCCGACGCCCGCGGCGCCCACGCCCGCGCCGCAGCCGTCCCGCCGACCCGCGCCGACGACGGGCGCATCAGCTCGGAGGCGCTCAAGAAGATCGTCGCGCCCGTCATGCGCGCGGCCGGGGTAGGGGAAAAGCTCTGCCACCCGCACGTCCTGCGGCACACCTTCGCCACCCTCTACATGCAACGAGACGGCGCGCGCCTCGAGCAGCTGCAGCTGTTCATGGGGCACGCGTCGATCGATACGACGGCGCAGTACCTCCACACCACAACCGCCGAACTCGAAGCCGACGCGCTATCTCGCGACTGCATGCAAGACGCGGCGTTCGTCGATACGTCGAAGCAGAGCCCGGGTGAGACCAAGCCGGGACGCGCGGCTGTGCATCGGCGTGCCATCAACGACACTGACCGCTGATGGCGCTTCGCGTGGACATCGAGCCGAAGACGCTCATCTGGGCCATCGAGCGCTCGCGACGACCAATGTCCGACTTGGTCAAGCGTCAGCCAAAGCTTCCGGCCTGGTTGTCTGGCGAGCTGTCGCCGACGCTCAAGCAGCTAGAGAGCCTCGCGGCGGCAACGTATACCCCCCTGGGATTCTTGCTCTTGCCCGAGCCTGTGGAGGAGGAACTGCCGGTTCCCGACTTCAGGACAATGGGCGACGCGGCGATCAAGGGGCCGAGCGCGAACCTGCTTGAGACGCTCGCCCTGTGCTCCGAGCGCCAGGAGTGGTACCGAAGCTACGCGCAGGAGACCGAACAGCCCAAGCTCGCATTCGTAGGTTCGCTTCTGGTGGAAGTCCCGCCGACGGCCGCGGCGCGCGCGATCGAGGAAGTTTTGGACTTCAGCATCAGCTCGCGTGTCGCGTACGGCAGCTGGTCGGACGCACTGCGCGGCCTGATCGAGCAGGCCGAGAACGCCGGAATCCTGGTGATGGTCAGCGGTGTAGTGGCCAGCAACACACACCGCATCCTCGATCCTCGCGAGTTCCGAGGCTTCGCGTTTTCCGATGAGCTGGCTCCGGTCATCTTTATCAACGGCGCCGACACAAAGGCCGCGCAGATCTTCTCGTTGGCTCACGAGCTCGCACACGTCTGGCTCGGGGAGTCGGCTGTCTCCAACGCGGCACCCGACCAACCAGCCTTCAACGAAACCGAGCGCTGGTGCAACGACGTCGCGGCCGAGCTGCTGGTTCCGCAGACCTCCTTCCTCGAGAACTACGACCAAGAGCAGCAGATGTCCGAGCAGCTGGAAACGCTCGCGCGCCTCTACCGGGTCAGCACGCTGGTCATCCTGCGGCGTGTCTTCGACGTGGGACTACTCGAGTGGGCCGACTTCCGCGCCGCCTACCAAGACGAACTCGAGCGAGTGCTCGGAGTGGTGCGAGCGGACGGCGGCAACTTCTTCAACACCCAGCCGGTGCGGGCCAGCAAGCGCTTTACCCGCGCGATCCTTACGGACACGCTCGAGGGCCGCACCCTGTACCGCGACGCCTTCCGTCTGATCGGTTTCAAGAAGCTCTCGACCTTCGAAGGTCTTAGCGAACGGCTGGGTGTGTCGTGAAGTACTTGTTGGACGCCAACGTCTTCATCGAGGCCAAGAACCGGCACTACGCCTTCGACTTCTGTCCCGCCTTCTGGGACTGGCTCGACGGGGCACACGCTGCCGGCGTCGTCGGCAGCATCGACAAGATCGGCGCCGAGCTTCGAGCTGGCGACGACGAACTTGCCGAGTGGGCGACAGCCAGAGCTTCGTTCTTCGCCGCCGCGGACGCCGCCGTGATAGCAAGCCTCCGCCAGACCACCGCCTGGGCAACGCAAGCGGGATTCACCACCGCTGCCGCCGCCACCTACGCGCAGGCCGGAGACTCGCAGCTCGTCGCGCACGGACACGCGCACGGCCTGACCATCATCACGCACGAGGTCGCGGCCCCGACGCTCAAGAAAGTCAAAATCCCGAACGCGTGCCAGGCCCTAGGCGTCTCCTGCATGTCGCCCTACGAGATGTTGCGCATCGAAGGCGCGTCATTCGTCCTGAGTCGCGGGACCTACTAGGCGGTGAGCGCGTCGACGGCTTCAGATGGCGCCGTCTCGAGCAGGAGCGTGGTGACGGCGGTGTCGATTCGCTCGGCGACCCCGTGCTCAGCGAGGCGCTCGCGGATCGCGCGCCGCTTACGCTGGAATCCCCAGGCGTCGGCGAACGTGACGGCGGCCGCGATGACCTCCGCTTCTGCGGCAAGCGAGACGAGCTCTGCGTGTACCGGGTCGGTGTCGCTGTAGGCGGGGAAGCCGAGTGCGAACACGTAGAGGTCGAAGTCGCGCGGGCCGAAGTCCCCGCGGGACTGAAGTGGTTCAACGGCACGTGCGAGCACGGAGCTGTTGAGGATCGCTGTCAAGTATCGGGCCTCGTCGATGCCGTCGGTCGCCGCCCAGTAGAGCTTGTGCTCGAGGACGGCGTCGCTTCCTTCTAAGCGGCAGGCGGCCAGGTGGGTCCCGGATGCGCTGTAGAGGACGCGGTGGTGGGCAATCGGGAACTGGCGACGTAGGCCCTGCTGGAAGTCCTGACGCTGGGTGAGCGTCATCTTGTTGGGGTCGCCTCCACGCCAGAGGCGCTCGGCCTCGTGCCACCAGGCCGCTAAGCCCGGGTGGCTGTCGAGTTCCTCGCCGGAGGCTTCGAGAAGGCCGTTGTCATCGCGCGGGACGACAACGAGATCGGTGGTGAACTCGCGGTAGGGGCCGATCGTCGCGCCGGCGTGCATCGGATGCAGAAAGCGTTCCTCGACGACCCCGCGTTGGGAGGGCAGGTCCTTCCACGGAGATTTTTCCAACGACGATCGGGCCGACTCGATCGCCGCAGTCCCGGCCGGAGTGCCAAGCGGCCCAGCCGAAACCCGTTTGACCCGATCAGCACCGAAGGGACCAGGGTGGCGCCCTGAGCGAACCTCTGCCGGTACGGAGAGTCGCCAGCTCGTCGCGGGCGTGCGCGACGTCCGCGTCGGCGACCGTGAGCGCGGCGGAGGCCGCTTGCCAGGTGAGGTGGTTCCCGGTCAGACGTCCGCTCCATCGGCGCGTGGCCGTGCTGAGCGCCTTGGGAAGCGGCGCCTTGCAACCATGAACGACGGCGGAGGGGACCGGAAACAGCGAGGGCTTCACGCGGTCGTAGTCGTCGGAGCCGGTGAAGGCGACGGCGTTGACGCCGGCTCCGGGGGAGGCGAAGTTGCCGGTTCGGAATCCTTCGAACTGGCGGCGGGAGAGCACGGCGTGGGGCATCACGAACGCAAACCGCCCGTCCGGGCGCAGGTACTGCTCGACCGCACGCACGACGAAGAGATCGGAGAGGTCCTGGTTGGTCGCGACCCGTCCTCCGGACCAGAGGCCGCGCGGGACCGCGAGGGCCTTGTAGCGCTCCTGGATGGCAGGCGGCATGTGGCGGTAGGCCAGCCACGGCGGGTTGCCGACGAGCACGTCGGCCTGGCCCGCGGGCCGCGTGAACGACAGTGGCCGCGCGAGGTTACGGACGTAGTAGCCCCACACGTGATCGCGACCGGCGTCGTGGAGGCGACAGAGTTTTTCGAAGACCAGCTTGACGGCCGGGCGGTCGGGCTCGGCGACCTGATGGGCCTTGAGCACCCCGTTGATCGCGGGCAGGTTCGGGGTGATCTTCCGCGTCGTTGAAGTCAGCGGCACCGACGGCCGGTTTGCTGCCTTGTCGGCAAGCGCGGCGACGAGACGATCGAACCGTGCCGGGTCCTCGAGCGTGGTCTCGGGAAAGTGCAGGTCTTGCGCGAAGAGCTCCATCCCGTCGGAGGTGTGGATAGTTATCCCGTCCTGGTGGAGCAAGCTGCTGTCCTGCTCCCAGCGGACCGAGTCGCCGAGGTAGACGGGGATCGTCAACGCGTCACGGTCACCGAGCCGCTCCCGCCCGATCGCGAGCAGGTAGGTGACGCGCGCCAGCGTCACTGCGACCGGATGCAGGTCGATGCCGTGAACGTTGGCCACGACGCGAGCGACGGCCTCGCGGTTGCTGAGCCCTTTGGCATCGGCCGCGGAGAGAACATGCCGGACCGCCCAGAAGAGGAAGGTCCCCGATCCGCAGGACGGATCGAGGACCCGCTCGTTGAGCGGGTCCTCGACGCTCTGCGCGACCATGCGTTCGGCCAGCCAGTCGGGCGTGTAGTACTCGCCGAGCTTATGGCGCGTGTCGGTGTCGATGACCGACTCGTAGAGCGCCTTGAGGATGTCGTGCTCAACCTGGGTCCAGTCGAAGCGGGAGAGTCGCTTGGCGATCGCGCGCACGACGCGTCCGCCGTCAGGATGAACCGCGGGCCAATCGAAGAAGTCGGCCTCCACGACACCGTGCAGGCCGGCCAGGTTGAACTGCTGGCCTTCAAGCAGCGCGCGGACCTCGCTGCTGGGCAGGTCGACGGGCACGCCGGCCTGGATCTTGCATTAAGCGCCGCGCCCCGGGGTTAGCCGGGGCGCGGAGTCGTCCGCCTGAGCAGGGAGAATGCGGGTTGTGTGGACCGGTATCTCGAGCTCGGGGGGATCA
>JAABUS010004814.1_pt1 | contig 18819 bp, 23 predicted proteins | sample 5560161 | NCBI WGS metagenome assembly JAABUS01 (sample SAMN10711885, study PRJNA513376) | rock metagenome | isolation source: Antarctica rocks | place: Antarctica: Victoria Land, Trio Nunatak nord | collected 2016-01-04 | reverse complement strand
CCCCCCTCCTCCCTGCCCTCACCCTAATCCCCAGCATCCACGCCCACGCATTCAAGATAGTATACAACCCACAACTATTCCCTCCTACTTGCAGCGGGACTCTTGGGTGAAGTGGATTGAAGACCCGGGGGGGGAGGGAGCGGTCAGGTTGGCCGGAGGGGAGGATGCCGAGCCAGCCGGTGTGGGTGACGAGGCCACGGGCGGCAGCGTGGATGGTTGGGGGGGGGATGTGCCCTGGGGCGGAGTCGTAGATTGTGAGGGTGATGTGCGTGGAGGGAGGGGAGCGGGTGGCGATGGCGAGGAGGTGGTGGCCTGTGGGGATGCCTTGGGTGGCTTGGAGGGTGGGGGAGGGGGATTTGGGTCCTCGTGTGATGGGGTTCTGGGCTTGGGCGGCTAGGGGGGCCGAGGGTGGAGGTTTGGATGCTGGTTTTGTGGAAAGTGGCTTGGCTTTGGGATCATGATTGAGGGTTTTGCCCGTTTTCGGCGGGTCCGACTCCATGTTCTCACTCGAGGAGCTGCTCTCGTCAGCTGATCGGCCACTTTTCGCTCCCTTGCCCTTCGCCTTAGGGTCATACTTCTTTGCAGAGTCAGCGGGCGAAGTGGTCTCCTTGCCCTTGCCCTTCGCCTCAGGGTCATTTTTCTTCCCAGGGTCAGAAGGCGAAGTGGCTTTAGTTCCCTTACCCGCGGGCGGCGACTTGCTCTTCGACCTAGGCCTTAGGTTATAATGCTGCGCCTTCTCCTTCTCCTTCTTCTCCTTCCCCACCTTCCCCACCTTCTCCGCTATCTCCGCCATATCCATAGCATTGAAATACAACGGCATAATAAACGACTCCGACCCCACCCCGCACGCCGTCATTTGAAAGTTCTCCTGCCCCTCCCGGGTGCGGCAATGCGTGAACAAGTCCGTCCTTCCAAAGCCGAATATTTTCCCGCTACGCGCCAACGGGATCCAGAACGCGGCAATGCCGTTTACGACCGCCTTATCGAGGAGTTCTTCGGACCGTCTGAGACTGATGGCGTTGGGACGGCGGCGTTGGGCGGCGCGGTGCCGGAGAAGCCCATGGTGGAGCCGCCAGGCCCAGGTGTCGGGCGGAGGTGTCGCAGTGTATCTTCCTGTGAGTTTTCTGAGTTCCTCGTTGAGCTTCTGCCGTTTCTTTGGGCTTAGAGATTCCTCGGCTGTCTCTCCATCGTCTTCGCTGTCTTCATGACTGCGCTTTCGGCTCGATTTGGAGAAAAGGGCGGGCACGTAGTCGCAGGCCTCGCGGTCGCGCCACCAGAACACGACGGCGTTGTCAGCTTCGATGATTGCGAAGTGGGGCAGAGGGCCTGCGAGCGTGGATGGCGGGACGCTGACGCCGTTGACGCGGAAGTAGGCGTAGGAGGGATTGATGATGAAAGAGTCGAGGCAGCCACTTGCGTTGCTCTCGAGGATTTGCAGTTGAATGTTAAGCTCGCCATCAAGGCTTTTGTGGCCGACGAGCTTGAAGAAGTCAATGACGGGTGTTATGGCAGGCGGATGGATGGTATCGGGGAGGCTGACGGTTTCGAAGTGTGGGCCTATGTTGGGGACAGTAGGATGCGCTTTACTGGCGGGTTTATTTTGGCTTGTTTTGTAATAGCAGATGAGAGCATCGCGCCCTTGATGGTCGAGCTGCGCAGCATGATTACGGATCTGTGCGTTGCCTGACCTATACTCTTCATACACCATGTACCAGAGAGTCGCCACAAGTTTCGGAAAGCAGCGTGGTATTAGTTTTGGCAAAGTCGACCAATATGCATCGATTCCACCAGGCGCAAGAGGAGACGGTATAAGAGAGGGCCCAAAGGCGGGACGGATGTCGAGCTTTGAGGGCACCGGTTCGATGTCCCAACTCGGTAGGGCAGAGGCATAATCTCTGCGCTCCTGCGAAGGGCTCCTGGTATCTCTCCTCTTGGCTTTCTCCACGGTGGTCTCGCAAAAGGTTTTCACGATCTTCTCAACATCTGTGCTGGACTGGTCTGTCTTGCCATCTTTGGGAGAAGCTTTAGGCTTGTCTGGTTTATCCCAAGGATCACGGCCGGACTTGTCCTTTGTTGTCTCCATAGAACCAATCCAGCGTGCCAGATCTACTTCCATACACAGCGCCCAGTTGCTGAAGTGTACCTGATTGACCACCATAGCGGTCTCTTTCCGACACAAAGTAGCATGGAAAGCCATAGCTTCTTCCTCAAGGCCTAGAAGCCGAAGCGAGAGAAGAATGCGTCCAATGCGGGCATGATGTTTACTGCTTTTGCTGAGCCAGTCTCTTGCCGGGTGCTGCCGTTCCGGGTAGCCTGGTAAGCGTTGCAGTGTGAGCTTTCCTGCACTGTCTTGCAGATGCCTGTAGCCGTACAAACCCATCATGCGCTCGAAGGCCTTTCGCAAGTTTCCTCTCACTGCTGGACGAGAACGGAAGGCCAATGCAACTTCTCGATCGACGACCGGGGCTCCATATCCAGTCGGAAAGAGCAGGTGTAGATAATCGTCATTGTGGTGCAAATAAGCGTTATCGCTAGCCAAGATACCGTTCAAGGTTCGCCCTCGAAAATCTTCGACCTTGCTAGGATATCCATAGAAGCGGACTATCCATAGTGGTGATACAGACACAGGCGTGGAACTTGCCGGATTCTGGGAAATCTTCTGGTCTGCCATTGCAGTCCGTACCACATACGCTTCACCTGTTCGAAGTCATCCGAAGATTGCGGAGCCTAAGGTACGTAAGAAACGGCTAACAAAGAAAGAGAATATAGTATAGAGTGTAGTGGCCTTATCCAATGTCATTGTTATCGCCGGAAACGTCGATACAGGTGGCTTTATTTCCCTTGACAGCCAAAGACAGCCAGCAGAAAAGTACTAATATAACCAATGCAAGCCGGAATTTTCAACCGATTTGAGAGGATAGAATCTTCAAGATTGAAAATATGTATATCAAAGTACTATCCACACCGGTCAAGTCCAATCCCGAAGTCGGAATTACCGCAACGGTTCGTAAAGGCAGACGGAAGGAGTACGACCTAGAAATAATAGTTACCTAAGTCCTGGCACAAGCTTTGGATTCTGATTCATGTCTTCGCAGACCCACTACTCCTGCTTGATGTTCTGAGCAAGCCCTAAGAAGTTTCTCACAACTTTCCAAGACGGAATTGGTCGATGAAATCATCGTCAATTTGTTGCCTGAATTATCCACTATTACCCAAATTTGGATGCAGGACATCTTGCTAGCGAGAGGATATAGGCATGCTCCTTTCCGAGATTCACAACTTGACATAACAGAACCCCGGAGGCTCGGAGGAAGGTCCAATGAAGGCACTATCAACCGTTATTGTATTGCTCATATCTTGGTGGAATGATCTGAAAAGTCGGCGCAACGGAAATGCCCCCTAACATGGCCTTGAGTGCGTGAGTCGGGATATAACCAGAGAAAAGGGCATGTACATCACCGCGAAATACCGTCAACCCCTGGCAATCCAAGTTCGAATTCCCAAGAAGTGCTCTATTGTCGCATGCTCTTGTCGAGACACATCCCAACCATTCGTCTACCGCGTCCCTCATAACTTGACATGGTTCCACTCGCGCCCCTTTTCTGGACTCTACAATCGTTTCTCACCTACCTGCACCTATTGCGGAGCCGCTGTCTCTACAATCGACCTCTTCCTGCCGTCTGAAGTCTCTTTCAGGGATGTTAAGTCTTGGGAGGAGCCTAGACGAAATCTGCCGAATACGAGAAACCACGGAACTCCTCCTGCATCGCTTGCGTGAGCACTGTGAGTTACGCGTCAGTAGCTTTTTCACTCATCACAGGTCCATGAGAACTTACCGCTCTGCACCGGCGTTAGAACCGGCGTCACACTCGTGAACTCGCTATCGAAATTACTCGTATCCGTAGGACTCGTGATCTGCGGAATGAACGGCGGCTGGACATTCTTGTCCCGGATATCATCCCAGTTGATAGTCCTAAAGAACGCGTGGCTCATAATCTCCTGCGCGTCTGTAGGGCCACTGCCTAGTCGCAGCTCCGGCTCACGCATAAGCAGCTTCTGCAAAATAGAAACAGAGTCACGCGGCATGTGGATAGGGTAAAGGGGTTCGTCGGCGAGGATGGCGTCATAGATCTCGTCCTCGTCTTCGCCTCGGAAGGGGGACTGTTGCAGGAGCATCTGGTAGATTAGGACGCCAAAGGCCCACCAGTCGACTGCGCGACCGTATTTTTTGTCGAGCAGAATCTGGGGTTCATTAGTTCCTTTTTCTTGCCATGGCAGGATAGGCCGCGTACCTCAGGTGCCATAAACTCAGGAGTACCGCAGAACGTGCTGGTGGTCGAGCCGTACCACATCTCCTCCTTACACAGACCGTAGTCGGCGACTTTGATATGGCCATCCATGCTCAGCATGATGTTGTCGAGTTTGAGATCGCGGTAGATGACTCCGTTCTCATGGAAGTACTTGAGAGCTAAGCACACCTCTGCAGCATAGAACCTATAAATTCTTAGAACAAAGCACGTTCAGCAGGGCCGGTAGACTTACTGTGCGCGCTTACTGCCGAATTGCCCACGTTGAATATGAAGCATTAGGTCGCCACCGCTGATGTACTCCATAACAAAGTACACCCGGGTCTCAGTCTGGAAGCATGCATGGAGATTTAGCAAGAACGGGTGGCGCTCCTTATTCGCGATCAAGAAGACTCTCTTCTCTGACTTTGTGCTCTCAACCTCATCGTTCTCAATAATGAACTCCTTCTTTAATACCTTGATGGCATATAGCTTCTTGGTGGCTTTGGTTTCAGCCAGCATGACTTTCCCGAAATTACCTTTACCAAGCACAGCCAGGAAGTTGAAATGCTCCAAACCGATGCGCCGACCTGCTCCTTGCGGAAGTGCTTGCTGAACTGGTTCTGGTTGCTTCTTCACGATAGGCAGTTGTTGTTGCTGCTGGGACTGTGACTGAGGCTGGCTGGGCATTTGCTGAGGTTGCTGATGTGGAGGCGGTTGAGAAGGATACCCACCATATCCTTCATAAGCCTTAGGATTGTATACCGGTTGCTGTGGTTGTTGAGCTTGCGGTGGAGCTTCGTTGTGAGGATCCATGAAACCACCCGCACCTCGGCCCCCTGAGAGCGTACTGTAGTCATTGACCATGGATGTAGATGTCCGAGAGTATGGTGGAGTTTTTTGCTGAGACGTTCGTTTGCTTTGACCTGAGAGTGCGGCCGCTGCTGCTTCTTGAGCTGTCAAGGATGATGTCGATCGTGGAGGCATATCGGGCCTTTGCTGCTGTGGTGGTTGTGCGTTACCAGTTGCAGCAAGCTGAGCCGCTTTCCCAGCTGCCGGAGATGGTTGATATGGTTGAATTGGAGGAGGTCCATACGCTTCCTCCTGACCATGCGAGAGCCGTGAGTTTGGCACAATCATTGGTGCGTCCTTGAGAGGCGGTGGCCTGTAAGCTTTATCACCCTGAGAAGGCGTGGACCTGCCACCAGACGAACGTAGTGTTTTCTCGGTCAAGTTAGGCTTCCGATATTGTTGTGTGGCTTTAGTCTCCCGCGCCATAGCAAGCATTTGATTTGCAGTCTCCATAGACATGCCGCAGAAGTCAGGAACAAGATGAACACAATGCGCGTGGCAGCCCAGGCCGCATTCTGAACATTTCCTCGAGTTCTTCCGTCCAATCGGTAGGATGTAGCCGCAGTGACAGCACCAATTGGCGCCCATGTTCGAGAAAGGTTCGAAGCGATGAGGAATGCGATGATTGAGCTTCTCTTCGGTGGGATCCGTGTCAGCGTTGGACTTGCTGATACATTTGGTGACTACCTTGGGATAGCATTTTTTATGGCATGTATACTTGCAATCTTCGCACTGCATACCAGCGGAATATTTGAGGAAGTCGCCGCAGAGCGCGCATCGCATGATGTTGTAGAATTGCTGAACCACAAACTTATGGCCGTACAGCTCGTGGATCTCTTCTTTGCGTTGGCGAATAGCACCCTTGCGGTTGAGCCCAATATCGAACGGTCTCCGGTCTTTGTTCTGTTTGGTGAAACTCATTGTCAACTGGATCTTTCCAACCGGTTCCAGCGCGAACCAGGCTTCGATGGCTGAAGGATTAGATGGATTCGGGCCAGACATGTGGGAAGCTGCGTCACGCTGCGACGATCCCCTGGAATCTCGGTTTACTATGGATGGGTTGGTGGAGCCGTATGCAGAATCTTGCCGCGATTGCATGCTATTGCTGTCCATCTTGTCCGCTGTAACCCATTGTGAACCTCCTAGCTCGGACTCGATCTTTTTCCGCCTCATTTCCTCGGCGATATCCGAGATCCGAATCCACAGCATACCAATCGGCGTGGGCCGAGCTCCCGACTTGTCGTAAACCGTCAATTCAATCTCATTGGCCTTCTCGATGTCCACATTGTGCATTTCGTCAGTCCATTTGTCTGTCCTTGTAGCCTTCGTCTTGCCTTTCTCGACATCTTCCACCTTCATGACTACGAATGTTTCTGGGCCTCTAGACAGTCGTCCCGTCGCGGCATGATCGACGTCTCTCACGGCGTGGATAATCATCGTCAAGTTACCTGTGAGTGGCTTACGCATGTTTGGAGCATTCAAGCTATCGTCTGCAGGCCATGTCAAACGGATTTGCGCAACGGAAAAATCCGGACTGCTTACCATCAGGGACATCAGAGCTACTGTCCTCCACGTGTAGATCCTCATATCTTTTCAAGGCTTGTCGCAAAAGCTGGATCTTCTGATTACTCTCTATGCGCCGGCCTTCAGCATCTGCTCTGCTTCTCCGGTCCCCTTCATCCTGGTATAGCCGAACCATCTTCTCCACACCATCCTTGTACTGTTTTTCGACGCTCAGTTTAAACTCCAGTTGCGAAAGCATAAGCTGAATTCGGGGACCCAGGTAAGGTGTATCAGCCTTAATGAGATCTATAATCCGTTAGCTATGAGCAGATACCATGTAGCATGACGATAGACTACCAAGCTTTGTGTAATTTGGTCGTGATCTAGGTATGGAGGAGCCGGGTGCAGGAGGACCAAAGGGGGCCCTTGGCGGCATCATGCCATGACCACCAGACATATCGTTCATGTATCCACCGGACCCAGGATCTCCGTAGTCACCACCCTCTGACGATAGATAACCAGATCTGCCATCTTTGGGAGGTGGCGTTGGAGGATCCACTCGCTGCAACTGCCTGCTCTGAGAGGACAGGCCACCGTGTGCTGGAGGTAGCGGGCCTCCGCTCGACCGCTGCGATTGTCCATCTGCGCCTTGTCCAGCTTTCCGCATCTGTAGTTGCCTCAGGCGTTGCTCCAAGTATTCGATACCCTTACGTGCTTCGCGGACTTGAGAATCCAGAGACGCTTGTACTTGTGGGTTCGAGGACTGGCGCATGGTATTTGCGGCATTGATGATGACCTTTTCCCTCTCAATCTTCCGGTACACCTGGTTGATGAGCTCATCGTCGTTCATTCTGACTTGTATTCCCGACTACAGGGCGAGGTTGTGCAGGTGCCGGTCACTCTTCGAATCCAAAGTCCCGCTGACCGTTACCACGCCAAGGAAGGCTCCTTCATCGGTGGGTAGCAGTCAATGACATTTGGGTAGTGCGCTTGTCTGAGTAACAGTTGACCCGCAAAGGACTATGACCAGTCTGGAAGGCTTGCGCGTCTCTTTGCGCGGGACGTCAGAGTCCGGTGGAGTACAATGAGTGACTGCAGCTTGGGTAGCTTCAATTCAGGACTATAGATATTTGAGGGTGAGATCAGAAAACACAGTAATGACCATGACCCTTGGCCTGCTTGAAGCAAATGCTCGATGGTTGCTGAGATTTCATGCAGTGACGACTGGGAGGTGGGGCCCGGCGGATTTAGACATTCAACAGGAACGGTATGACCACACACGCCCACCACATGTACTCTACCAACCTCCCAAGCTGCGAACTGGTACTGGCCAACTGGGACAAGGTATGATCAGAGAAAACCTAGGTTGTCGGTAGCTGTTGTTGTAGATCTGGAATTTGCTATTCGGGCCTTCTGGGCAGTACAACCGCATTCAGTAATTGGAGTGCGACAAAGGCATTGCTAGAGTACAAGCATCTCCAACAAGCATCTTCCCGGCCATCCTTCACCATCTACCTATAAGTCATGGCTCGTCTCCAAGAGCGGCATGTCCTCTACCAGAATTCGGAACGTGGCCTTCGTAGTACAATATGTCATTTCCTCCCAACTTTTCTTCTATGATGCGCCAACAAGGGTCGCTCAGGGTTGCCATCATGAACAACAAGGAGTCTTGGATCCTGGTGGTGAATTAACAGTTTGACTTCGTCCAATACCCCTTCTATCACATGGGCATTTTCTTCATTTCGTCGACCGTCCAGTATTCCCGCATGTGATTCGCGCCCAATGCCCTAACTTCATCTGCCAGATGTGCCCATAGGACCTCCCCAAAGCCATCCATGAGCTCCTTCAGTTCATTCAACCGCAACTCGCGTTCGCCACTGCTGCATGCGTCTAGGTAGGCCTGAAAGCCGTCCAGACCGTTTTCAATTTGTTTATGCTGCGTAAGCAGCTCCAGCTCTCGGCGGAACGCCGGCATTCTTTTGGCCAAAACCGGATAAACTTGCTGTTCCTCAATAGTGTGGTGAATATGTAGATGTTGGCAGAATTGCTGGCCAGTCGCTAGGAACTGCTTGATGGACATCCTGGCAGGTCTCTTTCCACTGGATGCAGCGGAATAGATCGTTTGCCAGGTTTGTCGGAAATTGTTATGCTTGACGAGTCAACCATTGCGCCCCATACGAGATGGCCTTTACTTACATAGTACTCCATTGCCTCGGCCATGTGGTTGTAGACCCTAAAATCCGCAGCAGACAGTTTTGGGAGCTGAACGTTGGTCTCAACAGCGGCTTCTGTGCCGGTAGACATGTTGGGTCTTTGATTTGTCCACGGTCGCGATATGGTGAGATGACTGAGCTTGAAGTCACGGCACGCTACCTCATAACCGAAGAGCCTTCTTAACATATATCAGAAGGTAAATCGTAGCTTGATGGGAGAGAAGTTTGAGTTTCATATCGATGCTACTTATTGACCAAGACGATGTCGCTTATTGACTGCTTATCGACCAAACGATGCTGCTTATTGACTGCTTATCGACCAAACAATGCTGCTTATTGACTGCTTATCGACCAAAACGATGGGCAATTACATACATTAGACGATTGCCCGATAGATTAGATAATCTTGATCTCTTGGCATAGCCCCCTGACAACGTCGTCGCCACGACTCTGCCTTGAAAATCGACTTGGACGGTATGGATTTTTCATATTTAGGTCCTGACGCATACCGGTATAACGTGTCTACAGATCATAGAAAAACATCGAAAGCATTAATTCTGTGGGCCCTTTTGCAATACTTTGCATCAAGCTTCAGACTCAACCAAGTCGGTATAATATAATGACGGTTGGCTTATGGCTTTGCCTCAATCGAGGGGCCCCGAAGTGTCAGGGGTCTTAGCAATTACATGATAATACGTTGGGTCCCACCGTCAGAGCTGTGCCATATTCGGTCTCGGTCTCCATCCACGCCTACATTTCGAGGAGTCTCTCCCGAGGACTGCTTGAGCTCATGTCTCTCCGTCCCGATTATACGGAAGGTCGCAGCCGGAATAGCAGTCGTTGACAAGGTGATCGCACTCTGAGCATAGTCATGGAAGTGGTACCAACGTCAGTCCTGGTATGTACGATGGCGCCGTGGAGTTCTGGATTCAACGGTCACAAAACCGCAAATATGCTATCATTGCTGTTTCTTTCGATGGTCGCCTGTCTGAAATAAAAAGTCGCTGTTCTTAGTGAGTGTGGAGGCGTAATGAGAACATGAATGATCCACAAAAAAATTTCTTTCCGTTGAAGAGACTGCAACTGGGATGATACTGGTGGAAAGTGTAAGTGCACTCTCCACGGCAGCATTAAATCTATCCCTGGCGACACCTTCGTGGGTAGCACCAGCAGCAGCTTCATTGACGGTAGCTAGAGCGGCTTCGTGCTTCCTGTGCTTGGATGTCAGCGGCTTTGCAGACACTAAAGAAGTGAAAAGGCTAGCCATTAGGGGATTTGCTTGACATGATTACCCTTACTTTTCTGGTCTGGCCTCTTGGGAACGAAACCTGCAGGTCTAGACTTTGTTAGCAAGGTTCATATGATACAGTGGCAAGGAATGGTGCACCATTTCCTGCCACTTCTCTAGATAAAGGTATGAACGACTCTGTGATAAGCCGAACGACCAATGCAGGCCCACTTCGGAAAACACGCAGACAATGAAAACACTCATAAATCCGCCCAACAGGAGGCTTCAGTGAAGGCATTGCAACCGGTAACCCACAGAGAGGTGCATTAGATGGGATAACAAGGCGGGGAGCTCCATACTTATTTTAGTGGTATTGTGCCAGAACCTGCCCCTTACGTGAAATGGCTGTAGGAAGCAACCATGAACTTTGGGGCCAGCGGCGTCAAGAACCAGATAGATGAGAATGGGTGCCAGTTCGCGAAATACCGTGTTCTCCTCCCTCCGCATATCCCTCTTGTTTTGCCACTAATTGCTCGCCACAACCAACAACATCGGTGCTCAAACCCTCTTCCCCGTTAGCGAAGGCATCCTGAACGACCATGGATCCAATTATCTTGCCCTCTCGCTCTGGAGCCTGAGCAACCAAGAGATGAAACTCGCGAATCTTGGACTTATCAGCACGGCGACTGTACGAATGGGGTATGGAAATGTAGAGTTGAGTCTGATGCCAGGGTGGGAGGAAAGGGGAGGGGCGTACTAGACTATTGTGTATCTATAAGAGAGTGGAGATGAAGGACGGTGTGTACAAGGCGCGAATAACAGCTCGGTGTCAACTTAGCTATGATCGAGGAACAAGATATCGGGAAAGGTGGCCTGGAGTCGCATAAGTGTTGGCACGAGTGAACGCATGCCCTACATGGCTCGCACTTCGTCTCAGGGTGCTAGTTTCAAGGGCTGGTTGAAATAGGGACACTGCGGTCTCGTGTAGGATAGATAGGAGGAGTGTAAGCAGGAGTGTAAGCAGGGTTGCCGAAGAGTGTAGAGTACAGTGGTTTCTCTCGGTCATCCTTGACGTATACTTCGTGTATCATACCAGATTCCTGGGCTGGAGTGCTGCTATTCCTCATTCATGATCAGGAATTGTACATTGTCATATCAAGGAGTTGACTGTGGCGCAGAGGGCCGCTCGATCTGTCTATTCGGACATCCGATCGATTCGAGTGATCTGGCACTAATGTGTGTTGTCAATTCCTTTTGCTCTAATGGAGCAGGTTCGAGTCGGCCAGGTTGCTTTTTTTTTGTTCATTTTTTGTGGCAACGCTTGGTTCCCCTGTTTTTACAACACTTTTGTATACTGCTATCTTTTGAACGCCGCCCATGCATTACTCAACCTCATAACTCCTTCATAGTGCCGCCACATTATTTTTACACCTGACAAGAGCATGTTTCCTCATCTGGACAACTATCCCAAGTCAGCCTTCCATCCCATTTTCCCACCAACACTATAGAACATTATGTTGACGAAATGGCGAGGGACTAAAAGGCCACCGACATAGCATTTACATTCGACTCGAGAACACTCGTCACAACTTTCGAGCCGGCAGCCTCTTTCTGCAATGGCCTCTTATCGCAAGTCTCAAGCTAACAGACTGACTCTGTCCCCGCCACCTCCCATCCTCCCCATCTCCAAACAAAATACCAACCAATAATAACGGAGCACCTCCTCATCCCTCCCTAACCACAAGCCAGCAGTCACACCCTCTCCCAGCCCTCCACCCTTCCCTCCCAACAAGCCCATCCCATATCTGCACTTTTCAGGTGCTGAATTTGATACCCGAATTCTTACTTTTGTTACAACATCCCTTTCGATGTCTCTACGATCGGTGCACCACTCGAAGAATTGAATCCTTTTTTACGATAAGCCACCCCTGGCGGATCAGTCCATCGTCAATCCGCTATATTTCTATGTAGTGCCAAGAGATGGCATACAATTTCTTGCCAGCGCGTGGGATAGAAGAGAGACCTACCGTCAGAAGGGAATCGTAGGGAGCTCCGTGCGGTGAAGGTGGCGCGCGAGGATCGAGAACAGTTGCGTTTCTGGGGAGGGGTGAGTAGTAATCAGGGGTTGTGGCTCTGCAGAGCGAGGTGTTAGATGGATGATGAGGAGGTGGATATATGGATCTTATGAGCTGTTGCGTATTACTTTTGGTGCCATGATGATAGGGGATGCGACCTGCTACATGTAGCCAGAAATGGAAAAGGTGTCTTCGTGTTTTGTCATTCTTGCGTTCCCTCGGCGCTACTGTCTATAGGGAGAAAGCTGCTGGGCTGTGTGGGTCTGGGCTTTGCAGGATTTATTAGGTCAGAAAGAAGAAGGTGTTCGTATGGACGGTCAGAGATTATCGGAGGATCCGCGTTGACCATAGAAAGGAGAAGCTAAGAAAAGCATTTATGACCAGACGGTCGAGATTCTGCGCCACTTACGCCGATACGAACATGAGAGTCTGCGATTGCTATCGAGTCCCAGGCTGAGAGCTAATTACAGAAGCCTAAAAGCAGAATCGCAAAGGCGATCGCACAGCCTGACTAATCAGAGCCTTTACGATGCTAGGTACACTAAGCGAAGCAATATCGCAGACACAATTCTCCGAAGCTGAGGCGCACTACATGAAGGACGTACAGAGTAAACCACCGACAGATGCTAGAATGGACTCATAAGACTGACAACACGCGCAAAGTCAGCTGACAGAACGAGAATGCGAAAGGAATCGAAGAGGTTGCCAGCGTAGACGTTCGTATTTCCAGGATCAGCCATTGCGTAAGTGGCAGGAGGATCTCATGTAAGCAAGTGATGCTCAGGCAGGGTCGATACACTCGTCGAGAATGATGGCGTAGTTTCCGGTCCTTGCGCCAAAGACGGTCATTCGCCGTGCCCACTCATATCTTGCATATCCACTCATGGGCGTCAAGGCGAGACTACCCACTCTCCAGATCAAATCGACCAGTATGCCCAGCTCGGCGTCTTTAGTAGTGAGCGAGGGCGCTATCATCGCAGCGACGGGCTGAGGATACTGCTAAGTGCCCCGAATACTTGTGTCCGTATGTCCTCGCGACCCTCCTCCCTCGCTCTCTTAATCTCTTTCTTGAGGCTTGCGTTTTCCTGATACGTTAATTCGAGCTTGTGGCGACCCATGTCTCTCTCCCGTTCCGCCTCTTGCTTCGCCTCCGCAACATCCTTGAGAGCTTTTTGTAGCTCCGCTTTTCTCACGTCAGCGGTATTTAGTGCCTTGTTATAACGATGGTCATTCTCAAGCAGGATGGCAAAGTTCTTTTTGGCCTTGGTGAGCTCGTGATTTCATTTGGTGATATAGGCGATATGGCCACGCTTCTCCACCTCCCTTGAAATTCTTTCATTCTCGAGCTCTTGATCTAGGAGGCTGATATGTTCGGCAAGCTTTCGTTCAATCAAGACTCCAGCCTCTTCTTTGATCGTAGTGAGAATCTCCGTTGACTTGTCAGGGGTACCCCTAGCCCAGGACGTGGCACTAGCCGTCGGTCGCTTTCGGTCGCCATTGCTCCACGGGTTCAACACTGGAACAGAAGGAGCATCGGGAGCACGTGCGTTTCTCGTCAACGGGGCAGAAACAGGATTCTGTATGACTTGCTGGAAGTTTGTAGTTGCTACGGTCGTCGGTGGAATTATCGTAGCTCTACAATCCTTATCTGCCTTCATCTTATCAAGAACCTTTCTCATCGTCTGTGAAGTGGTAGAAACCGGGACTGGTTGGCGAAGAGTCTGAGAATATTGCTTCGAAGTTGACTGTACGAAGTCCCACCCGTGGTTTGACTGAATCGACGCACCGTCACCAGAGCTGGACAAAGCTAATTGACTGGAAGTGATAGAAGGCGCGCGTTCGCGTTTGGCTGGATCAATATCAACCCACAGATGGTTATCGTGTAATGTGACGCTTTTCCTTTGCGCACCCTCAATGCACAAACTCAAAGCTTTGACCAGTGCGTGCATAATTATCGTGTAACCTTTCCGCAAATTTTCGCCATTGGGTAAAATTTTCTGAGACCGCCGCAGCCGTTTGGTAGAACGGGGCAAAGACTGATACCATTCTTCGTATATACGTAGGCCTTCCAGAGCCATTCGAGCTTCATTCGGAGGTGGCTTGCTATCTGATCGGCGAAAACGAACGATATGGTGCTCAGCAGCCTTGCCAAGACACTCATGAAACAGGGAATGTTCGTCATCGAAGGCGTCGAGGATCCTTTTTTGAGCGTCGACGATCCTCTTGTGATAGGGAGCTGACGCTGAATACATCCACGATTCCTTTACAATCACTCCATCGTATGCCAGAAGCGCTTTGAGGACTTGCTCGATACAGTCGTAAGACTGGCACCATGCTACTGACCTCTCTGTAAGAACTGTGTGGGACGTGTCCTGCGCGCGCTGGTTCCATAGTCTGCAAACATCGCTGAAAACAAGATCCAGATTACCCAGCTGGTACATAATGTCACGGATCTTCGGGTCTGTTTTTTGTCACTCAGTAAACCTTCAGTGCAACTGACAGATCGCTCGTGCTTACCTGGAGACCTAGAGAGACCGTCACGATCAATGGCGAAGGAAGCTAGCTCGGAGACCAGGATCGAGGTTTCTCCAGGGGTGGATACTGCCATCTTGTTCCTGTGATCCTATCTATTTAGCGTCCAGAAAGTCAAGCGGCATCCGAGCGCCTACCAGTTCGATGGACGGCAGCAGACTGACAGAACGAAGAACGTGTAGGCAACTGCGATAGCTGGGCTGACTGTACGTCAAGTCGGTACAGGCTGTGGGTGTGTTCCTGTGATTGTGGAAGACAGAGGAAATGCGTCGATCTCTAGGAAGTAATACGATCTCAATACTGGGTTCGACTCATGACAACGATGTTAAAGGCAGAAGAGGTGCTTAAAACTGTGGTCAGTATTTCGGCACGGATGATTGATCTTGTAAACCTAAGTGAAGTTTTTGGACGCTAGAATGAAGTTCGCGCCTAGCACTACGCTCACTTCGCTAGACGAGGCCTTGTTCAGAACTTGAACATTCGTGCCCACGTATCTGAATTTGCTGCCCCGTGATCATAGCTTCTTTTGATCGCAATGACTGTGCTGAAGTAGGAAGTCTTTCCTACTACTGACGGGTCCACGTCTGGCTGGCTCCGATATGGTTATCAGCATGGTGACAAAAGGGGATATACTGCCAACCGATGGTGGGCTTGAGGGTAAGTACTGAACCCTCGGATCAGCAATCTATTAATGTGAAGTAGACTCCGCATTCCTCCGCCTCGACCACGAGATCGCAGAAATTGACGTCCTTGCCGAAAGCGTTCACCGAGCCAATAGCCATCTAGAGGATACCGCTGAGCGCTATGCTAGCTTCTATGAGAATGCCGAGCGCATCATTGTCCGCCTGCTGAAATTCAAGGGCATCGAAGTGGATGCGCATCGAACCGGCCCCTTTCAGCATAGCTACCATGAGTCCGTTCTTCAAACCCTAGCCGACAAGGGCAATGTCTTCCACCACATACTGGGAAGTGGCGAAGTCTGGGATAGTCTCCGTCATGCGAAGAATTTTCGTAACAGGCACAGAAGTTATGCCCTAAGCGCCAACGAGCTTCATTCATGTGACAAGCCCCACATTGCATCTCGTACAAAACTCATTGCCCGAGCGCTACAAGAGACCAGCGATTTTGCAAGAACTACGGTCATAGATGGCTACGTAGATTCAATTCTTAGTCAATTGCTTGAGACGTATGCTGTTGAAGAAGCCACCCCAGAAATTAAGCGAATATCTCGCAATTGGTTGACTCTACAAGGTTGGGAACCCACAAATTCGTCGAGCATCGCGAAAGAGAGCCATATACATTTGGATCTAAGCAGCAGCGGAGCCAGTTACCATACGAGGATAAGAACTATTCTCTTGGAGGCGTTTCGCTTACATCTTTTCATCCTTCAAGAGACCCTCGATGATGTATCTTCCATGTTTGAGCAAGTACCTAGGAATGGACTGGCGCAACAGCAGCTCCTCAAGCGATTTGTTTCTTCACGACTGGACGAGCGTCGGCAGAGAGCAAAAGCTGAGCTCGATATCCATATGGGGGAGGCGTCTGCGCGCGCTGTTGATTTGATCCACGCGCGAACCAACAGAATCGTTGAACTAGAGAACCTGAACAGAGACTTGCAAATTCGAGGCGGGAAATGCGAAACATGCCTCAATATCAAGACAGCGGAGGCAAAGAAGGAATCAGAACAACTAACGAAGCTAAGAGAAGAGAGCAAGGACCTTAAGATCAAACTACAGGAAACCACGAGCAATCATAACAACGCTGTGACTCGTTCGAAGACAGATTCTGATGAGAGAGCCGCCCTCCGGAGTCAGCTCGAGGAAGAGCGCATATCCCACGAGTTCTACCCAGCTCGCATAGCGGCCTTAAAAGAGAGAGAGAGCGATTCTCATGATGATTATGAAAAGCTCAAGGCAAAGCACAAGGCCACGAAAAAGCATGCAGCATGTGTCGTAGACGGGCACGCGCTTCTTACCACTAAGATGTCAGCAGTGCAAGAAGGATTGAAAAATCTTCAAGCCGAGCTGGCAGTAGAGCGTTCCTTCCGTGAGGCTGCTGAGGCTGAAGCAAGATGGTTGAATGAAGAATGCGACAGCCTTCGAACTTGGGTGGGATCAATGCCACGACGACCGGATCGTACCTAGACAATGCGGCGAGACAACTTCGACCATCACTATCGATATCAGCTAAGATTGGTTGGGTGAGGGCCGGTGTGGAAGGTCAGGACCATGGCCTTTCGGAGAAGAAGGGGGTTGGAAACTTTCGGCGGATCGTGCCCGTTTGGTATCCCAGCCTAAGACAGCATAGCTTCCAACAGTTTGCTTCTTGAGCCATGGTGTTTATGTGATACAGTGCTCTGTTATTCTGACATACATTTCGAGGAGCGAGAGGGGGCGACCGTTTGAAATCACAGGGTGCTGGAAAGATCTCTGTAATCTCAAGGCATATCGCAGAAACATTATCGACTGGGTCTGTTGGTGAGGTTGGCAAAGCTATAACCCTCGCAAGTATGTTCATAGATTGTCTGTGACGATGTAGAAGGAGGAGTTCGCAGAGACCCAATGACAGGCGGAAGTCGCGAAACCGGCATTGCGTTCTTGCATCTGAGCAGTTAGCGCTTTCACAACGGTTGTCGCCCCCCGGCCTTATTTTTATCCCCGACCCGAACTTCTGGCAAGATGCTTTTGATCCACTTTCGCATTTCTTGATTTATTACTATCAAAATCTTACGTTTGATAGAGTAGTCTTTGTGCCTTTAACAGCATATCTTTGATAGAGTTTAAGTCAATATTAAGAAAGTAATTTGATTGCAAAGTTTTTGTGTTTCGAACCAAGTCTCGAAAACAAAGATCGACTTGAACTTCTTAGATGTCAACGAACTTTGCAGTTTCTATAGCTCTAGCAATTCGTAATCAATACTTATAAGCAAAGCAATTTTAGAAAGCGCATAGCGTCTAGAGTAATAATTGATTAATTTTATATATTTTAATAGTGAAATGCGAAAGTTGACCAAAATTATCTTGCCAGACAGAAGTTAGGGTCGGGGATCTAAAAATAAGGCCAAGGGGCGACAACCGTTGTGAAAGCGCTAAAGCCGCGCGGCTGACCGACCGTGCCACACCACCTTTGGGATCCTCCTAAATCCAAGCTATCACAATTGCACACTTTGTCCTCCAGGCGCATCGTTCCAGCTATCGACATGACCAAGAACCAATTAATCCAACGTAAGACTCCACTATTCAAAAATCCATTCCGCAGCAACATGATTAAAATCTTCACAATCTGTCAATCCCCCGAGACCCCAGGTCCTTGACGAGAGACTGCCATACCTTATCACATGGCTCAAATGACCATCCGCCCCTCTCTCTCCCCGACATTCCCATCTCCAGTCCTTAATCATCCATGCTAATATCACAAGCAAGTCTCTAGTCCTCCCTCACCCCTAAACCTCTCCCCCAACCATGCCCTCGACCACTCACCCCACCCCAACCCCAACCCTCCCCCTCCCCGTCTCCCGCATCTCCCAAAGCCTCGAGCGCTACTTCCTCTATGACCCCACCGCCATCACCTGGCTCCGACGCGAACACCACATCCTCGGCGTCCTCATCGGCACACTCCCCCAAATCCCGCAGCAGAATGTCTTCCTCGGTATACCGCTCGAGCTACAACCCGAGGAAGCACGGCTGCTGGTTGAGAAAGGGCTAGCCTACATTATCGACGATTTACAACGTCACAAGCGTGCCTATTCCTCAATGACTGTCTCTGAGAGAACAGCCTACCGCAACAGTCTGCGCAGCCAAGGCGAGGATATCGCAAAAGCAAGTGCACAAGCAAAAGAAAAGCGCTCCGTACAAGCCTTCCGAAAAGCCACGACCCAAACACCCACCCCTACAGAACCCGACCCCGCCACTCCCTCAGAAGACGACTCCCTCTTCACTCCCCCCTCACCCTCTCGCCTCCCTTCCCCAACCCCATCCCACATCACGTCCACCCCCTGGCTCATCACCCCCTCAACCTCCTCCCTCCTCCCGCTTCCCACTCCCCTCGCCACTCCCCCCACCTCACAACCCACAACCCCACCCCTCCCCACAGTCTCCCTCCCCTCCTACGCACTCTTCACCCATCTCCAT
>JAABUS010004804.1_pt1 | contig 18829 bp, 21 predicted proteins | sample 5560161 | NCBI WGS metagenome assembly JAABUS01 (sample SAMN10711885, study PRJNA513376) | rock metagenome | isolation source: Antarctica rocks | place: Antarctica: Victoria Land, Trio Nunatak nord | collected 2016-01-04 | reverse complement strand
AAACTTACAACAAGACGTACTAAAGAGCTAAAGGGAAGAATGTCACTATAAGTCGGGCGCGCTGATATGTGAAATACGTGTGTATATGCTGTTGGGCGTTGAAGGTGATCCTCGGCGTTGCGAAGGTTGCCTATGTCCTTCATCTGTAAGAGAGCTGTCAGCATCAAGACATCATTCTTTACATGGTCGAGCATCAGCATCATAACTTCATCGATTCACAGCAAGCGAATAATTTGAAATTCGACAACAAAGAATTAGCACCTTCAATACCTTAGAACGTCACAGCAGACTCTACATCACTCTTCGTCATCTCATCTATTCAGTCTTTTGTGACCTCGACTTTTTGCACGTTCTCGAAGAGTATCACGAAATACTTTATAGCTTGAATAATACGAAAGATAGACAAGCTTCGATGTTCTTCGTACATGTCAGATGACATCGCATATAATTAGAATCAGTCATGCAAGTAGAGCTAAATTATCATCATCGAAGAATCAACGTAACACGTGAGCGAACATTGAATCTAAAAATGATGAAACAGAACGAGACACATGCTCAATCTCATACAAGATTCTTACGTGATGATCGATCATGAAAGATAGTTTCTTGATATTTGAAACCTGTAGATGAAAGAATATAGTTCTACTTCACATGCAAGAAAAGACTGCTTTAAGATCAGAATCAGCGATGTCGAAGTAAATGTGAAAGAATTTATGTCAGACATGTTAAGAGTTCTCAAATGTTCATGAAATGATTAGAAGTTGCAGTCAAGAAACAAAATGTCTTGAAGTATTATATCTTGAAACATTCTGTGACAGAAAGAAACACTACGAGTAACGCATGAGAAAAGACTATATCTAAGCTCTAGTTGCAAGCTTTAGCTCTGACACATGCTTTCTCTGAGCTTTCGAAGATTTTTCTAACATTTCAATCTTTTCAGATCAATAAATACTCATTAGATTTAAATGCAAAAGTGTCATGATGTCAAATCATCATTTCAGCTCAAAGCATAAAATATGTTATCAACTCAATCTAATATCATCGATATCTTAGAAAGTCTTGATTCATTGAACTAAATCGTTAATCTAGTCATCATTATCTTAATCTAGTCACATCAAAATCTGTTTTATGTCTTTGCAATTTTAAGTCATAAAACTGCTGCTCAGTTCTGACATTACTCAATTCATATATATAAAAGTTGAATTTTCATTCTTTTCTTTCATTTCTTGTCTTTCATCTTGTACATTATCTGATGTATTGTTCTGTATCTAGTTCAAGTAATATAATAATCAATTCTTTATATTGATAGAATCTTTAATTTAGTCTAGTCTTTGACATTACAAAAGATTTATACTTTCTGCAATATTTTCATACATTGAAATCTCATTTAGTTATTCTTTCGCTCAAATGAAGTTATCTCACAATTTCTTAATCAACGATGAGCGTGCTGTTGAACAGTTCACTCAAAGTATGATTGAAAATTCAGTTGAAATCTTTCGCGCAATACAAAAGCTTCAAAATCAAGTTCAATAACATGATATTATTATTTCATTCTTATTCATTGTTTTTAATTCTTCAATTTATATAAAATTGAATTTTCAATCTCTTGCAATGATAGCTCAGATCATCACATAAATCTTGAATAATTAATCTTCTTTCATCATTCATCTCTCTGCAAACTCTATCGCTGTCATCATCACTTCTAAATTCAAGAAACTTCTTGACATATTTAAGTATGAGAGAAACAAAGATTGATTGAATGCATGAAAGCAGAGTCTGATACAATGCATGAATGTGAACGATGATCATTACTTTTTTCATCAAGTTAAAATCATTTATGTTGAGTCATGATTTATCATAAATAAGAAGACTCACAATTTAATGAGTCAATATCAAGTCAATGATCTTTGTATCATTTTCATCTTTACAAATTAATAACATAAGTTGCATCATTGTTGCAACAACTTTTTTAAAACAGAAGATGCTCATTTATATCTTCATGAAACTTTAAAGCAAGACACAAATAACTTTACTGACTACTACAATCTCTTTTATCAAAAGAAAGAATATTCTTTGATGAAAGATTTCTTGTTGATTGATTGTTTAAAGCGTAATGTCAATTATTTCACTTAAGTCATTGCTTTCTTTTGACAAAATTTTGATAAAACTTAATCATTTATTTTTCATTAATAAATTTAAGCATTCTTTAACATCAATGAAGAGTTTCAGCAGCTTAAGCATCATCAATCTCACTTTATCTTCATCATTGTTTCATTTATCAAAGTCAAAAGCATTTTTGCATTGATTAATAACTTTTTGAGTTCAAAAATCATCATTTCTGTGACTGTTATTTCAACAGTATCTTCATCTCTTTCTTTCTCATTTCTTGATAAATCAATGAATTTAAGCTTCATTATTATCATCATTTAAGATAAGATTTTGATCATTTTTGAAATTAAGAAAATTTGCAACAAGTGAAAGCTGTATTACTACTGCAAATTGCAACATTCAAGCAAAATTATTAAAGAATACTTAAATAAGAAGTTTTTCACTCTGCATATCATGAACATCTACAACAGTAACATCATCAATATAAATGAAGAAGTTTCACTGTTCATGAAAAAAGTTTAGTTTTTGAACTAAGTCATGCTCAAAAATTTATATACATATCATTTTGTTTACTAATCTCAATCTTTTCATTCTCACTTCAATTATATAAAAAGTTTTCTATTAAATTTATTTTAAAACTTTTTAAATTTGATTTAACATTCAAAAATAATCACATGATAGTATTTTGTATTTTACATCAAGCTTAATTTAAAGTTTTCATTCTTACTCTGATTGATAGTGAAGTTTTTGCTTATATTTTTATGAATAAATTCTTTGCACAACAATATCATCTTTTCTTGCATTAATTAACTCACTTTCACAAACTTTAAGAATTTGATGATTAAGTTACTTTAATTAATGACATTATTTATATTGTTGAAATCACAATGATTCTTAATGAACACATTGAAAGACTATTCTTTTATATCATTGAATTAAATTAATATTTCATCATCATGAATTTATCATAACTTTGTCATCACATCATTGATGTCAATTTTAAGCACAATATTCTCATTTTATTTTTCTTCTTTTGTTTTAATTATTATTGCTCATTCTTCATCAAGATTTATGATTTTAATCAACAAGAAGAAAATTTCTCATTCAAAGTTAACAAAGTAACTTTCTTTCAATCTTGTTCTCAATTTGCTCATAAGAAGCAATTCAATTCATCAATCATTTACAAAAAGCAATTCAAAACTCAGTTTACTCATAAAAAGTAATTTAGTTTCTCATTCACTTGAAAGAAGTAACTCAGTTTTCAATTCACTTGCAAGAAGTAATTTAGTTTCTCATTTACTTGAAAGAAGTAACTCAGTTTTCAGTTTGCTTGCAAGAAGCAATTCAATTCTCAATTCATTTACAAGAAGTAACTCAGTTTCTCATCTGTTTATGTTAAAAATCAGCATAAAGCAAGTTAATATAAATGTTATTTAACTAAAAGATAAATGCTAAGAAAGAAAGATAGTTACAAAAAAGAAGCTGATTACATATATGTATTTCTCAGTTGATGTTAAACTCAATAAAGATTAATTAAAATAACAAAGCAAGAATAAATCTGATAAAATTAGAAAACTAAGTCTGACAAGATTAAAATCATAACATTATTTCTTTTCTTTAATGATTCATGTTTGCATGAATGTATTTTCTGCTCAACTCGATTAACTGCTTAATTTAAATCATGATTGATTGAATTGTTAATTAGCATGATTTGTTCAAGTATTAAATATGAAAATCATTAATAATCTTCTGAATGTTCATAAATTCATCATCATCAATGTTGTATCAATTGAGATCATTATCATAGTCATTTCATTTGACTTTATACTGAAGTCATCTTTAATATCAACAAGAATTCAATATATCATTAATTTCTTACTCATCTTCATTATTTATTACTATTAAATTTAAAAGTTCATTCTTTTGATCAGACAAGAGATCATCAACAACAGAACAAAGCAGATCAGAATGAAATACATCATGAATATGTATAAACTTTAATAATTTCAGTTTATATGAAGAGTCAATGAAATTTAAATTGATGAAAGAATTGAGCATTTTGTCATTTAACTTTTTAAAAAATCTTGCTGTAATGATGTTTCTTTCATTCAGAAACATTTTTGATTCAATTTTATAATCAACTTCTTTTTTATGTTTATTGACTTATTTCATTATTTGTTTTCATGTTTTGACTAGTAACTTATGAGCAAACTTCAATGTTTTGTTCATATGTTTAAATATATTCTCAACTTTAGTCATCTGCAAACATTCATGAAAACTTTCATATTCAACAATATTGAGTTCAAAGCTCATATGAAAATGAAAGTCTTTATTTAAAAAGAAAAAGATTAAGAAAAAGATTGAGAACAAAACTGTTGCGATTGTGCACTTCAAGTTAATCTAACATAGATCATGTCAAACTATCATAGACTAGTATAAAACTGATGTTGACACGCTAGCGATCTAGCGTGTCTTTGTGAGTAAAACTCACGACGTGTTGCATTTTCTTTCTTCTTCAGCTTTGAACTTCTAGTTAGAATACACTCATATGATTCGCTTTATGCAAACTCATAACATTAGTTCAAAGCTCATTAATCTTGCTATCAATGTGTAGATGATATAAAAACAAGCTACATCACTCAAACTTGAATCAGAATTGAAATCAGAAAATTGAGTTCAGAAGACTCATTAGAAATCAAGAAATTTTTAAAACAGAACAGAAGAACATGAACGTGTTGTTCTAGATTAACTCTTTACTGAACTCGTCGTCAGAACAGAAGAACAGAAGAACATGAACATGTTGTTCTAGAACTGAAATCAGAAATTTCAGTTGAATCTCGATCAGCAATTTTCTACTCACACAATGACTAGAAGCACAGAATTAGAATCAGAATTAGTGAGCACGACTCACTATGAAACTCAAAATGCTGAAAGAGAATCACTTTTATCATAGAATTGAACAGCATCAAAAGAAGAAGACACGAATGCATCATTGAATATCGAAGAAAAGAACACTAACGCGTTGCTCTTTGATCATGAAATGATTAAGATCAGCATCAGCACAAAATTGAATGCTTGAATAAACACTCATGAAGCAGATGATCTCATTATCTTTATCAAGTACATATGTCAACAGCATGACATCGAAATCAAGACTCACAATGACATGATTCAGATGTTGAATGACATCAACAAGATCAACGTTGAATTGAAAGCTATCAACATTGAGTTGAAAGTTACACAGACAACGTTGAACGCTGTTCAAACGCATTTACAGAAAGAGATGAAGAAAAAGAACGTGATTATACGTCATCTAGAAGTGACATCAAGTCGATGAAGCACTTCGATTTCAAAAGATCAATTCTTGAAGTCAATCAAGCTATCTGACTCATTTCTGTTCAAAGATTCGAAGCAGAATGTGAATAATTGATTGTTTTGAATGCAAAACAAGCTGAAGATGAATAAGAATCATTTTTCTATTGAAGAAATGAAGATTGCATATGTAAAAAGTCGAGTCAATGAAACGATGATCAAACACATAGCATTCAGAATGAAAGATATAATCACGAACTCGTTTCTTGAAGCAGAAGAGATACTGTCAATCATAAATAAGATGTATAACAATCTCAATCAACATCACACAACTCAACGACAGTTCTTAAAGCTGTATTAAAACAAGATCTTCTTTCATGAATTTTGAATGAAATTTCAAAGACTTAGTGTGAAACTAAAGTACAATAATGAAACTCTACTAAATGATTTTCAGCATAAGATTAGCTCAGATCTTCAGCGAGTCATGATCAATAAACGAACTATGAATTTGAATGAATTCATCAACATCTGCATGCAAGTCAACGTTCAATTGACGAAATTGAATGCTCGATCAGTCTTCAAGACATCAACGACTCAAGTCGCTCATTTTATCGCTAGCATCTTGATGATGATCACTACTGCGATCTCAGCTTCAATCTCTGCATGAAAGAAACTCAAAATATCAAATGTTGATTCTGCTAAAGAGAAGTTGTTTAAAAAAGAACTTTGCTTCAAATGCAAGAAGTCAAAACATAGAGCATGCAACTGTCTTGAATCAGCTCAGATGCACGAAATCGCAGCGAATTTGAAAAATGACTTGTTCTCGTCAAAGTAGTGACTGAGAACAATATACTTGTATTCTGCTTCATCAGCATGTCTGATGATTCATTTAATTTCAAGTCGTTCACTGTTGACGTCATCTTAAGTAATTTAGAAAAGATATTCAGATCTCTTGCTCTGATAAATACAAAAGTCATTGACATGACTTTCATTAATGAATCTTTGATGTCAGAGCTATGTGAATGCTTTGATATTCAATCAATATTGCTGTCAAAATCAAAGTCAATTCAATTGTATGATGAAATTTCTGATTGAAAGTCGATTACACATGCTTTGTATACATCGATCATGATACAAGAACACAAGAATGAAATGATGTTTTTATTGATAACTTGTCTAGATCAACACAAGATAATCATTGAAAATCTCTGATTGAAAAGAAATCAAATGTTGATAGATTTTGCAAATGATCGATTAATATCATTGTTGAAGATTCAAACATCGAAATCTGTTGTTTCAAAAGCAAACAGTCAATCAGCATTTCACAGATCTGAATCAAATGAGATCTGCAAAAGAAAATGAAAGAACTTGAACTCGATTGTTACATCAACGATTATCTTGAAGAGATTCATGAATCAGAAATCAGTGAATAAATTCATTGAATCTGCTTTCATAGCAAAACAAAGCACTCAAGTTGATCTCAATCAACTTCGCTCATTTCAGTCAACTAAGACAAAGAAACTCGTCAATATTGTTATGATTGAAGTTGCTGCATATTGAACTCTAGTCAAGAATAAAAAGATCAAGATCTTCTTCTTGATCATTAGTGAAATCAACAAAGCGCTTAGCTCAGTCGAAGATTTCGCGAAACTGAATGAAATGATCTCTGTCATGTCATTAAATGAACTGAAGAAAAAGCTTTTAATAATTTATCACGACTTTCTGAATGTTTTTGATAGAGAAAAGATAACGCAGTTGTTCTCACATCAATTATATGATCATAAGATTGAATTAAAAGATGAAGATCAATCTTCTAGAAGTTGATTGTATTTCATGTTGAATCACAAGTTGTAGAAGATCAAGAAGTATCTAGAAGAGAACTTGAAGAAGAAGTTCATTATTTTCAGCAAAGCTTTCTTCGCTTCGTCAATACTATTTGTCAAAAAGAAAGATGATAGTCTTCGCTTTTGTATAAATTATCAAAAATTGAATGCTCTGATCAAAAGAAATCGTTATTCAATATTCTTGATAGATGAAGTACTAGCTCGAATTCAAGACAGTAAGTATCTGACTCGACTTGACATTATCATCACATTCAATAAACTGCGCATGAGTTTGAAAAGCGAGAATTTGACTACTTTTGTTACTTTCTTCAATGTCTACAAGTATAGAGTAATGCTCTTTGAATTAATCAATGAACTTGCGTCTTTTTAGCACTATATCAATGATGTGTTGTTTGACTGTCTGCACAAGTTCTGTCAAACATACTTGAATGATATTCTCATCTATAGTAAGATCTTGAAAGAACATAGAACTCATGTGAAAGAAGTGCTAAACAAGCTTCATGAAGTCGACTTGCAGATAAACATTGACAAGTGCGAATTCAAGATTCAGAAAATCTCGTTTCTTGAACTATTGATATTCATTAATGATCTGCGAATGAATTCTAGAAAAGTAGATGTGATTTGAAGTTGAGAAGTGTCTCGATCATTGATTCATGTGCAGATCTTCATTGACTTCTGCAACTTCTATCAATGATTCATAAAGAACTTCTCAAAGATTGTTTGATTCATGATAAAGCTGACTTGAAAAGATCATTTCTTTGAATGAACAGAGATCTATCAGATGATCTTTGAAGAACTAAAGCAACAGATGACAACAGCTCTCGTTCTGAAGCATTTCGACTTGATCAGAGAAGTTATTTTGAAAACAAACTTCTCAAACTACGTGAACAACGAAGTATTGTCTCAATATGATGATGAAGACATTCTACATTCAATGATCTTTTACAGCAAGAACATGATTTTTGCAGAATGCAACTACAAGATCTATGACAAGAAACTGCTGATCATTATTTGCTGCTTGAAGCATTGATGCTTTGAATTGAAATGTACAGATATTTTGATCAAGATCTTCATCAATCATCTGAATTTGAAGTACTTCATGATGATCAAAGAACTGATCAGATGATAGACTAAATAAGCTGAGAAGTTATCTGAATATAACTTCAAGATCATATATCAGTTGAAAAAACAGAATCTGAAAGTCAACATGCTGATCAGAATGTCAGACATCAAGTCAGTTGAAGCAAATGATGATTGAAAGTTATATCAGCATCAGATGTCATTTTCAGAAGACAAATTTAAACTGCAGTCAATAGAAGTTGATCAAGAAGATGATCAGAAAGCTGATCAAGATTTGACTCAGAATCTGACTCAGATTCGAAACATGAATCGAATGCTAATGAAAATTCAATCGAAGAGATGATTTCTATTCAAAATCAAATTATAGTTGAAAATTGAATGAATCAACTGTGCTTTGATATTCGAATAATCATGAAACAGAACAGAAGAACTTGTCAAGATATTGATTTAGACAATTGCAAAGTACTTGATGAAGTACTCTGAAAAGATGATAAACTATGAGTTTCTCAGTTAATGATCATTTGATTGATAAAAGAAGCACATGATCTTTTAATCAGTGATCATTCTGACATGAATTGAACATTGAACTTGCTGAGATGATCATATTGCTGATCAAAGATGAAAATGATGATCAAGCATTACATTTGAAACTGTTACGTTTATCGTAGATCAAAAGCATCGAGAGATCGAATCAATGAACTGCTGAAGTCATTGCTCATATCAGAGCAGCGATGACAGAACATATCATTAGACTTCATTATCAATTTATCAGAAAGTGATAAAAACAACGCGATTCTGACAGTCATAGATCGATTGTCTAAGAAACAACATTATATATTGTGTTAATCAGATGACAAAGAAATCTTTGCAGAATAAACAGTCAAGCTATTGTTGATATGAGTCTTCAGAACTCATGAACTATTCAGATCAATAGTGTTCAATCGTGATTCACAATTCATATTGATTGTCTGAAAGTCTTTATGTCTGAGACTCAACATCAAGATAAAACTATTTACAGACTATCATTTGTAGATTGATGATCAAACAGAAAGAGCGAATCAGAATATGAAATGATATCTACGAAGTTATTGCTCATATATGCAAGATGATTGATTCATCTGATTATTCATGATTGAATTCATCAATAACAATGCTATTTTATCATCAATTGAACAGTCAACATTCTTTTTTAATAAGAGCTTTCACTCTCATATGAGCTTTGATTTGAACTCAATCGAATATGAGATCACTTGAGCTAGAATCGAAGCAGACAAAGCAAAGAATATATTTGAACACATGAAATGATCACTAGCATTGATTAAACAAGTCTTGACAAAAGTCAGAATTACAATGAAGAAACAGATTGACAAGCATTAAAAGAAAATGATTTACAAGATAGATGACATGATGTTTCTGAATTCTAGAAACATAATGATCTTACGATCATCAAAGAAGCTAGACGATAAAATGCTAGAATTCTTCAAGATTCTGATCAAGATTGAACATGCATATTGATTGAAACTATCATCAACTATGAAGATATATTCGAAGTTTGCATCAAATCTGCTGCAACTAGATTCAAAGAATTCTCTGAATGAACAATGAAATGAATCGTCTGACTTTATAGTGATCGACAATGAAGATGAATGAAAGATGAAGAACATACTGAACTTCAGACACTATGAACAAGATAAACGACTATAATATCGTGTCAATTGAAAAGAATATGACATCAATCTGCATTGATACAACATTGATGAAAGTGAATTCAAAGAATGTTTGAAGATTGTAAATGACTTTCATGAATAATATTTGAACAAATCAAGATAGAAATCAACTTAAGAAAGATTGATCAAACTGCAACAATGAGAACATTGTTAAATGAAGAGAGAGAATAATGTTGCAATCATGCACTTCAAGTTAATCTAACATAGATCATGTCAGACTATCATAAACTAGTATAAAGCTGATGTTGACACGCTAGCAATTTAGTGTGTCTTCATGAGTAAAACTCACGACGTGTTGCATCTTCTTTCTTCTTCAGCTTTGAACTTCTAGTTAGAATACACTCATATGATTCGCTTTATGCAGACTTATAACAAAAACATTATTATCAATGAACTTAATCATGAATAGTAGCTTAACTCAGTCATTCTGCATGTATGAACAGAAGAATCAAAGATATCTTTTGATGTTCTGATTGATTTATTCACTTTGATTATTAATTTGAAGATGATAAATTATGAAAAGTCAAAGATTAATGTTTAGTCTTTTGCAAAGCAACTTTCATAAAATGAAGATAAATTGAGAATTTCAATTTGAAACAATAAAATTGAGTAAATCATGTATTCAATATATTCACTGAAGCATTAACTCAGCTGTTTTTTCTGCTGTGATCTTCTCATCATCAATGAAGCAAGAAATATAATGTCATTTCTTTATCAATTTACATATCATTATTAGTATGATGTTTTTATCTTTCAAAAAAGATAAGTTGATGATGAAATTCATGACTATGTTTTTTCATTATTGTTCAAGTATGAGTAAAGAATGTAGTAATTCATTGAATTTATTTTAAGAAATCTTTAATTATTAACAAATGTAACAGTTTCAAATATATTTATTTATTGTCTTTCACATTGAAGATCAATAATAGTATCTTTTTATGATTTTCATCATTCTGAAAATTTCAAAATGATTAATAAAAGATTAATCATGAACTTTTTGAATTAACTTCATTTGAAGATACTCATTAAAGAAAATTCATAGAAGATCATTTTAATATAGTATTTCATTCTGAACTCAACAATCTCTTAATTTAATATCTTTATATTGAGCTTCATTTCTTACTATTGCTTTGCAAAGTAGCATACAATTCTCATTGATCTCATTAATCTTAAGAATCTGTTTATAAATTGATTCATTGATGTTCTTCTTTAAATCAATGATTTTCATTCAATTTAATGTAAAAATTGTAGTTTGTTGATAGTAACATCATTCATTCTTGAAACTTTTAAAAACTGAATTAATTCAACAAGTCAATGCATTGACTTTGATGTTTTATTTATTTGAGCAATACATGATTTTAAAGTTGAAATCAATGAGTTTTTATATTCAACGCATTTAACATTTACTTAACTCTTTATTTTTCATTAATGATGTTAAAGCTTGATGATCAGTGAACATCTTAATGAGTAACTCAGTTAATTTCAGCTCAGATCATCAATGTTTAAAAACATGAATGATTATTAATAATTTCTTGTCATAGATTTTGTATTTGCACTCAGCGAAACTCAGATTCTTGCTGTAGTAAATCATTGAATGCAATGTTTCTTCATCATCATACTGAGAAAGTATATCATCATTGACGTAGTTAAATGAGTCTGTTTCAAGAATAGTCTTTTTATTCTGATCAAAATGACGAAGAATAAAGACTTCAGTCATTTGTTTCTTCATATAATCAAAGATCATTTAACAAGCTTAATTTCATTCAAATATCATTTCTTTTTAAGTTAGTTGAATTAAAGAATGAATAATTTTCAAAAAGTTCTTTATAAAACGTTGATAGAAATTACAAAAGTTAATGAAGAACTACATCTGAATGAGATTTGTAGAAGTAGATCATTCAACTATTGTTTATACTTTTCTGAAATTCATCTTTAATTCTTCAATAAATAGCAATAGTTTCAAAAAGAAGATTTTCTGAACATGAAACTTGTATTTATTTATATTCATCTGAAGATCAATCTCTTATAGTTTATGTAGAACTAATTGTACATGTTACTTATGCTTCTTCAATATTTTGCTGTAAATAATAATGTCATTTAGATAAATCTGATAAAATTGATGTTGATAAAAAGTTAAGTTGTTGATTAATTTAAAAAACATCACATGATATTTGTAGAAATCAAAAGAAATGATAAAGATAGTCAAATCTTTGCTGCTTGAATACATACACAGTTTGTTGAAAACAATAATGATGTTCAATTGAATCAAGTACTTGCTATCTTAAATACAAGCAAGAGTTTCATTTATTAGCAGTAAGAAGTAACAATTTCGTTTGACTAAAACATTAAGCTTTCTGTAATTTACACAGAAATGCAAACTATCATCTTTCTTTTTGATGAATAGTATGAGCGAAGCATATGAAGCTGAGCTAAAAGATATAAAGTCTTTATTTAAATGCTTAATCAGATAATTCTTCATCTTTTGAAGCTTGTAATCAAACATATGATAAAGACAACTTCAAGAAGATGTTTTCTTGTTAATTAACTCAATTTTATAATCATAGAGATAATGAAAGAGTAGTTGATCAATCATTGCTCAATTAAACATGTTTAGATAGTCATGATATTTCAAAGAAAGCTTAGCTTTGACTTCTTTCAAAGTTTCTTCATGTAAAAGCTCTTGTAAATTTACATTTTTTGATTTATTTCTAGCTGTTTTTAGATCTTGATCAATTTTCGTGATGATGATCATGAAAGTAATCATATTCAATCATTTGACTAGTGATTTATATGCTGCAGTCTTTATCATTGCTATGTTTATTGAATCAAAAGATGAAGTGAAGTTGATTAAATTAAATGATTTCATAATTTTACTGAATGAAGATAACTTCTCGCTGAGTTAAGTAACAACAGAAAAGATAAATCTTTTTAATATTTAAGTAAAGATTAAACTCTTCTGTTTTATCATGATTTTCTTGCTTGAAAAAACAGTTAAATGAACTTTAATAAAAGCTTTGATATGAGTTTTGAAACTAGAAAATTGAAGAAAATCATCTTTCATATCAATAATCATTTTAATTTTGTTCATTCATGTTTTTTCAAGAATCATTTGATGTTGATTTAATCAAGTGATCAGCATAGAAATGAAATGTTTCATATAATCTTGAACAGTTAGATTCAAATAAATTGCATAAGTAATGAGTTTTTTTGCATAATAATCATCAAATCTTCTTATTGATTTGAGCTTAATTAAAGATAAAGATTCAATTTGCAAATAATCATAAACATTCTGCGCAATTAATTCATCAATGAATGAATAGTTAGTTGCTTCAATGTCAATCAATGATTTTAATGAGTAACTAATTTTATTGTTAAATAGTACATATTCAATAGTCAAAGATTTCAAAGCAAAGAAGTCATTTAAGCTGCTCATTGTTGAAGAAATTAACACATCTTTCATCATGTTTTTGATGAAAGTCACTAGTTTTTTGTCTCATTCTTTGATTTCTCTGTAAATAATTTCTTCTCTTCTTTCAACATGATGATTTCATTGAAACAAGAAGTGAATGCACAAGATGTTGAAGTACTAGTCTTCAGCTGAAAGCAATTCTTTGAAAGATGACTTGATACTTTGCAATTAAAGCAAATGATTGACATTTTTGATCATTCAGATTCAAGAATGAAAAAAGTAATAAGTTGAACATAATTAGTAATTAAGATTGAAGCTGATGTTGATGAAGAAACAAAACGTTTTTTCAAAGTTGTTATTGATTTGACTGTTTATTACTCATCACGTAACTGATAATTAACTTGTTGTTTATTATTTACATTTTGAAGAAAAATCTTGAGCTTGTCAAGTGAGCTAAACTTTATGAGATAAACTGATAATGCATTTTAAAGATGATTGTTGATTTTATTCTGAATGTCATTCATCAGAATGATATCATCATAGTTCAGAAAGCTGAATATTTTAGTGAATTTTGAATAAAAGAAGTTGAAGAACTTGTTGAGCTGCTTCAGAGCAATGTATTTGCAATGACACTTTCAAATCAAATTCTGATCTTCATAAATTTCTTTCAGATGTTTCAGTAACTTTGATAATGATTGATAAAATGAGAAAGCATTAACATGATGCTTTGCATAAATTTGCTGATCAGCATTGTCTTCTAGTCTGAAAATTACATAAACAATATAAATCTTTTCAATAAAGTAATGATTCATGTTGACATCTGTTAGAGATTGATTTAGAACAAGTCATAGAGATGTCATTTAATTAATAGATAAATGCTAAGAAAGAAAAGTATATACAAATAAGAACTTGAGTTCTTATATATATTTTTTTCAGCTCTATGCTAGACTTGAAAGAATTGATATCTTACACATATGATGCAGAGTCTCAATGACATCATCTTTAGATCAGATTCTCACTAGACTTGATTAGAATGAAATCAGACAAAGACTAAATGAAGAGTAAACAAAGACTAGAATTGTAACATTACTTTCTTTTCTTGACTATTCATGTTTGCATGAATGTTATTTCTTAGTGCGCTTTTCTTGAATATTTGATATGAATGTCATTCATCATCTTTTGAGCATTCATAAATTCGTCATCATCAGCGTTATATCAGTTAAAATCATTGTCATAACTCTTTCATTTGATTTGATATTGAAGTCATCTTTGATATCATTGAAAGTTTAATATATCATTGATTTTTCATTCATCTTCATTGTTTATCATTATTGATCTCAAGAGTTCATTCTTCTAATCAGACAGAAAATCATTGATGACAAGATGAAGAAGCTCTGAATGAAATACATCATGTATATGCATAGTGTCTGATAATTTCAATTTATAAAAGAAGTCAATAAAGTCTATAATCTGAAAAGAATCAAGCATCTTGTCATTCAATTTCTTGAAGAGTTTCGCTGTAATGATGTTTTGTTCATTCAAAAACATCTTTGATTCAATCTTATAATTGATTTTCTTTCTATGTTTATTAGCTTGATTCATCATTTGTTCTTGTGTTTTAATCAGAGTTTCGCGAGCAAATATCAATGTTTTATTCATGTGATTGAATATATCTTCAACTTAAGCAATTTGCAGACGTTCGTGAATGCTTTCATACTCAATGATGTCAAAATTAAAGTTCATACAAGAGTGAAAGTTCTTATTCATGACGAAGAAAGTCAAGAAAATGATTGAAAACAAGATGTTATTGTCAATAAACTCAATCATAAGTAATCACTTGAATCAATCATTCTGCATGTATAAACAGAAGAAACAAAGATATTGCTCAACATTTTGATTGACTTGTTTGCTTTGATCATTGATCTGAGAGTGATAAATGATGAACAATCAAAGAGAAATGCTCAGTTATTTGCAAAGAAACTTTCAAAGAATGAAAATGAACTGAGAATCTCGATTGAATACAATGAAGCTTGATAAATCATGAGTTCAATATATTCATTAAAGCAACATTTCAGCTGTCTTTTTGACTGTGATATTTTCATCATCAATGATGCAAAAGATATAATGTCTTTCTTTTAACAATTTGCAGATGACAGTCAGAATAATGTTGTAATTGTACAAATCAAATAGATCAATAATGAAGTTTATGACTATGTTCTATCATCACTATTCAGATATTGATAGAGATTGAAGCAAGTTATTTGATTTATTTCTTGATATCTTTGAACATTGATATACATAGCAGTTTTGAATATATCGATCTATCGTTTTTCACATAGAAAATCAATAGTAATTTCGCTTTATGACTTTCACAGTTTTAAAAATATCAGAATGATCAACTGATGATTGATCATGTATCTCATGAATCAGATTCATTTGTAGAAGCTCATTGAATGAAACTCATAGTTAACTATCATGATACAAAATTTCATTCTGAGTTTAACAATTCTTCAATTTGATATTTTCATATTGTGTCTTGTCTTTTGCTATTACTTCACGAAGTAGCATACAATTCTCATTGATTTCATTAATCTTAAAAATCTGTTTATAAATTGATTCATTGATGTTCTTCTTTAAATCAGCAATTTTCATTTGATTTGAAGTCAAAATAGTGATTCATTGATAACAAATGCACTCATCTTCTGAATCTTTAAACATGATGTCAACTTAATGAGTTAATGCATTGATCTTGATGTTCTGTTTATCAGATCAATACATTATTCTGAAGTTGAAATCAGCAAACTTCTGAACTCAATGCATTTAATATCTGTTCAACTCTTTATCTTTCATCAACAAAATGAGTGCTTGATGATTGATGAACATCTTGATAGAAATATCAGTTAACTTCAGTTCAAGTCGTCAGTGTTCAAATGCTCAAATGATGATCAAAAGTTTTTTATCATATATTTTGTAATTGCATTCAGCAGAAAACATGTTCTTGTTATAAAAGACAATTGAATATAATACTTCTTTATCATCATATTGAAAGAAAACTTCATCATTGACATAATTGAATGAGTTAATTTCAAGAATAGTTTCATGAGTTTAATCAAAGTGACGTAGTATAAAAGTTTCAATCATACATCTCTTCATATGATTGAAGATGATCTGACAGACTTCATTTCATTCAAATATGATTTTCTTTTGAGTGAGTTGAATCATTGAATGAACAATCTTTGAAAAGTTCTTGATGAAGCATTGATAGAAATTGCAGAAGTTAATGAAGAATTGCATTTAAGTGAGATTATTGAGTGTAAATCAATCAACAACTGCTTGCATCTTTTGTGAATTTATCTTAAGTTTCTTGATTGACATCAAAAGTTCTAAAAAGATAATTTTCTGAACATGAAACTTGCATTTATTGATGTCTATTTGTAAATCAGCTTCTTATAATCTATTCAAGATTAATCATATATATCACTTGTGTTTTTTCAAGATCTTGCTGTAAATGATAATATCATTTAAATAAATCTGACAAAACTAATGTAAATTTTTGAACAACACGTTGTTCATATAGTATTGATAAAATGTTGATTCATTGATTAATTTAAAGAGCATTACATGATATTTGTATGAGTTGAAAAAGATAATAAAGATAGTCAAATCTTTGCTATCTGAATGCATGTGTAGTTTGTTGAACATGATAATGATGTTTAATTGAGTCAGATATTTGCTTTCTTGTATATGAGTGAAAGTCTCGTCTATCAATGACAAAGAATAATGATTTCATTTGATTAAAGCATTAAGCTTTCTGTAATTGATGCAGAAATGCAAACTATCATCTTTCTTTTTGATGAACAAAATGAGTGAAATGTATGATGCAAAGCTGAAGAAAATGAATTCTTTGTTCAGATGTTTAATCAAATACTTCTTTATCTTTTGAAGCTTGTGATTGAACATCTGATATAATTTGCTTCAAGAAGATGTTTCTTCATCGATCAGCTCAATTTTGTGATCATAGAAATGATGCAATGATAGCTGATCAATCATTGTTTGATCAAAGATATTTAAATAGTTGTGATATTCAGAGAAAAGCTTGACTTTGACTTGCTTGAGAACTTCAGCGTGAAAAAGCTCATGCAGATTCACTTCTTCAGACTTGTTTTCAACTGTAATTATGAGTTAATTGATTTTCAAGATGATAACAGCAAAGATCTTGACATTTGATTATTTGACTAACATTTTATATGTTGCTGTCTTTATCATTATTATGTTCATTGAATCTGACGTTGATTTAAAAATTTTAACGTTAGTTAAAGTCGTGTTACACAATTTTAACTGTTCAATTAGTTTAACTGACTTCTCATTGAATTAATTGAAAGAAAGTGATTTCAGATTGAATTGAAAGATAGTGAAAGATTTCTTTAATATATGAGTAGAAGTCAAACTCTTTTGCTTCATGATTATCTTGTTGCTTGTGAGTAAAACAATTGATTTTAAATTGAGAATGAAATTTGAAAATTGAAGAAAATTGATTTGCATATCAATTACTAGATCAATTTTGTTCATTCATGTTTTTTCAAGAATCATTTGATGTTGATTTAATCAAGTGATCAACATAAAAGCTGTGTCAATCATATGATTTTGAACAGTCAGATTCAAATAAATGACATGAGTAATAAGTTTTTTAGCATAATGATCATCAAATTCTTGAATTGACTTCACTTTGATCAAAGTCAGAAACTTGATTTGCAACTGATTATAAACAATCTGCATGATCACTTCATCAATGAATGAATAGTCAGTAACTTTAATGTCAATCAATGATTTCAATGAATAACTAATTTCATTGCTAAAAAGTATACATTCAATAGTCAAAGATTCAGAAGCAAAAGAATTATTTAACATGCTTATCATTAAAGAAATTAACATCTTTTTCATCACATCTTTAATGAAAATCTCTAGTTTTTTGTCTTGCTATCTTTGAAAAAAGACATTTTCTCATTCTTCTTATTCTTTAAAATGACAATTTCATGTAAATGAAAAGTAAATGCATAAGATGCAAAAGTATTAATCTTGTTCTGAGAATAATTCTTGAACAAATGACTTAAGATTTTGCAAGTATAACAAATGATAAATGATCTTGCTGATTTAAAAATAAAAGAAAAGATAAACTTAATATAATTGATTATCAAAGTCATCATTACTGACAATGAAGTAGCAGCATATTTATCAGATACAACAGTGACTTTGATGACTTAGGGTTAGGGTTAGGGTTAGGGTTAGGGTTAGGGTTAGGGTTAGGGTTAGGGTTAGGGTTAGGGTTAGGGTTAGGGTTAGGGTTAGGG
>JAABUS010004812.1_pt1 | contig 18834 bp, 24 predicted proteins | sample 5560161 | NCBI WGS metagenome assembly JAABUS01 (sample SAMN10711885, study PRJNA513376) | rock metagenome | isolation source: Antarctica rocks | place: Antarctica: Victoria Land, Trio Nunatak nord | collected 2016-01-04 | reverse complement strand
AGAGCGTTGACGCCGCTGATGTGGGAGCACATCAATCCCTACGGCCGCTTCGAGCTGGATATGACGACCCGATTGCCACTCAAGTGATCCAAATGGCGGCTGGTGACACGAATGTTGGTTCTAGGCCCCTTCGCCCCGAGCCCTCGGCCCGCCCCCGGGGGCTTTTCTTTATTTCCCGGGATTGCACGCACGGTCGGCTGTACGCGTCCTAGGTTCTGCCTGGCGACCCCGTTCGTGGGTCGCCGAGGACCTCCCCCGGGAGCCACGCCCATGACGGCCCTGCTTTCGACGCCCCGCCTCGAACTCCTCGACTCCCTGATCGACGCCGACATCGAGGTCGATCGGCTCCTGGGACAACTCCAAAGCCTCGACCGTCGCCTCGGCCGGGCCCATCGCGCCATGGCCGGTCCCGAGGCCCGTACCCCCCTGGGATACGCCTACCTCCGCCGTGCCGAGGGGGAATACGAGGCGGCCTTGGGCCAGCTCCGCGTCGCCTGCCGCGAGGCCCGTGCCCTCGCCCAGATCGACTAGCGTCGCCCGCCCTTCGCCGGTCGGCCGGGCGATCGGCCGCCCCTCCACTCCGCCGCTCGAGCCGCCGGCCTCACCCGCCGGGAGTCTTAAGGCCGGCGGGTGTACCCCCTGCCCCCTTCGTCGCCGAAGGTCTTTGCGGCCGTCTCCCTCCGGTCCCGCGTCCCTTCGAGGCCATCACCCCTTGCGGCCATGTCCCTCCGTCCCCGTACCCCTGCGGCCCCGCATCCCTTGACGGCCGTCGCCGTCCGGCCCCATGTCCCTCCGGCCCCGCGCGGCCACGGTCCCATGTCGCCTCGCGGCCGGGGAGTCTTGCGGCCCTATCCCTCCGGCCCCGCATCCCTATGGGTCCACGCCCCTCCGTCGCCGCATCCCTGCGGGGCCGCCTCCCTTCGCGTCCATCCCCCTTCGGCCGCACGACCCTACGGGGCCGAGGTGCCGCGCGGCCGAAGGGCTCAAGCCCCGCAAGGCCACGCCCGATACCCAGGGGCAGGGAGGGATTCCGCCATGCGAACGATCGCGGTGGTAGCTCAGAAGGGGGGCCAGTTGAAGACGACGAGCGTCATCAACATGGCCGCGTGCCTGGCGGGGCAGGGGCGCCGGGTCCTGGTGATCGACGGCGATGTCCAGGCCAATGCCACCTATGTCCTCCTGCGCGGCGAGGCCCCGCGACGGCCCACGCTCTCGCACGTCCTGGCGGGAGAGGCGACGGCGGACGACGCGATCGTGCCGTCCGGGGTGCAGGGTGTCTCCCTCATCCCCGCCGAGCCCGGCCTGGCCGACGTGGCCGTGGCGCTCGCCTCGGAGGTCGGGCGGGAGCGCCGGCTCCGGTCCGCGATGGCCGCGATGGCGGCCGAGTTCGACGTCTGCCTGGTCGACACCGGGCCGACCCGGTCGCTGCTCTCGAGCAACGTCCTGAACTTCGCCGAGGACGTGCTGGTCCCGATCGCCCCCGGGGTGTTCGGGTTCCTCGGCCTCGTCCAGCTCCGGGCGGACATGGCCCTCGTGCGCCGGTTCCTGGAGAACAAGACGCTCGGCCTGCTGGGGATCGTCCTGGTGATGACGGAGCGGACCTCGGTCAGCAGGGACTTCGAACGCCAGATGAGGGAGGTCCACGGGGACCTCGTGTTCGCCGCGACGGTCCCGCGCGCGGTCAAGTTCGAGGAAGCGGCGTCGCGGAAGCTGACCATCTTCGAGCACGCCCCCCGGAGCCCCGGGGCGCTCGCGTACCAGGCCCTGACGACGGAGGTGATGAGCCGTGGCCACCGAAGCGAAGAAGAACGGGATGACGCTCCCCTCGGGCATCTTCGAGGCGACGACGCGGCCTGAGCTCGAACGCCCGAAGGCGGCGGGGCAGGGGGGCGAGCCGGCCGAAGTCGATCCGGCCGAATCGGTCGAGCCGGCCGGGGGGAAGGCGACGAAGGGGCGGAAGAGGAAGGCGGCCGCGCCCTCGGAGAAGGTGGAGGACATGAAGCTCTACCTGACCGAGGACGTCCGGTTCCGGCTCCGGATGCTGGCCTTCAAGCGGGGCGCCAAGCTCTCGACGGTGGCGAACGAGGTGCTCGACCGGGCCTTGCCGAGGTGGACGCTCGAGCGGACGGAGTAGGGCAGGGGATCGCCCCCGATTCGCACCCTCGTCGGGAGGGCAGGGGGGCGCCGCGAGGATCGTGTCGAGGGGGTCTGTCGCGTCGTCGGTCATGGGGCCCCCGCGGTCAGAAGATGCGGCCGTGCCCGCCACCATGCCAGCCCCATCGGCTCGCGGGGGCGTACCCGACGGTGGGGAGACGGCGGGGCGCGGAGGCGCACGGGCCGGGGGCGGGGGCGATGTTCTCGCCCAGCCACGCCGCCAGGCAGGTGGCCAGGACCAGGTCGTCGTAGGCCCCCTCCCGGGCGTTGAACGTCTCGTGCGCCGCCGCCGTGATCTTCACCTGGTAATTCTGCAGCTCCTTCACCAGCGTCGGCGCCAGCGCCAGCGTCGGCGCGATCCGCAGCCGCCGCGCGTCCAGCGCCACCCGCGCCGCGGCCACCAAATCCAGCTTGGCCACGCGGTAAGAGGTCACGGACGTCTTGTTCCAGAAGTCTTTGGTCACCCCGGCGCCCGAGGTGATCGTGATCGGCACGACGGTCGCCAGCAGCGCGGCCCCGAGGAACTGGTCGACCACGGCGCGGCCCACCCCCGTGGCGTCGATGGCCAGCTTGGGGCGGCCGGCCTCCTGCAGCGCGGGCCGGCGCAGCAGCTCCGCCACCCTCGCGACCATGTCGGGGTAGCTCAGGCCCAGCGGGTACCGCTCGAGGTGCACGACGTTGTACGCCGCCAGCGGGTGATTGCGGCCGTCGCGCGTCGGGTTGCCCTCGTCGTCCAGGACCGGCTCCTTCTCGAGCACGGCCAGGGCGGTCGGGTCGTGAGACTGGCCCAAGTCCAGGCCCACCAGGTACGGCTCGGGTCGCGTCATGGCTCGGCTACTCCGGGAAGAGGGGCTGAATCGCGTTGTCCATCGCCGCCTCAATGCTCTCCGAAGAGAACACCTGCCCCACCGTGTCGTGGAACTCGCCGAGGTATTCCTGGGAGAACCAGCGGGGGCCGAGGATGCGCCGCTCCTCATCCAGGAACTCCGGATTCATCCTCGGATTCTCGGTCGCTTTCAGCGCGATCCGCTCGTAATCGCCCCCGTCTGCGGTGAACGCCTCGAAGAAGTGCCCGCGCCGGCCGTAGGGGGTGGAGAGCTCGATGGTCCGCCCCTGCGAGATGGCCATCATCGGGCTGAGGGCCATGTGCATCTCGTCCGTGACCTGTGCCGACTCGTCCACCACGATCAGCCTGGGGGCCGAGAAGCCGCGGACCTTGTCCGGGTTGCCCGGCAGCGACACGATGCGGGAGCCGTTGGCCAGCGCCAGGCTCTGCGCGTTGTCCTCGACCGCGTCGATCGGCTTGCCCAGCGCCGCGTAGAACGCGACCACCTTGCGGAAGAGCTCGCCCGACTGCCGGAGCGACGCGCTGACGAGCAGGGTGAGGCTCCCCGGGTCGAATAGCGCCCCGTGCAACGCCAGTGCGGCCGTCGACGTGCTCTTGCCCGACTGGCGCGAGACGTTCACCAGCAACCGGCGCGAGGTCGAGCGCAGCAGCTCGTATTGCCACGGGTCCGGGGTGAAGCCGGCCGCCTCCATCAGCAGCGCCGGGTCCAGCGCCATGGCTAACTGCTTATTGAGCGTCATCGCCCCCCAGCCTCATCAGGTCGCCCGCGATCTTCACCCGCGCCTCGGCGTGCTCGGGGCCGGACAGGGCGTCCAGGACGATCGTCGTCACCGCGGCAAAGTTGACCCCCAGCGGCGAGCCGTCCGCCCCGGTCAGCTCGACGGCCTGCGAGGGCTTTCCCATCACGTAGTCGAAGAGCAGCTTCATGGCGTCCTTGTCCCCCTGCAGCGCCTCGGCCTGGAGCCGCCGGGCCAGCGTGGGGATGGTCTCCGGGTGGATCGCATCGAGGAACATCCGCCGGTATTCCTGCATCCGCCGCGCGTTGCCGTTGCCCGCCGCGGCCTTGTTGCCGCGCCCGAAGTAGCCGTGCTCGCGGCGCACGATGTCACCGTTAGAACCGTCCGTATTTACCGTGGCCATCGCGCTCCCCTCCCCCCTTGCGATCCTGGCCGCCTCACCGCCCCGCCCTGACGCCCCCGGCGATCGGCCCGACCGGATGGGCCCGCGGCGGGTCCGATGCGTCTGGGGGCATCCTAGGAGGTCGATCAAACCCCGCGGTCGCCCGTGGCCAGGAGGTAATCGCGGAAGCGTCGGGTCAACCCGGCCTCCGCGGGGGCCCCGGCGACCGCGGAGGCGGCCACGGCGGCCTTGGCGGCGGACCAGGCGGCCCGGGATGCCGACCCCTGGGCCGCCCAGGCGGCGGCCACGGCGGCGGCGGCGGCGGCGTCCCTCTCCACGGAGGCGGCCGCGGACTCGGCCGCGGACTCGGCCGCGGCCAGATCCTCCGCCGAGACCTCCCCGGCCGCGCGCCGTCTCGTCATGGCGATGGCCTCGCGCGGCCGCGCGTCGTCGGGACGCTCCCGCTCGAAGAGGCCGAGGACCATCTCGGCACAGTCGGCGGCGAAGAGTCGGGCGATGCGGTCGCGGTCGGCGGCCTGGCCCGGGGACAGGCACTGCAGGGTCCATGTCGCGGCATCCAGGCCGGCGACGTCGAGCACCACCTCGAGCGAGACCGGATTGTCCCGGCCGTGGGAATCGCCCCCGAGGGCGTCGAGCACTTTCGCGAAATCGTCGCAGAAGGCGCCGTACCTTTCCGCCCGCCTCACGGTCGTATAGAGCACTCGGAAGCCTCCCCTCTCATCGTCGGTCCCTCCTTCGTCGTCGCGGCGGTGGAAGTGGAAGTGGTCGGATGAAGGCCCCCGGGGGTGGCGACCGGCTTCGCTACGGCCGATCGCCACGCCCCGGGTTGAGGCCGCGGTGGACGCCAGACGGCGGGGGGACCCGAAAGAGAGGCCGATCCCCGCCCCGGCCGCGCGTCGCCCACTCACGGCTGACGACGACGCGCCATTGCTCCCGGGTGATTCAGGGCATCGGGGCGTTCGCGACCTCGGCCAGGGCCCGCGTCGGCACCCCGGCCAGGGCCGCGGCGAGGCCTTCGGCGAAGCCTTCGGGCCGCGCCTTCACCAGGGCGACCAGGGCCCCGAACGCGTCGGCGTCGCCGGCCATGACGGCGGACAGGTCCCGCTCGGCCTGCGCGTCGGCCTTCGCCCGGGCCGCGGAACGGCGACGCTCGATCGCCCCCGTGAGCTCGTCGTGCCTCGCCCGGAGGCCCTGCGCCGTGCGCCCCGTCGTGGCCGAGCCGACGGCCGCGAGCTGCGCCTTGACCTCGGCCAAGGCCCCCTCGTCGTCGTCGGGCTCCGCCGCCTCGATCAGGTGGATGTCGGCCAGGTCGGCGGCCAGCGACGCGCGCCCCCCGGCGCCCTCGACGGCCCCGGCGACGGCCGTGGCCAGGGCGCGGGGGAGCAACACCCGGATGTCCAGCAGCGCGGCCCGCAGCGGCCCGTGTCCCGCCATGGGGGCCATCGCCCGGTGGAATCGATCGCGGATCGCCTCGACGTCGCCGGCCAGGGACCCCGAGGGGCGGAGATACGCGGCCCGCTCCCCCTCGACCCGGGTCTCGAACGCGGCGATGGAAAACCCGGCGGCCCCGGCCTCGGCCATGAGCTTGGCCGGGGCCATCCGGGTCTCGAGGGCGGCCAGCGCGATCAGCCGTCGCATCGCGGCGTCCGCCTCGGCGGCGGTCGGCGGCGTGTAGGCGACCGACGACGACGACGAGGCGGAATCCAGGGCGCGGGCCGAGGCGTCGAGCCGGGCCCCCTGCTCCCCGAGGTGCCGGACATGGCCGAGCCACCCCTCGCCGAAGGTCCGGATCAGGCTGGCGGCGCGGGCCGGCAGCGCCGCCGCCGTCGCCCGGATCATCGTCGCGGCGGCCGTCGTCCCGCCGTGGGTTTGCGCCAGCCGGGCGAGGAACACCCCCTCCTCCTCGTCGGTCGGGGCCACGGGAGCCGGGGGGATGAATGGCATCGGCGCGATCGACACGGCTGGGGACTCCTGCGCGGGAGGGCGGTTGCGGCCGTTGTACCGGTCGTTGAGCCGCTTCGCGTACTGCTGGTCGGTCTCGGTCTCCTCGTCCACGCCGGCCGAGAAGGCGGCCGGGGGGGGCGTCGCGGAGCCTCCCCCCCGACGGGCGTAATAGGCGTCGTCCTGCTCGCGGGCCCCGTCGGCGATCCGGTTGCGGCCGTTGTATTTGGCGCAGACCCGCGCGGCGTACTGCTCGTCGGTCTCGGTGCTCATGGCGATCCTTTCGTTGCGGGAGAAAGCGGCGGGGGAGTCGATGGCCTCGGTCGGGCGACGGGCCTCGACCATCTGGAGGCCGACGAGGATCCGGGTGTCCCGGTCGAACACGGCACGGGTGGTGAGCTTCATCCGGGCCAGCGCCTCCGCGACGGCCGGCGGCATCTCCAGGGTGCCGAGCAGCGTGCTCCCGCCCGCCGACAGGACAAGCTTCGTCAGCACGGCCCCCGACGCCCCCGGGCCGCCCTCGACGGGCATCGGGAGCACGGCGCGGCCGATCGTGCGCGCCAGCTCCGCCTTCGTCACGGTCATCCCCACGGCCTCCCGGGCGGCCTCGCGGTAGACCGGCGTCGACTCGTCGCCCACGCGGTAGATCACGACGTCCTTCGCGACCGTGGCGGCCTTCGTCGCCTCGGCGAACGCCGCCATCAGCTCGGCCCCCGGGATCGCGGGGTTGGTCACCAGCGAGACGTCGTGGAGCCGCTTCGTCCCGCGGTCGAAGCTGGCCGACACGAAGCGGCGGACCCCCTTGAGCTTCTCGTGCAGCCACTTCCGCACCGCCACCGTCCCGATCAGCTCGTCCCCGGACGGGCTCAGCTCGACCGATCGGACTTCGCCGAAGTCGTCCGAGAGCGGGCCGTGATTCACGGGGTGCCCGTGCGTCAGGGGGACGGGGCGGAAGTCGCGCGCCACCGCGGCCAGCTCGGCGCGGCTCATCGTGAACCCGTGGCTCTCGCTATAATCGCCGGCCCGGAAGATGACGCCCCGGTGGACGACGCAATCGCCGTCGGCGCCGCAAAACCTCGCCACGTCGAAGGGGAGCGCCTCGGCCGAGAATGTCGCCTCGTCGTCGTCGTCGTCGTCGCCGCCCGCGTCGATCCGCTCGAATTCCTCGAGCACTTCGGCGCGTGAGACCGCGGCCTCGCGGTCCCAGTCCGCCCGCTCCGCCGGGTCGATCGTCCGGCGGATGCGGGCCATCTCGGCGTCATACTCGCCCAAAATCTCGGCGTCGGTCTTCACTACTGCGGTCGCCATGGTCGGGCTCCTCTCTCGGGTCGGTCGGTATCGGTTCGGACGTTTATCGGGTACATGCGGCAGTCAGAGGGATCGGGCGTGCGGGGTCGGCCCCGGCCGGGGACGGGCCCGTCAGGAGCCACCCCAGCAAGTCGGCCGAGCACGTGGGGCAGAGGGTCCGGTCGGCGACGGCGCGGTCCCACGGAAGCTTCAGGGCGAACATCGCCGCGGAGCGGTCGCACCGGCGCAGGCAGCGGGCGCAGGTCGTGACGGTGACGGTCGCGGTCATCGGGGACCTCCTTCGGCCTCGGCCACGATCGCCATGATCCGGTCGAAGTCGTCCTTCATCAGGCAGTGGACGCATGAGCTGCCGTTGTCGTCGAGCGTGCACGGGCACAGCCGCAGCGCGTCGGCCAGCTGCATGGCGAACGTCTTGGCGATGTCCAGGAGCGCGGGGGCGGCGCGGTGGAGCCGGGCCGCGTAGGCGGACTCGACGGGGGGAGGGGCGTGGACCCGCCGCAACGGCCCGTGGTTCTCGGGCCGGACGTACCCGAGCTCGTAGATGTCCCTCTGCGACGCCTGGTCGAACATCGAATCGTGATAGTCCTCGACGCTGATCACCCGCTTCCGGATGCTGACCGCGTCGCTCCCGAAATAGCGCTTCGCGTCCTTCCAGGACACCGCCTCGACCCACCGATAGGTCCCGTCCCGGCGCCTCGCCGAATAGACGGTCCTCGCGATCGCCCCCTTGCTCGTCGTCGGCTTGCTCATGGGGTCAATCCTCCGTCGTGCGACCAGAGCCAGCCGAGCCGGCGGAACTCGCCGGCCAGCCATTCCAGGACGTTGCCACCATTGCGGTGGAAGTCGTTCAGGTCCTTGCCGTGCGGAAACATCACCCGCATCGCCTTGTCCGGATTACGTTGCCACCAGGTACGGGCCGCGAGGTTTCCGGTCTCGTCCCTGTCGAAGGCCAGCAACCATGTCGGGCAGGAATCGAGGGTGGCCAGGGCCTCGCGTGAGGGAGTCTGCTGTGCGCCGCCGACGGTCACCGCGGTCACGACCCATCCGGCCTCTTGCCACCCGACCAGGGCATCGAACTCGCCCTCGCAGAGCAGGGCGGGGACGCCCGGGGCGACGTCGCCGAACGGGTAGGGGAAGCCGCGCGTCGAGCCCCGGAAGCACAGGCACTTGTCCCCGGTCCCCACCCACGGGGCGGACACGTCGTCGGCCAGCCTCCGGACGTTGACCCCGACCCAACGCGGGACCGACGCGGCCCCGAGCGGCGAGTACCAGCTCTCGGGGTGACACCACGGGATCGTGATCCCCCTGGGGGCCCGGATCGGTTGGGGGCCGTCCTTGTCGGCCAGGACCCCGAGCGGGGCCGACTTGTCCCCGCGGGGCAGGAATCCCAGGCGGAACCGCCGGATCGTGTGCTCGGCCAGGCCCCGGGCAAACAGCCACTTGAGGGCGTCGCGGCCCGTCTCATCCCACAAAGCCGCCTCGGCCCGGCAGACGATCGCGTCGGTGGCCGCTTGCCACGTCGGATCGGCCCAAGCCCTGGTGCGATCCTTGACCGGCTTGGGGGCCGGCTTGGACCTCGGCCTGGTTCGTGCCGTCTCCACAGATTGGGTCGAGGACGGGTCGAGGACCCGGGCGGCCTCGATCGCCGTGATCCCGTCTCGCCGGGCGATGTAGTCGAATACGTCGCCGGAAAGCCCGCAGCTCCAGCATCGCCAGTGCCGGCCATCCGGGGTGATGCCGAAGTTCGGGTTCTCGGCGTCGGCGTGGAACGGACACCGCCAGCGCCGTCCCTTCACGGTCGCGCCGAGGTCTGCCTCGATGAGTCGCTGGAGGTCGACCTGGTCGCCGATCGCGGCGAAGTCGATCGGGGGCGGAGACGGGGGGAATATTTCCGAGGCCTTCACGCCCATCGGGTGGTCCTCCCGACGTCGGTCCTTAACCCCGACAGATTCGGGGCCTCGCAATTTGACCCGGACTCGTGCCCCATCGTCCGGGGGTTATAACCCCGACTGGACAGCCTCCCCCTAAAGGGGGAGAGGCTGTCGGTGTCGGGGTTAACCAATAACCCGGACACCGCCCGATTGTCGGGGTTAGTCGGGGTTAAGTCGGGGTTAGTCGGGGTTATCATCGGGGGCCCCTTTCGCGGACGACCATCCGATAGGCGTCCGCCTCGCGTTCGCCTTTTTTATTGGCGACCAAGGCCGTGTAAATTTCGATCCGGCCGTCGATCTCCGCCCGCGCCAGGGCGATCTTGGTCTTCTCGAAGCTCATGGCCGCCGCCGCCGCAATCACCGAGGCGGTCGCCGGCTTCGACGTCGCGGTTATGGTCCGGATCGCCTCGACGACCTTCCCGACGTTGGCCAGCAAGGTCTGCTCGGCCCGCTGATCGGCGAGCGTGGCCTTCTCGGCCTCGCGGGTCTCCCGCAGCTCCTTCTCCTTCTCTTCGCGAATGGCCCGGCCTTCGGACGGGGTCGAGACCTGCACGGACCACTTCCGTCCCCGGTCGAGGTCCTCCGTGATCTGTCCGGTGTCGATGTCGAGATGCATCTCGCCCGAATGACCGGCGGACCCGCCGTAGGTGAAGGTGAATTTGTGGACGCCGGTCTCGGGGTCGTATCGCTCTCGCCGGGCGAGCAGCATCCATTGGCGGACGAATTGCCCGACGCCGCTGAATGCGAGGTCGTCGAGCACGGCCGGCCCGTAGGGGTCCTCGCGTTTCTTGACGAAGTGGTGGGCGACGATCGGCGTGCATCCTTCGTCCAGGCAGGTGCGAGCCACCACGTCGAGGATCGGGCCCATCTCATACATGTTCTTCGCGTCGACCTGGACGTTTCCGGCCAGCAAAGACATATACAAGGGGTCAACCATGACGACCTTGAATCCTCCGCTCTGGATCGCCTTGCGGAGCACGGCCAGGTGCTCGGCGTTGGTCAAGGCGGGGAGGGCGAACCCCCACGAGACCTTGCCGGCGTCCTCGTAGGAGATGCCCTTCGATTCGCAGACCCGCTTGGCGTTGGCTTGGATCACGGCGCGGCCGGACTCGCCGGAGATCAGGGCGACCGGCACGGGTTCGGGGATCGCGAAACGCCCCAAGAACGGGCTCCCGGACGCGAGGCTGATGGCCAGGTCGATCAAAATCGAGGTCTTCAAGCTTTTGCTGGGCCCGCCGATGACGCCCATCTGGTCGGCGACCAAGATGCCCCTGGCTAGCCAGTCGAGCCTGTAGGTCTCGGCGAAGAACTCGGCCGTGCCGACCAGCCCGAGCGAGAACGGGGGAGGTCCCTCATTCGCCTCGTCGTCCGATTCCTCGTCATCCGGCTCGTCGTCGGCCCGGTGGAACGTCCTGCGGAGCAGCGCGGCCGCATCCGGCGGCAGGTGCGTCTGGTTTTCGATCCATTGTCGAATCAGCGGGGGCCGTCTCGTGATGTCGGGGGTGTTGATCAGGTAGTTGGCCAGCCCGCTCCAGTCGAATGGCTTGGCGGGGAGGCTGAGCAGGGTCTTCTCCGGGACGGGATTGCCGAGGGCGAGCTTCCGGATCGTCTTGGCGTGTGCGACCTGGCCGGGGTCGATGAACCCGTTCGCAGTGCCGTTGTTCGCGCCCATCAAGCCCCCCCTCTCGAGTAGGGGCCGATGCTCCACCCGAGGCGGTTCAGCTCCCCGCGTGCGAGAGTCGCTCCGCGGAAGTCGCCCGCGAGCCGGGCGCGATGGAGTCGGGCAAGCCAGGTCAACGCGAGCGGTCGGCGATCAAAGGGCAGGACGCCGGGGTCGTCCTCGGCAGGTACGATGTGGGTGCGTGGGTGCGCATCCGGCTTGATGCCGGGGTCAGGATGTGGCAGACTCATCGTTGAAGACCTTGTCCTTGAGGATCGCTATAAGGGACGGGTCCAGGCCTGCGGACACTTGTGACGGGGTGTCCTCAGACCGCCAAGCTTCGGCTTCACGCAACCCCCTCGGATTCGCCCCCGAGGGGGTTCGCGCTTCGAAGACGGTCGGATTGTCGCACCGACGCGATTCGGCCGCAATCGTGGACATCCGGCGCGGGGAGGTCATCAGGACCGCTCCTGCTTCTCGAGCAGCGCCCGGATGGTTGCCGGTTTCCAGTAGGCGCGCCCGGCGATCGTGCACGTGGGATCGGGGAGGCGTCCGGCCTGCTGCCAACCACGAACGGTGAATGTGGAAACGCCGAAGAGCTGTGCGATGTCTCCCCGGCGCCACAGGGGCTCGGGCCGGGCCTCAACACCCTTTTCGACCGCTGCTGTGCTCATTCGTTGATCCCCTTCGGGAAACGAAAAAAGCCGCCGCGGACCATCCCCGCTCCACCCGACGAATCGGATGGCTGAAAGGGATGGTCCGCGGCGGCTCATGTATAAGGAACCGTCCTACTGCAAACCCAAAACAACTGTATACGTTGGCTTCGGCCCTGACAATCGCAAATCTGGTAGAAAAGGCGAAACCGTATATAATGTCCCCATCATGATCTACTTCCTCGTCGGCAAGAGGGTCTTCCACGGTGGTTGCTGGTGGGAAGAGTCCACGTCCATCGGGACCGAGATGACCCTGCCGGCGGCGCTCGACAATCAGCAACGCCTGTGGAGGGCCCGGGACGGTTTGCTGCCCGGTGCGAACTGTTGCGGTCGAGAGGTAGGGCCGAACCAGTTCACCAGGATTTCCGCCAAGCAACACAGGATGGGGTGGTATCACCGGGAATTCGAGATCCGGCAGATGGAAGGCGGAGCCAACGAAGCCCGCCGGGTGTATGAGCGGTTCAAACACCTGCGATGCAATCCCGACGACATTCATGTCTATTTCACCAGGGACGAACTACGCATCTTCATCGAAGAACACACCGAAGCCTGGACCGGCGAGAACGCCGCGGCGCTCGGCCAGGCCAAGCCTAATCGCACGGCCGAGGACCGCCCGGCCCCGGTCTCCAATGGCCTGACCGGTCGCTTGAGACACCGCCCCGTCTGACTGCCTCGGCCTGCCCACGCCCCGGGCAATCGGGGCGTTCCACGGGTCCGTCGTCGCGCGTGGACCGTCTGATAATGGGGCTTATGTTGCGTTCACGGACGCATCGACGGACGCCGTGCAAAAAGTGCGGGCAGGCCTCGTGGCGCGTCCGGGTCGTCGCTGGTGAGCTTAGCCGTAGAACTTCTCGATCATGCACTCGATCGTGGTCCGCTCCTCTTCCTCGACTCGCTTCAGCTCGGCCAGGGCCCGACGGTCGATGTGCCGCTCGATGCACGCCGTGGCCAGTTGTTTCAGGCCGCGAGGGGGGATGGCGTCGACCTCCACCGATTCGCCCTCGAAGCCCTTGCTCCGGCTGTCGGTCTTCTTCGTCGGCCGGGTCGGCAGCTTGATGTCCCGGAGATGCCGCCCGCCTTCTAGTTAGGACGCCGGTCCATATCACAGCGGACACTTAGTTAAACAATACCGAATGTTTCCGTTGACGCCAGGGGCGGACCCGGCTAGAGTGCGGCCCGCTGGGCATCGGGGGCCGTCGCGAACCCCGGGTGCTTGCAGCAGATCGCCGGCGGCCTGCCTGGGACGTCCGCCGGCGGCCAGCCCCTCGGTGCGCGCTACCGGGGGGCCTTTCCATGCGCCGGGCGACGGGGTGGGCCTCGGCCTCGGGCCTGGAGGCGGGGCGGGCCCGGGCGGGTCCCGAGGCCACGTATTAGCTCCGTCAGGGCGTCGCCCTTGAAGTGCTTGACGATCAGCCGGGTGGCCGCCCCGGGCTCGACCGGGAGCGTCACAACGGGCTTCAAGTAGCCCGCCTGGACCGCCGCCGCGTGGGGCGTCATCCGGTTCGCCCGGACCTCGGCGAGCAGGTCGGGCCGTGCCGGGATCGGCTCGCCACCCCGGACCTTCCGCCCTCGCTCGAGTTGGCGAAGCAGGTAGCTCGTGCTATTGCCGGTGGCGGGCTTGCGGACCCCAGATATCGGAATGGTGGCGGGCTCAGTTGCCGCAAGTGTGACAATGTCACACTTGCGGCTTCCAAACAGTCCAGCCTCATCCCGTGGCTGGTTTTCTCGAAGCCCTCCCGGCTCGGCCCTCGTCAATCTCAGGAACACCGGCCAGGCATCCGTGTCGCGGACCATGCGTTCGAGGACGTGGAGTTGCGTCTGGCATCCGGCGGGGGCCCGGACGGTCAGTTCAGCATGGCTGGGGTTACGCCACATGGCGGGGTCCTCGCGTAATCCGAAACGGTTGCGGATATGCCCAAGTCTACCACCCGTGGTCGCGCTTCAGGGCGTGCACCAGCACCGCCCCGGGGTTCTTCGCCCCCGGATTGCGGGCCTGCCTCAGCGCGTCGAGGAAGCCGGCGGCGCTCGCCGGGTACTCCAGGAGCAGACCCCCGACCTGGTCGAAGAACGGCCACGACTTCTGGTCTGCGAATTCCCGCGCCAGCAGGGTAGCCAACATCGCCGTCGCCGGCCGCGAGCCCGCGACGATCGCCTCGACCGCGTCCTCGACCGTCAGCACCGGCTTGAAGGCCGCCGCGGACCGCCGCGGGGCCAGCGCCCGCGCCGTCTCGCTCCTGTGGGCCGGATCGTCGCACAGCCGGTGGGCGTGCGGGGCGATCACCTCGCGCCGCTTGCCCGGGGAGAGCTCGTCGAATCGGGCCCGCTGCGCCTCCGTCAGGCCCGCCAGGAACTCGAGCTGCGTGGCGGTGTAGGACTCGGGCGGGGCGACCTGTGCAGGATTTGCACGGGGCTTGGGATTCAGGGTCGGCAAATTGCCTACCCTTTCTCCCGTTACGGCCTTGGCCTCCACCTTATCCGAAGCCAGGAGAAGTGCCTCGGCCCAGTCGGGGGGCACGTGCGAGTCGCACTTTTCAAATCGTTGAAAAGTCGCTTCAGGCTGTCGCGCCTCGGCCCAGTCGGGGGGCACGTGCGAGTCGCCTGCGAATCCGGCCATCGGGTAGACGCGCGGCGCCGTCTCGGCCGCCTCGGCATCCTCGTCGGGGCGCCCGGCCAGGTCGACCGCGACTGCCAGCGAACCGCCGAGGTCTTCCACCAGCTCGCGGTGCGGCTCGTCGGCCATCGGGAACGCGATCACCGCCGGGCCGGGGTCCGGGTCGTTGTCGTTCGAATGAGGGGTTTGGGGAGGAATTGAATTCTTTACCCCTTCTACGACAACGATCTTAGTTGTCACGCATTCGTGCGCAGTCGGCTCCGCATTTTTGCGCAGTCGACTAGGCATTTTTGCGCAGACCCTGCCGCTTATGCGTCCGTCGGAAGTGCCGTCTGCGAGGGCGATTTGGGGCACCTCGAAGTCGGGCAGTCTCCAGCAGAGGACGATCTCCCGCCCGGTCCGGTTGTGCGGCCCCGTCGGCCGGTTGCGCCGGCGGATCCACCCGGCGGCATCGAGCCGCCTCAAGGCCCTCTGGACGGTCGCCACGTCCACGCCCATGTCTTTGGCCATCCGGCCATCCGAGACCGTCGTGTGGTCGTCCTGCCAGGCGTATTCGAGCAGCTTGCCCACGACGGCGTAATCCGTCCTGTTGAGCCGCCGGTCGGCGTTGATCTCGTGGGGCACCGCGGCGAAGGGGAGCGGGTTGCCGCTTCGCGATCGGTCGGATATAGTTCCCATGCAAGTACCTCAAGATGAGCCGGGCGGGGGAACTTTGGTCGGTGCCCCCCTCCCGGCTTTTTCTCATTCGAACTGCGCCAGCCACTCCGCGTGATAGGCCGCCCCGTGCTCGCGCCAGTCGGCCGCGGCCTCTTCCTCGTGGCGCCGCCGCTCATTCCGGTAGAACGCCCGGTACCCGCCCGCCTCGAGCGTCGCCACCCGTCGCGGGGCCTCGATGTCGTCGAGCAGGACGATGACCCGGTCCCTCCAGTTGGGGAGCCGCTGGGGGTCCGGCTGGCGGAAGAACAGGGTGAGCACGTCGTCCGCCTCGAGCCTTCCCAGGTAGCTTTTCACCGTCTCGGCGGACACCCCGGCCACGTCGGCGAGTTCGCGATTCGTGGCCGTGCACACCAGCCCGTCGGATAGCCAGTAGGCGGCCAGGAGCGTGCGCTGGTAGCTCCGCCTCACCTTCGACGCCATGCGCCGGTATCGCATCCGTGCACCCCTTTCATCGCTCCGGGGGGGGGTCGGTGAAGCCCTGTTGCTTCGCGGTCTGAGTCGCGGCGTAGTCGAGGAAGGCCGAGACGCTCATGCGGCAATGGGCCGCCGCCGCCTCGAGCCACGCGCGCCATTCTTCGCTGCCCCTGACGGCGACCGCGACCGGCTTGCGGATCGCGTCAGTCGGCTTTGCCTTTTTACGTGCCACCGTTGCAGTCCCCATGTCACCTCCGATTCGCCACCAAAGAGTTGAGTCTAGGCGCCACGGTGACATTGTACCATCCCGGTAGTATCAGGCAATCGCACCGGGTACGAATAAAATTCAGACAACCCCGTTGACACGGTGCATACCGGGTGACTATACTACACAGACCGGTCGGGGGTTGGCCCTGACCAAACGAAAATGGGGCCGCCGGGTGGACAAGACCCGACGACCCCGAAGGCAAGGCTTACGAGGAGCCCTACCAGATGTCGACTCTACTCTCTCCCGCCCGCTCCACCAAGCCGATCCGCCGCCGCGAGCCCGCCCGCGCCCTCGACGTGTCGCTGGTGCTGACGATCAACGGCCAGTCCTATGACGTGTCGCCCGTCGCCCACGCCCCCGGCGCCCTCAAGTCCTACCGGCTGGCCAAGGTGGCCGGCGATCTGGCGGTGTACGACCTGGACGCCTTCGGCGATCGGGTCGCCTGCACATGCCCCTCGTACCTCAAGACCCACGAGGGGACGACGTCGCTTTGTAAGCACGGGAAATCGCTGGTGACTGTCGGCCTGGTCGACTACCCCGACGTGGGCTCAACCCACATCGACGAGCCGACGCCCGACGCCTACACCTCGGCCCTGGCCAAGATGACCGCCCTGGCCGAGGCCGAGCTGGTGGTCCGGGGCACGGCCGAGGGCATCGCGGAAGAGGCCGAGCGGGCCGAGTTCGCCCGCGAGTATGAGGCCCGCGTCCTGGCCGAGCGGATGGCCGTCGACGAGCCCAAACCGGAAGTAATTTCCGATTTGCCCCCCACCCGTGTCGTCGCCCCCTTCGACGCCCATCTCTACGCCTGCCAGAATGCGGTAGCCGAGCGTCGGGCCCTCTGGCTGGGCCACCGTCACCTGCACACGTCCGCCCCCCTGCCCGTGCGAATGACTATCGCTACTAACGATAGTCATCCCGCCGAGCCCCGCCTGGTGGACGACGACGGGACCTTGCTCGAGACCTCGGCCGAGATGGACCGACGCCATTGTGAAGAGCACGCCGCTGCTGTGGCCGAGCTGCTGACCGACAACCCGTTCCTGCCGACCGCCCGTCAGGTCGAGCCCATCCCGTGCTGTGAGCCGTCGGAAGTCCGGCCGTGCGAGACGTGCGCCACCGTCCACACGCCGCTGCACACCCTCCCCGACGACCTGTCCGGCGACGACTGGCAGGATGAATTCGTCTGGAACGCCAACGACGACGCCCCCGCCCCCGACGGCTGGCTGCCATCGGCAGACGAGCTCCATCAGGCCGAGGAAGACGGCTTCTTCGAACAGTCCTACGGGGAGGCCCCGCTCGCCCACGCGACGCCCGAGTGCTTCGCCGCCGTGGCCACCGGCCGCGCCGACTGGGCTCGTGAGTTCGGCTACGTCCCCTCCCCCGGTTGGGTGACGACGGAGAACGCCGAGGACCTGATCACCGACGAGGTGGTCGCCGAAGGCTGGGGCGAGTATCGGGACCGCGAACGGGCCGAGGCCATGCGGGCGAGGAAGGCCGAGATGGAGACCAAGGCAGACGAGCCCGAAGCCCGCACCCTCGAAGACCAGGTCCTCGACCACGCCCGCGAGCTCCGGGCGATCGGGTCCCCGCTCCACGACCTGCTCGCCGAGCGTGCCGAGCAGCTGGCGGGGGAGATCCGCTACCTCGATGCCACGACGGTGGCCCAGTATCGCGACCGGCGCGAGGCGGCCTTGGACGCGGCCCGCTGCTGCTGAGCTCTCTCAATCGATGTGGGTATAGCCCACATCCCCGGGGGCCCGGCCGGAGTCGGGTCCCCTGCTCTCATTAGATTTTCGCGATGAGATGAAATACTCGGAAGTCCTTCTTACTCGCCATGGTTGCCACCTGGTGACCCGCTCGACACCCACGATCCCAGGAGTCTCCGCCATGAGGAAGATCAGCAAGTCGACCGCCCCCGCCACGTTGTCCGATGCCCCCGCCGTCCGCCGTGAGATAGCCTACCGGGCCCGCCCGCGCCGTCGCGAGTTCCTGATCGTGGTCGTCACGGAGGAGATTTTGCGGCCGTCGGGCTTAGGCCTCACGCTCGACACCGTCCTCGCGGACATAATCGACACGTTCGCGAACGCCCGCGCGAACGACACCCACGCCGGCCCGGATGATGACATCGAGCATGGCGACGACCAGGTCGTTTGGGAGGGGAACCGCGTGGTCGCCGTGGTGCGGGCCGACCGGGACGGCCTCGGTTTGGAGGTCATCCGGTTCGACGGCGGGGAGTCGGCCGGGCCCGCGTGATCGCCCGTCGACTTGCGATAGACTGAGTCCACACCCGCCCCGGGAGACCGGGGCATCACCGCACCCGGAGCCCGCGACGATGGCCGACGAGGATAGCCTGGCTATATTCCCCGCGTTCCCCGACGACAAGCTCGGCCAGGCCATGGCGAAGTTCGGGAGCTATGCCTCGGGGTATTACCGCGTCGTCAACGAGACCGCGCTCGCGGCGGTCTACAACTCGATCTATTACCACTCCGTCGGCGAGGTCATCGCGGATCTCCTGGAGCGGATCAAGACGGAGGAAGTCAAAGGGAAGTGGGGGTCCGACTTCGCCATCTGGACGGACGGCCGGATTCTCGCCGTGCTGCACGAGCCGTGGGAGGGGGAGCAACTCAAGGTGGTCCGCTTCACCGAAGAGAACAACGACCCCGGCGGGGCTCACCACGCGCACATGCGGGGGTGGCCGACGCGTGATCAGTGGCTCGCGTCCGGCAAGGGGCCGCTCTGGTTCGACGAGAACAATCCCGACAACCCGACCGACCCGTTGGTGTTCATCGACGAGCCCGACGAGGACCGCGAGGGCGAAGAGTGGAAGGATGGCCCCGCCGGCTGAGCCCACCCTCGGTACTGTCGAGGGTGGTCCCCCCTGCCCTCGCGACTGACCGCCGGGGGGATATGTGGGGCATATACCCTTCGGCCTCGGCGAGGGTACTCAGCAAACGAGTACCCTCGGCTCCCCGAAGGGTTCGCATCCGATCCGAACCCCTGCCCTTCGGCCTAGAACCAACATTCGTGTCACCAGCCGCCATTTGGATCACTTGAGCGGCGATCAGGTCGTCGCATCCAGCTCGAAGCGCCCGTACTTCATGAGCTGACGCTCTGGCCCTTGCGTTTGAGCAAC
>JAABUS010004809.1_pt1 | contig 18843 bp, 15 predicted proteins | sample 5560161 | NCBI WGS metagenome assembly JAABUS01 (sample SAMN10711885, study PRJNA513376) | rock metagenome | isolation source: Antarctica rocks | place: Antarctica: Victoria Land, Trio Nunatak nord | collected 2016-01-04 | reverse complement strand
TCTTAAAAATAAAGCACCAACCCTTCACCAAAAGAAAATCTGTAGTACACAAACTGGAACACAAAAAAAATGAAACCCAACAACAACGCCTATTACAGTCAGGTTAGCTGCAAAATGGGTTAAGGCAAATCTAAGTAGATTATTTCCAACAGTTTGACAATAGGTTCGGTGTATTAAGCTTAACAGCCAACCCTAAAATTAATGCCATGTGGAATGAGTATTCAGAAAATCATCAAGGATTTTGCGTAGGATTTGATACTAAGAAATTGTTTAAAAGTTTAGGTGGTGGAGGGTTAGTAGTTTACGATGACGATTTACCAGATATTTTACCATTTGACAGTCACGAAGTTGAACATTTTAAACAAGTTTATACGAAAAAAGAAAAATGGGCTTTTGAAGAAGAATATAGAACATATAAGTTCTATCTACAAACCGCAACGGTTGACGATAGACGTATTAAAATACCAAAGGAGTGCTACAACGAAATTATTTTTGGTGCACGTCAACAAGAGTCACACAGGCAAGAAATCATCTCGATATGCAAGGAACAAGAACTTGAAGTAGAGTATTATGTTGAAACAACCAATGAAAATATAGTCAGCATCGACAGAATGCCCAGCCGCTAACGGGCGGTTTTGTGCAAGCGGGGCGGGACAATAAAACATTAGCTAAGTACTACCATCAGCCTTAGTATCGGCTTGACGAATAAGGCCAAGCAAAAGAATAAACAATGTTCGTCCTGCTGGGGTCTCCTCTAAAAGCCTTGTGCGATAGCCAGGGACCCCACCATGTTGCACTATCAGAAACTTGGCATAATAAATTGCTATATTGTGTATATGTCAACCCGAACGTCTCATAACAGCGAAGCATCCCTCTTCTATATCACCTTCACCTGTTTTCAATGGCTGCCTTTATTTCAATCTAAAAGAAAAATACATGATTAAAACAACGGCATACACTATTATGCCAAATCACGTTCATTGCATCCTTTTCTTCCCTAACGACAATTATAATTTGAACAAAATAGTTAGCAACGGCAAAAGGTTTATGCATATGAAATAATAAAACGATTAGAACAACAGGGACTAACCAAAATACTTTTACAGCTAAAGGAAGGTTTAACTCAAAGAGATGTTGCAAAAGGACAAAAGCACAAAGGATTTGAGGATAGCTTTGACGCAAAGCCGATATATCACCGTAACTTTCTTTTGCAAAAGATAAATTACATCCATCTCAATTGCGTTCGTGGCAAATGGAAACTTGCAGAACATTGGGAAGATTATGAGCATAGCAGCACCAGGTTTTATGAGAAGAATAAATTAGACGATTTCGTGCCTGTGCATTATGAAGAGTTGAGCTAACAAAGTTGATCAGAAGCAGTGCATGAATGCCGGGATCCCTTGACCATACACTTACGCTATGAAAGGAGACCCCAGCAGGACAAGAAACTTATTTTTTCTTATGTTGGTTTAACTACGTTGGAACTGCCTGTAAAAAACCAAACGACCTTAAATGTTAAACTCGAGGGAGAAAATAAAACATTAAATGATGTGGTGGTTGTAGGGTATGGGACCCGGAAGAAAGTAAACGTAATTGGATCTGTAGTAACAATCGGTAGTAAGGAGCTGACTGCTTCTCCTGTTTTAAATGTTTCCAATGCATTAGCAGGTCGTCTTCCCGGAGCTGTGATACAGCAACCTTTGTCAAACCCGATAAGTCTTTTTTATTAAAAAATACGTTTCATATTTTTTACAAATGCTGCCAGTGAAAGCATAAAAAAAGAGAGTGTAACTAATATGAATTTTATAGAAGTTCTATTATTTTTAGATTGCGAAAATGAATTTTAGCACCCTCTGATTCGAGGCAGAGGTAACCTTTTCTTGCAGTAGACTTACTTAGCCCATTTACAAATTTACCATTAACCGATAGTTTGATTACTCCATCTACACAAACCACTGTATAGCTATTCCACTCACCTTTTCCTTTGCATCGGTTTTCAATAGACTTACTCCGGGTTCCCCTGGGGTTATCGGGAATAGTTTCTACCCCTACTACACCAAAAAGTTCACCATGAACATATGCAATTGGTGGTTTTACTCCGTCACGTATGTTTTGATTAACCCAGTCCAGTTCAAGCATCTGTACTTCTACTCCTCCCGGCAAACGGGATTTTTCATCAGGTTTTGCATCGCTCCATACAAACACACCTGAATTTCCACCGGCTTCCATATGCTTCCATTCAACCTGTAAAATAAAATTCTCATATTGCTTTTCAGACCGAATAACTCCAATGGGCTGACCTGCACAGATTAGTAAGTCTTTATTTTTTTTCCATGTATCAGGATCAGTGTTCACATTTATCCAATTAATTGGGATCCCTTTGTTCTTCCTGCCAGAGCTGACCTGAGTAAGTTCTAATTCACTTCCAAATGCAATAGAATTAGATTGTGCATATAAAAAGTAATTATGGTTTAAAACAAGGAGTAAGAAAAAAACAACTTTTATTATTAATGTCATTTTAGAATATGTTTTGAACACTGTATTAACTAAATTTGGTAATACCGGGTTTAGCAATAGGAGGAACCTTCCACTTTAGATCCCAGGTATAATCCTCTGTTTTCGGGCCTAAGATTTCGTTAGAATTTATTGCTTGGTCCCAACTAATGGTTTGTCCGGTATAACCAGCCATTCTTGCCCAAATTCCCAACATTGTGCTATTAGCCATCCACTCTCCATCGTTCATCGGCTTCCCATTGCGTATAGAAGCAAAAAGTTCATCATGTTCCGTCTGATACATATTATTTTTAGGGCCTGTATATTTCCATGCATTTTTACCGGTTATTTCATAACTACGACCAATGTTTATTAAAGCGTTTCCATCCGTACCCATAACCTCCACGGTATTACGGCTTGAAGTTCCTTCCTGCTGCCTGGTAAAGTGAAAACCTTTAGCACCATTTGCATACTCAAATTCTACCGCAAAATGGTCATAGATATTACCATACTTATCATCTACACGCACCTGTCGTCCACCTGTTCCGGTAGCTTCGACAGGCATTTTATCGCCCATTGCCCATGACATCAGGTCTAAACTATGAACGGCCATCTCAACGATAAAATCTCCGGAAAGCCAGTTATAATAGTACCAGTTGCGCATTTGATAGGTCATATCTGACCATTCCGGTTGGCGGGGTTTATGCCAAAGTTCTCCTCCGTTACGAAAAGTAGAAACCGTTCTGATATCGCCAATATCTCCTTTCAAAATCTTTTCAAAAGTAGCTCTGTTGGATGAATCATATCTAAAGCAGAAACCGGAAACGAGGGAAAGGTTTTTCTCCCGGGCTTTTTTTGCTGCCAGTAAAACTTTACGTACTCCGGGAGCATCAACAGCAACCGGTTTTTCACAAAAAACATGTTTGCCTGCATTAATTGCAGCCATTAAATGATCTGGTCTGAATGCGGGAGGAGTAGTTAACAAAACAACGTCTACGCCTGACCCGATAACTTTTAAATATGCGTCAAAGCCCACAAACTTATTTTGATTATTTACTTTAACCTTGTCGTTAGCAACTTTAATGATTTCCTGGTAGGCTTCATCTAAGCGATCCTGAAAAACATCACCCATTGCTGTTAGTACCACGTCAGGGTCGGCTTCTAATGCCTGTACGGCTGCGCCTGTTCCTCTTCCGCCGCAGCCAATTAAACCCACCTTAAGTGCAGTTTTTTTTGTACCGGCTAAAGGCGCCGTAACACCTGTATGATAAGCAAGCGTACTTCCAATTAATGCAATACCTGATTTTTTTAAAAAAGAACGGCGGTTTGCCCCTATGCTATTTTTGTTCTTTTTCATAACGTTGAAGTTTAAGAATATTTAATCTGCATGTGTATTTTGGGTCGTATTTTTTATTTAAATTTATTTCCGAAAGCAGAATTTTTTTTCCGTGCTATATTGCTGCAAAAAAAAGCCGAAACTAAAAGTAAGCAGAAATATGAAAAAGGCCGGTAAAATTTTATTGGTTTATAACAATCAAAATAAGACTGCATATTGTCTTATGTCAACCGATCATAGAAGGTGACTGCTATAAATCCATTCATTAAATCTTAATAAAAATCTTTTTCTTATACATCCAGTATAAGATCAGCCATTCGAAAAGCAATACTAATATACAATTTACCAAAGTGGAATAAGCAGGACCAAATACATTACCATAGCTTTGCCCTAAGTGAATATGAAGCGAATCTGAGATTACTTCCCTCACCACCATCAGCTATAACATAAGCTGCAATTGAATTGGCGCCTATAACGTTAATGTTTTATAACTTGCATCGGGCAACGTATTTACATTGGATTTAGGTAATCTCCACCTATAATGGGTGTTATTTTGTTCATTTTGCCTATTTGAACTTGTGCAAACTGTGTTACACATAGTTATAATAAGTAATCGCAAAAGACATTTCAACATGATGAACATAGATTAGCGAACTGTTAAGAATTGATGTTTTAAGATAAATTATTTCTTTATGCTTTATACTTTATTCCGTCCTGCTGGGGTCTCCTCTAAGACCTTGTGCGATGGGCAGAGGGACCCCAGCACCTTACACTATCAGAAATTTAGCATAATAAATTGTTATATTGTAATGTATGTCAACCCGAACCTCTCATAACAGCGAAGCATCCCTCTTCTATATCACCTTCACCTGTTATCAATGGCTGCCTTTATTTCAATTGTGCGTTGGCTACGACCTTGTTTATAAATGGTTTGATTATCTAAAAGAAAAATACATGATTAAAACAACGGCAAACACTATTATGCCAAATCACGTTCATTGTATCCTTTTTTTTCCTAACGACAATTATAATTTGAACAAAATAGTTAGCAACGGCAAAAGGTTTATGACTTATGAAATAATAAAACGATTAGAACAACAGGAGCTATCCAAAATACTTTTACAGCTAAAGGAAGGTTTAACTCAAAGAGATGTTGCAAAAGGACAAAAGCACAAAGGATTTGAAGATAGCTTTGACGCAAAGCCGGTATACCACCGTAACTTTCTTGTGCAAAAGATAAATTACATCCATCTAAATTGTGTTCGTGGCAAATGGAAACTTGCAGAACATTGGGAAGATTATGAGTATAGCAGCGCTAGGTTTTATGTGAAGAATAAATTAGACGGTTTCGTGCCTGTGCATTACGAAGAGTTGAGCTAACAAAGATCATCAGAAGCAGTGCAAGAATGCCGGGGTCCCTTGGCCACGCACTTGAGCTATGAAAGGAGACCCCAGCAGGACAAGAAAACTAATAATGAAAATTTCAGGACACAAGAGTTTGAAGGATTTTTATAAATACATAAAAATAGCACCTGAACAAGCTGGTGAAAGAATTAAAGAAATATGGAAAAACAGAGGGGAAATTAATATCGAAAATCAACAAATAGAATTTAAAAAAGAAAAAGTTTAAATGTTTTTAATTGACAGAAGTGACAATTAAAACAACGTGCCATCTTTATCTGTAAATTGCTTCAAACTCAACTGCAAGCCGAACCAGGTATATGAAATTGAAGCAACTGACTGTTAAGCAGTCATTAAATAAAGCCTACAGGCTCATTAAACCCGATAGGGCAGAAATTGAAAAGTTCAAAGCTAGTTTCAAGCTGCTTTTAGGTCACATCAACCCCACATACATGAAAGATAGGATACAGCAAATAAATCAGTACCGTGAGAAAGTAAAAGCTGCAAACAAAGAACTTACTAAAAAGGAATTGTTTAAAGACTTGCTGCATCGTTTATATGCAGGTGAAAAAGAAATTGAAAAGATTATTGATGCTATTAGCGCCGGCGCTGAATATGCCGTTATCAATATTCCGAGGAAAGATAAAAAACATCGTGGCAGTGCAGACACGTTATACAACCGCATCATTATTGAGTTTGAGAATGATTTAAAGGTTTCTTTGAAGCACGCTAAGGAACAGTTAGCCGGTTATATGTTAGGGCAGTTCAATAGTGGTGAAGGATATACTTACACATTGATTGCTTCTGATTTTATTAACTGGAAAGTGGTAGTGCCTGATGTAAGCCAGTTAGAAAAACTGCAAGACCTTCAGGAACATGAGCTGATACTAAATGAAGTTCCAACTTCTTCATTTACACTCACAGAAAGCAATGCAGAAGATTTTTATTATTGGCTCGACCGCTTTCTTTTTAAAGAAGAAAAACAAAGAGCAACATTAAAAAGAATTGAAGAAGCCTTCGGCTACCGCAGTTCAACTTTCATAGAAAGTTTTCGCCAAATATCTGCCGTGTTTCAGGATGCAAAAAAGTATGGTGAAGTACAGGTAAGCTATGAGCAATGGAGAAAATTTTTAAGCATTGCTTACGGTGCCTTTGCTGATACTGACAGCGCCTTTGTTATACATACCTATTTAAGTGTATTGGCAAAAGTATTGGCGTATGAAGTATTAAGCAATGACGATTATGTGGATGATGCAGAAATGAAAGCCATTTTAAACGGTAGCATCTTTCATAAGTACAATATCCGCAATTTTGTTGACAATGATTTTTTCCACTGGGTTCATAAAGTCATTTACTTTCAAAAATTAAAAAAAGTCTTTCGCCTGGTAGCGCAGGAAATTTCAACTTTTGATTTTAATAAAGTTGATGAAGACGTTTTAAAGGGAGTTTACCAGGACCTTATTGATTTAGATACACGCCATGCTTTAGGTGAATATTATACACCGGATTGGCTTTGCGAAAGAGTTGTGCAGGAATTTGATTTTAAAGCAACAGATAAAATCTTAGATCCCAGTTGCGGGAGCGGCTCATTTCTCCGGGCTGCTATTCATCGTTTAAAAGAACTCAATCCCGAAATAACAACAGAGCAGGTAAACAATAGCATCTACGGAATAGACATACATCCTTTGAGTGTGCAAATTGCTAAAACAACTATGCTGGTAAGTTTAGGCAAAGAAGTTATTAATGCAAAGAAACCCATTCACATCAATATCACATTAGCCAATACATTATTGGCTCCTGAAGGTGTAAAGAATTTATTTGGCGGTGAGTTTTTAATGCACATTGATAAAGACAAATATTACCTGAATACACAGGTGTTTGAAGATGTACGTTTGTTTGATGAAGCCTTAGAAATTTGCGAAGAATTAGCCGAGCAAACGCAAGGAAAGAAAATAGAAACATTGCCGGTATTTAGCAACATTTTAAAAAGGCAGTACAAGCATGGTGGCATTAACGACCAAACCACTGCAAGTTTCTACCAGATTTATACCGGCTTAAAAAAAGTAAAAGAAGCCGGAAGGGATAGTATCTGGAAATTCATTGTACAGAATTTATACAAGCCTTATTTTCTTAGCGAAAAGTTTGATTATGTTATAGGCAATCCACCGTGGTTCACTTTCAGTAGTATTAAAAATGAAGAATATCAAAATATCCTGAATACTTTGGCAGAAAATTACCATGTAAAACCAGATAAGGTTGCCAACTTTCCCCACCTTGAAATTGCCGCAATTTTTCTTTCTTATTGCACCAGTTATTTTTTAAAAGATAAAGGACAATTAGCCTTTGTACTGCCAAGAAGTTTCTTTAGTGCAGACCATCATGATAACACAAGAAGCGGAAAAGCAAAGGGCTTTCGCTTAACCAATATTTGGGATTTGCTACAGGTACAACCTTTGTTCCGTGTGCCTTCATCAGTTTTATTTGCAATAAAAGCAGATGATAAAAAAAGAAACCTTCCTGCTTCAGGGCAAAGTGGGCTTTCTTTTAGTGGTAATCTTCCTGCACATAATTGTAATTGGGTAACAGCGTCAAAGAAATTGACAGAAGAAGAAGTAAAATGGTTTTACAGTAAGCAGGGAAATTCTTCGGCATTCTCTAATAAAAAGGTAAAGGCACAAACAAAAATAAATCCATACAAAGCATTATTTAAACAAGGCGCTACGATTGTTCCAAGAACTTTTTATTTTATCCAGTTTACACAGGAATTGCCGCCTGACTTTGAGGACAGGATTATTAATATTAAAACTTCAGATGCTGTACAGCCTGATGCAAAAGTGCCTTGGAAAGGCTTAGATTTTTCAGGCAAAATTGAAAGCCAATTTATATTTAGAACTGCGCTGTCAAAAAGCATTTTGCCTTTTGCTTTATACAAACCTGATTTGATAGTTCTTCCTATAACCATTGAGCTTAACAAGAATAATCAAAAGCAAGTCAAACTACATTCTGCTAATGAATTAATGAAACAAGGTTATTTAAATGCCTCTAATTGGTTTCAAAATACAGAGAATGTTTGGAAGGTTCATAGAACTGAAAAAAATCAGGTAATCAGCAGTGAAGATTATTTGAATTGGCAGAATAAGATAACAGAACAGAATTTAAATGCACCTTATTTGGTTTTATACAATTCATCTGCAAAGGATGCAAATGCTACGGTTGTGAAAAGAGAAGAACACAACTTAGATTTTATGGTTGAGAGTGTAACTTATGTTCTTTATACAACAATAAAAGAGGAAGCCTATTACTTAACAGCTATACTTAATTCAACGGCTCCTAATGAAATGATGAAAGATTTCCAAGCAACGGGCTTATTTGGTGCAAGGCATGTTCACAAAAAAATCCTTGATATATATTATCCAAAGTTTGATGCAGCAAATGAAGTGCATCAAAAATTAGCCTCACTTAGCCAAACAGCCCACGCTAAGGCGTCCCAATATTTAAAAGACAATGTTCCCAGGCAGGAGCTTTCAGCTATACACTTAGGCAGGATAAGAACAGATATTAAAAAACATCTTTCAGAAGAAATGAAAGCAATTGATAAGCTCGTAAAAAAAGTATTAGCATCATGAGTAACGAACCAACACCGCAGGAAAACGACATAATATTTTATACCACACCTGATGGGCAGGTAAACATTGAAGTGTTCTTTTTAGGGGAAACCTTTTGGCTTAATCAAAAGAAAATGTCAGATCTGTTTGGTGTAGATGTACGCACAATAAGTGAACAACTGCAAAACATATTTAAAACTAATGAGTTAGAAGAAAATACAGTTATCCGGAAAATCCGGACAACTGCCGCTGATGGAAAGAACTACATCACCAACTTTACAATCTCACTCCCGAAGAAATACAAACCATTGAAAGCTCCATTAAGTGAAAAGGAAAAGACTTTGAAGCATTAGTAGAAAAGGCAGTAACTATTATAATTTACTTACAATGACAACGCATCTTCGCAAACTTTGGGATTCATTAAAGTCAAGTTATTGGTTTGTGCCTTTAGTTATGATGGCTTTAGCGGCTGTGGTTTGGTATGGTACAAACGCACTGGATCATATGTCCGCAAGGGATAAAAAAGCCATTACATGGTTATACATTAGTGATGCAGATTCAATGCGTACATTGTTGCTTACTATTGCCGCTGCAATTATAGGTACTATAGGTGTTGTATTTTCAATCATCATGGTTCCGCTCTCTATTGCTGCCTCGCAATTTGGTCCACGACTGCTGCGTAATTTTTTACGGGATACAGGCACCCAGGTAACTTTGGGCACTTTCACTTCTACGTTTATTTTTTGTATGTTGGTGCTGTTACACCTGTCTGACAAAGCTGAACAATCGCTGCCTCAAATCTCAGTTAATGTTGCATTGTTACTTGGACTAACCAGTTTTGCGATACTCATTTATTTCATTAACCATGTTGCTGTTTCTATTCAGGCTCCGGTGCTTGTTTCAAGGGTAAGTAAGGAGTTACATACAGCTATTGATCATGAGCTTCCTGATCGTTCCAATGCAGTGTCTGCTACTGTAATTTCTGATAAAAATTCTGAGATAATATTTGATTCCAAATTGGCCAATACTGTAGTTATTGCCTTAGCAAGCGGATATGTTCAGGCAAGGGATGACAGCAGGCTTCTACGGATAGCTGAGGAAAATAATATTGTCCTGCAACTTCTAAGTCAGCCAGGCGACTTCATCGTTAAAAATACACCTCTTGCAGTTGTACGGCCGAATGTAGCATTGGAAAAATTAAACAATACAATTAATGCAGCGTTTATTCTTGGCTCAAAACGCACATTGGTTCAGGATGTAACCTTTGGTATTAATGAGCTTGTTGAAGTTGCAATCAGGGCATTATCCCCTGCAATTAATGATCCTTTCACTGCAATGACTTGTCTCGATTGGTTGGGCTCAGCACTTTGCCACATGAGCGCACGTCCTTTCCCACCACCAAAACTATTTGATCACCAGGGTAATCTGCGCCTTATCAGAACACCTGTTACTTTTACTAACTTGGCAGATGCTGCTTTTAATCAAATACGGGAATACGGCCGCACAAGCAGGGCAGTAACGCTAAGATTAATGGAAACAATAAAAGTTGTTGCACAATGCATAAAAACCGAGGAGCAACGAAAAGCATTGCTGCACCATGCAACATTGGTGGAACGTGGTTGCCATATTGGTTTACCTGAAGAAAGTGACCAAAACATGATTACTAATTGTTACCAGGAAGTGAAAGATTTGATTGGCATAGATGAGTACAAAACAGCGCTTTTATAAAAAAATCAAAATCCCATTGCAGATATATAATCTCATTACACTCATTATTGTATTAACCGCTGTCTTTGGTTATATCAACTTCAGATTTATAAAGTTGCCCGGTACTATTGGCATCATGCTTATTTCCCTGCTGGTGTCATTGCTGGTTATTGTTATAGGTTGGGTACATCCACATTTTTTTATTAAGATAACCAACCTGATAAGCACTATTGATTTCAACACTGCATTAATGAAAGTAATGTTGGGTTTTTTATTATTTACAGGCGCCATTCATATTGATATTAAGAAATTAAAAACGGAAGGCGCTGCCATTATAACCTTTTCTACCATAGGCGTTTTAATCTCCACTTTTTTGCCTCCATCAAGAACTCATCCCACAAATCTTTCCACGAAATTTTATCAACCTCTTCAATCCTTTTACCGTCAAAATTTCCTTGGATTAAATAATTAAACCCATCCAAACTTAAATGCATTCCTAAATCATGCAGAATTACTACTAAAATGTAATAGGCAATATCATTATGGGTTAAAACCTTTTCAAAAGTTTCTTCAGTTATTAATCTATCTGACGATGCCAGCACATTCTCAATGTGTTTGATGCTATGGTCTGTATAGCCTCGAAAGAAATAAAACTCGTTATAATCTAAGATTTGCCCAAAATCGTTTAGTACCAGCTTTACTATGCCGTCTAAACCCTGATTATCCTCCAACTTTCGCAAAAAATTCCCTGGTATCTTAACGTTAGCCATTTTACCAAAATAAATTGATTTTTTAAAAAGATATTAGTTGCAATATAATTAATGAATTAGAGCGAAAGATCTCTCTTACTATAAATGGCTCAAAGGTTTCTTCACCCTTCAATAACAGATTCACAAAAGCGAGTGGCAAAGAAAACTAACGCCGCAAAAAATACTGCGAGTAAGGGCGGCTATATCTTTTATTTAGCTATGTTGCAATTAAACACGTCACTGCGTCATTGATGAAAGAGTGAAATTATCCTCGTCCATTTTCACCTGTCCACGGTCGTAAACGATAAGATTAACGGCGCAGGAATATTATCCATAGGTACGAAATCCCTAGCTGAGCATTGTCCAGTAAGTATTACTTTTATACAAACACTTAAGAAGATGTGTGAAACAAAGTAAAAACAGTTATTTAATAGCGTTTGTGTTCTTAGCACCCGATAATAATTAGAAAAAGATAGATATCTTTAGAAATATCTTTAAAATAAACCAATGAAAAAGACGATCACTATACTTGCCGCCCTTGCACTATTTTTTGTTGCTTCCGCTCAGTCAGATCAAAGTACTAACGCTTCTGTAAATCCAGCTAAAGACTGGAAGTTTGGAATTGCACTTTGGACATTTCATACCTTCAGTTTTTCACAATCGCTGGATAAGGTTGACAGTGCAGGATTGAAGTATATCGAGCCAAATAATTTTACCAAAACATTGCCTGAGTTGAATGATTCATCTCTTATGCAATTATCACCTTCAGGTATTAAAAAATTGAAGTCGCTGATAGAGCAAAGAGGATTGAAATGTGAATCAATTTATGTTGGAGCCGGTAACGACGTCAACTCATGGAAGAAGCAGTTTGAGATGGCAAAACAGTTGGGCGTTCAGTTCATAACAACCGAACCTCCATTGGACATGTGGGACAGTATTGATAGTCTTGCAGGCTTCTATGGAATTAAAGTTGCCATCCACGAGCATTGGAAAGGCACGAGTCATTACTGGGATCCGGATACAACATTGATGGCTATGAAAGGTCACCCGAACTTTGGTGTATGCGCCGATCTTGGTCACTGGCCCAAAAGTGGCATCAATCCTTTGGATGCAGTGAAAAAGCTGGGCGGACATATCATTGCCGTACATTTGAAAGATATCGCTGCGTATAATGATCCTAAATTAGTTGATGTGCCTGTTGGAACAGGTATAATAGATTTTCCTGCTATTTTCAGGGAGCTAAAAAAACAAGGCTTCAAAGGACCCATCTATATTGAACGGGATGCAACAGATCAACCTAGCAATCTCCCTTCGGTGATACAGGAAATAAAATATTATAATGAACAGGTGAGCAAGTTGTAATAGCGGAGACCTTGCAACAATTTCTCGCATCTTTTTAAGCCCTTTTTGAACACGTAGCAAAATTGTGTTTCATGTATAGCAGCGAAAGCGAATGTTCGTTCGGCACCTTATGGATTGCTTACTTATGTTGCTATTGATTAAGTAACAACCACAATTTTACCAGCACCTGCATTGCTTTCCATGTATCGGTGTGCTTCGGCTATTTCATCGAGAGTAGAGGTGTGGCTTATGTTTAATTTGATATGCCCTGTTTCGACACCTTGGTACTTTCCGACATTATCCGACAACTTCCGGTATTATCGGACAGTTTCCGACGATTTCCAATATTATTCGACAATTTCCGACATTATGGACACTACAGCTCTCCGTAGTGCTCCCCAGGACAACCTCTGAGACAAATGAAAACCGAGACTGCGTTTCGTATTTGAAAGACAAATGCTGTATTTTTTCCAATTTCTATCTTGATACAAATATTTAAAATCGATGAAAGATACCGGATACAAAATAAGAGATCAACATCAATCAAGTAATTCTTGTTTTGATTGTTCATTCTCCAGTATTTTTTTGATAACTGCCAGGGTTAAAAACTTTTTGTTTACTGCTTTTTGTTCTGCTATATCGTGTTTTATCTCATAAGTAAGATTATCAAGGTATAAAGAGGCTGTAATAGTGGGATCATCCTTTTTGCAAAAATAGAAACGGTACCATTTGAACTTTATATAATTATACAACGAGGGATTGAAAAATAAATTAACGCTTGTATTGCCCAGTTTTTCATGATAAATATCTGGCGAATTAATTACCCGCAGAAAGATAAGAAAGAAGAGAGAAAGTTATATAAAATTTTAAATTGAAGGGGCAAGCAAATGGGCAACTGTGAATTTAATTACACTATGATAAATTGATTATCAAAACATTAAATCAAAATATAGTGGACTGTACTGGACTCGAACCAGTGACCCCTACTCTGTCAAAGTAATGCTCTAAACCAACTGAGCTAACAGTCCGGAAGTCAAAAGTAATAATTTGTTTGTAATAGACTACAATGTACCAAATATCGCAGAGACAAAAATAGAACTTATAATTACTAATAAACCTCGTAATAATCTTTTTGTATTATCGCGATTTGCAAAGACAATACAAAGTTTCTCACAGTGCTAAAAATCTTTAACTGCCTAACGTTCGTTAGTACTTTTTTTACAATTTTCCAAAAAATCTTATATTAAGCTATTGTTAATAAAGTCTATTTTTAAGACATTACTCTTTCAATAGGTCTTATTTTTGTAATTCCATGTATCTGTGTTTCATCTTCGGCGAATAGTTAATGGTTATAGAAAAGTTCTTAACAGTGTTTAAAGAACTTGTGCACTTAAAATAAATCCTTTTGCTTGCCGTTGTTATCAATAGTAATACTATAGTATTACAAAGCTCATATTGCATCCGATATGAAATTAAAAGTTCAACACTAGAACATACGATTGCCTGCGTAAGCTTAGCAGGTGAAAAATTACCCTTAGCTTAATTATATGAATGTCACCGGTACTAAACGGGCTAAAATTATTATGAAAAAGAAAAAAAATTATTATGAATACCACGTTAACAATACAACCGCGAATATATAGAATAGCAGTAAGCGCATTTTTCTTTCTTGCCGGACTTACCTTTTCAACCTGGGCAAGCAGAATACCTGATATTAAAAATGCCTTACATCTTACTGAAGCAGGATTAGGCCTTGTACTGTTAGCATTACCTGTTGGACAGCTAATAGGTTTACCATTATCAGCATGGCTGTCATCAAGGTTTGGAACAAAGTCAGTGATGCTCATTGCTTCGATACTGTACCCGCTTACCCTGGTGCTCCTTGCCAGTGCAGCAAGTTCAACTCAATTGATTCTGGCCTTAGGCCTGTTTGGCTTATGGGCAAATATGATAAATATTGCTATGAATGCACAGGCAGTAGGTGTTGAAAATTTATATGGCAAATCTATTATGGCTTCTTTTCACGGACTATGGAGCCTTGCAGGATTTACCGGTGCCGTATTAGGAAGCTTTTTTGTATCTGTCGGTCTTACTCCATTAATACATTTTTCTATTATTTGCGGGATAACAGGTATGATAGTGCTTTCATCGTTTAAAAGCACTTTACCAAACCAAACAAGCAAAGAAGATGCAAAGCCAATATTTGCAAAACCTGACAGAAGTATTTTAATACTGGGACTGATAGCATTTTCCTGCATGGTATGCGAAGGAGCCATGGCAGACTGGAGCGGTGTGTACTTTCAAAAAGTGGTAGAGACACCCGCACGGTTTACAACCCTTGGTTATGTGGCATTTACTGCAACTATGGCTACAGGACGGTTTATAGGAGACTGGCTTGTAACAAAATTTGGCGTTCTGCGGATGTTGCAATTAAGTGGCAGTATTATCACAACCGGATTACTGGTAGCAGTTATATTCCCGAACCTTATATCAGCAACGACAGGTTTTCTGCTCGTAGGTTTTGGTGTATCTTCTGTAGTTCCTATTGTGTATGGTCTTGCCGGAAAATCAACTACCATGTCCGCCAGTTCTGCTTTGGCCGCCGTGTCAACTATTGGCTTTCTGGGTTTCTTAATAGGGCCTCCTCTTATTGGTTTTATAGCACAGGCAGCAGGTCTGAGATTATCATTTGCGCTGATAGCGTTGTTAGGTTTTGGAACCACACTATTAGCTGCAAAAGTGAAAACAATTTGATTGTAAAATTTAAAATTAAAAAGATGAACAACAACTATAATAATATACGTAAGCTTAAGGAAAGAGTCTTAAAGAACTTTTACCCTGTATATCATGCTCCGCTTATATTTGATATCAATACACAAACCTGTTATAGAAAGGCAGGGTATGTGGCATGGCCAAAAGCCCGCGCTTCTGAGCTTACTCAAAACAAAGACGAAGAAGAAAAGGTGAAAAACCTAACAGATCATGGTTACTACGCTTATCCAAAAAGTAAATCTCAAAGTATGTAACAGCTATTGTTTTACCTCTGTAATGTTATGGTCAAAGGTAATATAAGTAAAAAGGGTTTTATCCCTGTTGATACTTCAATAACGTCGCACTTGTACAGTTAGTTGTTCAATGTGCGACGTTTTCTTCTGTATTATCTATGTTAGTATGGCAATAAGCTATAGTTCTTCTAAACACTATTAAATAGGGTAGTCTTTTCTTTCGTATGCATTTGAATGAATCACCAGGTAAAGATGCAATTTAATTTCAGAGGCAATATGGCAGTAAATAAGTCGTTTGGTATAGATGAAGAAATTTATTTAAGATGCAGTTAACTTTTTTACTTTTTTCATTTATTAATCACAGTTAAAGCAGAATACAGGAGATATTATAATTTGTAAGACTTGTTTTTTACTATAATATTGTTTAGAGGATTCAATCACCCTTTTCTGGCATACTATTTAATATATGATAAAGTTTTATCTGCAATTCTATTTAATCAAAATATTTATTGTAAGGACAAAGGTTAATTGTTTAAGAAGCACTATAGGCATAGAACTTGCTAATTTTATCAGCACATCAACTTTTCAATCATATAATTGTGAAACATACACTTTTTTTCCTGTCCCTGTCCGTCTTTTTCTTATGTTGTAAAAAGAATAATGAGGATACATCCGGGCATGAGCCGCCGGTAAAAGACTCTGTTATCTTTCCTCATCCTGACCACATTATTTTTATTTGGTTTGAAAACAAGAATTACAGCAGCATTGTGGGCAGCAGTGATGCACCCTATATTAATTCGCTTATTGCAAAGGGAACACTGTTTACTAATACCTTTGCTATAACACATCCAAGTTATCCAAACTATGTAGATTTCTTTGCAGGAGATCCTAATGGCGTTATCAATGATGATTGCATAAACACATCAGACCTTACAACTCCAAATCTTTATACCAGCCTTGACAATGCAGGTAAATCATTTGCCTGGTACAGTGAAGGGCTGCCCGAAACCGGCAGTACAGTATGTAAAGCATATCCTTATGTAGAAAAGCATAATCCTACTACAATTTTCGCCAATGTTCCCGGATCTGCTAATAAGCGATTTAAAGATTTTCCGACTGATTATAGCCAGCTTGAAAATGTAGTGTGTATAACACCTAATTCAAAAAATGATATGCATGACGGAAGTGTTGCTGACGGAGACACATGGTTAAAAACAAACTTATCTTCATTAGCAGACTGGTGCCAAACTCATAACAGTATATTCGTTGTTTATTTCGACGAAAATGACGGTTCAAATGGTAATCGAATACCTGTTGTAGCAGTAGGCCAGCCAGTAAAAACAAATTTTCAACGTAATTCTTTATACGACCATTACAATTGGACCCGTACCATTTGCTCAATGTTTTCTGCACCTGAAGCCTGGACGACAAACCTCAGTTCAAGAAGCAGGATAGACAGTTGCTGGCAATAAGGTAAGGTTAGTTGTGAGAAAACATTAAAAGTAAACCGCAGGGCACTTATGACAATTTTAGTTGTAGGTGCTTTTTTATTAGAACGATATAGGCACGAAGTAAAATTTCTATCCGAAATTTGCGAATAGTATCTTTTTTTTTCATTCTGATTTCGCTTACCAATGTTGTAGACGGTATTGCATCGAAGTCTGTAATTTGTAAAATCAAAGCAGGGAGAGCTTTTCAGGCAGTCAAACAAACCAACTATTTTTATAAGATTTTAATGAAAACCATTAATAATGTTCACCAGCAATTTGCAGAATTTTTCAAAAGTGAAACTTTAAAACCATTTGCTTACCTGGTATCAAAAAAATTAAGCGAAGGCCATATTTGCCTTGATTTGAATGAGGCAAATAAGGAATTAGAAGATGCCGAATTTTATGATAAGACGTTACCAAATGCATCAGAATTGAGGAAAGAAGCCCTTGTAACATCTGAGGATGGGGCTAAACAGCCTTTTGTATTGCATAATAACAGGTTGTATTTACAGAGGTATTTTAATTATGAAACTTGTATATTAAACAGGATAAAAGCATTTGCAGTAACTGAAAAGGAAGAGAATGAAAAACGCATACATGAATTAAAATCTCATGAAGAATTTATAAAAGCACTTTTTTCAGGATCACGGGCTGCAGTAAGTGCTGTTGATATTGAAAACGTTGACTGGCAGTTAGCAGCAGCAGTCTCGGCTATACTTAACAATTTTACAATCATAACAGGCGGACCTGGCACGGGTAAGACAACTGCAGTAGCTAAAATTCTTGCAATATTATTTACTATTAATCCTTCTTTAAAAGTTGCGCTGGCAGCGCCTACAGGTAAAGCTGCAGTTCGTATGGCAGAGTCGTTAAAATCTTCACGTCTCAATGTTTCTGAAAATATCAATCAAAAACTTCAGGCAATTATACCTGGTACAATTCACCGCTTACTAAAATATGTACCCGATTCGCCTTATTTCAAGCACAATAATTCTAACCCTGTCAACTATGATGTGGTAATTGCGGATGAGTCATCAATGATAGATGTGGCGCTGTTTTCAAAACTCTTAGATGCGATTGGCGCCAATACTAAACTGATACTTTTAGGTGATAAAGACCAGTTAGCTTCGGTAGAAGCGGGAAGCTTATTTGGCGATCTTTGTAAAACTCAATCCGGATTAAATATGATTTCAGCCAATAGGTCTGAAATCATTAATTACTTTATATCTGACACCCGAAGGCAAATTCCTGCCGATTATATTTTACGAGGTTCTGATCATCTTGCTCATCCTTTGCTTGAACACATCATTGAATTGAAATACAGCCATCGTTTTACAAGTGATAAAGGCATAGGTAAATTCAGCAAAGCCATCATTAAAAACGATGTTACAGGCCTGAATGATTACCTTGAAAATAATACAGATGAGCAGGTGACAATAGATACAGAATATAAAAATGAAATATTTGAACAATTTGCAGAAGGCTATACAGCATACATCAAAGAACCTGATATAAAAAAGGCACTGCAAAAACTTAATCAATTACGGGTATTGTGTGCCGTAAGAGAAGGTGAGCAAGGTCTTTATAATCTTAATACAATAATCGAAAACCATCTTAAAAAAAAGAAGCTGATTAACAAAAATTCTGAATTTTATGAAAACAGGCCATTTATAATAACTAAAAACTATTACTCTCTTGGATTATTTAATGGTGATG
>JAABUS010004808.1_pt1 | contig 18847 bp, 18 predicted proteins | sample 5560161 | NCBI WGS metagenome assembly JAABUS01 (sample SAMN10711885, study PRJNA513376) | rock metagenome | isolation source: Antarctica rocks | place: Antarctica: Victoria Land, Trio Nunatak nord | collected 2016-01-04 | reverse complement strand
TCCGCAACTAGTCAGGCCGACCGGCACGGCTAGCACCACTTGATCGACCACGGAACCCCGCGGCGGTTGGCCGCGGGGCTCCGTCATGTCCGCGGCCGGGATCGGCGGCCGTGATCCGGATCGAGCGGCGACCGAGCGGGTAAGGACGTGTTCGGACAGGACGCCGATCCGGATCGAGAGTCGTGACGAAAGCCGAGCCGCAGCCGCTCCCGCACACGCTGGAAGCGCCTGGACTCGCCCGCCGGTACGTGACGTCCCGGTCGGCGGCCTGGCCCGCCGAGCTGGTCGATCTCACGGTGCTGCTGACCAGCGAGCTGGTCACCAACGCGGTCGTGCACGGCCGCGGGCCGATCCAGCTGCTCCGGGTCGAGGTCGGCGACGGTGAGCCCCGGCTACCGGACGGCCCCGCCAAGCCGACCGACTCCGACGTCAGCGGTCGCGGCCTGATGATCCTCGAGCGGCTCGCCGACCGGTGGGGCAGTCATTCCCGCCGCACGCCGCCGGGCAAGGTCGTCTGGTTCGAGGTGCGGCACCCGCTCCCCGCCTGAGCTCCTGCCGGTTTCCCGAGAGCACCCGTAGGGTACGCGGGAGCGGCAGGCGATGGTCCGGCTCGCGGTCGGGGCGTCCTCGGCCGAGCGCCGCCGGGTCGCGGGCGAGCTGCACGACGGGGTGATCCAGGACCTGGCCGGCGTCGGGTACGCACTGTCCGCCGTGGACGGTCAGCTGGCCGCGCTGGGGACGCCCTTCACGGCCGCGCAGATCGGCGACCTGCGCGGCCGGCTGCGGACGGCCCAGCGGCTGGTGATCGACGACGCGGTGTCGTTGCGCGAGGTCGCCGGCGTCGAGTACGCCATCGACCGGGGCGCGGCCGATCCGGTGGCCGCGCTGGAGAAGATCGCCGCCGACCTGCGGGACGGGGGCATGAAGGTCGAGGTCGGCATCGGGACCGTGCCCGCGCTGCCGGCCGGCCACCGCGCGGCCCCATCCGGGTCGGCCGGGAGGCGCTGCGCAACGCGGCCAAGCACGCCCCCGGCGCCCCGGTCGTGCTCAGCCTGGGCAGGTACGGGAATCGTGTCGTGCTGACGGTGACCGACGACGGGCCGGGTTTCGACCCGGACGCCGCCCTCGGGCCGGTGGACGGCCACATCGGGCTGGCGTTGCTCACCGACGCCGCCGAAGGCGCGGGCGGCCGGCTGGAGATCCGGTCCCGGCCCGGCCGGGGCACCACGGTGCGAGTGGTCCTCCCGCTGGCGGAAACCGGCAGCCACGCCTGATCGTCCGGGCCCGACGTTGGGTACGCTTCGGACGGCGTGCGCTCCAGATCCCCGGCCCGCGCAGATTGGTCGTTCACGGGCCGGAGGTCGGGGTCTGCCATGTCGGGTTCGTCGTCCGTCCGCCCGATGCCGGCGGCCGGGGCGTTGCCGCGCTACGTCGTCGGCCTGCGGCTGGGCTCGCTGAACCTCGCCTCCGACCGCCAGGGCGCGTTCGACGACTGGACCGAGCAGCTGGGCCTGCTCTTCGCCGCGCACGCGGCCGTCGCCGTCGACGCCTGCCGGCGCCAGCAGCAGCTGGCGGAGGCGCTCTCGGCCCGGGACGTCAACGGGCAGGCCAAGGGCATCATGACGCACCGGAATGGGGTCTCCGCCGACGCGGCCTACGATGCTGGTGACGATGTCCCAGGAGACCAACCGGAAGCTGCGCGAAGTGGCCGAGTACGTCGTCGAGCACGCCGAGCGGTCGGGCCGTGCCGGCTGAGTCCTGTGTATCCCCCGCTGCCCGGCCCCGGACCGCTACCGTGTCGATCCTCGGCCGGCGCCGATCACGGGCACGGTCCCGGATCCTCGTCGGCATCCAGGGACCGCAGCGATGCGAGTGGAGCAGGCGACCCGATCGAACGAAGCGGTGTGACGGCTCGGCGGTGCTACCGGTGTCCGACGAACGGCTGAGCGGTCTGCCGGACCAGTGGCGGCGGCTGGACGGCGGCGGTGCGGTTCCCGCGGCCGTGGCCGCGGCCGCCGTCCGGCTGCTCCCGGTGGACGGGGCGGCCGTCCTGCTGATGAGGGACCGGACCCGGTGGAACACGACCGCCGCGACCGACAGCACGATCACCGCCATCGCCGACCTCCAGCAGACGGTCGGCGAGGGCCCCAGCGTCGAGGCGTACGTCAGCGGTGGACCGGTGCTGGTGCCGGAGCTCGCGGCCGCCCGGCGGTGGCCGGCGCTGCTGCCGGCGTTCGCGGACGTCCGCGCCTTCTTCAGCTTCCCGCTCCAGCTGGGCGCGGTGCGGATCGGGGTGCTGGACCTCTACCGGTGGACCCCGGGCCGGCTGGACCGGCCGGCGCTGGCCGACGCCCTGCGGCTGGCCGACCTGGCCGCCGTCGCGCTCGTCCACGACCCGGCGACGGCGGCCATCGACGACGTCGGCGGGTGGGCCTTCGACGCCGACTTCCGGCCGGAGATCGACCAGGCCAGCGGGATGCTCTCGGTCCAGCTGGGCGTCGACATCGCGGCGGCGTACGCGCGCCTGCGGGGGCACGCCTTCGCCGCCGGCCTGCCGCTCGTGGAAGCGGCGGCCGCGGTCGTCGCGGGTACCCTTCGGCTGGACGGAGACGTCAACCGGCCACCCGATCCGGATTCGTAGTCCGCGCCGGTGGGAACCTTCGAGAACGCGGAGGCTGGACAGGTGGCAACCAGAGAATACGAGCTGGCCAGGACCCTGGTGGAGCTGGCCGACACGCTCGTGGCCGACTTCGACGTGGTCGAGTTGATGCAACACCTGGTGGACGAGTCGGTCGCCCTGTTCGGCTCGTCGCAGGCCGGCCTGCTGCTGAGCGACCAGCGCGGCGGGACCCGGGTGGTCGCGACGACCAGCGAGAACATGCAGCTGGTGGAGCTCTTCCAGGTGCGCGACGGCGCCGGGCCGTGCCTGGACTGCCTGCAGACCGGTAAACCGGTTTTGGTGCCGGATCTGAGCGCGGCCGCGGACCGTTGGCCCGACTTCGCCCGCGAGGCGTCCGCCCAGGGCTTCCGGTCGGTACACGCGCTGCCCCTGCGGCTGCGGTCGGAGGTCATCGGCGCGCTGGGCCTGTTCCACTCGGCGCCCGGGTCCCTCGACGAGCAGGACGTCCGGGCCGCGCAGGCGCTGGCCGACATCGCGACCATCGGCATCCTGCAGCAGCGCACGATCGTCCGGGGCGAGGTGCTGGCCGAGCAGCTGCAGATCGCCCTCAACAGCCGGGTCGCGATCGAGCAGGCCAAGGGGGTGCTGGCTGCCACCGCCGGCATCGACGTCGAGTCGGCGTACGGGCGGCTGCGCGGTTACTGCCGGCCCCGCAACCTCGGCCTCACCGCGACCGCCGCCGCGGTCGCCGCCGGCCGGCTGGACGCCGGCACGGTGCTGGCCGGCTGATCAGGCCCGGATCCGGGTCACAGCCGGAACAGGCCCCGGCCGGAACGCCGGCGCGAGCCAGCGGTGGTCCGTGGCCAACTCGAGCATCGACCGCGGGCCGGGATGCCCGGGATGGTCGATGCGGACCTCGGCCCGGCCCCGGACCAGGCCGTGGGCCCGGTGCAGCGCGGCCACCCCGACGGCGTCGAGGAACGTGACGTCCGGGAGATCCCGGATGACGAGATCCGGCTCGGACCGGCCGCCCGGGTCCGGCTCGTGCACGGCGGTGGCCGCGGTGTCGAGCAGGCCGGCGGTGCCCAGGTGCAGCTGGCCGCTCAGGTCGATGCAGTGGATGCCGTAGCCGACCGAGGACACCACGGTCATGCCGAGCGATCGTAGCTCACCTTGCGTCTGGGGCACCTCAGCGCCGGCCGGGGGTGGCGGCCGATCACGTCGCCGCAGAAACCGGACGGCCATGTACCGGACTGCGGACATCCCGGCCTCCCGTGTGAAGAGGAATCGTTGCCGCCGGGAGTCCAAGAGCGGTCAATCTCGATCACTGTGCAGGCTCAGGTGACCGGAGCGATCCGGTCGAGCTCCAGATTGAGCTGAAGCACGTGTTGTCGACGCTCACAGCCGTTCCACCCCCCGCAGCACCAGGATGAGCAGGCCGAACAGAGCGAGCGTCAGCACGACGAACACGACGTCGTTCATCGATCTCCGTCCTCAGGACCAGGTCTTCCGCACTCGACGGTGCGCCCGGCCGCGGGCGGCCGGCAACGGTTCTCACGCCGCGCTAACGGCGGCCCCGGCGTTTCTCACGGGCACTAACAGGAGGGCCAGGGCGTGTCTCTCAGTTGGCGGTGGACGTCACCGGCGCCGCCAGGCAATTGAGCAGAGATGCCCTAGGGTCGTGCCGATGAGCGACTCCGGGGAGCGGACCACGTACGTGCTCGTCGATGGCGAGAACATCGACGCCACGCTGGGCGGCAACGTGCTCGGCCACCGGCCCAACCCGGACGAGCGGCCGCGCTGGGAGCGGGTGCGCGAGTTCGCCCGGACCGTGTGGGACCAGCCGGTGACCGCGCTGTTCTTCCTCAACGCCAGCTCCGGCCAGCTGCCGATGTCGTTCGTGCAGGCGCTGCTGGCGCTGGGCTACCGGCCGGTGCCGCTGGCCGGCGGGCCCGGCGAGAAGGTGGTCGACATCGGCATCCAGCGGACGCTGGAGGCGATCGAGGGCCGGGCCGGCGACGTGCTGCTGGCCAGCCACGACGGCGACTTCCTGCCCCAGGTCGAGCGGCTGCTGGGCGGCGACCACCGGGTCGGGCTCATCGGTTTCCGCGAGTTCGTCAACTCGGGGTTCGCCGAGCTGCGCGACGACGGGTTGCAGGTGTTCGACCTGGAGGACGACGTGAAGGCGTTCACCAGCGTGCTGCCCCGGGTCCGGATCATCCCGATCGAGGACTTCGACCCGCTCCGCTACCTCTGATCGTTGCGCCGGCCCGGCGCCCCGCGCGACGATTCCCGGCGATGAGCAACGACTACGGCCGGGTCGAGGTCACCACGCGGGCGCAGTGGCGGGACTGGCTCGAGGCCCACCACGGGGACGAGCCCGGGATCTGGGTGGTCACCCACAAGAAGGCCGCCGGCGACACGCACGTGCCGTACGCGGACGTCGTCGAGGAGGCGCTCTGCTTCGGCTGGGTCGACTCGAAGGGCGGGTCGGTGGACGAGCGGCGCACCATGCTGCCGCTGCCGCGCCGGCGCGGCAGCGGCTGGTCCCGGCCCAACAAGGAGCGCATCGCCCGGCTGGAGGCGGCCGGGTCGATCGCGCCCGCCGGCCGGGCCGTCCTGGACGCGGCCCGGGCGGACGGGTCCTGGACCGCGCTGGACGCGGTGGAGAACCTGGAGGAGCCGCCGGAGCTGACCGCCGCGCTCGACGCCGACCCGGCTGCCCGCCGCAACTGGGACGGGTTCCCGCGCTCGGCCAAGCGGGCCAGCCTGGTCTGGATCAGCACCGCCAAGAGGCCGGAGACCCGGGCCAACCGGGTCCGCGAGACCGCGGCGCAGGCCGCCCGCGGCGAGCGGGCCGACCAGCCCCGGCCGCGCTGAGGATGGGCACCGAGCGGCTCGACACCTACCGGCGCAAGCGCGACTTCGGGCGCACGCCGGAGCCGGCCGGCGGCGGCCCGCCCCCGGCCGGGGCGCTGCGGTTCGTGGTCCAGCGGCACCGGGCCAGCCGGCTGCACTACGACCTCCGGTTCGAGATGGCCGGCGTGCTGGCCAGCTGGGCCGTGCCGCGCGGCCCGACGCTCGACCCGGCCGTCCGCCGCAACGCCGTGCACGTCGAGGACCACCCGATCGAATACCTCGACTTCGAGGGCGTCATCCCGGCCGGCGAGTACGGCGGGGGCGACGTGATCGTCTGGGACATCGGCACCTGGGAACCGGTGAAGACCGCCGACCCGGTCGCCGCCGTCGCCGCCGGCGAGCTGCACGCCGAGGTGTACGGACAGAAGCTGCGCGGCCGGCTGGTGCTGGTCCGGCGGGACCGCGACCCGGGCGTCAAGGACCAGTGGCTGCTGCTGCACAAGCGGGACGAGCACGCCTTGCCCGGCTGGGATCCGGAGCAGCATCCCCGGTCGGTCCTCACTGGACGGACCAACGACGAGGTGAAGGCCGACCCGGACCGGCTGTGGCGCTCGGACCTGCCCGCGGCCCGGGCCTCGATCGCGCTCAAGGCGCCGGTGGCCGAGGGCCCGACCCCGGACGAGCTGGCCGAGCTCCATGCCCTGAAGACGCAGGGGATCTGGCACTTCGCCGGCCGGGAGCTGCGACTGTCCAACCTGGACAAGGAGCTGTTCCCGGGCGGGGTGACCAAGCGCGACTTCGTCCGGTATGCCGCCCGGGTCGCGCCGACCGTCCTTCCGTACCTGTCCGGCCGGGCGCTGAACCTGCACCGGTTCCCGGGCGGCGCCGGCGGCAAGGGGTTCTGGCACAAGCAGCTGCCCGACCACGCCCCGGACTGGCTGCCGCGCTGGGACAACCCGGAGGCGAAGGACGGCGACACGACGACGTACCTGGTGGTGGACGAGCCGGCCGCGCTGGTCTGGGCCGCGAACTTCGGCGCACTGGAGTGGCACGCCTGGACCTCCCGGACCGACGCGCCCCGGCAGCCGACGTACGCGCTGATCGACCTCGATCCCGGGCCGGCCACCTCGTTCGCCGACATCCTGACGCTGGCCCGGCTGCACCGCACCGCCCTGGCCCACCTGAACGTCACGGCCCAGCCGAAGCTGACCGGCCGGCGCGGCATCCAGATCTGGATCCCGATCGCCCGCGGCCCGTCCTTCGACGAGACCCGGGCCTGGGTTGAGCAGCTGTCCCGGGCGGTCGGCGCGGTGGTGCCGGAGCTGGTCAGCTGGCAGTGGAACGTCCGGGACCGGGGTGGGCAGGCCCGGCTGGACTACACCCAGAACGCGATCAACAAGACGCTGGTGGCGCCGTACAGCCCGCGGCCGGCACCGCTCGGGCCGGTGTCGATGCCGATCGAGTGGGACGACCTGGACGAGGAGGGCCTGCGGTCTGACGGGGTCACGATGGCCGACGTGCCGGACCGGCTGGCGGAGCGGGGCGATCCGTTCCGGACCGTGCTGCGCACCGACCAGACCCTGCCCCGCATCACGTGAGGCTGAGCCGGTCCAGGGTCGTGGGCCGGCCGAAGTGCCAGCCCTGGCCGGTGTCCGCGCCGAGCTCGCGCAGCCGCCGGGCCTGGTCCGCGGTCTCGACCGACTCGGCCGTGACGGTCAGGCCGAGGCCGTGGGCGAGGCTGATCAGCGTGGTCACCAGGTGCAGGTCGGCCGGGTCGGGACCGCGCAGGTTGTCGATGAAGACGCCGGCCACCTTCAGGTCGTGCACCGGCAGCCGGCGCAGGTAGGCCAGGTTGGAGTAGCCGGTGCCGAAGTCGTCGATGGCGATCCGCACGCCCAGCTCGGCCAGCTTGTGCAGCACGGCGGCCGGTCCGGTCGGGTCGGCGGTCATCACGGCGTGCTCGGTCACCTCGAGCTGGAGCCGGTGCGGCGGCAGCCCGCTCTCGGTCAGGGCCCGGGTGACGTCCTCCACGAAGCCGGGATGCTGCAGCTGGCGGACCGCGATGTTGACGCTGAGCAGCAGGTCCGGCAGCGCCGCGGAGTGGGCGGCGGCGGTCCGGCAGGCCTCGGCCAGGATCCACCGGCCCAGCGGCAGGATCGCCCCGGTCTGCTCGGCCAGCCCGATGAACGCGTCCGGGCTGAGCGTGCCGAACCGGGGATGGCGCCAGCGCAGCAGCGCCTCGACCCCGATCAGCCGCTCGTCCGCCAGCCGGACCAGCGGCTGGTAGAGCAGGCCGAACTCGCCCCGGTCGAGCGCGCCGGGCAGCGTCGCGGCCAGCGTGTAGAGGGTGAGCTGGGTCGAGTCGCGGTCCGGGTCGTGGAAGGTGACCCGGTCCCGGCCCTCGGCCTTGGCCTGCTGCAGGGTGATGTCGGCGGCCCGGATCAGGTCGGCCGGGGTGGTGACGTTGGCGGCTGGGGCGTCGATCGCGCCGATGCTGGCGGTGACGGCCAGCTGGTAGCCGTCGATGGTGATGGGGGCGCCGACGGCCGCGTGCAGCCGGGTGGCCAGGTCGGTCAGCTCGGCGGGGTCGGCATACCGCAGCAGCACCACGAACTCGTCCCCGCCCAGCCGGGCCACCAGCCCGCCGCCCGCCGCCGCGGCCAGCCGGTCCGCGATCGTGGTGAGCAGCTGATCGCCGACGGCGTGCCCGAGCGAGTCGTTGATGACCTTGAAGCTGTCCAGGTCGAGCAGGCAGAGCCCGACCCGGGTGCCGGGAGCGGGGTCGGCCAGCGCCTCGGCCAGCCGGGTCAGGAACAGCACCCGGTTGGCCAGGTCGGTCAGCGGGTCGTGGCTGGCCTCGTACGCGAGCCGCTCGGTCAGCCGGTGCCGCTCGGTGACGTCCTCGACGATCGCGGCCTGCAGCTTCGGGGTGCCGTCGGCGTCCCGGATCAGCGAGACCGTCAGCTGGGTCCAGATGGTGCCGCCGTCGGCCCGGAAGAACCGCTTCTCGGCCCGGAACGACTCCCGCCGCCCCTCGACCAAGTCGCGGTAGTCGGTCCAGATCGACGCGGCGTCGTCGGGATGCAGGAACTCGGCGACGGTACGGCGGCGGAACTCGTCCGGCTGGTAGCCCAGCATGCCGACCAGCGCGGCGTTGACCTCGAGGATCCGTCCGGACACGTCGCCGATGCCGATCCCGACGGCGGCGTCGGAGAAGACGGCCCGGAACCGGGCCTCGCTGGCCTGCAGCGCCGCTTCGGCCCGGTCGCGGGTGTGCACCGCAGCCTGGCCGATCTGCTCCTGCTCGGTCAGCACCACGGCCAGCAGGGCCCGGGTGTAGCCGCCGGCGACCGCGCCGGGCAGGCCGGTCAGGTCGCGGCCCAGCCGGCCCGGCAGCGGGCCGGCCAGCAGGGTCACCGTCCGGTCCAGCGCGGCCGTGCCGGTGAAGTGGGCGTCGATGATCGCCGCGCCGATCCGCTCCCCGGTGGGCTGGATGTCATCCGAGGCGACGATCTCGTCGACCAGGCGGAGGGTCAGCTGCTCGACCTCGTCCCGGCCGAGGGCGACGAAGCTGGTCCCCTCCAGGGCGTCGGCCCAGGCCCGGGCCAGCTCCGCCCGGGTGTCGGTGTCGGTCACCCGGCGGTCACAGCTTCCGCCCCACGCCGGCCAGCCCGCTCATCCGCTCCGGCCGCTGCACCGGCGGCTCGCCCGGCTCGGGGCGCCACAGCGGCATGTACACCAGGCCCGGCTCCAGCAGCTGGTAGCCGTCGAAGAAACCGGCCACCTCGTCCCGGCTGCGCATGGTCATCGGGGTGGCCGTGCGCTGGTAGAGACCGCGGTGCTCGGCCGCCCGGTCGGCCTGCTGCCCGGCGGTGGCGTGCGACAGGGCCAGGTAGCTGCCGGCCGGCACGGCGTCCCGGAGCTTGGCCACCAGTGCGGCCGGGTCCGCCTCCGCGGGCACGAAGTGCAGCACCGCAACCATCAGCACCGCGACCGGCTCGTCGGTGTCGAGCAGGTCACGGACGGCCGGGTCGGACAGCACCGAGTCCGGCTCCCGCAGGTCGGCCTGCACGACCGTGGTCCGGTCGTCGCCGGCCAGGATGGCCCGCGAGTGCTCGACCGCGACCGCGTCGTTGTCGACGTACACGACCTGGGCGTCAGGGGCGCCGCGCTGGGCGACCTCGTGCACGTTGCCCACGGTCGGGATGCCGGAGCCCAGGTCGAGGAACCGCCGGACGCCGCTGTCGACCAGGAACTCGACCGCCCGGCGCAGGAAGCCGCGGTTGGCCTGCATGATCTCCGGCAGCTCCGGCCACATGCCCACGGCCTGCCGGCCCATCTCCCGGTCGGCGGCGAAGTTGTGAAACCCGCCCAGGTAGTAGTCGTAGACCCGGGCCGCCGAGGGCCGGTTCAGGTCGATTCCCGCTGGTGCCCACTCCGGTCGATCCACACCGGCACGGTACTCACCGCGACCTGGATGCCCATCGGCCGACCGAGTGCATCTGCCCTTCAGGCCTGCGGGTCGGGGTCGGGGGTGGCCAGGTTGGCCGACCAGCGTTCCTCGATGTGCCCGTAACGCCAGACCAGCAGGGCGACGGCCCAGGCGGCGAAGAACAGCCCGACGATGCCGTAGCCGGCGTAGTCCAGCGGGATGGCCGCGATCGCCGACAGCGGGCCGGTCGTGATGTCGGCCTGGTCGGCCAGCACGCCGATCAGCTCGATGGTGCCGATGACGAGCGCGACCGCGACCGAGATGGCGGTGATGGTGATGTTGTAGAAGACCTTGCGGACCGGCTTCGCGAAGGCCCAGCCGTACGCGGCGTTCATGAAGACGCCGTCGATCGTGTCCATCAGGCACATGCTCGCCGCGAACAGGATCGGCAGCACCAGGATCGCGAAGAACGGCAGGTTGAACGCGGCCGCGCCGCCGGCCAGCACCAGCAGCCCGACCTCGGTCGCGGTGTCGAAGCCGAGTCCGAAGAGGACACCGATCGGGTAGATGTGCCAGGCCTTGCGGACGGACTTCGTGAGCCCGCCGAGGAACCGGTTCATGAAGCCGCGCTTGTTGAGCTGCTCCTCCAGCTGGGCCTCGTCGTACGTGCCGTGCCGCATCTCCCGGAAGACCTTGATGATCCCGAAGAGCACCACCAGGTTGAGGATGCCGAGGATCCAGAGGAACACCCCGGAGACCGACGCGCCGATGACCCCGGTGACCGAGTGCAGCTCGGAGTTGTCGTTCTCGACCTGGCCGGCCAGCGTCTTGACGCCGACCGACAGCAGGAACGCCAGCGCGAACACGATGGTGGAGTGGCCGAGGGAGAACCAGAACCCGACCGACAGCGGCTTGCGGATCTCCTCCGGACCGGTGCCGGCCGCCTTCCGCTCGGCGTTGTCGGCCATCAGCTTCCGGGTGGTGTTGTCCACCGCGGCGATGTGGTCGGCGTCGAAGGCATGCCGGAGGCCGAACGTGTACGCCAGCACGCCGACCCCGATCGAGAAGACCGGGTGGTCGCCGCCGAGCGCGTAGTGGTTGGGCAGCACGAAGCCGAACAGGATGCCGAATCCGGCGACGTGCAGCGCGACGATGAACCCGGCCATTCCGGCCAGCGAGCGCCGATCCCGGCGGGACAGGCCGTCCCGGAACCGGGTCACCCTCGACGCGCCCACTGCCATGTCGCTGCTCATGTTGTAACTGTCGTACAGGGTCAAGCAGGTTGCAAGCGCCGCTCCGGCGGGTCGTCGACGGCGCGCCGCGATCGTGGACTGACGCACCGCGACGGGTGGTTGACACTCTCACTAAGGGCCGTAGCATTCCCACGGCTTACCGGCCCTCAGCTTCCTGAACAGCGGGACGCTCCGGTGGGCACCGCTCGACCGAACCCTGTCGCGGGGGGTCCGACCGGTCGGCGGGCGGAAGCAAAGGAGTGCCGCCGCCTCGGTGGCAGTACCGAGAGCCACATCCCCCCTCGTCCGGTCCATCGCCGTCGCCGGTGCCGCCGCGCTGGCGATCGGAGTCGGCGCCGCGGGCGCCCAGGCCGCGCCGGTCACCCCGGCCACGGCGGCCGCCCCGAGCACCTCGGCCGAGGCCGCCAGCCAGCTCAAGACGCTGAGCGCCCGGCTCCAGCAGGTCTCCAACCAGTACGTCGCGGCGCAGCAGCTGCTGGTCACGCGCACGGCCCAGGCCAAGAAGGCCGGCGCCCGGGCCGAGGCCGCCGCCCGCGCGGCCGCCGGCTACCAGGACCGGATCAAGCAGCTGGTCGGGTCGGAGTCGCGGACGGCACCGTTCGGCAGCTTCGGCGCGATGATGACCAGCAGCTCGCCGGGCCAGTTCGCGGCCCAGGCCAGCCTGATCGACGTGGTGTCGAGCCGGCGGGCGGCGGTGGTCCGCGCGGCCTCGACGGCCGGCGCGACCGCGGCCAAGGCCAGCGCCGACGCCAGGGCGGCGGTCACCACGGCGGCCAGGCTGACCCGTGACCTCGCGACCAGGAAGGCCGAGCTGACCAAGGAGTCGGCCCAGAGCAAGGTGCTCTTCGACCGGCTGTCGCTGACCGAGCAGCGGGCGGTGCTGGCCGACGCCGGCACGCCGGACCCGCGGGCGAGCCGGAGCGAGCCCCGGACGGACCCGGTCCCGCCGGCCGGGTTGGTGCCGGCCAGCAAGCGGGCCGGCATCGCGGTCGCGACCGCGCGGGCGCAGATCGGCAAGCCGTACGTGACCGGCGGCAACGGGCCCGGCTCGTTCGACTGCTCCGGGCTCACCAAGTACGTGTGGGCGGCGGCCGGGGTGACCCTCCCCCGGGTCAGCCGGGACCAGTACGCGGCCGGCACGAAGGTGGCCCGGGCCGACCTGCAGCCGGGTGACCTCGTCTACTTCGGGTCGCCGGTATACCACGTCGCGCTCTACCTCGGCGACGGGCAGATGATCACCGCGCCGCAGCCCGGCGAGTACGTCAAGTACCAGGCTGTGAGCGTGTTCCCGGACTACCACGGCGCCACCCGACCGGGCGCCTGAGCTTCCCCGCCCCCCCCGCGGCGGCCGGCCCTCCCCCCCGGCCGGCCGCCGCACCCAGGCCCGGCCAGGGTCGAAGGTCCCGGACATCCCCGACCTGCGGCCCCGGCCCGCCCGGGCCCGGGTCGCTAGCCTCGGTACGTGACTGACGCACCGGCCATCCGGGTCTTCCTGCTGGACGACCACGAGGTGGTCCGCCGTGGTGTCGCCGACCTGCTGGACTCCGAGCCCGACCTGACCGTGGTCGGCGAGGCCGGCACCGCGGCCGAGGCGCTGGCCCGGGTGCCGGCGGCCCGCCCGGACGTGGCCGTGCTGGACGTCCGGCTGCCGGACGGGGACGGGGTGACCGTCTGCCGGGAGCTGCGGTCCCGGTTGCCGGACCTGCGCTGCCTGATGCTGACCTCGTTCGACGACGACGACGCGCTCTTCGACGCGATCATGGCCGGCGCGTCCGGCTACGTGCTCAAGCAGATCCGCGGCATCGACCTGGTGGGCGCCGTCCGTACGGTCGCGAGTGGACAGTCCCTGCTGGACCCGCGGACGACCGCGCAGGTGCTGGCCCGGATGCGGGCGGCGACCGAGAAGGACCCGCTCGACCTGCTGTCCGACCAGGAACGCACGGTGCTGGTGCTGATCGGGGAGGGGCTGACCAACCGGCAGATCGGCGAGCGGATGTTCCTGGCCGAGAAGACGGTGAAGAACTACGTCTCCCACCTGCTGGCCAAGCTGGGCATGCAGCGCTGGACCCAGGCCGCCATCCTCGCCACCGAGCTGCGCCGCGCCGGCCCGGAGTCCTGATCAGGCCGGAGTCCTGGTCAGGCCGGAGTCCTGGTCAGGCCGGAGTCCTGGTCAGGCCGGAGTCCTGGTCAGGCCGGAGTCCTGGTCAGGCCGGAGTCCTGGTCAGGCAAGCGGCACGTCCCAGACCACCCGGGTGCCGCCGCCGGCCGGGTCGGCGACGGCGCTGAACCGGCCGCCCCGCCGGACCGCCCGCTCGGCCAGGTTGGCCAGCCCGCTGCGCCGCCCGCCCGCGGGCAGCCCGGTCCCGTCGTCGGCGACCTCGATCCTCAGCCGGTCCGTCGCCCCGACCGAGACCGACAGCGCCGTCGCGCCCGCGTGCCGGACCACGTTGGTGACGGTCTCCCGCAACACCGCCGCCGCCTCGTCGGCCACGTCGTCCGGGACGGTCGTGTCCAGCGGGCCGCTGATCCGGACGTCCAGACGCAGGCCGGAGTCCCCGACCGCCTCGTCGACCACGGCCGACAGCCGTTGCCGGACCCCGGGCAGCGTGTCCGCAGGCGTCTGCAGCGCGTAGATGGTGCTGCGGATGTCGCGGATGGACTGGTCGAGGTCGTCCACGGCCCGGTGCAGCTTGGGCTGAGCCGCGGCCGGGATCTGCCGGACCAGGCTGTCCAGCGACATGCCGGTGGCGAACAGCCGTTGGATGACCTGGTCGTGCAGGTCGCGGGCGATCCGGTCCCGATCGGCGTAGAGCTCCAGCTGCTGCTTGGCCAGCCGGACCTCGGCCAGCTGCAGCGTCAGGGCCACCTGCAGGGCGAACGCGATGATCAGCTCGACCTCGTCCGGGCTGAAGCCGGGCCGGCCGGACCGGTTGGCGGCCACCAGCACGCCCTCGCCCCCGCCGATCGGGGCCAGCAGCGCCGGTCCGTAGGCGGCGGCGGCGAAGAGCGGCTCGGCCGCGCCGACGTCCGGCGTGGTCTCGGCGACGCCGGTGCGCAGCACCCGGCCGACCAGCGAATCCTCCACCGACGTGGTCAGGCCGCGCAGGTCGGGCGCGTCGGCACCGTCGGCCACCGTCACCAGCAGCCGTTCCTTCGGCGCGGCCGGGTCGGGCACCAGCAGCAGGGTCAGGTCGGCGCCGGCCAGCTCGCGGACGCTGGCCGCGATCAGCAGCACGGCCTCGTCGGCGTCGGTGCCGGCGAGCATGGCCGCGAGGATCTCGTTCGACGCCTCCAGCCAGCGCTGCCGCCGCCGGGTCTGCTCGAACAGCCGGGCGTTCTCGATAGCCACGCCGGCCGCGGCCGCGAGCGCCTCCACCACCGCCTCGTCGTCGGCGCTGAAGTCGCCGCAGCGCTTCTCGGTGAGATAGAGGTTGCCGAACACCACGTCCCGGACCCGGACCGGCACGCCGAGGAAGGTGTTCATCGGCGGATGGTGCGCCGGGAACCCGTACGACGCGGCGTGGTCGGCGATCCGGTGCAGCCGCAGCGGCTCCGGGGCCTCGATCAGCAGGCCGAGGATGCCGTGTCCCTCGGGGAGGTGGCCGATGCGGGCCCGGACCTCCTCGTCGATTCCCGTGTAGACGAACTGGTCCAGCGACCGGTCCGGGCCGATGACGCCGAGCGCGCCGTACTCGGCGTCGACCAGCCGGACCGCGGCCCCGACGATCCGGTGCAGGGTGGCCGGCAGCTCCAGGCCGCTGGCGACGCCGACGACCGCGTCGAGCAGGCCGTGCAGCTGGTCGCGGGTAGCGGCGATCTCGACCAGCCGGTCGGGTGACCTCGGTCAGCAGCTCGGTCAGCCGCAGGCCGGACAGTGCACTCCTGAACCGCTGACCGTCCGGCACGCTGTTTCCCTTCGTCGCCGGGTCCACTGTGGCACGGCGGAGGGCCCTGGTCGGACGGGACCTTCGACTCCGGCGCCGCACCGCCTCCGGACGCGACCCTTGACCTGACACGGGGACTCGCTACAGGAGGAACCAGATGACCACCAGGTACGCGAGACGGCCGGCCGGCGAGCTCGTCGAGGGCACTCCGGAGCAGACACCGCGGGAGCGCCGGCTCGCCCACGGCGTCTTCGCCGCGCTGCGTATCGTGATCGGGGCGACCTTCTTCTGGGCCTTCCTGGACAAGCTGTTCGGGCTCGGGTACGCCACACCGTCGGCCAAGTCGTGGATCCACGGCGGCTCGCCGACCAAGGGGTTCCTGTCCGGCTCGGAGGGCCCCTTCTCCGGGTTCTTCAAGGCCATCGCCGGCACCGGCTTCGCCAACTGGTCGTTCATGTTCGCCCTGGCCGCGATCGGGACGGCGCTGCTGCTCGGGATCGGCGTGCGGCTCGCGGCCGTCGGCGGCGCGGTGCTCTACCTGATGATGTGGGCGGTGGCGCTGCCGCCGGCGTCCAACCCGCTGCTGGACGAGCACATCATCGGCGCCCTCGCCGTGATCGGCCTGGCCCTGGTGCACTCCGGTGACCACTTCGGACTGGGCCGCTGGTGGAAGAAGCAGCCGATCGTCCGGGACAACGCCTGGCTGATCTGACCGTACGAACGACCGCGCCGCCGACCGGGATCGCCCGGCCGGCGGCTTCGTCGTGGGCCGAAGTGCTGCGAGAAAGGGACTTTCGGCTCCGGCCGGAGCGGGTGGACCAGGCCTAGCGTCGAAGTATGACCGAATCCAGCGTGGCCCCGAGCCGGTACGACGTCGAGCGGGCCGTCCAGTTCGCCGTCCGGGCGCCGTCGATCCACAACACCCAGCCGTGGCGCTGGGTGTTCCGGCACGGCGCCCTCGAGCTGTATGCGGACCGGTCCCGGCAGCTGCCGGCGCTCGACCCGGACGGCCACTCCCTGCTGCTGTCCTGCGGCGGCGCGCTCGCCCTGGCCCAGCTGGGCTTCGCCGCTGCCGGCTGGTCGTCCGAGGTGGACCGGAAGCCCGACCCCGACCGGCCCGACCTGCTGGCCCGGGTCCGCCCGCTCGGGCGCACCCCGGTCACACCATCCACTGTGGAGCTTGCCCGGGCCGCCGAACGCCGGCACTCCGAACGGCTGCCGTTCACCGCCGGACCGGTCCCGGCCGCGACCGTCGACGCGCTGCTGGCGGCGGTCGCGGGTCCGGACGTCTACGGGCATCCGGTCGAGGGGCCGGACGAGAAGCTGGACCTGGCCGTGGCGTTCTCCTGGGCCGACGGGGTGGAGACGGCCGACCCGGCCTACCGGGCCGAGCTGGCCCGGTGGACCCGCTACCCGGACGTTGCCGCCCCGGACGGCGTGCCGTCCTCGGCCGTGCCGCACCTACCGGCCGGCTCGCCCCGGCACACCGACGTGCCGATGCGGGACTTCGGCGTTCCCGGCGGCCGGCAGGTCGCCCCGGAGGTCGACGAGCAGCCGCTGTTCCTGGTGATCTTCACGACCGACGACGACCGGACGGCCCGGCTCCGGGCCGGCGAGGCCTACGTGCGGCTCGCCCTGGAGGTGGAGCGGCTGGGCCTGGCCAGCTCGGCCATGACCCAGGCGGTCGACCTGCCCGCGGTCCGCGAACGGTTCCGGGTGCTGATGAACTGGCCGGACCACCCGCAGCTGGTGCTGCGCGTCGGCTGGCCGCCGGCCGGTCGCCCGGCCCCCGCGACCGGCCGCCGCCCGCTGTCCGCCGTCCTCACCATCGAGGACTGAAGCCCCGAAGGCGGGCCGCCGCCCCGTGGTCGGCGGCCCATCACAGCGAACCGGGACATGCCCGTCCGGTGCGGGCACGCCGGACGCGCACCGGACAGAGGGTGCGTTCGGGCCGGTTGTAGGCTCGTCCGGGCAGAGCAGCACCAGACAGCTCCGGACGGGGAATCGTGGTCGTCGACCGCACGAATGGTCCTGTCGGCGATTTCTGTGCCGAGCTGGCGGAGCTGCAGCGGACGTCCGGGCTCAGCCGCACGGCGCTGGCCCGGATGCTGAACTACGGCCGGTCGCAGCTCTACGAGATCCTCGACGGCCGCATCAAGCGGAACGGCCCGGCCCGGAGGTGTACCGGGTGTTCGATCGGTCGGTCCGCTTCGAGATCGCCTTCTTCGACGCGATCTTCTCCGGCTAGAGGAACCCGCGGCGGGAGCGGGTGCGGACCCGGACGTCGGACTGGGACTGGGTGCGGGCGCCGAGCGCGGCCCGCGTGCGGGCGGCCTTGACCGCCGCGGTCAGCCCCTCGACGCTGAAGTTGCCGGTGTAGCGCTGGCCGTTGATGAAGAAGGTCGGCGTGCCCGACACCCCGCTCACGTCGGCTGTCTCGACGTCCTGCGCCACCCGGCCGGCGTGCACGTGCCGCATCAGGTCGTCGTGGAACTGCGCCTCGTCCAGCCCCTGCTGCCTCGCGTACCGCATCAGGTCGGCGCCGCTGAGCTTCTCCTGCCGGGTCAGCAGCAGGTCGTGCATGGGCCAGAACCCGCCCTGGGCCGCGGCCGCCTCCGCCGCCTCCGCGGCCAGCTGGGCCTGCGGGTGCACGTCGGTAAGCGGCAGGTGCCGCCAGACGTACCGGACGTCGTGGTCGGTCTGCAGCTCAGCCCGGATCGCGGTCTCGGCCATCCCGCAGTACGGGCACTGGAAGTCGCCGTACTCGACCACGGTGACGGTCGCGTCCTCCGGTCCCCGGGCGTGGTCGCGCTCGGGGTCGACCGCGTCCACCAGATCGAGCAATTGCTCCGCGTCGCCGAGCAGGGCCCGGTTGCGCCGGGCCGCCGGCAGCGTCGCCGTGACCCGGAAGACGGCCCAGGTCAGCCCGGTCGCCAGCACGGCCCCGGTGAGGACGCCCAGCTTGGCCTGGGCCAGCGCGGTGCCCTCCAGGGCCAGGTTGGCGATCAGGAACGACACGGTGAAGCCGACCCCGCCGATGGCGCCGCTGCCGGCCACCGCGGCCCAGCCGACGGTCGGCCGGATACGGCCCCGGCCCAGCCTCGTCACCAGCCAGGACGCGCCGGTGATGGCGATCGGCTTGCCGGCCACGTATCCGGCGATGACGCCCCAGGTCACCGGTGCGGTGAACGCGTCGGCCAGGAACCCGCCGTTGAGGATGATGCCGGCGTTGGCCAGCCCGAACAGCGGCACGATGACGTAGCTGGTCCACGGGTGGTAGACCCGCTGCAGCCGGGCGTTGGGGGACAGCGAGGAGTTCAGCCGGGTCACCGTGGTCCGGGCCAGCTCCGGCGTCGGCTGCTCCCGGAACAGCCGGAACAGCCCCGACGTCTCCTCCAGGCTCTGCCGCACGGGCGAGTACGCCGGGGTGGTCAGGCCGATCGCCAGCCCGGCCACCACCGGGTCGACCCCGCTGGTCAGCAGCGCCGACCACATGACGACGCCGGCGATCAGGTACGCCGGCGACCAGTTCACCCCGATGCCGAGCATGCCGATCATCACGCCCAGCACCAGCGCCGCGACGACGATCGGCGGGACCGAGACCGACTCGCTGTAGGCGACCCCGATCACGATCAGCGCGACCAGGTCGTCCACCACGAACATGGTGAGCAGGAAGAGCCGGGTCCGGTCCGGGACCCGGCGGCCGAGCAGCGACAGCCCGCCCAGCGCCAGCGCGGTGTCGGTGGACATCGCCACGCCCCAGCCGTGCGCGTTGGGGCCGCCGGCGTTGAAGGCCAGG
>JAABUS010004807.1_pt1 | contig 18847 bp, 20 predicted proteins | sample 5560161 | NCBI WGS metagenome assembly JAABUS01 (sample SAMN10711885, study PRJNA513376) | rock metagenome | isolation source: Antarctica rocks | place: Antarctica: Victoria Land, Trio Nunatak nord | collected 2016-01-04 | reverse complement strand
GAAGTACGGCAGCACGTCGTCCCAGCCCCAGCCCGGCGCGCCCTGCTCCTCCCACAGCGCGTAGTCCAGCGGCCGCCCGCGCACGTAGAGCATCGCGTTCATCGAGCTCGAGCCGCCGAGGCTCTTCCCGCGCGGGATGTAGAGCTGGCGGCCGTCGACGTGGGGCTCGGGCTCCGTCGCGTAGTCCCAGTCGAGCTTCGTGTGGAACTGGTTCGCGAATCCCGCGGGGATCTTGATGCTCGGCGAGCGGTCCTTGCCGCCGGCCTCGACGAGGAGGACCCGCACCGAGGGATCCTCGGTGAGCCGGTTGGCCAGGACGCACCCGGCCGAGCCGGCGCCGACGATGATGTAGTCGAAGCTCCCCACGGCCCTTGTGCTACCGCCCACGCACGGTGCGGGCTCCTACTGGGTGACCTCGGCGGGCACCGGCGGCGCGGCGACGTCGTCGGCCCGCCCGAACTTCTGCTGCGCGCTCGGCTCGTGCTCGGGCATCATCGGGCCCTCGCCCGCGGGGTCGAGGACGTCGGCGGTGAACCAGTCGTAGCGGCCGTCCAGCAGCTTCTGCGCGGCGTCGTACTGGGGATCGTCGTCGTTGGCCCACAGCGCGGAGAACAGCGCGTCGGCCCGCCGGCGCGCCTGGCGCGCGAACAGGTCGGCGAGCCCGAAGGCCTCCGCGGCGCGCTCGGGGTGCTCGGAGGCCAGCGTGTTCGCGTACACGCACGCCGCGGAGATCGCGAAGAGCTCCGCGCCGATGTCGACGATCCGCCCGAGCTGGCCGGTCTTCTGCTCGAGCCTCGGGCCGTAGCGGCCCATGAGCATGAACGTCGAGCGGGCGAGCTTGCGCGTGTGGCGCTCGGTCCAGCGCAGGTGGCGGGCGAGCGACCCGAACTCCTCGTAGGCGCCCGGCTTCTGGCCCTCGCCGGTGGCGAGCTGGGGCAGCCACCCGGCGTAGAACCTCCCCGCCCTGACCGCGGCCCTCGCCTTGTCGGCCAGCGGCTTGTCGCCCAGGAGGATGTCACCCGCGACCTCGAGGTGCTGGTCCACCGCCTCGCGCGCGATGAGTAGGTGCATGATCTCCGAGGCGCCCTCGAAGATCCGGTGGATGCGCATGTCGCGCAGCATCTGCTCGGCGGGGACGGGCTTCTCGCCGCGGTTCTTCAGCGACTCCGCGGTCTCGTAGCCGCGGCCGCCGCGGACCTGGATCATGTCGTCCACCGCCGTCCAGCCCAGCTCGGAGGCGTAGAGCTTCGCGAGCGCGGCCTCGATGCGGATGTCGGCGCGCTTGTCGTCGGCCAGGCGCGAGGAGACATCGAGGACGGCCTCGAGCCCGAACGCGGTGCCCGCGATGGAGGCGAGCTTCTGCGCGACCGCGTCGTGGTCGCCGATGCGCTTGCCCCACTGCCGGCGCTCGTCGGCCCACTGGCGGACGATCTTCAGCGAGTACTTCGTCACGGCCGTACAGATCGCCGGCAGCGCGAGGCGGCCGGTGTTCAGGGTGGCCAGGGCGATCTTCAGCCCCTGGCCCTCCTTGCCGATCACGTTCTCGGTTCCGACGAAGACGTCCGCGAAGGTGGTCAGGGAGTTCTCGATCCCGCGCAGCCCCATGAACTGGTTGCGCGTGCGGATCTCGATGCCCTCGACGTCCTTGTAGGGGCAGATGAAGGCGGTGATGCCACCGCGGTGGCCCTCGGACTTCGGCACGACGGCCATGACCACCACGACGTCGGCGATCGCGCCGTTCGTCGCCCACAGCTTCGTGCCGGTGATGCGGTAGCCCGTGCCGTCCTCGGTGGGGACGGCGGTGGCGCTCATGCGCGCGGGGTCCGAGCCCACGTCGGGCTCGGTGAGCAGGAACGCCGAGATGTGCGTCCTGGCGACCTTGGGCAGCCACTCGCGCCTCTGCTCCTCGGAGCCTGAGAGCAGCAGCGGCTCGGACAGCCCGATGGACTGGTGGGCCGAGAGCAGGGTCGAGAGCGCGGAGTGGATCATCCCCGCCAGGGCCAGGGCCTGGTTGTAGTGGACCTGCGAGAGGCCGAGGCCGCCGTAGGACTCGGGGATCTTCATCCCCATCGCGCCGAGCTCCTTGAGACCGTCCACGACGGAGTCGGGGATGCGCGCCTCGCGCTCGATCTCGAGCGGGTCGACGTGCTCGGCGAGGAACGCGCGCAGCCGGGCGAGGAACTCCTCGCCCTTCGCCGTCGTCTCGGCCGGCAGCGTGGGCTGGGGATGGATGAGGTCGAGGCGGAGCTCGCCGAGGAAGAGCTCGCGACCGAAGCTCGGCCGCTCGTACCCGCTCTCCCGGCTCTCCTCCGCGACCTGCTTGGACTGCTCATAGGACACGGTGGACGCCATGGGCTCAGACGGTACCCGCCGCGCTGGCCGCACACGCCGGGAAGTGGGGTGGGAGCGCGACGGGCCGCCGCGCGGGCGGGGTGGCTCGCCGGCCACCCCGCCCCGCGACCGGCTACTTCACGTGAGGCACGGTAAAGGCGTCGATCTCCTGCCCGTCGGGCTGGATCGCCCGGGCCCCGATTCCCCGGCGGGAGAAGTCGAGCCGCAGGAACGCGGCCGTCTTCGGCACGGCGCGCTCCATCCAGTTCTGGCGCAGGAAGTCGGTGTAGTACTGGCCGGTGGAGGTCAGCTCCACGTACGTCGTCCCCCGGCCCGGCCGGACCGGCTTGGGAGCGATGCTCGGCGTCGCCCCGGGATCGCGCCGTCCGCGCAGCGGGAAGGAGCGGACGTAGTGCTTGTCGTGGCCCGAGATCACCATCTCCACGCCGTAGCGGTCCATGATGGGCACGAGGCCCTCGCGGAACTCGGGGTTCTCATAGGGCGTCACCCGGCTCGCCTTGGAGTGGAAGGGCGGGGAGTGGTCGATGACGACCTGGTAGCGGGTGCGCGAGCGGGCGTCCGCGAGGTCCTGCTTCAGCCACGAGAGCTGCGCGTCGAACGTGGCACGGGGCGTCTCCGGGTTGGCCTCGACGACCGCGAAGTGCACCCCGTTGTAGTCGTAGGAGTAGGAGCGGCCGTTCGCGTCGGGTCCGTTGGTGGGCTGCGGGAAGGCGGCGAAGAAGAACGGCTGCGGGAGCCCGCGCGAGAACGACCCGTAGGTCTCGTGGTTGCCCACCGCGGTCATGTAGGGCTGCGAGCCGAAGAACGTGGGGTTGGCCCCGAACATCCGCTCCCACTCGGACTCGGTGGCGCCCGTGTTGATGTTGTCGCCCGTCGACAGCGTGAACTCGGCGCCCGAGGCGAGGATCTGGTCGGTGAGGGGCTTGAGCGCGGGCACGGGCCACCCGGGCTGGACGGTGTCGCCGATGTGGACCTCGCCCACGGCGGCCGCGGTGAAGTCGTTGCCCGGGCCGGCGGCGGTCCGGAACGTGTACGTGGCGCTCGGGCCCGCCCCGTCGGACACCCGGTAGCGGTAGCTCGTGCCGGGCCTCAGGCCGGTGAGCTCGGCCTGGTAGAACGCGTAGGCCGGTCCCTCGGAGGTGCCGAGGACGTTGCGCACGGCGGTCGCGCCCACGCAGCCCGCGGCCGCCGGGCAGCCGGCGGGGTCGGCCGGCGCCGGCACCGCGGCGACGGTGCCCGCCCCGGCGCCGGCACCATCACGCCAGGAGACGACGAGCGAGGTGGCCGGGTCGCCGCGGTAGGTGAGCTTGACCTGCGAGATGCCGCGCGCGGGGTCGGACGCCCGCGCGGCCGGGGCGAGGGCGAGGGCGCCGAGGGCCGCGAGAGCGGCCAGGCGGAGGGGTGGGAGGCGGAGGGAGGGCATGGATTCCTTTCGGAAGGGGACAGAGGTGTCGAGGGACAGCAAGCCGCATCTCCCGGGCCGTGAGGTTGCGCTCCGGTGAAGGCCCGTAGGCTCGGAGGGTCATGCCGCTCGCCCCGGCTCCCTCACCGCCGCCCGCCGCCGGGCCGCGGTTGCGCCGGCGGCTCGCCGCGGCGGGGGTGGCGGCCATGGCGCTGCTCGCGGCCCTGGCCCTCGGGCTGCGGACCACGGCCGACAGCCGGCCGTCGGCCCTGCCGCGGCTCCTGCGCCCGACGTTCGCGCGGGCTCCCGCGCTCGGGCTCGCCGTCCTGCAGGACGGCGCCCCGGCCGGGCCCCTGGCCGGCGCCTGGAGCGCGGCGGCGCGCGACGGGCGGCTCGCCGCGGACGAGCTGCCGCGGGTGCCGATCGTGGTGAACTTCTGGGCCTCGTGGTGCGCGCCCTGCCGCGAGGAGGCGCCGCTGCTCGAGCGGGCCTGGCGCCGCGGGGGGCGCCGCCGGGTCCTCCTGCTCGGGGTCAACGTCTCCGACCGGGCCGGCGCGGCCCGCGCCTTTCTCAAGCGCTTCGGGATCACCTACCCCAACGTGCGCGAACCCGGCGAGGGCACGGCCCAGCGCTGGACGGTGGGCGGCCTGCCCGAGACGTTCTTCCTCGCCGCGTCCGGGCGCGCGGTGGCGCGGACCATCGGGCGCCTGCACCCCGGCGACCTCGGGCGGGGCATCGCCGCCGCGCGCCGGGGGCGCCTCCCGGCCCGGCGCGGCGGCGGGTGAGCGCCGGGGGCGTCACACTGCGGGCATGACCGATGCTCCGAGCCCGGGCCTGCTGACCCGGCTGCGCGCGACGCTGCACCGCGAGGTCTCGGCCGAGACCCTCGAGGCCTACAAGCGGGCGGGCCTCTCCGTGTACGACGCGCTCGCCGACGCCGAGGAGCGCCGGGCGGCCCTGGCCGCCGAGCCCGGCGCCCTGTGGCGCGCCGCCCCCGCCGAGCAGGCCGGGCTCGTCGCCACCTGGAACGCCTGGTCGCTCCAGCTCCTCGGCGACGAGCTCCTGGCCGCCGACTACCGGGCCGACCCCGGCACGGTCGGCTACGTGCCCCGGGTCACCTCCGAGCAGGCCCTCTCCTTCTACGCCGAGGTCGCGGACTGGCTCGGCCGCGCCCGCCGGGCCGAGAGCGACCCGGGGTTCTCGCTCGCGTCCGAGCTGCCCGCCGAGCTGCCGCCCTGGGCCGAGGTCGAGCCCTGCCCGCGCGAGCACCTGGAGGCGATGCGCGCCGCGTGCCGGGTCCTCTGCGAGCACGCCGAGCTCGCGGTCGCCGACGCCGAGCGCTCGGCGGGGGAGGAGCACGCCGGGGACGTCGCCGCCCTGCGCGGGCACCTCGCCTCCGCCATGAGCTCGGCCGAGTACGCCGGCCTGCTCGACTCCGAGCGGGTGCCGATCGAGCTCCACCAGCGAATCGAGGACGGCCTCAAGCGCGCGGTGGAGGGCGCGCACCGGATCGGCCAGCTCGCCGCCGCCCCGGGGCTCATGGCCAGGCCCGACGCCTTCGGCCCGCCCGACCTCGCCGCGAGCGCCCCGCACCTTCCCGGCCCGGGGGAGCGCGGATTCGACCCGTGGCGCCTCACCGACCCGACCACGCGCGAGCGCTGGCAGCATGACCCCCAGGCGCGCCGGGCGGTCAAGCAGCTCTGGCGCGCGGACCCCGATGCCCGCCGGACGCTCGAGCTCCAGTCGCAGATCGAGGAGGGGATGCGCCAGGGCTACGTGACCCGCGCGAGCGTGGGCGGCCAGCCCCTGGGCAACTACTTCTGCTGCCCGTGGTCGGCGATCTACGAGGTCGTCAAGCCGGTGGCGATCGGCGGTCAGAAGCTCGCCCGCGGCACCCAGTTCGCGCTCGACGTCTCCGCCGAGGAGATGGCCGAGGGCGGTCCCTTCGTCCGGCGCCTGCTCACGGGCGACTTCCGCCCGACCGCGAAGATCGACTACTGCGACCCGACCGCGGGTGATTAACGGTCCGCTCCGGGCCCGTCCTCGTGGCCCTCGCGGCGGCCGGCTGTGGCGGTGCGGCGCCGGCGACGGTCTCCGCTCCGCGGGCGCCGTCCGCCCCCGCGGGCGAAGGCGCGGCGACGCGCCCGGCCCCGAAGCCGGCGCCGGCGCCCCGCCGGGCGTGGGTGGCGCTCGAGGGGGAGGGGCGCGTCGCGGTCCTGAGCGCCCGGCCGCGCTGGCGCGTCGTGCGCCGAGTGCGTGTCCCGCCCGGGCCGCACAACCTCGCCGCGGCGCCCGGCGGAAGGGTCGTCGCGGTCACGAGCCCGCCGGCCGACCGCGTCACCCTCCTCGACGGCGACGGACGGGTCCGGACGCACGTGCGGGTGCCCGGCTCGCCGCACGACGCGGCCTTCACCCCCGACGGCCGCCGGCTCTGGGTGACGGCCGAGCGGGGACGCCGGCTCGTCGCCCTCGATCCCCGGACGGGACGCCGGCTGCGCACGCGGGCCACCACCGGCCCGCCGCACGATCTCGCCGTCGCCCCCGACGGCCGGACGCTGTGGATCACGCTCGACGGCTCCTCGCGCGTCGAGATACGCGACGCGCGCACGGGCGCGCTGCGCCGGCGTGCGGACCTCGGCGGCGCCCCGCACGACCTGGCCTTCGCGCCGGGGGGCGGGCGCGTGTGGCTGAGCAACTTCGCCTCCGGGACGCTCACCGTCGCCGCCGCCCGCCCGGCCCGGCGGCTGGGAGCGCTCTCCGCGGGCGCCGAGCCCCACCACTTCGCCTTCGGGGCCTCGGCCCTGTGGGCCTCGGACAACGGGGGCGGGACGCTGGAGCGCATCGACCCCCGGCGCCGGCGCGTGCTCGGTCGCACCCGCGTCGGAGCGCGACCGCACCATGTCGTGGTCAGCGGCCGCGACGTGCTCGTGGCCGTCAACGGCACGGGGCGCGTGGCCGTCGTCGACGGCGCGGGCCGGCTCGTGCGCTCGCTGGCGGTGGGCGCCGGGCCCCACGGGATCGACGCCGCCCCCGAGGCGACGACGCGATGATCGTGCCCTCCGCGGTGATCACGATCGGGATCCCGCCCGAGCTCAAGCTCGGGCCGCTCACGCTCACCTGGCACGGGCTTACGATCGTCATCGGGATCTTCCTCGGCGGCGTCCTCGCCCGCCACTGGGCGCGCCAGCGCGGCCTGGATCCCGAGCCGGTGACCAACTTCATCTTCTTCGCCGCGCTCGGCGGCATCGTCGGGGGCCGGATCTTCTACGTGGTCGAGCACGGGGGCCCGCTCGTCGGCACCCGCGGGTTCACCTTCGACGGCGGGGTCATCCTCGCCACCGCGCTGATCGCCCTCTACGTCTGGCGCACGCGGCTCTCGGCGGTCTACTTCGACCTCGCCGCCGCCGGCCTGCCCTTCGGGGTGGCCATCGGGCGCATCGGCGACCTCATCAACGGCGAGCACTACGGGCCGCGCAGCGACTTCTTCCTCGCGGTACGCAACTCCAACCCCGACGCCGCGACGCCGAACCCGGCCTACGCCTACCACAACGGCGGCCTCTACGAGATCATCCTCGCCACGCTCATCTTCGCCGTCGTCTGGCCGCTGCGCAACCGGGTCCGGCGCCCGGGCTCGCTGGCCTGGCTCGTGCTCGCGCTCTTCGCCGCCGGCCGCTTTCTCGAGTTCTTCCTGCGCTCGGACTCGCCGTCGCTGGCCCTCGGCCTGGACAACACCCAGTGGACGAGCCTCGTGCTCCTCGTGCTCCTCGCGGCCGGGTGGGCGCTGACCTCGCGCCGGGCCGCGCCCGTCGAGCCGGTCAGACCGAGCGGAGGAAATTCAGGCCCAGGTGGTCCAGCAGCCCCTGCGCGGCGAGGCTCACCTGGAACATCTGGTCGGTCAGGACGAGCACGCCGACCCCGATGAGCAGCGCGCCGGAGACGAGCTGGACGCCCCGCTGGTGGCGGCGGAACACGGCGAGCCCGCGCTGGGCGCGCTCGAAGGCCAGCGCGGACAGGAGGAACGGCGCGGCCAGCCCGGCGGTGTAGGCCACGAGCAGCAGCCCGCCGCGCCCGACTCCCGTGCTCGTTGGGGGAGTCGGTCACCGGCGGCCGCCCAGCGCGCCGCCGCGCCGCGCGCCACGGGGCCGGCCTGACTCCGCGGCGCGGATGCCTGCGGCGAGCTGGCCGGGGGAGACCACGCCGATGACGTGGGCGGCGACCCGGCCCGAGCGCGAGAGGAAGAACGTCTCGGGATAGCCCGTCACGCCCCAGGCCTGCGTCGTCCCGTCCCCCGCCTCCTTGAGCGTGGGGGAGTCGATCGAGAAGGTCCGCAGAAACGAGCGCACGTCGCCCGAGGCGTCCTGCTGGTCCAGGCCGAGGAAGAGCACGCCGCGCGGGCGCTCGCGCCGCCAGCTCCGCTCGAGCAGCGGCGCCTCCTCACGGCACGGCACGCACCAGGAGGCCCAGAAGCTCACCACCAGCGGGGTCCCCCGCAGCTCGCGCAGCGCGGCCGTCCCGTCCGCGGCGGCACGGCCCCACGCCGAACCGAGGACGGGCCCGGGCCGGCCCGCCGCGAGGGCCGGGAGCGCGAAGGCGGGGGGTCGGAGGGCACGCCCCCGGGACAGGGCGTCGTCGATCGAGGGTGGCGCCGGTCATCGCGTCCGCCCGGGGATTCTAAGGTCCCGGAGACGGGCTGCCGGACGGGGTCAGGTCGAGAGGGCGCGCCGCCCCAGGCGGCTCCACAGCGTCTCGAAGTACGCGCGGCTCCAGCGCTCCCGCGTGCCCTGCAGGACGTTGACGACGGAGAGCGAGCCGTCGGCCTCCACGCCGGTGAGCACCACGGTGTGCTCCCCGAAGTTCACGCTGACCTCACGCCCCTCGGGTGTCCGCCAGCTCTCGTAGGGGCCGGCGGTCAGCCCGACCCAGGTCATCACCGCCCGCCCCTCGCGCAGCCGCGCGTAGACCGCCGCCGGGGAGGCGCCCGTGAGCGGCCGCAGGGCGACGCCGTTCCGGCGCGCCACCCCGGCCACGGGGCCGGGGTAGACCCCGAAGCCACCGGCGCTGCCCCCGCCCTCGGGCCGCCCGACGAAGCCCCGGTCGGGGTCGCCCCACCGCCGGGCCGTCCCGCTTTGAGAGGGGTCCGGCGGCCCGCTGCGCGGCAGCTCGGCCTGGAGGGTGAGCTGGTCGACGCGCACCCCGCGGGTGGCGAGGAGGACCTGCAGGGCGGCGCTCTCGCAGTTGTTGCGCAGCTTCTGGGCCACGACGGGCGCCGGGACGGACGCCGAGACGATCCGCCAGGGGACGCGGACGTCGCGGGCGCCCGCCCGGGCCGAGCGGACCGCGGCGGGGACGTCGAGCGCGAGCCGGATGCTCGCCCGGCCCGCCGGCCGCGTCGTCTCGGCGGGCAGTACCCGGGCGAGGCGGCGCGCCGCGGCGGCGGGTCGCACCCCCGCGGGTAGGCGGGCGAGAACCGCGCCGTCGGCGCGGGCCACCCAGGGCACGCCGGGCGCGACGGCATCCGACGGGGCTCCGCCGGAGCCGAGCGCACGGCACCCGGCGAGGACCGCGAGGGCGAGGAGCCCGAGCGCGACGGCGCGACGGCGGCGCACCCGTGCGCGGTGAACGCGCTCGCGTGCCGCGCCAGACCCGGTGCCCACCGGCGTTCCTCCCGCGCGGGAGGAACCGGGCCGAGGTTGGGCACGGGGCGTGGCGGCGGGCATGACGACAGCGTAGTTCTCGCTCCGGGCGGCGATCTCCTGCGCCATCTCCCTACCCTGCGCGCGACGATGGCGCCTCGCCTCAAGGACTGGAACGCGCACGTCTCGCACGCCGAGGAGGTCTCGCGGGGCGCCGGCTTCGGCCGGCTGCGCGACGACATCGTCGCCCTCGCGGCGCCGCGAGCCGACGACGTGGTGGTCGACGTCGGCGCCGGCACCGGCCTGCTCGCCCTCGCCCTCGCGGCCCGGGTGGAGCGGGTGTGGGCCGTCGACATCGCCCCCCAGATGTGCGAGTACCTGCGCGTGAAGGCGAAGAGCGGCGGGCTGACCAACATCGAGCCCGCCGTGTCCACCGCCACGAGCCTGCCGCTCGTGGACGCGAGCGCCGACCTCGTCGTCTCGAACTACTGCTTCCATCACCTCACCGACGCCGAGAAGCTCGTGGCCCTGGCCGAGGTCCACCGCGTGCTCAGACCGGGCGGCCGGCTCGTCTTCGGCGACATGATGTTCCGCGTCTCGCTCGCCGACGGCCGAGACCGGGCGGTGATCCGCGACAAGGTGCGAGGGCTCGCGCGCAAGGGCCCCGCCGGCTTCGCCCGGCTGGCCAAGAACGCCGTCCGGATGGGCACCGGCCGCTGGGAGCGCCCGGCGCGAGCGGACTGGTGGTCGGGCGCCCTGGAGAGCACCGGCTTCGCCGACGTCTCGGTGCGCGTGCTCGATCACGAGGGAGGGCTCGCCTCCGCGCGCCGGCCCTAGTGGCGAGTCCCGGGAGCACGTAGGTGGCCAGCAGGAGCCCGACGAGCACCGAGGTCAGTGGCCAGATCACCCGGTCCAGCGGCCGCACGGGCGTCATGGGATCGCAGGGGCGCCGCGGAGGCGGATATGGGTGACCGGAGCGACACGGGGCGGCGGGGCTCGGGTCGCAGCCTACTCTGGGTAGGAGTGATGGACGGGGTCAGCCGACAGCGGGGGATGTCGCGGCGCGAGCTCCTCGTCGCGGGCGGCGCGGGGGCCGGGGCCCTGGTCCTCGGCGGCGCGCTCGGCGCCTGCGGGAACGGGAGCGGCGCCCGGGCCGACGTGACCCTGCGCGCCCGGCGCGGTGAGATCGGGCTCGGGCCGCGCCGCGCGACGACCTGGAGCTTCGACGGCGTCCTGCCCGGGCGCGAGCTGCGGCTCAAGCAGGGCGTGCCCCTCCGGGTGCGGCTCGTCAACGAGCTCGACGTCCCGACCACGATCCACTGGCACGGCCTGCGCCTGCCCAACCGCTTCGACGGCGTGCCCGGCCTGACCCAGAAGGCCGTCGCGCCCGGAGAGGAGCTCGTCTACGAGGTCTCCTCCCCCGACGCGGGGACCTACCTCTACCACTCGCACGTCGGCACCCAGCTCGACCGGGGGCTCTACGGGCCGCTCATCGTGGAGCCCCGGCGCGAGGAGCTGTCCTACGACGCCGAGGCCGTGCTCATGCTCGACGACTGGCTCGACGGGGTGAAGGGCGACCCCGACGCGAAGCTGGCCGACCTGCGGCGCAGCGGGATGGGCGGGATGTCGGGGATGGGCGGCAAGGGCGGGATGCCGGGCATGGGCGGGATGCCGGGCATGGGCCCGATGAGCTCCGCCATGGCGCGTCACACCGATCTCTCGGGGCGGCCCGGCGGCCCGGACTCCCTCGCCGCCATGGCCAACGCGCTCGAGCGGGGGCGGCTCGACCCCGGCGACGTGCGCGACTACCCCCTCTACCTCGTCAACGGCCGTCCGCCCGAGGACCGCTACTCCGTACGGGTCGCGCAGGGCGATCGTGTCCGCCTGCGCCTCATCAACCCGAGTGCGGACACGATGCTCTGCGCGTGGGTCGAGGGCCACGAGCTCACCGTCGTCCGCGCCGACGGGATGGCGGTGCGCCCGGTGAGAACGGATGCCGTCGTCCTCGGCATGGGAGAGCGCTACGACGTCCTGCTCGAGGCCCGCAGCGCCGGGGTGGCGCGGATCCTCTCCCAGCCGCTGGGCAAGCGCGGGCGCGCGGAGGCGCTCATGCGCGTGGGTCGGTCGTCGGCCGCCGCCCCGCGTCCCGGGGCGCCGTTCGCGCCCCCGCGGCGCGTGCTCTCCTACTCCGACCTGCGTCCGGCCGACGTCCCGGCCGGGGTCGACCCGGCCGGCGCGCCGGGGCGCGTCGTGCGCCTGCCCCTCGCGATGGGCCCGGGCCCCTACTCGTGGCTCATCGGGGGCGAGGCCTTCGCCCGCTCCGCGCCGCTCCGCGCCGCTGCGCTTCGCGCGGGGGGAGCACGTGCGCTTCGTCCTGCCCAACCGCACGGCGATGCCCCATCCGATGCATCTCCACGGGCACGCCTTCCGGGTGGGGGGACCGGGCGGGCCGCTCAAGGACACGGCGCTCGCCGTCCCCCGGCGCACCCTCGTGCTCGACTGGGTCGCCTCCAACCCCGGCGCGTGGGCCTTCCACTGCCACAACGCCTACCACCAGGAGGCGGGGATGATGCACCGGGTCGAGGTCACCTGACGAGCGCCCGCGCCGGCCTGGCTCGTGGCATCATCGCCTGAGCGGAATGACGCTGCGCGGCGGCATCGATCTCGGCGGCACCAAGGTCCAGGCCGTGGTGGTCGACGAGCGCCACCGGGTCCTCGGCCAGGCCCGCCGGACCACCCCCGCACAGGGCGGCCCGGAGGACGTCGCCACCACGATGGTCGCCGCCCTCGGCGAGGCCGCCGCGGCGGCGGGGACGGCGCCCGGCGCGCTGTCGGGCGTGGGCGTGGGGTCCCCCGGGACGGTCGACGAGGAGGCCGGGACGGTCCACGGCGCGATCAACCTGCCCGGCTGGACGGGGGAGTTCGCCCTCGGCCCGGCGCTCTCCGAGCGCCTCGGGGTGGCCACCGTCCGCCTCGGCAACGACGTCTCGGTGGCGACCGCGGCCGAGGCCCGGCTCGGCGCCGGCGCTCCGTACGCCTCGCTCATCGGCGTGTTCTGGGGGACGGGCGTCGGCGGCGGGCTCGTCCTCGACGGCCGCCCGTGGCACGGCCGCGGCGGGGCGGGGGAGCTCGGCCACACGGTCGTCCACCGCGACGGCGCGCACTGCCCGTGCGGGCGCCGGGGCTGCGTGGAGGCCTACGCGGGCCGCGGGGCGATGGAGGCGCGTGCCCGCAAGCTCGAGGAGGAGGGGCGGCGGACGAAGCTCTTCACGATCATGGAGCAGCGGGGTCACACCCGGCTCACGAGCGGGATCTGGGCCCGGGCGCTCGCGCGCGACGACGGGCTCGCCCACGAGCTCATCGATCGCGCCGTGGCGGCCCTCGCCACGGGGGTGGCCTCGGCGCAGAACCTGCTCGACGTCGACGCCGTGATCCTCGGGGGCGGCCTGGGGACGCGCTTCGGCCAGGCCATGGCCGACCGGCTGGCTCGGGAGATGCTCCCGCACCTGTTCCGCGACGACCGTCCGCCCGACGTGAAGGTCGCGGCGCTCGGCGATCTCGGCGGGGCGCTGGGGGCGGCTCTGCTCATTGAGGAAGGCGTAAGACGAGCGGCTTAACCTGTCCGGCATGTTCCTCCTGCGCTCCAAGACCAAGCTGGTCGAGCCCGACGAGGCCCTCGCCGGCCGCGACCGGGCCATTCCCGTGCCCCCGAGCCACGCGGTGCTCGGCACCCCGCTCGTCCCGCCCTTCCCCGCGGGGACCGAGAGCGCCGTCTTCGGCATGGGCTGCTTCTGGGGGGCCGAGCGGATCTTCTGGTCGGCCGAGGGCGTGTACACGACCGCGGTCGGCTACGCCGGCGGCCATACGCCGAATCCGACCTATGAGGAGGTGTGCTCCGCGAAGACGGGCCACACCGAGGCCGTGCTCGTGGTCTGGGACACCGCGAAGACCTCCTACGCGGCGATGCTCAAGCTCTTCTGGGAGAACCACGACCCGACCCAGGGCATGCGCCAGGGCAACGACGTGGGGACCCAGTACCGCTCGGCGATCTACGCCTCCGACGACGCGCAGCTCGCGGCGGCGCAGGCCTCGGAGGAGATGTTCGCCGCCGAGCTCTCGGGTGACGGCTACGGGCCGATCACCACGGAGATCGCCCTGGCGGGCGACTTCTTCTACGCCGAGGGCTACCACCAGCAGTATCTGGCCAAGAACCCCGGCGGGTACTGCGGCCTGGGCGGAACCGGCGTGTCGTGCCCGGTGGGACTCACCACCCAGTAGGAGGAGGAAACCGGCTTCCGGCGTAACGGAGGGCGTGCGGTGGTCCGCCCTGCTTCTGGCGTTGGTCTGCGTGCTCGCCCCGGCCTCCGCTTCGGCGCGCGGCTCGGCGGGCATCGCGTCCCTCCAGGTCGCCCTGCGGGCGCACGGGACCTACCCCGGCACGGTGGACGGCTACGCGGGACCCGGCACGCGTCACGCGGTGCGCGCCTTCCAGCAGAGGGCGGGCCTCGCCGTCGACGGGGTCGCCGGTCCACGCACCCGGCGGGCGCTCGGCCGGCTCGCCCGCCCGCGCCTCGGTCGTCGCGCGCTGCGCCTCGGCTCGGTCGGTGGGGACGTGTCGGCGCTGCAGTTCCTCCTCGAGTGGGCGGGCTTCCCGTCCGGAACCATCGATGGCGGCTTCGGCCCCCACGTGGACGCCGCCCTACGGCGCTTCCAGCGCCGTGCCGGTCTTGGTGCGGACGGCGTGGCCGGGCCGCACACGATCGCCGCGCTGCGCCGCCCGCCGCGACGTAACCACTTCGCCCTCCGGGCCCCCGTGCTGGCGCCGCTCGGCGACCCCTTCGGCCCCCGCGGGGCGGGCTTCCACCCGGCCGTCGACTTCCCCGCGCCCACGGGCACGAGCGTCCGGGCCGCCCGGAGCGGGCGGGTCGTCTTCGCGGGCTGGGATGCCGGGGGCTACGGGATGCTCGTGGTCCTCGGCCACGGGCACGGGTTGACGACGTGGTACGCCCACCTCTCGCGGATCCTGGTGGGCCGGGGAGAGCCGGTCGCGGTGGGGGAGAGGATCGGCCGCGTGGGCGCCACCGGCCTGGCCACCGGCCCGCACCTGCACTTCGAGGTGCGGGACCGCGGCGCGGCCGTCCGGCCGTTCTGATCTGCGCGACTACCAGGCCTGCGGGACGCCGCAGCCGGGGCAGGCCACCGAGGCCGAGACGTCGGCGCGGAAGCTCAGCCCGCAGGAGCAGGCGTAGAGCGCGGTGTCCTCGGGGCCGCCCGCGCGCTGGTGGCGGGCGACCTCGTCGAGCGCGGCCGCGAGGGGCGCCGTGCGCGTGTGGCCGTCGCGCCGGGCGGGGCGGCGGGTCCGGGGGAAGGTGCGAGGGGCGAGGCGGAGCGACATCGTCGTATTACCTAACGCCGGCGGACGCCAAAGGTTTCGTGGCACGAGGCATCCTTCCTCTGCCCGTACAATCCGTGGGCCTATGGATCCTCGCCGTAAGCGCCGCATCCGGCTCGTCGTGGCCCTGGGTACCGCGGTCCTCCTGGCCTCTGCGCTCGTGTACACGAGCTTCTCGGCGTCGAGCGAGGCGCGCACCCCCGCGGAGCTGCTCTCCTCCGCCCTGCCCGGGCGGACCTACCAGCTCACGGGGAAGGTCGCACGGGGCTCCGTCGCCCGCGAGGGGCGGGCCCTGCGCTTCGCCGTGCGCGACCGCAACGGCGGGGCCAAGGTCCCCGTCACCTACACGGGGACCATCCCCGATCCCTTCCGCGAGGGGCGCGAGGTGATCGTCACCGTGCGCAAGCAGGGCGCGGGCTTCGTCGGCGAGCCGGACTCGCTCGTGACGAAGTGCCCCTCGAAGTTCAAGTCCTCCCCGCCCAAGGCGTAGATGGCCCTCCTCGGTCGGGCGCTGCTGATCCTCGCCCTGGCGACGGCCCTCTACGGCGTGGGGGCGTCGGTCTACGGGGTGCGGGGGGGCGGCGCGCGCTGGATCGCCTCGGGCCGCCGCGCGGTCTTCGTCCTCGCCGGGCTGCTCATCGCCGCCTTCGCGATCCTCGAGGCCGCCTTCCTGCGCTCGGACTTCTCGTTCGACCTCGTCGCCTCCTACTCCTCGACCACGACGCCGACCTTCTACAAGGCCACCGCGGTGTGGTCCTCCCAGGCCGGCTCTCTGCTGCTGTGGGTCATGCTGCTCTCGATCTGGTCGAGCCTCGCCCTGCTCGCCGTGCGCCACAAGCTGCGCGACGTCCAGCCGTGGGCCACCGCGGTGCTGCTCCTGCTCGCCTCCTTCTTCCTCGGGCTGCTGGTGATCGCGCCCGACGCCCGGCCGTTCGTCCAGCTCGCCCAGGCGCCCGCGGAGGGCAACGGGCTGACCCCGCTGCTCCGCCAACCGGCGATGATGATCCACCCGCCGCTGCTCTACTCGGGCTACACGCTCTCGGCAGTGCCCTTCGCCTTCGCGTTGGGCGCGCTGGCCGCCCGGCGGGTCGGCGGCGAATGGCTCTCCGCCGTGCGGCGCTTCGCGTTGGCGGGCTGGCTCTTCCTCGGGGTCGGGATCCTGCTCGGTGCCCGCTGGAGCTACACCGAGCTCGGCTGGGGCGGCTACTGGGGGTGGGACGCGGTGGAGAACGCCTCGCTGCTGCCGTGGCTGACGGGCACGGCGTTCCTGCATTCGGCGATGATCGGGGAGCGGCGGGGGATGCTGAAGGTCTGGAACGTCGCGCTCGTGCTCGGCACCGGGGTGCTCGCCGTGCTCGGGACGTTCCTCGTGCGCTCGGGGATCCTCGCCTCCATCCACGCGTTCGGGGCCTCGACCGTGGGCGGGCCGTTCCTCATACTCGTGGCGACGATGACCGCCGTCTCGGTCGGGCTGGTGCTCTGGCGGCGTGACCTCCTGCGCTCCGAGCACACGCTGGACTCGCTCGTCTCACGTGAGGCCATCTTCCTGTTGCAGAACGTTCTCCTCGTGGGCCTGGCCTTCGCGATCGCCCTGGGAACGTTCTTCCCGCTGCTCTCCGAGGCCCTGACCGGCACCCGCCGCTCGCTGGGCCCGCCCTGGTTCGACGACTACACCGTGCCCTTCGCCCTGGTGCTGGTGCTGCTGACGGGCGTGGGCCCGCTCATCGCCTGGCGGCGTGCCACGCCACGGAACCTCGCGGCCACGTTTGCGAGGCCGGCGCTCGTGGGGGTCGCCCTGCTCGCCGTCCTCGCCGCGCTCGGGACGGCGCACCAGCTGCGAGCCTGGCTCATGTTCGGCTTCGCGGGGTTCGTCGCGGCGTGCGTGGGTCAGGAGCTCGTCCGCGGCGTGGGCGCCCGGCGGGCCATGACCGGCGAGGCGGCGCCGCGGGCGCTCATCTCGCTGGTGAGCCGTAACCGCCGGCGCTACGGGGGCTACCTCGTCCACCTGGGGGTGGCGGTACTCCTCGTCGGCGTCGCGGCCTCCTCGTCGTTCAAGCACACGACGGACGTCTCGCTCAAGCCGGGCGGCACCGCGCGCGTGGCCGACTACACCATCCGCTACGTACGCCCGACGACCGACCTCTCCTCGGAGAAGATATCCTTCGGCGCGCTCCTCGACGTCTCCCGCGACGGCCGCCACTTCGCCACGCTGAAGACCACCCGGGGCTACTACCCCTCCAAGGACCTCTCGCTCGGCGTGATCGGGCGCTTCTTTGGCGGCGAGGCGACGAGCGAGGTCGCGCTGAAGTCATCGGCGCGGCGGGACTTCTGGGCGGTCATCGCGCCCAACCTGATCCCCCTGCGAGCGCAGATCAACGACGGGAACCGCAGGTTCCTCAAGGCCATGCAGGCGGCCGGGACCACCCCGGACCCGCGCGCGCAGCTGGGCGTCCTCTTCGCCGCGCGCGACGTGGCGATCCGGGGCCTGGCCGAGCGCTGGGTGAAACGGCCCTGGGCGGCGGACTTCCGCTTCATCTCCTCGCCGATGGTGGCATGGATCTGGATCGGCGGGATCATCGTGGCCGGCGGCGGGCTGACCGCGCTCTGGCCCGCGCCGCAGACGTCGCGGCGGCGGGCGCTCTACCTCGCGCGCGTCGGGCGCGAGGTCGCCGAGCGCGCGTAGCTTTGCCACATCTTGGAGTTCCTCGTCGTCCTGTTCGTGCTGCTGGTCGTGGTCGCGCTGCTCGCCGGGCCGCTGCGCGCCGGCGGCGGCGAGCCCGCACAGGAGCCCCCGCGGCTCGCCCTCGCCGACCTCGAGGCCGCGCGCGACGCCAAGTACGCCGAGATCCGCGAGGCCGAGCTCGACTTCCGTACGGGCAAGCTCTCCGAGGAGGACTGGCGCGCGCAGGACCGCCGGCTCCGGGGCGAGGCGGTGGAGATCCTCCACGCGCTCGACAACGTCTCCGGGCGGTAGCCTGGATCCACCATGGAGCTCGTGCTCTCGGTCATCCAGGTCTTCATCTCCCTGGTTCTCATCTTCCTCGTGCTCATGCACTCCGGGAAGGACGCCGGCCTGTCGGGCGCCTTCGGCGCGGGGACCGGCGCGGGCCCCTTCGGCGGCGGCTCGCTCGTCGAGCGCAACCTCAATCGCTGGACCATCGGGTTCGCGGTCGCGTTCGTCGTCAACACGGTAATCCTGCTGAAGATCGCCTGACCGAGGCGAACCGCACGAGCGGCACGCCCACTACAGCCCCGCCGGGTGGCGGACGGTGTAGCCCGACATGGCGCGCAACGCGGGCTGCCAGCGCGACCCGCGCGGTCCGGCGCGGCCACTGGTGTCGAAGCGCAGGCCGGCGACGACCATGAACGCGTGGCCTGCGTTGGCGTAGATCGTGATCCACTTCCCGGGACCGGGTCGTCCCCAGCGCGCGAGGGAGGACGAGTCCATCGTCGTGCCCACCAGGTGTGCGGAGGCGAGGGCGAAGGAGATGGAGCCCGAGCAGTCGTAGGCCGTGTCGATGAAGCGCCCGTGCCCGCCGCCGTAGACGTAGGGCGCGTGGGCGACGCGATTACCGGCGCGGATGACCGCGTCGACCGCGTCGGGCGCCGCGGGCGGGGCCGCGGCGAGGCCGCTCGGGGTGAGCTCGGCCACGTCGGTGAGGTTCGCCGAGGCCTTCACCCCCAGCGCCTGGGCGAGCTCGCGGCGCACCTCGGCGTCGGAGGGCGCCCCCGAGGCGGGCGCGGCGGAGGTGGACGGGGGCTCCGGGCGTGGTGGATCCGGGACGGCCGGCGGCAGGGGCGCCACGGCCTTGGGCCGGAGCACGAAGACATCGTCCGCGGAGCTGGACGGGCGGGGCGACATGCGCGCCTCAGCCGCGGGATCCGGGACGGCCGGGCGCGTCCCGCACGCCGCGAGCCCGAGGAGGAGGAGAACGACGACCCTGCGGCTCACACGACCATGATGCCGCTCAGGCGCACGTTCAAGTTCCCTGGGTCGCCGCCGGATTCCCGAGTCGTTGCTCGCGGGTCTGCGCCGTGATCACTCCCGCACCCGGCCGGTCGCCGGGC
>JAABUS010004806.1_pt1 | contig 18855 bp, 21 predicted proteins | sample 5560161 | NCBI WGS metagenome assembly JAABUS01 (sample SAMN10711885, study PRJNA513376) | rock metagenome | isolation source: Antarctica rocks | place: Antarctica: Victoria Land, Trio Nunatak nord | collected 2016-01-04 | reverse complement strand
TTGGTTTTGGAGGGGTGTCGGAGGTGTGGGTGTCCTTGATGTTGACATGGGAGAGGGAGCGAGGGGGGGAGAGAGCGAAGGGGAGAGAGGGAGGTATGGGGTGGAGATAGTAAAAGAGGGGATGAGAGCGATAGCTATATTGATAGGGGGAAAGAGAGCAACAGCTACCAGGAAGTCTATTCAAGCCGTCGTCAAGTAACGGTCACCAGTTTCAAGCTCTGAGCGTGATGCAACCTTGTTTCTTGCAGCCGCTCACCGGTCCCAGCTCTAAAACCCCATCTCCCCGCTATCAAACCCCTCGCTCATAAACTGCTCATTCACCAGCCTTCCTAGCACGTCAAGATTGCTATTGATCTCCGGGCCGAAATTGCCAAACCATGGGTTGTCTGCTCCTCCAAACGCACTGTTGTCGAGCAACGGATTCAAGTCGAGCGTTAGCCAGTCGTCGGCAGTGCCAGAGAGATTGGCGAGGTTGCTTGTTGGGTAGAGGTGCTGCTGTTGGGGTTGGGACTGGGACTGGTTGATGATAGGGGCAGGGGATAGTTGGGGGCTGAAGGTGTAATTACTGGGAACATTGTAGGCGCTGGTAGGAGGAGGCATGATGCTAATGTAGCGCATAGAAGGGTCGTTGTTGGGTGTGGGAGCGTCCGGACGTATGCTGACTTCACGTCAGTATCATGTGAAAACTGCTGGATGTAAGGGGGTAGCCTACAAGACGTCGGGTGTCTGAACGTTGGGGTATGGCGGTTGACCAGAGTCCGAGGGGACCATGTCGTCTTGCTGCGCAGCTCTGTCCGCACTGTTCCCTGCAAGCCTCACGAACTTATGCCGGACGCTCGTGGTCAGACCCTCAAGGAGATCTGCGATCCTTAGACATAGATGTACATCGTCAACGACGCTGGTACGTAGAGCCTTGATGGTCCTGTCGAGGAGATACAGGGACGTCTTGACCTCGTTCTCCTTGGCGCCCAGAGCGAAAGACTGGATTGTTGTCAGAAGCATCAATGAAAATGGGGACAGCTTTTCTCACCTTAAGGAGAAACATAGCGCCTGAGAGAACCCTGAAAAATGTTCGTACTGGGACATGCTTGAGGTAATCATCCGGCAACAGACCATCAACGACCTGCCTCAAGAGATTCCTTGAAGCTCTGACCACTTCCTTAACATAGACCTCGTTTTGCCAGTAGAGACTGGAAAGGTGCTGTGTAGGTGCTTGCGCAACATTACTTGTCCATTGATCAAGAACGGCCTGGAGCGCCAATGAGTTCATATAGACGCCTCAAGGAGGATTAGCAAATGGGAAGGCACATGATAGGACAAGCTTACAGGCATATTCAAACTCAATGGAGAGGATGATGCGAGGGTAGTCCGGCACTATGTTACTCATAAGTCAAAGAATACGAGACAGAGCATTGTACGTACAGTCAAGGCTTTCGAATTTCGTCCACCAAGCATGGAGCAGAGGCTGGAATTCCTGCAGTATTTCGAAGTACTCGCCACTTCGAATCAAGTTCATCGTCCCAACCTTGGAAGGGAAGAGTCGGAGATTAGACACCCTCATGATCGAGGTGATCTCGACCCAACATGAAAGTATGACATCGTCAAGTTCCTGAGGATTTCGTGCATTGCCTGTTGTTGGAACAATTAGCGGAATGCCGATTAAAGGCCCGAATCTTCTATGGTATGCTCTACTGTTCGGATTGCTCGATTGGAGAAAGTAGCAGAGCGACGGCATGGGAGGCCAAGGAAATAATAAAGCCAATGCAACAAAGTTTACCATAGGCTTGTGAGCTAAGGGGCAGAAGAACACACTTACGGTGGAACAAAATCTGCTGAAGATATGCAAAATCGCCTTCCTGTGGTATGTCACGGAACATGCTGGCTAGTCCTAGTCGACCGCTGGTCTGACTAATATAGACATACAAAAGCCGCTCAAGGCGTCGTGCACGGGGACACGCAGCTACAGTCGAATCGGCGAAGCTGCCGAACAGCCCAAGCTCATACGCCAAAGTGTGCGCAGCACCGATCAAGCTCCAGCACATTCGATCTGACCTGAGCGCTGGCTCCGTCCAGGTTTTCAGGGTTGCTTGCCCAGCGGTCAGTCCCTTTTGGGCTTCATCATCGGTCATAAGAAGGCTCTCGGCGTCGGCATCGGTAGGGGCTAATATTTCGTCCCCATCGTCACCAGGTGGGAAATGCATTGAACGGGGATGAAATTCGCTCAGGAGTAGGAGACTAAATAGAATCAGATAAGCGAAAATTCGGCAAATCCACCACTCACTCATCAATTCGTACCTTTCTATCGTTCCCAAGGCACGAAGCCTGCCTTGGTCCAAAGTCCTCGGCCCAGCACCGTTAAGACCGCCACCGAAGGACTCTTGGGAGAAGAACATTCGGCTGATCATGCGCTGCAATCTTCCCCATAGACGATCATGGATTATGAACGACCGCGACTGACCTCCAGGGCCCGGCAACCGTTTGTAACGAGATGAGATGGTTCTGCGAGCTTTTCAGTCTTTGGACGGTAGGAAAACAGAAGTGTGACGATATACAGTATTGTTACGGTCAACAACGGCTCTTCACTTAGGAGATTGGAGATCGTGGCTAGCTGTCGAAAGTCGGGGGGGCTTATTGGGGTCAAGGGTGCAAGATACTCATAGAAACTTCGGAAGAGATTATCAGCCCAGGAGATGTTAGCAAATAGTATTCCACTCACTAGTCGATGTACGACATCGCTTCCATCGCGGTGAACCAGCCTGCTCGAACGAAGCGCAGACGAGACCAAATCTTGAGTTTCTCGCGAAGGCGATTTGAGTCATCTTCGCTTCCGGCGGCACCCATGTCGCCTGCAATCGCTGGGTCTATGTTCATCGTATCTCGCTGATGCTGCAAATCCTTCGATGTCTTCAACCCCATGGAACGATGATGTTTTGTTGACATGCTTGGTGCGCGCCTCCCAGACTCGTCCATTTTTTGATCTCCTTGATTGATAGATGACTGTCGATGTAAGTCACCAGTCCGCCCAGAAGCCTCGAGAAGTAGATGTAGTGCATCTGCAGGTTGATTAATCGGGCTTTGAAACAGTGCAGCGGCTGCCTCGTTCGTCACTTCCTGGTCTCCAGGGGTATTTGCGCGGCTAGGCGTCTTGCTCTCTACATACAGCCCCGTCTGCTGCGTTCGCTCATGGCTGTTCCAATTGTAGACTTGACCCACCGAAGTTGGTGACTGGGACACAGAACCAGCTGAGGCCTGGCTTTGAAAATTCCTCGGCAAGGAAGCGTCTTGCAAATCCTGAGCACTGGAAGTCTTTCTCCTACGATTATAGAGTGCGTAGTCATCTTGAGTAGCTTTCTCTCCAGGAATATCTTCTCCACTGTCTGCCCTCCGCTTGCGCCTCGTGGCCGAGAAGTAGCATTCTTTGCTCTCTCTTCTACATCTGACACAGGGAGGCTCGTGAGGGTTATCGACAGGACCTAGGTCACAGCGCACTTTTCTGCGCCGACATGGGATCTGGATATTGTGAGCTCTTCATTCTGCCTGCGGCTTGGCGTACAACGACCTACGCAAGCTTGATATGTGCGCTTATGAATTGACACCAAGGGACTGCCATCTACATCGACTCTCTGGTTTTCCAATGGTGTCACTGATGTGGGCGAGCTGGCACCTTGATTGAAACTACCAGTCATTTGATGCGCCATGGTGAGTTGCACCGGAGATTTAGACGGGTATTCGCGCTCTGAGTCGGGCAATTCTATCTTTTGCAGAATGAAGGGTTAGGGTAGGGCTTAGTATCTATCAAATCGTACAACTACCATTACGGATCGACGCAATTTCATAGCTGATGTTCCCGAGGCGAATGATGGTATATCCCGTGCGCTGGCAGGGTACACATTCCGAGGCCTGACCGAGCCATGATCCAAATGCTTTGCCTCTGCAAAAACGTATTGACGATATAGCGAGAGGCTGAAAGACTACTGATTGCACAATGTCGAAGTCGCAGAACGTTGAGCATTTAGCGGAACATCGTCGAAGGACCTAGAGGAAGCAACAGAAGAGATATCCATAGAGTTTGCTAGGCAAATTTAGCACCCACCGGTGCCAGTGTGTGGGATCTGAACATCTTCACCACATAAATCGCCTAGAGAGCCGGTATGTGAAGTATATAAGTCCACGGGAATATTGCACGAACATATTGAGTTCAAGTTCGCACAGAGAAGCTACTGGTAAAGCCATATCGAAAAGGGTATATCGGCCAGTTGAGATAATACAGCCAAAGTAGGAAGTCTGATTAAACTCCCAAAGAGAAAATCTTGAGGTTCAACTTGTGAGATGCTGAGCTGAATAATCGAGGAACCGCCGACACCATGGCCTGCTAAGCCGATGCACCCCAAAGACACGCCGCGCGCCCAACCTTTAAAATAACATCAGACCATGATCTCCTCCCCCCCGTAACCCCCAGGAACAGCCGGTCCGCCTTCCAAATCCACGTCCTCGACACCTCTTTTGCCTTCTGCGCTCTCTCGGATCAGATTGCTGAAGTACTTTCTTGCGACCTCGCTCTCCCCTTTCACCTTCAGAGTGTCCGTTCTTTTATTGTCGAGTTTTTCTACGTGCTTTTCAAGTCCGGATCGCAGTATTTCTGCCGGATGACGTAGAACTCTTCCCACTTCAGAGGATATCCGGTGGCTGTTCGTATGAGTATAATTGATTTGATCAAGTGTCGTACGAATTCGTGAGGCGAGCCGCGGGGGTAGCGTTGTGGGAATGGAGTGCAAGGCGTATGCTGAGGCAAGGACGACTGTGGCGAGATTGTCAGTGAATTTGTGCAATGGAGTAGGGACAGAATAGGATACGAGAAGAGGGACTCACCAGTAGCAATCATGCCCGGAACAATGAGCCGCCGCAGATTCTGCGAACCCATCACCCTCGCCGCGCCTATGGCGCCATCGAGCCAGCCTACACCGCCCAGCGCACGTCCACCTACTATACCAGCAACTGTGAGCGCCACGCTGGTTCCCGCGACCTTTTCTTGACGTTGCCACAGCCCGCCAATATCGAAGAAATCCCAAACCTCGATTTCGGTATCGACTTGTCTGGCCAACGCATCTCTCCTAGCACGAAACATCTTATTCGAGTTAAAGTTGATGTTTGTGTACTCGTTGTCAAGATGAAACAAGCCTAGGGCATTAATGGTGTTGACGCCGGTTATGGTTCTGGAGCGAGCGTCCTCTTCGCAACCGGTCACGGCCGAGGAGATCTGATCGAGGATGGCGAATTTGATTTCTTCGGCGTATCGGAAAGCGTTGAAAAGTCCGGGGTAAGGGACACCGAGGTCGGCTTCTGCGGCGCGGGTAATGATTGTATTGAGGCTTTTTTGAGTTTGGGTATAGATGTCGTTGCAGGTTTCTTCGATAGTCATCTCGACATTGTCCTTGACTTCTGAGCGAGCTTTCTTCGACTGCTGGTAAACGGGCTCGAGCTCTTCAAGTTCGCCAGCCACGCGATCGAGCTCTGATTGTGCAACATCGCGGTTGACTGTGGCTAGGTTATTGAGATCCGTCAAGATGTTTATGAGGTAGGTCTTTGCAGGCGCTAATTTTGAGCGAGCCCGCTTTTCAAGCACGAAGCGTCGAAGAGCGCCCTCCAGCTCTTGAAAATCCTGCAACTTCTCCTTATCCTTGCCTTTACCCTTTCCAGGCGGTGATCCTGGCTCGCCATGCTTACCAACTAGCTCGTCGTCATTAATCAAGGGTACATTGTCCGGATCGGAGCTGCTGCCAGTACCTCCGCCTCCACTGCCATCGCCATCTGGAGGTCCTGGGCCAATGGCAGGAGCCACAGGAATCGCATTGCTCGATACGAAATGAACGAGCTCGGATGATTCTTTGAATGTTCGAGGGCTCAATTTTCCGACTTGCTCGAGGATCATGCGCTGACATCGCTCCTTGTCCCGAATGTTGTCAAAGCCGTTGACCACTATAAAAAGGTATGCTTTCTCCATAGCAGCATTCCATATGAACTCCTTAGCGGACAACGTAAAATGGTTTGCCGCGTTGACCACAAAGACTACAACATCAATCTCCTCTTGTCTCGCAAAGATTGCAGTAGTCTTTAACGAATCCGAATTTAGCCCTGGCGCATCGATTATAGAGATATCCACGATGCCGTTGTTGAGTAGCGACTCGTTGACTGATCGGATATCTTTGACAAATACTTTACATTGCGTATAGTCTTTGTTGTCCGTCACGACCTTTTCTAATTCATGCAATGGATACACATCATATGTACTCTCGTCGTTCCGATCGTAATGGGCATCTTTGTGGACGGCGTGCGCTTCTTCAATACCACCATTTTCCCTGGCGTCAAGAACCTCGCAGAAGATGCTCGTACACGGCTGCTGATCCTCAGGCAGGACCTTCCGCCTCAATAGTGCATTGCAAAAAGTCGACTTTCCAGCATTCAGATCCCCTGTGACCAGGACCTTACTTGAAGTATCCTCTATCCGGCCTTTGAGCAATTGAAGATGCCGTATGCTCTGATTGATCTTTCCATCCAGTAATGAAGCTATTGTCCGCCTGTCCGTAGAGTGTGCGATCTCCGCTTGAGTCAAACCTTGAACCTGCAAATCTATTTTAAGTATCGAGAACTCTTGCACGGCCTGAGCAGTGATCAGCCTTGCCGGTTCTTGCGGCCTTTTCTGCGCTGTGCTGCTTGACTCGCCTGTACTTCTTTCTCCTAGCGAAGTACCAGCACGTCGAACACCTGGTCTCAGAGGGGCATCACCGAGCTGCTGATGGATATCGCCAGGCGCGGCTGTCGATTGCGTATGTACAAACCCAGGCCTTGGGTCTGGTTTGGGCGCAGGCTGTTGTCTTGGTGTTGGATACTGTGCTGGCCAGGTCGCATTCTTCTCTTTCAAACCCTCAAGGGTATCCACTGTTCTATTGATAGCGCGCCCCAGCTTTACCCGATTTTGATTGAAGGCTAGTTGATGGATGTGACTGGCGACAACCCTCTTCCCATCTTCCGCTGCCGGATTGTACTCTCCGGGCAGTGTAGGTGTGTGAGCTGGCACTGGGCTGTCTTCCGTCAAACGTGGATCCCACGCTCGAGAGGGCCCTTGTTCGCCGTATTCACCACTTGCAAAGTTGCTTCCATAACCCGAATCGCGATCAAGCGAGGCCATAAGTGCAGCAGCATTGGCAGATGTTGAACCGGATCCTACTGTCATATAGTGTGGGCGTGATGCATTCCGACCGGAGGCGTTGGGTGGAGGCCGCGAGGAAGGGCGTAGGGAGGAGCTTCCGCTTGCAGAGCTATCGCCATCATGATACTTCTGACTCATGGCGCTCAATATTTAATAGGTAAAGCGGTGGTGAAAATTCCTCAGGGTGGTGAGAATTCCTCAGGATCATAGGTGGTGAAAGACAAAGATCTGGAACTTACCTTGTGCTGCGTTGATTCGCCATGCCCTTGTTCGGAAATTTTAGCGCGGTTTTTTGCTCGGCAGCGAGAGCCGAACGTCATACCCGGATATCGCGAGGTACCAGACCGGGACATTTCAGATCGAGCCTCACACTTTATAAAGTTGTGCCCCTTGCTGACCACTCACTCTCGCCTACGGCCTCTTCCTCCTTCCTCCTACTCCCATTTTCCAGCGAACATGAATGCAAGCCTGACCTTGGTCCCGCCATGAACACCAAAGCTAACAGCTTCCCCAGATTGTAGAATGGGCTTTCGGCAAGCGCATGACCCCACAGGAACGGCTACGGAAACATCAACGAGCGCTCGAAAAGACGCAACGGGAGCTCGACCGGGAACGTGTATGTCTCAAGACATAGCCATGAGTATAGCTACAATCTGATGCGACTGGCTTCTAGGTGAAGCTTGAGAACCAAGAGAAGAAGCTGGTGGCGGAGATCAAGAAGAGTGCGAAGAATGGGCAGATGGGTGCTTGCAAGATACAGGCGAAGGACTTGGTTCGGACGCGAAGGTTCGTTGAGATCGTACCGGGAGTGGGCAGGGCATTGAGAAGTGGAGGATACAATGCTTATATCTGGTTTGCTAGGTACATTCAGAAATTCTACTCGATGCGTACACAACTTCAGGCGATATCTCTACGAATACAAACCGTTCGATCGAATGAGCAGATGATGCAGTCGATGAAGGGCGCTACATCGCTACTGGGCAGCATGAACCGACAGATGAATCTACCAGCTTTACAAAGGATAGCTATGGAGTTTGAGAAAGAGAATGACATCATGGATCAGAGGCAAGAGATGATGGATGATGCTATCGATGACGTGACAGGTTTGGAGGACGAAGAGGAGGGAGAGGAGGTAGTGAAAGAGGTGCTGGATGAGATAGGTGTCGATTTGGGCCAGGCAGTGAGGTGTCCCAATTCCTGTAGCACTGTGGCAGGGTGCTTGCGAGTATTTAGCGTTGCTGACTCTAAGATTCAGATGGGTGACACACCGTCAGGACTACAGAAGACTGCGGCTCCGAATGGCAGGGTCGCTGAAGCTATAGGGGGAGGATCTGGGGGCGGAGGCGGCGGCGGTGTGGGTGGCGACGATGATTTACAAGCCAGGCTAGACAGCCTACGTCGATGACGCTTGCGATGAAGAGCGTTCCTTAGTCTTTGCACAGCAAGGAGTCATGTTGCGGCCATTGGTAGGTATGTCCTTGTTTACCTTCAGATAAGGTAACACATTTGTGATATCTAGGATTATATATGACGGATGGACTGCGATCATCAGACATTGTACGAGTACTCCGAGGCTCTGCCAGGCCTTCCAATGGCGAACAATTAGCAGCCCGCGGTTTAGCCTTTGCATCCCATCATGGTTATAATCGTACATACAACGTTGCATCGTTCTCCGTATTCCTTTGCCACAGGCCAAGTACATCCTGTGCTCCAGATGTCAAATCACTAGCCACAGAACAAGAAGGAATGATCACTGAGACTAGTATGCCTCATCATGACAATGCGAGATGAGTCAGTTTTGTCGTCCATCGATCATGTAGTGTGCTGTCCTGACCGAAATGGCAGTATTGCTACAGCCGCCAGCTTCTTTGGCAGATGGTTTGGCGCTGGTGGAACTGCCGATCGTCTGGTCGTCAAGATATCTATTGGAGTGTCAAGGGAAGTGGTAGGTACTGAACGATTGGGCGTTACGGCAGCCACCCACAGATCCTATTTCGATAAGGCAATTGTGAGTTTGTGACTAGGCACATTTGATTCAGTTGTCGACTAGGGGGTTCCGTGCTTTTTGGAGTGGATATTGCGTCCATCAGCGCGTTTGCGTTTTTGTCGGATTTCTGCAGCAGGCGCAGCGCGAAGTCTGATTCTGCATGCTTGCAAAGCCAATTTGTGCGTCACGTCCAAGATGGCCATTGAGGGAAGGAGCTGAATGGCAAGCCACCCAAAAAACCAGGGAAGGCAAGCGGAAAGGAAGGAATCCCAGTCAAGATAGGATTGGATCAAACCTTAGAATGTGGAAACGCTGAACATTGGTCTCCAAGTGGACCTATGGACTACGAAGCACTAACAGACGAAATACATACGAGCTGAGGAAGGAATGAGAAGCGGTGCCTACCATCCTGAGTCTCCTAAAGTTGAGACTGCCCGAATGCATGTCATGCGACTTCTGGGGGTGCGACATTTCGAGGCGCGGCACAAGATAATTTTAAACATCGAACGTGCTGGGAAGTCCTTGCATCCGCCGAGGTTTCTTGCTAAGACAATCGATCGAGGCGGGAATGATTGCTGGATGACATAAGGTAGGCTTGCAGCCTTGAGAGAAGAGTAAGCGCAAGCTCAAGATAGTGGCCAACATATTGTGTTCCGAGCCACCCTCAACAATCAAAAGGAAGGTTAGTAATACTCCTGCAGCAGCATGCGCATCATTGACGATGCTGTTTCGTATCGGCGGGGCCAGGCAGGCAGCTTTCAAGCGCACCTTGACATGCAGCTTGTGCCATGGGTATGGGCCGAATTGCTTATCCTACAGTCTGGCACCCTTCTGCGCATGATGTAGATGTAGAGGTAGGAGCTGGAGGAGGCAGCTACTTGCGTCGCTGGAAGCCAATCAGGCCACATCATGCAAACGGACCGCAGAATCCTAGATGTCTCTTCGAGCCCCAGCTATCCATGTCCCTGGTCAATCTTTCGCACATTTTTCCGATGCCGCTGCCTACGTTAAAGTCGTAGCTACTTCGTACTTTATGCCTTAGTGTTGCGTAGTACAAACACTGACGCGTCCTACTTCCCCTGTGACAGTAATTATTGTTAGTATCACTGTTGGCGGAAGGCTGTGCTCCATAGTGCAACGAGCGAGACATCGGGCCAGCCTGCCGTGGCCACAGAGACAGAACGCGGAAGCTGATGTGATCAGTGATCGCTGAGCAGAGGCGGCGGCGGCGGCATATCACACGCGCATTTCGTGATTTCGTGATTCCGCAAATGGCCTGACGGACGCAGGTGAACCGTTCGCCTCGGTTGCTGCTGGTCCTAGCTAGTCCATAGCACCATACGAGCTAACAGAATGGATCTCAAGTTCTCGACCTCCTATGAAACCTTCGTGTGTTTGGCCGATTTCTCCTCTTTTGCCCATCGCACGGCTGACCTCCACGACGAAGATTCCGCTACGTAGCTCGTCTTAGACTGGACATCCCGCCCAGAAATCAAATTCATATCCGACGCGTTGATGCAGCATACCTCCGGCTTCCACCAAATCAAGAGATGCGCTTCGCAGCCTTCGGCACTCTCGGACGCTATTCGCATCGCATTATCACCACCTTATTCCATGGCTGATATGGGATCACCATCGAGTGTTACCGTTTTGGTCCGCGATCCGCGAAGGAAACAATGGATGCCTTGATCGATCATTGATGGATTGTTGCGGTCGTGGCCTCCGCCGGCTTCGTATCTTCGTCCTGTTCGCACCGCATATGACTCTAGTATGCAATCCATGCATCTTTCAGCCAGAGTGGTAAGAGCCGGATGGACGGGCGTCCGCGGTGGCCTTTCGCGAGGCATTGCCGCCAAGTGTGGCCCAACCTTTTTCTCGTCCGCCGATTAGTCCTCATCGAGTATCGCTCAATCCCATCCCATTCATCGTTGGCATGCTTATCACGAGTCCAAGTTGCCTGGTGCTGATGATGGGACGCCGCAGCGAGTCAATCGGAACACTTTCCCAGCTGGACGCGGAACGCTGTACAAGTCGACAACAACTAGACTTGATTGCGCCGCTACGCATGAAACCGGGCGGTGGTCGTTGCCATCCCTTTAAGGTCCTCCCAATCAGCTCCGTCATCCTTGATTGCATGACCTAGGCTGGGAGAGGGATTACTACTGGCAACTGCAGCTCGGATTGCCAACACCCTAGCGCATATTGAGATCCCTTACCGACGTATTGTGCTGCGCCAGACCGATTGCGAATTGCTGTAAGTAGCACTACCGGTACCAGGAGCCTGCAAAAGGGCTCTCCTGCCTAGCCGAAGTAGCTCCGGGCGTGTTTTGTGTTTTATCATCGTATGACACAACAGGTGTCAGTGAGGACCCACAGCCGACTGGTGAGACAAAGATTTGGGACCTAGACAGCGGGGGGTCAAGCCCTCTCCATTGTGCCAACCATTTGACAAACTGTATCATACGGCACACTGCGATCAGATGGCCCCAGTGATCCCTTTTGATAGTCGCCGATTATGCCATCAAGCTCGGGCGACGCAAGGGTTCTCATTCGCCATTTCCAGCGAATTCACTCCACAAGGGGTATTAGCGCCAGTGTTACCCAAGCCAACTTCATTATTATTCCTTTCATCGATAATCAGTGCCACAAAACCCTGGCCCATGATTCCCATCAACTTCCCATTTCTTTTGGGTTGGTGCAATGAGGTAAATCTGGATGCATCTTCGCATGCAGGTCTTGGCCGGCCGGATGACAAAAGCTCGGCTCGGCCACAGGATCATCTGTCGCCGTCACCACCGCTCGATCCGCTAAAGGAAAGCATTCATTGTACAAAGGCTAGGCTCGTGCATCCACACAGCGGTCACAGATAGATCGGAAGTCGTATGTGCCATGGAGCGCCTGGAAAGTCAGATCTCCGTGTCTATCTGACGCAGCCTGAGCCGGTCTCAACCTTTTAGCCCGGCGACAGTAGCAATTTCTCGCGGTCCCATGTTCGCGCCTCTTCGCCTCTAGAACTAGCCTCCACCCCACCCCTCACCTCCGCTGCTGTCTTTCATGCTCGGATATTGGGACTTGAGAGGTGCGACGCCAACGATTGGTGGAGATGACTCAGTGGCCTGCCCATCCAGCCCTCCTGCTTGGGCGGCAGAATGAGGAAAAGGGGCTAGACCGAATGGTGCTTTAGCTCCTGCCGCTTGCAGTCAACCGTGAGGTGCGCTCACGCTCGCGGTAAAGGAAGGATCAAGGGCCCCATCACACACGTAGAGGTTAGAACGGAATCAGCCAACGCCAAACGCCAAAGCCAAAGCAACAAGGCTGCCATCATCTCCTTCCCAGTCCCATCCTCCTCCCCCTACCTGCTTTCGTGGCCAAAGTGATCAGATCGCGGCACGCGGCGTCCGGATCATCAGCACTTGTGCCATTGGACCTGATTGATACCTGCTGCTCCCCTTGTCACCCTGTAGCTGCGCTGGTGCATGGAGCATGGAACACTCCCAAACTGCTTGGACGGATGCCGCCTACGGATACACCATTCGATACGAAAGGGCTCGCGCACTACTATTTGCCCTCAAACCGGAACCGTGACTATTCCCTCCCTCGCTCCAAGCCTCCAACACACTATCGCCTAGGAATTGATCGAGACGCAGATCAGCTTGTGAATACCGGCATGCCTTGTCTGGGTCATGCTTGTTGAGCATGTAAACATCACACAAGCCTTCATTCCCTTTTTCATATTCCCAACTGTTTCGTCTCCTGTCCATGCTTCGCATTCTGGGGTCCACCTCCTTGTTATTAATTAAATCGATTTAGGATCAACGCCCCTACTAGACCCAACCACTATTTTATTGACACTTGCCGACTGCCCTTAAATCGTGCCACTAGTGTCACGCTGGGGCTTCACGAAGTAACAGACTGCGAGAACCTTCGCTCTTCGGCCGATTGCCTCAATTCTACGTAGCTGAGAAGCTATCTGTCTCTCGTCATTCCTTACTTCTCTGTCTCCCGCACATGCCTCCACCGGAATGGAGGCACAACATTGACCAGTCTCAACAATGACGCGAAAGGATCGATGACTGAGGAAGCAACGACCCGTTGACACATTGACACCTCACCTCCTCAATCTCAACAGCATACAACGTTACCAATCTATTTAGATGAATCAACGCCTTGGAGTGCATCTCTCCCGTCCCCCCACCAGCAATTCAATGCTCGCCGTCCAGTGGCCCCTCTCTTTACCTTCAGCCCCGAAGCTCTCGGTGGAAACCATGCAAGGACCTCTACCTCCACTTCCACAGCTACGAGACTTTGATCAGCACCAGGAAAGTGAGCGTCGTAGACCGACCAGAAGAGAAGAAGGTTACACGCCGTTCGAAGCACGAGCAGGCAACGTGGCCAACATCCGCCACGGGCTCCGGACTCCCCCATCCGACATGAACGAAATGAACGTCAACCCGCTCCTTGTTCCAGATTTTGGTCCATCGCACTACAAGGGTGTTCCGATTATTCCGTCGGACATTGCTACACACAAAAGCAACTTAAATGGCACAAGCAGCCTGAGGTACACGAACAGAGCGCCACCACTGCTTGATACGTACCAGCCGGCCAAGGCCTCTCAAAGTCCTTATTCGGCAACTGGCCAGCCTGCAAACCGCGAACAACCACATCAGCGGCGGAAGAGTGACGGCACCGATATAGTACACTATCTGCAAATTCCACGTTCGATCAATGACAGCAAGGGGAGTCTGTCGGAGTTTGCCGCTCAGGTAAAGATTCCATTCTTGGGAAAGCTCATGAGAAAATGCTTACAATTATTCAGATCACCTGTCTCTTCTGGTTTGAGTCATCAATTACTCTCCAGCAGGTGGAAGAATCCCGGACTACAGTTACTCCTACAGAGCCACTCATTTCTGAGGCCATACCGACAAGTGGGTTTCGTAAATGGGTCACGACCATTCTGTCGACTACACAGGTCACACAGAATGTGATATTACTGGCTTTGCTGTTCATCTACCGGCTCAAAAGGCTAAATCCCGGTGTCAAGGGGAAATTAGGGAGTGAATTCCGGCTTCTGACAGTGGCACTGATGTTGGGGAACAAATTCCTCGACGACAACACTTACACCAACAAGACCTGGGCGGATGTTTCTGGAATATCCGTTCCAGAGATTCACATCATGGAGGTCGAATTTCTCAGCAACATGAGATACACGCTATACGTTTCGGATACGGAGTGGAAGGCATGGCATGTCAAGTTGGGCCGGTTCTGGAACTATTTCGACAAGACATCGAGGAAGCCACTAGTGACTGGTTACAGAAATCGCATGGTTCAGACGCCAATGCTCATTATGCCGCCTGATCTTCCCTCTCCGCCTTCGTCAACGAATACATCGCCGCCATTCTTCCCAAATCAATCATTCAATCATCTTCCTCACCCATTATCCGTACCACCGTTTCTCCCACCAACGATACCGTCGCCAGGTGCACCAAGGCCCGAGCTGGAATCAAGACTTTCGGCGAGGAAACGGAGTCATGAAGATTACTTGCAGGAGCCACCAGCGAAGAGACCTGCTACGTCTTTGCCTCCGTCAGGCGCGTCTAGCATAACAATGACTCCTTCCACCGTAAGAGGGGTCACTTCGAACGTGCCCAGGCTCCCAATGCCCAATCTCGCAATACCAAACACGGCTCAAGGTACCGCATACAATGGTTCTCCGGCACAACTGCCTCTACCTGGAAGCCGGCCATCGTCAGGTGCTCTGTCCATATTGAACCGCTGGCCTCAGAATGGCACTTTACCGTCGATGCCGCAATCTTCGCTTCCCGGAAGTGTCAGTCTCGCTGGATCTATGGATTGGAGTCGTCAAAATTTGTACACACCAGGCTCCGCGACCCCTTCACCCACCTCCTACCAATTCCCTCAGTCTCAGCATACGCCGACTCACTCGTCCCCTGCAGACTTTCCGCCCATACGGAGTTCGCCTTACAAACCTGTGCGGAGCGTGAACACTCTATTAGTACCACCGCCCTTGGCTTCGCTACATAACCCTACCCACAAACTTGGATACGACCAGATGCGGTATCAACCATTGGGTAAACCGGTCAGCGAGCGGAAGACGGGTATTCCGCCGTTCATGCCCCAACACAGCAGCTGGGCGCAGCCACCGCCAGTTCCCTACTACCTCCCTCAACCGACTTCGCGTTAGAGTTGCTGCGATTTAGCGATTGTTATCATGAGCTTAGACTGCATATAGTGCATTGGGCATTAACGGCATAATGAGCATGGGCGCCCTTTCTTTTGCATTGCATGGGCGCTTTCACTTAGGCTAATTGCACGTGCAGCGGACACCGCGCACCTATAGCATTAGAAGGCGTTCGTGGGACGAAAGAGTACAGATCAGAGAAAGTTTGCATACTTGCTTGTACATATTGTAGAACCGGGCCAGACGGTGTCAGGCACAGACTGGTAGCTTTACGACAAAGATACTGGAAATAACATGAATTATGGAGCTCTTCGTCCGCATTATAATGCAGGCTGTGTTGACATTCCCAGGCCCTGGTGAGAAAAAGCTAGATTACGACGCTCAACCTAGAGTCTGAGACATACATAGTGCCCTGCGCTCGTTGATGACTGACGTGTTCGACGACATCGAAGCTTTGCAACACCGTCAGGAGTTCCGTGATGTTAATGGTCCAAGTCTTCCCTATTCAAAGTGCACGGGGAGTACGCTGAGAACGATAAGCTCTGGTCACGTGATATCGCTTCCCGTGTTTTGCGGTGTTCTCCACGCGACCAGGCGCTTTACCTCGAATCACACAAGTGGGTGGGCGTTGGTTGCTGTCAGTCAAACTATCTTCGTCGCAGGATGCTGGATGATGGAGAGCATAGTATGCTGCGCTTTATCCCTCATACAACTAAGAATATGGCTAAAATTCTCTCCTAGGCAAAGCACAGCTGCCCCTCCTTGGAGTTGTCCTGTGTTGCACCTCTATACCTCCAGAACAGCGCGTAAGTCCACTCAAGCTTATCAGCTAGAAATGCGCCACGATTGAGCATATACCTAGATATCCTGCTGACTTCTTCATGGTAGTCAGATCTCGCATCGATTGCGTGTCGTATGGGCGCAATCCACAAATTCGACCTTACCTCCGACGTCACGCATTTGATCGTTGGGGACTCTGATACACCAAAGTACAAGTTTGTCGCCAAAGAGCGCGAAGACGTCAAATGCCTTCTTCCCGCTTGGGTCGAGGCGGTGCGGTTGTCGTGGATGGAGGGTGGCGAAACCGATGTGAAGAGTCTCGAAAGGCAATACCAATTACCAACGTTCGCCGGATTGAGGATATGTGTCACGGGCTTTGAGGATTGTGCGTTGTTCTCGTGTGTTGCTCCTCGAACGCGATGCTGAGAATCGTAGTGGCCTACCGGAAGAAGTTGGAAGACCTTATCAACGAGAACGGAGGAGAATATAGAGGCAACCTCACGCGGGACGTCACCCATTTGATCGCCAGAGAACCTGCAGGAAACAAATACACCTACGCAGGCCAGTGGGGGATTAGAACGGTGTCAATTGAATGGCTGCAGCAAAGCCTCGAGCGTGGCATGATCCTCGATGAGAGCTTGTTCCATCTTCTTCTTCCGCCCGCAGAGCGAGGGCGGAATGCGTGGATGCGTAAAGCGGTATCTACAACCTCACTCGGGAAAAGGCCTCGCGAAGGAGGGTTAGAGAGGAGTAATTCAAGGAAGCTAAGACGGACTGCGAGCGCGAGGCTGAGCAACGAGAGCTCGGGCATCTGGACCAACATTGTAGGCGATAGTGTCAAACAGGAATCCGCGAATGCCAACGAATGGCATGATCCTCATGATCAAGGCTTGTCCGCAAATCCCATCAATGATCCTTCAAGACTATTACAAACGTCTGGCGAACAAAGATTTCATGGAGAACCAAAGCCTCTAGAAGGGCCGAAGCCTACAGAATTGCCTGTGGTCCGTAGTGGAGGGATCTTCGAATCAACAAAGGCCATTTTGCATGGATTTGACACCAAACGGGTAGGTCTGAAACAGCTATCAATATGTTGCGTTCGATGAGCTGACCTCTAGCTACCAGACTACCGTCTTGCAACACCATCTATGCTCCCACGGCGCAGAGATCCTCTCGGATATATCAAAACTACCGCAAGCATCTTCGGCTCCCTCGAGTTCGTACGTCCTACTGGTTCCCCATCAAACGCTTAGGGCCGATGTTCCTATCATACCTAGGGGTCTCCAACAACCAATTGTGGCAACAGAGATGTGGGTAGAAAAGTGTCTGTACAGCAAACAGCTGGTTGAGCCATCGATCCATATTGCTAACTCGCCGTTCGAAAAGCATCCGATCACGGGTATGCATGGGAAGCTGAAGTGCCATGGTTGTTGACTGACATCAGGCAGGCTTCGAAGCTCTGACGATCTCCACAACTGCTTTTCAGGGTACAGACATGTTACATACGTGTAAGACTATACAATTAATGGGTCCGTACTAAGTTTTCGAACCTCCTTCGTTCTCATACTGACATCTTACAGGTGCCAATTTCACCGAAGACCTAATTCCCAGCACTTCAGTCCTGATTTGCAACACGATCCTACCCAACAGCGAGAAACGACAGTCAGCACTGCGTTGGAATGTTCCCACCGTCACCATAGACTGGTTGTTGGACTGCATCCGCAAAGGAGAGCATCTCGCTTTTGATGCCTATCTCACAAGCCCGCTTCACTCCAAACCGATCTCGCCTGTTCCCAAACCGCAGAACCTTGACAGCAGGCGTACGGAGTGTAACGTGAAGCAACCCTCCCGCGGACGTCAACCGAACGATGACACTAACAGCAAGGCGCCGGTCAGTAACAAGCCGACAAGCCCCAACTCAAGTCAAATACATCAAGCTCCCTTGTTATCCTCAGACCTCACAAGCAAGGACTCCAACCCCGTCGAAGCCTCCTCCATGAAACCATCCAACCAACCCATCCCCCCTTCATCAAACACAACCACATCCGACCCCCCTCGACCACTTCGCCCCCTCTCCGTCAACCACTTCCCAAAACCCTCTCCCTCACCCCCCAAACCCGGTCTCGAAACCGAGCACTACCAGCCCCCCAAACCCTCCCCCATCGACACCCTCGGCCCCGCCATCTCCTCCCTCCTAGCCCACCACCGCGCCACCAAGCCCACCGCACCCCTCCCCCCGCCCCGCCGCCGCCACCGCCAACTCCTCGGCCGCGCTCCCTCCAACCTCTCCGCGCGCTCGCTCTCCCGCGCCAGCAGCGTCGACACCATGAACACCGACGGGCTGGGCACCCCGCTCTCCGGCTCGTTCCCACCCCGGAATCCGACTGAGGCTGCGATGAAGGCGAAGATCAGCGATGCCAAGGACCCGTTCGCGCAGCTGAAGGCTTATGCGCTGGAGGTGGAGGAGAGGGAGAGGGCGGCGAGGGGTGGGGGGGAGGAGATGCAGATGACGCAGTTGGGGTATGAGGATGTGGAGGGGAGGGCGTGGCGGGAGAGGGTGGTGCGGAAGATGGGGGGGGAGGTGGAGGTGGAGGTTGAGGAGAAAGAGGGTGGGGAAGGGGGGAGGAGGGAGGTTGTTAAAGATGTGGGGGGGAGGAAGGGGGAGGGGGTGGCGGGGAGGAC
>JAABUS010004805.1_pt1 | contig 18862 bp, 17 predicted proteins | sample 5560161 | NCBI WGS metagenome assembly JAABUS01 (sample SAMN10711885, study PRJNA513376) | rock metagenome | isolation source: Antarctica rocks | place: Antarctica: Victoria Land, Trio Nunatak nord | collected 2016-01-04 | reverse complement strand
CGGGACTGGTCTGGCAACGAAGTCCGATTGAGCTGGGGCGATCGGTGGCTGACTATGGCCGCCGCGTGATTCAGGCGCTGCACATGCTCGCCGACCACTTCGCGGCGGTGCTGGAGGCATACGCCAAGCAAACCGCTCCGTGGACCGATCGTACGGGCGCAGCGCGGCAGGGACTGACCGGACTGGCGGTGAAAGCCGCGACCGGCGTCACGATCATCCTCGCCTTCTCCGTCCACTACGGGATTTTCCTCGAGCTGAAGAACGCCGGGAAGTACGCCGTCATCATCCCGACCCTTGAGAAGCATTACGCCGAAATCTTCCAGGCCGTGAAGGCGTTGGTGGCTTGACATGCTCCATGACCTAATTGCCGCCCGGCTCAGTGGAGACACGACGCTGATGGTCACCCTCACCGGTGGCGCCTGGTCGCGGCCTCTGGCACGCAATCAGAGTCCGACTGGCTCGCCCGCGACACCGGGGAGCACGCCGGGTGCCTTCGATGTGGCGGCGGACGGCTCAAGCGGGCACCTGCGGCCTGCTGCCGTGGTTGGGGCACCGAACGAAGTCGGCCATCCGTCCGGCAAGCGCGGGGTTCGCGCTCTGGCCTGGGATGCCTTCGTTCAGGTCCATCTCTACGCGCCGGCGACGGCAACCGGGAAGGCGGCGATTGAGACAGCGGACGGGCGCATTCAGGCGCTTTTGCACGGGTGGATGGTGCCGGGGTCATTCGCCACGGTGGAGGCGTTACCAGAGCGTGTGGGTCCAATCGACAGTGACGAGTTCCCGGGCAGTGTGCAGACGTACCGGCGCTTCCGAACGACGGGAGTGCGGATCATCGAAAGGGTGGCGTAATCAATGACGAAGCTCGACGCGAAGGCAGAGAAGGATCTGAAGGGCGTGCTGGCTGACCTGGGAAACCAGAGCCTGCCGGATGGTGTCCGGATCAACTTCGGTGACCCTGAGCCGTTCCAGCAGTACACCGCGGCGGACGCGAAGGCCGATGCCGAGGTGGTGCCGGTCCCGGTTCCGGTGGCGGCCATCGTGCCGGAGCCAACGCCGGAGAAGAAGGGCTAGTGATGGACGAGACGACCGTCCGGGTGCGTGTGGAGTTCGTCGGTCTGCCGTCGCCCTACGCCGATAAGGTGGTTCAGTGGCGGATCGCCCGCGGGGAGATTCGCCCGAACGACCTGGCGGCGATTCGACGGCTGGAAGACGAGCGCCAGAACAACGGGCACGCCCGGTGGCCCGGTGTGACGGAGCGCTTCTTCGGTCCTGAGCATGGGTTCAAGGAGTCGTACCACTTTGGCCCGGAATCGGAGGCGTTTATTCAGGCGATGGACCCGGAGGATGCGCGTCGCCTGCTCGATAACGCGATTGACCGGCACCTCTATCGAGAGGTTGACGCGATCATCCTGGCGACAGGGTGAGCGCAACGCTCAGCGTCCGGCCAGAGCTAGACGGGCAGATGGAGATCCCGCTGCGCTGTTTGGACCTGGCTGGGGTCGTGGAACTGGACGGGGCAGGTGTCCCGATGCGGTTCCGGCGGCGGTGTCGCAACCGTCAATGCTGTCCACCACGCGACGGCTTCGTGCCGGTGCACCGGTGGGATTTACGCGACGGAACCTACGTCACGGAGTACGTACCAATTCGACCGGTCAGTGAGCTAGTGGACGCGTTACGAGCTGATTCGTAGCGTGAGGAAACAGACGGGCCAGCGCGTGATTAGCGTGTGCCCTTACCTGCCGACGGGCGAGCTTCCCGGACGGCTGGAGGACACACGAGATGGGTTTATTCGGAGAGATTCCATATAGCGTCAGTGACGCGGCGGCGTACCCCTTCGTATCGGGTGCGGCGGGCGCGATGGTCGATGTGGTCGGTATCCGTAGCGCGGAGATGTCCGGCGCCATCGAGACCGCGGAGACCCGCGGCGACAACAAGATTCTGGCGACCGCCGCCTCGTTCAACTCGGTGGACCTGACGATCACGGTCGGTCAGCTCGCCCTCGCCTCAATCGCCGCGATCTCGGGCGGCATCGTTACCACCACAGGTGTTGCGCCCAACTCGGTAACCACCCTGACCCGCAAGGTGACCGACGTGGTCGCCGATTTTCAGTTCAAGGTGCAGACACCCTCGAAGGATTCAGGAGGCGGCGCAACCCGGCTGACCTTCCCGCGCTGCCAGTGGCAGGGCGGGCCCGATTACAACATGAGCGATAACGAGTTCCCCGAGGTCACGGTCAACGCACGGGCCATCCCCAGCACAACGGATGTCCTTTTCCTCGTTGAGAATTACCAGACTCTCACTGCTTTCGTGTAGCGGTTAGAGTAGTTCTCCTTTGTTTTGTAGCCCATCGCGCATCGAGAGCGCATAGGAGCCTTTACCGATGGATACCACGCAGACAATCCCTCAGCCACTTCCCTCGCACGACGACCTGACGTTGCGCCCAGCGACGCCCCCACCGGTCGATGAGCCCGATGAGGTGTCGTCAACATCCGGCAACCTGCTGACCTTCGATGATGCTGCCCAGGCGCACGACCAGGAAGATCAGGGGTTCGAGTTCAAGTTGCCCTATACCAAACCGGGTGCCGTCGCCTACGTGAAGCGGATCGCCTTCGAGGACTGGACCACGATGGGCAACCTGCCCACGCACCTCCAGAACCGGGCGCTGCAGCTGCTGAATCAGGCGAAGGCGGACGCCGGTGGCACCCTGACCGTCAACACGATCGGCAAGGACCAGAAGCGCGATCACGAGATGGCGAATCTGGTCTGTCGGGCGGGATTCATTACGCCACGGGTCATGTTCACTCTGGCGGAGCGCACCGGCGACCCGAACGAGGTCTTGATCGATCACATCCATATCAAGGACCGGATGGCCTTCTTGCGGCTGGCGTGGTCGGTCGATGTGGGGTCCGCCGAACGGCTGATTCCGTTTCATCGAAGCGAGACCAGCCATGTGGGCGATGTACCGACTCGGCAGCTCGACCGGAACGCGGTACTCGGACCTCTTGGAACTTCGTGAGGCGGGCTTCGGTGGCCGGACGCGGCTCGCGTTTGACCTGGCCGTGCAGGGTTTCGGTGACACGGTGAGCGCGATGCTGGAAGAGACCGAACAGGTGTCGGATGACGCGCCACCGAAGCGGGCGCGACCGATGAAGACGGTTCGCAAGCACACGCTCGCGCAGTTGCTTGGGATCGCGGATGACGGCGGAGACGCAGACGGACGCACCGACCCGAACGCGGAACCGCTCGACCTGTCGCGGTTCACGATCCCGACGCTGGAGCTGGAACCGTGATTCCGTTGCGATGCAAGGGGTGCGGACGGGTGCTGGCGGAGGCACGGCCGCCCTATACCGAGATCGTCATCGACTGTAGTCGCAGTACCTGTAAGCGCCGCAACATCTTTCGGGGCACCGTGCTCCGCTAGACCACACACAGAGCGCCGTCGAGCGCCCGGCCAGAACGCCACCGAGCGTCCGAGCCACGATCGCTGTCATGGACAGCGGAGGGTTCGGCCATCGAGCTAGGCGCGGCCAGAGGTAGCATCCAAATCCTCTTTGATCCCGCAGGGGTCAATCAGGCGACCTCGGCGCTCAATGGGCTGAACGGGGCATCTGATGGGACCGGCGCCAAAGTCCAGGGGATGAGCCAGCAGGCCAAGCTCGGCTTCGGCATCCTCGGTACCGCGGCGGCTGCCGGATTCGGTGCGGTCGTCGGGTCAGCCGCCAGTTTCGAGAAGCAGATGAACGCCGTGCAGGCGTCCACCGGGGCGACGGAAGCCGAGATGGCGTCCTTGGGCACGACGGCACTCGATATCGGCAAGAACACTCAGTACAGCGCCACGCAGGCCGGTCAGGCAATCGAGGAACTTGCCAAGCAGGGCGTTTCCATTACCGACATCAATAACGGCGCGGCTGCATCTGCCGCCAACCTTGCATCCGCGACCGGTTCGGATCTCGCGACGGCCGCGTCAACAACCGCAACCGCGCTCACCCTCTGGGGGGACTCCGGGCTGACGGCGGCTCAGGCGGCGGATACCACCACGGCAGCCGTCAACGCCAGTCGAATTGACATCGTTGATTACAACGCCGCACTCCGCAACCTGACGCCGGCCATCATCACGGCTGGGATCAGCCATGTTGATGCCGCTGCCGACATTGCCTACTTCACCAAGCAGGGACTGACGGGAGCCGAAGTCGGAACCAGCCTGACGCGCGCCTACTCGCAACTCGCCCAGGGGACCGGACCGGCCGCTGATGAAATGGCGCGTCTCGGCGTCAATGCCTTCGATGCGAACGGCAACTTCAAGCCGCTTCCCGACATCATGGACAACCTCAAAGGTGCCATGGCGGGCATGACGCAGAAGCAAAAACTCGCAAGCCTCGGCATGATTTTCGGCGCCGAGGCCGCCGATGTGATGGCGATCGCGATGGAGAACGGCGGCGACGGGCTCCGAGACATGACGAAGGAGATGGAGCCCAACGGTCAGGCCGCCGCCGCGAGCGCCGCCAGGATGGCGGGGCTTTCCGGGGCGATGGAGTCGCTCAAGGGATCAGTTGAAACCGCCGCGATTGCGATCGGCGCTCGGCTGACGCCGGGACTCGAAGCGGCAGCGCAATTCGTTACCGGTCTCGTCAATGCCTTCCTGGGGCTTCCCGGTCCCGTACAAACCGTGATCGCTGCCATTATCGGTCTCGCTGCCGGCATCGCCGCGGTCGCCACCGCGGCTGTTGTGGTCGGTCCGGTTTTCGCGGCGATCGGTGAAGGCGCGGCATTTCTCGCTCCGCTCTTAGCTGGGATCTCCGCGCCGATCCTCCTCGTCGTCGCGGCGATCGCACTCCTTGCGGTGGCGTACAAAACCAACTTCCTCGGATTCGCCGATGGAGTCAATGCCGCGGTCGGTCTGATCGTTTCCGGGTTCCAGCAGCTAGCCGCCATCATCGGTCCGCCGATTACCGCCGCCCTCTCCACCGTGGGGGATGCCTTCCGTGCCGTCGGCGCGGCCATCGGCGAGTTCGTCCACTTCCTCGAACAGGTCGTCGAGACCGGGCACGTTGCCAATGCGGCATTCGCGGCGCTGCCCGATGGAATCAAGCCGATAGCGGCGGCCATCGGGACGGTGGTCGATGCCTTCGCTGACCTCGTCCGCGCTTTCGAGTCCGGGGGGCTTTCCGGTTTCCTAGCGGCGCTCCCTGGCGAGCTGGCTCAGATCGCCTCCGCCTTCGGCACCCTCGGAATTGAGATCGCGAAGGCGATCGGGTCGCTCGCGGTCGATCTTGCGGGCTGGGTGCTCAATGTGGGCGCGCCGGCGCTGGCGGGATGGGTCGTCGATCAGGCTGGCAATCTCTGGGGGTGGATCACCTCGCAGGTTCCCAGCATCGCCACGATTACGGACGCCGTCGCCGCCGTCTGGAACTTCACGGTCGATGCCGCCACCGGGCTCCTCGGATCGATCCTCACGATGGGCGCCGATCTCTGGGCATGGATTACGGGGAGACTTCCCTCGATCGGCACGATCACCGGAGCCGTTGCGGGCGCCTGGAACTTCACGGCGGACGCCGCGACGGGGCTCCTGGGCAGCATTCTCACCATGGCGGCCGATCTCTGGTTGTGGATTAAGGGGCGGCTCCCGGCCCTAAGTACGATCACGAATGCGCTGGCGGACACCTGGAACTTCACCGCGGGCGCCGCCACCGGTTTATTGGGCGGCATCTTGACGATGGCCGCCGACCTGTGGGGATGGATCAAAGGCAGGTTGCCCGGAATCGCGACGATTACCGGCGCGCTTGCTGACGCGTGGAACTTCACCGCGAACCAGGCAACAGGATTACTCGGCTCCATTTTGACGATGGGCGCGAACCTCTGGCTGTGGGTCAAAGGACGGCTGCCTGGGATAACCACCATCACCGGGGCCGTTGCCGATTCATGGAACATCACCGTGAATGCTGCCACCGGACTCCTGGGCAGCATCCTCACGATGGGTGCAAACCTGTGGCTGTGGATCAAGGGTCGCCTTCCCGGCATCGCCACGATTACCGATGCCGTGGTCGGGTCCTGGAACATCACGGTCAATGCGGCAACGGGTCTCATCGGGTCAATCCTCACGATGTCCGGGAGCTTGTGGGCTTGGGTCAAAGGACGGTTACCTGGGATTGCCACAATTACCGGCGCCGTCGTTGGGTCGTGGAATATCACCGTCGGCGCGGCCACGGGACTCATCGGTGGCATCCTGTCGATGAGTGCGGACTTGTGGGCATGGATTAAGGGCCGACTCCCGGGGATTGCCACGATTACCGGGTCGATTGCTGCCGGGTGGTCGCTGACGGTGGGCGCGGCGAAGATTGTTGGCCTGGCGGTCGGCACCGTCACCGGCTGGGTCCAGACAGCACTCGATGCGCTCGGTCAGGTCCTGACCTCGCTGACGACATGGGCGCTGCAGCTCGCCTCTCCCAAAGTCCTCACCACCCTCCAGGACATCGTGTTGTGGGTCGGCGATGCGCTCGTCGCCGCCGGGTCAATCACCGTTGACCTCGCGACGTGGACGCTCAATCTCTTGAAGCCCGTGGTCAAGGGGGTGGAGAAGGTCGGCGGTTGGGTCAAGGACACCGTCGGGAATCAAGTGGGTAATATCGTTTCCGACCTGACGTTCTCGGGTGGCGACAAGAAGGACCAGGGCGCCCCAACGGTCGCCGATGCCGGCGCGGCCGAGGCGATGGCCGGCGCGCTGGAGGCGGCGGCAGCACGAATCAGCTCCGCCTCGACCCTGATTCAGCAGTCCATGACCGAGCTGATTGGGATGTTCCCCGGCTGGGTCACGGCCTTCCGTCTCAATGGCGAATCGCTCGGCACCGCCCTCTCCGCAGGCCTGACCGCCGCCGTTGCACCCATCACGGCTGCCATGGATACGATTGTCGTCGCTATCACATCCGGTATGACGACAATCTCTGCTGCGCTTTCCGGAAGCGGTGGGACCCCTGGGGCATTCAATGGTTCACCGGGGACGCCGGGCCAGGGCGCTGGTGGCGGCCTGCTTGCTTCGCTCATTACGCAGTTCACCGGGGCCGCTCCGCTTATCACGACGGCCATGACCTCGGTCGCTACCGCCGTCAGCGCAGGCATGGTGGAGATCAAGGCGGCTCTCCCCGGTGGCGTGAGTCAGGGTCAGGGTCAGAGCGGAGTATCTGAAACGTCGGTGGCGGGCGGTGAAGGTGGAATCCTGGCGTCGCTGATCGCGCAGTTCACGGCTGCCGTCCCGCTGATAACGGCGGCGATGGATACGGTCGCTTTGGCTGTCTCGACCGGCATGGCCGCGATTACGGCGGCGCTTTCCGGTGGTGGCGGTGGTGTATTCAACGGGTCACCGGGAACGCCGGGGCAAGGTGGTGGCGCGGCCGGTGGTGGCGGCGGAGTCATGGCCCCGCTGATCGCATCCTTCACGGCGGCCGCTCCGCTTGTCACGACGGCGATGACGGCGATAGCGACAGCGGTCTCTGCTGGTATGGCAACCATCACAGCGGCGGTCTCCGGTGGCGGTGCCGCTGCTGGCCCAGGTGCGATGGGCGGACCTGGTGGCGGTCAAGGCGCGGCCGGTGGTGGCGGCGGAGTCATGGCACCGCTGATCGCCTCATTCACGGCGGCGGCCCCTCTTGTTACCACCGCTATGACGACCATCGCCACCGCGGTCACGACTGGGCTCACCACGATGCAGACCGCTATCGGTGCTTTTGCCGGTCAGGCGGGTGCCCTGATGGGCCAGGCGATGACCAACATGCAGACGCCGGTCACAACGGGCACGACGGCAATGCAAACCACCCTGACGACCGGACTCACCACGATGCAGACGGCGGTCGGCACCTTCGCGGGGCAGTCCGGTGTCCTGATGGGTCAGGCCGCGACCAATATGCAAACGCCGCTCGATAGCGCGATGACCGACATGACGACCGCCGTCAATACTGCGACCTCGGCCATGTCGAGCGACCTTCAGGGGTTCGCCACGAACGCGGGAACCGCTGGCACGGATGCGGGGAATGGGTTCAACGATGGTCTCTCGTCCGGACTTTCATCGGCCGCGACCACGGCGAGCAATGGCGTTGCCGATGTCATCGCGGCGCTTCAGACCGGCGTTGGTGACGCCTACCAGGCGGGGTATGCGATCGGTGACGGCTTCGCCTCCGGCCTGATGGCCTCGGTCGGTGCCGTGCAGGCTGCGGCAGGGGCACTGTCTGCTGCCGCATCAAATACAACCACGGAGTACAACGGCATCCACTCCCCCTCGACGCTCTACCGAAAGTACGGGCAATTTATCGGCGAGGGATTCGGGCTCGGCATTACCGACACCTCAACACTTGCCGCTGACGCAGCCGAGCGCATGTCCAGTATGGCGGCCGATATCTTCGCCAAAATCCGCTCTCCCCGCTCCCCACGCATGCCGGTGATTCCCGGATTCGCGGGCGCCGGTGGTGGGGGTGGCAGCTCCGTGGTCAACACCGGCGATACCCATGGCGACAGCTACACCATCAACATCGATGGGAAGACGATCGCCGGCAACAGCCGGGCCAAGCAGCTGATCGATGATTTGGTCTCGACCCTCGGTGTCGCGGTTGATACGACCTACGCGGGGGTGAGCCGGTGACCGTCAATCTTGGCCCCATGCCAGACAGCGCCCCCGGAGGGTTGCTCGACTCGGCCAACCGCGACGTTGCCCGGTTGCTCGGTCCCGCCCCGCAACATCTCTGGGTTCACACGATCCGGCTCTACGGCGGCGTGCCGCCGGGCGGGCTGAACCAGGAGATCGTCGCGGTGGTCTGGCGGCAGACCGATGGCAGCCCGGCGGCGGTTCGGGCGCGGTCGTCGCCGATCACCGTCACCGCGGGATTTAGCGGGACTGCGAACGGGCAGGTGATTACCGCGCCGATTGCCGAAACGGTGGTCGATGACGACGCGCAGACGGCCTTTCGGATGCCGTCAGGGACGTCCCTCTACGTTGGGTTCCACGACCGCACCGGTGACTTTCGGATCGGGATGAACCCGAACGGCAACGTCGTCGAGGTAGTCGAGGGAACCGCGCCGATTGCCGACCCGTCCAGTCCGTTCGCGCTGGTCTCGCGCCGGACCGACCTGACCGGTGTCTCCATTGCGATCAGGACACAGGAGAATCGGCAGCCGAATCCTCCGACGGTGCTGACGCCAGCCGCGAACGCCGAGGTCGTCGGGTTGACGCCGACGTTTTCCGGCAACTTTGCCGACTGGGATGCGGCAGACGGCTACGGCGACAAGCTGCAGTCCTATCAGATCCAGGTGATGCGCGGGACGACCCTGATCTGGAACCGCGAGTACGACGCGAGCAACACCGAGCGGGCGGCGGCGGCGTTCTCACGCCCCTACGAGGGAAGCGCGCTCGGCGGCGGAGAGACGTTGCTGTGGCGCTGCCGCGTCGCGGACCGGTTCACCGCCTACGGTCTGTGGAGCAATCAGTCCGTCAACGCCCAGGGCCGGATCGTCGAGGGCGCCTGGACCCCCTTCACGGTGCGTGGCGCCGGGTCCGCGACGGTGACCGGTCTCGACTCTCTGGCAAACGGCAAGATCACCAACCTCTCGCCCAACCTCGCTGGACCCTACGTCCACGCGAACGCGCTGGCGATGAACGGGGTTCAGGTTCGCATCCTACTCGGCGGGACGATCGTCCGTGGTCCGTCGCCGGTCATCCCCAAGGCGATCGCCAGCGGCGGATCATGGTTCGTGGACTGGGCACAGACCGGCTTTGCGCCGCTGTCGCAGGGGAATCAGTACGAGTTCCAGGCACGCGCCCAGGATACCGCTAACGTCTTCGGCGTCTGGCTGCCGGTCCCTGGTCTCCTGGCGCGGGCGAATGCGCTACCCGCGACCCCGAGTCAACTCCGGCCCAGTGGCAATATCGCGGTGTCGGTCCCGCCCGAGGTCACTTTTGTGATGCAGGACGCCGACGATACGGTCGCGACGGGGCTCAACGCCGAGGTGGAGGTGACGCGCCCGAACGGGACCGTCGTGGTGGTCGCCGTGCCGTCACTGAGTGAGGCGGCGGGGACGTGGCGCGTGGTCCTTTCCGCGACGCAGCTGACCGCCTACGGCACCTATACCCTGCGGGCGCGGGGCAAGGACGCGACATCGACCGGGGCCTGGAGCGCGCCATCGACCTTCCGCTACCTGCAAGGACCGACCGTTACGATCACCGCTCCAGCCGACGGAGCGATCCTCGCCACGAACCGCCCGACGATCTCCTGGACACCGCTGGCGACGCAGGTCTCCTTTCGCATCTCCGTCCAGCGGGCGGCGGATAACGTCGTGGTGGTGGACTCCGGCGCGATCGCCTCAACGACGGGGGGCAGTTACGTCGTGCCCTCCGGGGCGCTGCACGACGGCGCGTCCTATGTCGCGACCGTGCGGCTGACGCAGAGTGACGGCCTCGTCGGCTACGCCTATCGCGCCTTCACGGTCAACTACCCGACATCGGCCGGGCTGACCAATGTCGTCATCTCCACTTACTCGACGGAGCTTGATCGCAATGATCCGAGCGCGGTGCTCGTGTCGTGGGAAGCGCCGCCGGTCTCAACCGCAACCTTCTGGCAATACGTCGTCGAGCGAGAGGAATACGGCAAGCCGCTGACGCGGCGCATCCTGGCGCAGCAACCGAGCATCAGCGCGACGCGCTTTGTCGACCATGAGGCGGCGTCGGGCGTGTCGTATCTCTACCGGGTCTGGTGGGAAGAGATTCAAGGGACCGACATTCGCCCCTCCGTGGTGGCGGAGCTGCTGGCGTCGGTTAACTTGCGCTCGACCATTATCCACCGGGTCGAAGCCCCGGAGGCGGCGCGGCTGCACCTCCCATACTACGACGATCGCCCGATCACGAGTGAACCGGATCTGACCTTCGTCCCGACCTGGTCAGGAGCGCGACCGACAGCGATCGGGCATCCGAGCGAGTCGTCAACCTTCTCGATCAGCACGCGGCTGATCCCGGCTCCGGGCAAGGCGCCACCGGCCGAGACGCTGGCCCAACTCGACGCCATCTATTACGAGGATGATCCCGCCGTGGGGCGACGACCACGGGCGGAAACGGTCTGTGTGCGGACGCCGCTCGGTGACCTGCTCTACGGCGTGATCACACGGGTCCGTCGTCAGCCGCTGCCAGAGTGGAGCGGTTACACCATCGATATCGATCTGACCGCCACCAACTACCGGCGTCCGTTGACGACCGGCTAACGAGAGGAGTCCACCATGGCCGGAGCGACGGCGTATCTCGCGGACACGATGCTCAACTACATCTTTCGCGGCGGGACAATGTTTACCAAGCCCGCCAATGTCTACGTCTCCTTGCACGCCGGCGACCCCGGCGAGACCGGGGCGAATGAAGTCACCACGGTTGGCACCGGTTACGCCCGGGTCGCGGTCGCGGCGGTGGATGCACAGTGGACGGCACCGGCGGACGCGACGGGCGGCAAGCGCCAGATCACCAACGTCAACCCGATCACCTTTGCCAGCCCGACCGGGAACTGGGGCGTGATCACCCATGTTGGCTATTGGAGCGCGGCTACGGGCGGGAGTTGTTTCGGCGCTGACGCCCTTGGCATCAGCCGGACCATCAACGCCGGGGACGTCGCCCCCAGCTTCGCCGCAACCGTTCTCTCGAACTCGATCGCCTAGGGGCTGAGTCATGCCGTTCACGATTCCAGGCGCATCCGGCGCATATCTCTCACAACGCGCACCGGGCAAAACGGATTTCGACATTCTCGCGGCAGGCTATGCGCGAACCGGCGTGCGTACCGGGTGCGCCGTGACCGCGCAGGCAACGCCGAACATGACGACGGCAGTGGCGGGCGGCACGATTGAGGTCGCCGGTGCGGTCGTGCTGGTGACTGGCGGGAACGTGACCCACGTCGCGGCGGACGCCACGAATCCGCGCCGCGATCTCGTGGTGGTCAATGGGAGTGGCGTCAAGAGTGTGGTGGCTGGTGTGGCGGCGGTGGCGCCGGTGCTACCTGCCCTGCCCGCGGCCAGTGTGGCGCTCGCCGCCGTCGAGGTTCCGGCAACGGCGACCGCGGTCACGGCGCCGATGATCACCGATAAGCGTGTCGTGCTCAAAGCACCACCGCCGATGATCAACGTCTATGCGAACCAGGGGAGTGCGTCCGGATCGTCGACATTCGGCGCTTTTGGCGTGGGGACCTCGTGGCAACTTCCCGATGCCGCGCTCACCGGCGTTAACCTGACCGTGGCGGCGCCAGCGGGAACGACCGGCCTGCGTGCGGTCAAGGGGATTTTTGCGCCGATTGCACCGGAGACAGCGAAGGTCGTCACGATCATCGCGAACGGGGAATGGGCCGCCATCGGAGAGGTCTACAACGCGCATACGGACACCGTGACGGTCAATGCCAACGTACCGGCGACCAACCTGCAAATGTTCGAGGTTAACCTGACGGCGGGGTTTGATGCGGCGCCCATTGTCGGCGGATCATGGGTCGGGTGCCAAGTCCAACGCAGCGGCGCGGCGGCGGCGGACACCTTCACGGCAGCGATGAATCTCCTCGCGGTGGTCTTTGAGTGGGAGATGTAATGCTCGCCTTTGGTGACAGCGTGACGCTCGGGGTTGGGGCGAGTGTGCCAGAGCGGGGCTGGGCCCGTCGCGTCGCGGCGGCACGCGGCGAGTCACTCGTCAATGGAGCCGTCTCGGGCACGCAGGTCGCCGAGATGGCCGATGCTGTCTACCGGATCGCCGTCTCCCGTATTGCCGAGGATTCACCGCCACCGGATCGTCTCTGGTTGGCGGGCTATAACGATATGCGCTTCTGGGGTTGTTCACCGTCAGGGCTGGCGAGCTTCGGTGGAAGTCTCGCGGCGCTTCTGACATACCTGGCGTTGCCGCCTGAGGGGCGCGTGTGCGCGCAGTCACCCGTCGTCGCGCTCTCGGGGACGTGGATGACGACGCCCGTGTACGGAGGCGTGGTTGGTCGCTACAGCAATCAGCAGGGCGCCAGTTTGGGCGCGATCGTTACGGGCTCGACCGTCTATGTTGGACTGACAGCACTGACGGGCGTTGACGCTGGGGGAGATGCGGCGATCGTCGTCGATGGCGCCGAAGTCATCATCGCCCACTGCTCGGGTCTGCCGGCCCTTGGAACGGGGCGACCGTACGCGCCGCTGCTCGTACGAGTGGATGGTCTGGCGCCGGGACCTCACCACATCGCGGTCGTCGTCCGATCCGCGACCGGGAATGTCTACGTTGACTGGCTTGGCGGTAACGGAGACTCAGCGCTGGGCGCGATCGTCTGGCTCGGGGACTGCCTGGCCATGACGCCGGAGTGGTACGGCACGTTCGCACCCTATGCCGCCGGATCATCCGAGGCGGTACGTCGCTTCCGGATCGTCACGCGTGCCGTCGTGGCTCGGCTTCGCGGCGACGGTCTAGCGATACGAGCGGTCAACGTCGGCGATGCCTTCGATCTGGTCCGTGTCGCCGACGGCGTCCATCCCAACGATGTGGGTCACGCGCAGATCGCCAGCGCGTTTCTCGCGGCGATGGCGGGAGGTTAAGCCGTGCCCCAGTTCATCCTCGAACAGATCGCGGGCGGGAGCTACCTCGAAGCCGGGGACTACCTGGAGCTCGACCCGCAAACCCATAACCTGACAGCGGACACGTCAACAGCGGCGTTCTCGATCGCCGTGCCGATGCTGCGGCTCTCGCACCCCTTGACGGCGGACTGGACGGCGACCTTCGCGGTTGACCAGGCGAGCCTCCTGGGGACGATCCCGCTCACCGCCAACGTGACGTTTGCCGCCCAGTTTGCGGCGACGAACCTCCGTCTCAGCAATCCGCTCACCGCCGCTGTCCTGATCTCCCTGCTGGTCGAGGGGCGGTTCGACCCGATCCCGATCCCGTCGCGGCTGGGGGCGAACGGGCTGGTCCTGGTCCGGCCCCGGCTCTACCGGGCGGACCGCTACGGAAACCCGATCGAAGACCTCTCGGCGTATGTGGACGGCGGCAGCGTCACGGTCGATCTTGACCGGGATGTCTCCGGGACGTTTCGGGTGCGACTGCGGGACCGCGATCAGGACCGCCCCGCCTCGCGCTGGGTCGGCTCGCGACTCGCTCCGTACAAGGACTGGCTGCTGCTGACCGTGGCGCGGCGCTACGCGGGCGGGCGCGAAGAAGAGGAATCGCTCGGACTCTTCGCGGTCGATGTGCCGGGCCAGGAGGTCTGGCCGTCCGTGACGTATCTCGACGTGACCGGGCGCGACCCGACCTGGACGCTGACACAGGACCGGATCGCCGATCCGCTGACGATGGGCAAGGGTCTCAATCTGATCGACTTTGGTAACGCGGTGATCAATCGGGCGGCGATCGCCCTGCCGCCGGTCTCCGCGCCGCCCTCACCGCGGACGGCCCCGGCAGAGATGAACTGGAAAGCGGGCACCGACCGGCTGACGATCGCCAATGACTGTTATGAGGGGGCGGGCTACTACCCGGTCAAGGCCGATGCTCAGGGCCAGCTCTACACCATGCCCTATCTGCGACTGGTCGATATCGAGCCCAAGGTGGTCTTCGATGCCGGACCGGGCAGTGTGGTGGTGCCGCCGGTTGATCTGAGCCCGACGACCACGCAGGTCCGCAACCATATCGTCGTCAGTCGCGCCGACCCCCGTTCGACCCCGATCCGCGTTGAACGGGTGGCGCCGGCAACCTCGCCGGTGGCGATGGAGCGCATCGGGATGCGCCTCAGCCGCTACATCAACGACCCGCATCTGGCCGATGCCACCGCTGCGGCGGAACTGGCCGACCGGATGATCGAAGAGGGCGCCAGCTACTACCAGCGGATGCGCCTGACGACCGTCCCGACCGATGCGCCGGGACGGCGCGACGCCGTCACGGTCAACCTGACCGACCAGGACGGCGTCGGATTGCCGGGTCTGGATGGCGCGAAGCTCTGGCGCTCCGGGTGGTCGATGTCGCTCGCCGCCGGGGGCACGATGTCGCACAGCCTGAACAGGTTAGTGAGCGTGGGGACGTAATCATGGACGATGCGGAGTTGACCGACACGACCGAGATCATCCAGGCGGCGGTCCACGCGGTGGAGCTGGCGCGACGGCGGATGATGGAATCGCTGATCGACGCGGCGACGCCGTACATCGGCATCGTCGAGGAGGTCGCGGCGGACGGACAGACCGTGCGGGTGCGGCGGGTTGACGAGGTGGCTGGGAGCGGACGATGGGTCGCCAAGCCCGCCGGGTCACGCCCGGTGGTCGGGACGCAGCTGCCGATCGTGCTGACCACGGGGCTCAATGCACGGGGTCAGATCGAAACGGTCGGTATCGCCTCACCTCCGCTCGGGGGGGATTTCACCGGCGGCTTTGGGGTTGGCGGCACGCTGGCGGTCGAGAATCCGAGCGGAACCTCCACCGTCAAGATCGGCAAGACCGGCGCGGCGGAAACCCCGACGCTCGACTTTGACAGCTCGGCTTTTGTCAACGGTGCCGATGCGCGGATCACCGCGCTCGGCGGCACCGCCGCGCCGCTCGGCGGTGCCCTCTATTTCCAGGCGGCGACGCTGGTCCACAACGATGTTGCCGTCTGGGATACACGGAGTGCGGTGGGCGCGGTCGGGGCAACGCACCTTGGGGTGGACGCGGTGCAGACACAGCACATCACCACCGATGCCGTTGGGAGCAACGAACTTGCCACGGCATCGGTCCGAAGCGAACACCTTGCGCCGAGTGCGGTGGTGGGGGGGAAGATTACCGATGGAACCATTGGACCGACGAAGCTTGATCGGGCCTACTCCGTTGTCGGGCACGATCACGACGATCGGTACTACACCCAGGTCGCGGCGGATAACCGCTACTACACCAAGAACGTCGCCGACGGCCGCTACGCCACGGCAGCACACACCCACGCGGGGGTCTACTCGCCCGTGGGGCACGACCACGACAGCCGCTACTACACCCAGGGTCAGTCAGACGCGAACTACTACAGCAAGGCCACGGCTGATACGCGCTACCTGAGTAAGACGGCCGCCCTCGACCATAACGGAACGACGGCGGGCTTCATGGGCGCCGCACCGGTGAGTCGCCGGGCTGCGCCGGCGGTGCTGGCGACCGACGGCACCGCGACGAATGCGCAACTGGCCACGGCGATCAATACGCTTCGGTCAGGACTGATCAACCTCGGACTGTTCGGCTAGGTGATGGAGCCGGTGCAGCGATTAATCCGGGTGGTTGGCCGGTTTGCCCGGCAAGTTCGATAGAGGGACAGAGGGACAGAGAGAGGACACACACGATGCCTGAAGATACGACATCAGACGCAATCATGCAGATGCGGAACTATGTTGATGAACGGTTCAGCCGGCTCTCTGGCGAGTCCGCTCGAACCGCCGACCTGCTGGCTCGGCAGCCGGTCGATGGCGTCAACCTGCGGGAGCACTTTGAGGGTCGGTTGGACCGGCAGGTACAGGAGGCCACGGCCTTCATGTCCGCGATGCGTGACCTGTATGACGAGCGCATTCACAAGGTCGAGTCAGACCTTACCAACAAGATCGTTTCCCTCGAGCATGCGATGGACCTTCAATTCAAGAACGCTGAGATGGCGGTCTCGACCGCCATCTCAGCGGTTCAGGAGTACGACAAGGCTCATGCCACGGGCCACGCCAGAGAGCACGAGGCGACATCGCTCCTTGTCTCCGCAACGGTCCATGCGCTCGAAGTTAAATCGGATGGAGCGGTCAAAAACATCGAAGAGTCCATGGCCGAGCACCGAAACATGCACGATAAGGAGCGCATGCAAAACGAGCGGGCGATGGATAAGTTCGAACACACGGTGACCGAGCGTGCCGAAGAGTCCAACAACTTCAAGAGCCAGATTCAGCAGGAGCGCATCGATTATGTGCGTCGTGACATGCTCGAACAGCGCGCCCACGCGACCGATGTGGTGATTGACCTGCTCCGGGTGGACGTGGACAAGCGGATTAACCAGATGCGTGATGACACCGACAAGAAGCTCGACCCGATCATCTCCTGGCGCAGCACGCAGACGGGCCGGGGTGAGGTCAGCTCGGGTATCTGGGCCGTTGCCGCTGCCATCTTCGTCTCGCTGGTGGTGGTGGCGGTCCAACTGGTTTTGATGGGTTAGGGGTGCGGTATACTCGGGTGTGACCATCGTCCGTACTCCCCGCGCTAACAGCACATGGAGGCAGCATGGATGCGACTCACGACGGCGGTGACGCTCGCGGCGCTGATCGGTCTGGGGTTCGGGCTGACGCTCGGGGGGCTCTGGTTGCCGAACTCCTCTACCGCCCTCCCATCGGTCGCGATCATGCCATCCGTGCCGCCGAGTCCTACGGTCCACCCGTTCCCGACGCCTTCGCCGGACGGCGCCCTGCCGGTCGTGCTGATTGCGACCAATACACCGATGCCAACGTGGACACCGGACCCCGCGATGGATCTGCTCCTGACGCCTCATGTCTCAATGAGCACACCGCTGCCGACGCCGCCACCGGGCATTGCGCCCACGTCGATGGCAATGCCGGGACAGAGTTCGAGGTGAGCAGCGGCAACGTCTTTGCCGATCTTGGACTGCCAGACCCCGAAGCGGCACTCGCACGGGCAAAGGCGCGGTACGCCGATTCCCAAGCCGCTGCCAGGGAGTCGTGAGTGATGGGGTCGGTCAGTGGCGGAAAGAACAACAACGCCGAGATACGGATGGCCTCGTACCGGGCAGTGACGAGGAACAACCAGTACATGCCGGTCCTCTCACAGAAGGCATGGGACGCCATTGTGACGCGGTGGAATGGCCTCCAGCGGTCACAGCGGCGGATGGTGATTAACACCGAGTGCAAGTCAAACGGCCATCTCTACGCCGACACGCCGCTGAGTGACGAGCGAAGCACGGTCCGCATGTGTCGGCGGTGCTGCGCCTACACCCAGGAGGAGGCGGCGTGATGGATTCGTTCGGCTCCTGGGCGCTCGCCATTGTCTCCGCCGTCTTTATCGTAGCGCTGGCTATCCTCCTGGCGGTTGCAATGGATTGGATGCTGTGAGCGCGCGCATTGTCCGGCATCGTGACTGGTTGGGGGGAGCGCCGCGCATCGACGGCACCCGCATCTCGGCTCGTCAGGTGGTGAGAATGGATCGATCGGAAGGCCGAAGGTGGGTGCTTGACCAGTTCCCGACGTTGACGGATGAGCGCGTGAGCGTAGCGATCCGCTACTGGCGGTGGTGGGGGTGGTACTGGACGGGACGTGACCGGATGGCGGCGGGCCTCCGCGTGCTTGCCGATGTGGTGCAGTCGCCATGACCATCTCCCTCGCCACGCCCTACGCCACTCTAGGCGATGTCTCCGCTGGCACTTGGGAGCGGGTGTTGTCGCCACTTTCCTCGCCGATGCTGCTCTCCCTTGAGGCCATCGTCAAAGCGGCCTCCCCTCACGGTGCGCTCTGCCTCGCGCAGGCCGTCAAGGAATCGAGCGGAGGGAAAGACGCGACGGCCCGGCAGTCGTTCAACGCTTGGGGTTTGATGGTCCGGTCAGGTTCAAGCGCGCCATACATCACGACGGGAGCGGGGCGGCATCTCCAGGTTTTCCCGTCGTGGTCGGCAGCAGCACGGGAGTTCTCTACTCGACTCAATGCCTCGCCGTACAGCGACGTGACGACGCTTGAGCAGTACATCGAGCTCTACCTCATGGGGTGGCAGCCCGGTAAGCCTCACACGCTTCCGGTCGGAGAAAGCCTCGCCAGCCTCACTCTCTACAAACAGCAGACCGTCGATCGCCTCAACAGCTATGGAGCCGGAGGAGGGACGCCCGTGCCACCGTCGTACAACTTTGGTCCGCATCCGTGGCCCAAGG
>JAABUS010004803.1_pt1 | contig 18870 bp, 18 predicted proteins | sample 5560161 | NCBI WGS metagenome assembly JAABUS01 (sample SAMN10711885, study PRJNA513376) | rock metagenome | isolation source: Antarctica rocks | place: Antarctica: Victoria Land, Trio Nunatak nord | collected 2016-01-04 | reverse complement strand
CCTCGGCCTCAAGCGCCGCCGCGATCATCCTGCGCGCCCCCTCCCGCGCGAGCTCGTCGAGCCCCACCCGGCCCTCCTCGCCGCGCGCGTCGTCAATCCTCGTAACATCACCCATGGCGTGCCCTCCTTCGCCGGCTCTGCCGGCGGCTCGGTCTTGATCAACCGGGAGGGTACGCCGCCCTCTTCTTCACGCCCGTCCACAACATCTGGGTATAGCTCCAGGCCATCTGGAGCCCCCAGGACTCCACCCGCGTTCCTTTCAAGAACCCTTCGACAGCGGCCGGAGTGTCGTCGCGTTCAACGGCTCGCCAAGCGCTGCGTCCAAAGTTGACTGCAGCGTCGTAGGCCCGCGCACGCCGAGCGAACTCGCCGGCCCCGGCCGCCGCGTGCGCCTCGATGACGTGCTCGGAAACCATCCTGAACTCTCAAACGAGAGTAGTGGTCCACCCGACCGGCGCTCTGTGAAGATGGCGTCATAACCTGAGCTGTCCCTCGTTACCGCAAGGGGCTGCAAATCAGGGTTTCGTCATGTAACATATGATACATGGAGTTTTCCGTCGGCCTGGCCCCTATTCTACTCCCGGTGAGCAATTGCTGCGTGCATAAACGAGCCGACTTGGCAGCGATTGTCGAGTCGTATTCGCCTCAACTGCGCCGAGAGTTTCCATGGGCACGAGGCGCGCGTGCCTGAGAAACAACCCGAGGCTGTGCTTGTCGAGCGCCTGGCAAGCAAAGCAGAAGGAGTAGCACGAGCTTCTGAGGAAGGCGCCGTTCGCAGTCGCGGTCCCCGATCCGAAATTTCGGACTGGGGCTCGATTGCCCTGAACGGTGCACAGGATCGCAATGGCGACAACGGTGCATCGGGGCCCGATCTAAAAGAGCGGTACGTCGCGTATCTCGCAGCTGTCGAGCAGCTCCGTGAGGAGCCATTCTGGGACAACACTATTGAACTCTACGAGCTCGAGCGCCAAAGCGAGCTGCTCGGCGAATCATTAGAAGCGACACCTACCGCGAGGCCCGCGAAAAACTCGCCCGAGGATCTAGCCGAGGACATTGACGACCTCTTCGAAATCATGTACCGACGGATCGAGCGCCGCTCTCTCGACAGCCCGTTGATCGCTACTGGGTTTGTGCTGCGCGAACTCAAAGCAGTAGATACGAAGATCCTTTCCGCGATCCTTTGCGTTTCTCCAGCCACGGTCGATGCGTGGCGGCAAACCGGGGTATCCGACACGGACGAAGCGGCACGCAGCGATCGGCTCGTTCTCGTCGGTCAGCTGGTTTACGACTTGCGCCATACGTATACAAGCGAGGGAATAGGGCTCTGGTTTTCTCGCGAGCGTCCGCAGCTAGATGGTCAAACACCGCTCGAAGTCTTAGACAACGATTTGGAACTAGCGAGTCCAGTGTTGAGATCGCTCGCCCGCGGCGGACGTGGCCAGCTGGCAAGCTAATCACCCGCCAGAGCGACTTGCTCGGACCTGGACGGCCTACCGCCAGGTCGGAGATGGTCTTCCGGCATTTTGGGTGGCCAACCTAGCGAACGTTGGAACTCCGCAGCCCGAGGGTCGTTGGCATACTGAAGGGCAGACGTACGCTCAGTACTTGTCTCTGTCGGTGACGGGAGCTTGGTGTGAACTCTTGCGCTTTGAGCATATCCGCACTGACCAGGCTCGGCGCACTATCGACCACAGTCTCTATAAGACAACTATTAGAGAGCACGACATTGCCGACTTGAGTACCTTCGATAAGATTCGGGAGGCTGGGCTCGACGTTGAGGAGTTCGTAAGCGACTCCTTAGCCTACTGCCAGCAACTGGCGGGTGAGCTTCTCCGTGAGAGCTATCGTGGCCTATTGAGCCCCTCAGCCGCCTTGCATCGCACTGAGACGAATCTCACGCTATTCGGGCCGCGACGTGAGACGGACAAGCCCCGTAGCAAGCGCGGCTCTTACTGGATTACAACCGAAGCACTAGCGAACCATGCGGCTCCTCCTCTTACAACGATGGCAGTCACTCGCTACAAGGGTGAGGAGCACGAAGGCCTCAAGCACTGGCAGATCAAAGGCCACTGATGCTCCGTACACACCAGGGCTCGCCAAGGCCCGTCTGCGGGCCTCGTTCGTCGTGCTGAGCGGCGGCGTCGCGAAGACCAAGAGCAACGCCATCACGAAGTCCGTCAACCTGCGGAGTTGCCAGTAGCCAGACATCCACTACGGACATAGCACCCAGCCACCAGCGCGTTCCAGCCCTTCGTCGTGGCCATGGGTCGTGAAGGCAGGGCACTCCCTCGATTGGAGGGGCTTATCAGGAAACCTGCCTAGCGATTCCGGACGTGAGCCTCACGTAATTGGACGAGCAAACGAAGGTTCGAGAGTCGTCCGGCTAGCTCCATCAACGAAAGGCCCGCAAAACCGCGCTTTGTGGCTTTTTGGCTTTTTGCAAGCGGCGTCACCGGACGCCAGATCGGCCAGGACACTCTCGGTGGGCCTTTTCGGGCCTTTTCAGCGCCCCTCACACAGGCAAATGCGGGTACTGCGACGCACGTCGGGCGTCATCATCTCGGGGCAGGTCATGCACGATCCCGTTGACATCCGGCGACGCATCGACCGCCTCGTCGCGCGTGTCGACCGCCGCGACGACTACGGCCAGCTGCTTGTGCGCGACCAGGTGATCCACGACCTGGACGACGTCGACGACATCGACGCCTGGCGCGCGGAGATCAGGCGCCAGGCGCGTGCGGACAAGATCAAGGTCCGCACTGGTGTCAACGACGGGATCGTCTGGGCGCTGCGGGTTCGCCGCGACGAGTCAGAGTGGCAAGCCGAGGTGCGCCGCTACCGCGATCTGCTTGCACGCACGGTTCCACTCGCCGTCGAACTGCGACACGAACCGGTCCTCGCCCTCCGAGACGGCGACGAGCTGGTCTGCACGTGCGGCCGTTGCTCCGCGCTCGGCTACGGCAACGTCGCCGAGAACATTGTGGGCGGCGCCCTGTTCGAGGACGAGTGCTCGAACGAGGAGCCGCCGAAGCTCACCCCGCTCGCGATGACGCACGTCGCCGGATCGCGCTGGCCGAGCTGACAGACCAAGCGCCGGCTTCACGCCTCCAGCGAGCGGCCATAGGCCGTGAGGTCAATCGCCGGCACCGTGCCGAGCGCCTGGAGGCGCCCGAAGAGGTGCATGAGGAAGAACATCAGTGAGCTGTCCGCCTTGCTGATCGTCATCGTCGGCGACTCCTGCGCGATCCAATCGGCGTCGAAGGCACCGTGGCGTAGGGCGCAGCCGATGTCGATCTTGGTGTCGTCCCCGGCGGTCGCCGTGACGGCATCGTTGAACGCGTCGCCAAAGGGCGGGCTCCAGTCGCTCTCGGTGGCGAGGATGCCGGCGATGATCGGGAACAGCGGGCGCGGCTCGTAGGTCCCGCCGGCATGCTGGATCCGGCTGTTGGTGCGGTGCAGCCGGCGGACGGACGCGCCCTTGCCGGATGCGTATTCGATGTTGCCCTTGTCGATCTGCTGCTTCGTTTCCAGCGCGGCGTAGACCGACTCGGCCGGGATGTACTTCTGGCCGCCCTGCTCGAACAGCAGCGGGCAGAAGTGGCGGTCGTGGATGACGACGTCGATGAACTCGCTCACCTCACCGTTGGAGTCCAGCACGAACGCGGCGCTGCACTGGTAGCGGTTGGGCAGGAATTCGTCGATCACCTTGAGCCACTCGAACTCCGTGGCGTCGCCCTTGGCCTCGGCGTTGGCGAACACGCTGCGTGCCATATCGAGTTGCGCCAGGAGGCTGGCTTGGTGGTGTTTGAGGATCTCTTGCAGGTCGATCGGCATCGGCCACGGCTCCTACTTGGGTCGGGGAGGATCGGCGGGCGCGGTCGGCGCCAGGACCCAGGGCAGCAGGCGTGGCGTCGTCCAGTCTGGGTCGGGGATGACGATGATCGAGACGAAGACCTTGAATTCCAGGGCGGCGTCGGTCATCAGGGCGACGTAGGTGTTGAGGTCGCGCGGGCTCGGCTGGATCGGCCCTTTCGGGTGGGTGTGCCATTCGCCCACCCAGATCGCCTTCTCACGCTCCCAGGCCTCGGCTGCGAGTTGTTGCGCGTGTGCGAGATCGCGCAGGAAGAAGTCCGGGCGCCGGTCTGACTTGGGTCCGGGGTCGCCGGCTTGTTCGACGACGATCAGGCCGTTGGCGTCGGGGCCGCGTCCGAGCAGGATCCCGCCGGTCTCCGCGCCGTCGGCGGAGGTGCCAGCAAGCTCCGAAATTCGGGCGGCCGCTTCGCGGCGGATGTCGACCGAGTAGTTCATGAGCTGCTGCAGGTCAGGCAGTCCGGTCGGGCGGGAGGAAGCGGTCCCCACGACACCACGCCGGCTTCCTCGAGGTTGAACGGCGCGGGCTTGCCGGGAAGCGGCCGCAGCCCGATGACGGCGTGGTCGCCCGGGAGGCGCTGGTCGCGGAAGCCCCTGGGCTCGAGCAGCGTCGCGACAGCGGTCTTGGCTGCGAGTTGCCCGACGAGCCCGAGGTCGCCGGTGACGGCGGTCATCGGCAGGTGCCGGGTACCAGTTCCGTAGCCCCGGTCGAGCGTGGTCTCGGGAGCGATGCCGCCCCGTTCGCGCAGCTCGGCCCGGGCGCAGAGCAGGCAGCCAACGGCAGGCGTGATGCGGAGGATCTCCCCGTAGGCGCCGTTGGCGAGCACGCAGGCGAAGATCGCGGGCGTGCCGGCACGGCGGGCGACGTGGTTCGCAGTGCGGCGGGAGTCGATGCCGTCGGAGGTGACGATGACGATGTCCGCCTCGGCGAACAGCGGCCGCATGACGTCGGCGTCGTAGATGACGTCGAGCGGCAATGCGTCGATGCTCAGGGCCGCATCGCGGTGCAGGAGGCGGTCACGTTCGGCGTGGACCTTGAACCGGCCGATCTGGCTTGTGTGCGCGCGGTGGCGGGCGAAGTTGCGCTTGAGCAGGCGGTCCGGGTCGACGAGGCTCAGCCGCCGGATGCCGTAGGCGACGAGCGCATCGTTTGTGGGGCTGCCGATTGAGCCGGCGCCGACCACGAAGACGTGTGCGCTCGCGAGCTCGTCGAGAGGCCAATGCCCGCGCAGCGGACCGAGTAGGTCGATCTCTTCATCGACGACCTGAATGTCAGTGACCTGCGCGCGCTGCTGGTCTTCGGACAGTATCCACGCGCGCCAGTCGTGCAGGTCGTCGTCAACTTGGGCGTAGGTGACGCACAGCTGAAGTCCGCCGCGCGTGAGTCCGATCCAGGAGCCGTGCAGCCCGGACCTAAACGTGTCGAGCGGGAGCGCCCCCGACCGCCGGCGGCCGTCCATGCCGTACAGGTGTAGTTCGGGCTCGGCGCGGTACCACACGGCGCGGGGCTCCATCGGAGCGTGCGCGGCGTAATGCATCTCGCCTGCTCGCGAGCCGCCCTTCTGCTGGCCGTGGTGCTGGCCCTTGGTGAATCCGTCGACGAGGAATGTCTTTGTCTTTGTCGTCGACGCGCGTGTACAGCAGTCCGTAGTCCTTCTGGCAGCGGATGATGCGTTCGGCGTAGTACCGCGGCAGGATGATGATCGGCTCGATCACGTGAACTTCGAGGCCAGCAGCGCGTCGACGCTCTCGTCGCTGTAGATGCCGCGCTGGGTCATCGCGTCGAGGTCACCGGCGTCGACAAGCAGGTACTCGACCAACCAGCAGGACGCCTTTCGGACGAGGTCGGCCGCCGTGTCCTCTGGCTGCCAGTCCTCCGCGGCCCGCACCGTGCACAGCGACCCGTCCCCGTTGACGTGCCAGCGATTCTGTGTGCGGCGGTCGATGGGGACGTCAGGGTCGAGCGGGTAGAGATCGGGCGGGACCATCGGGAAGCCCTCGGGGTAAAGGACCCGGAGATGCAGCCGGCGACCGGCGAGCAGCTCCTCGACGCCCGGGGGCTGCGGCCGTTCTGCGCCCCACGCGGGCGCGAGCCCTTCCCAGCCGGCGCCGACCCGGCCGCGCGGCCATTCCAGGGCGTCGTGCCACACCATTTCCGGGCAGTGAGTCGCCATCGCCGCGCGCTCGCCTTCGAGGCGAGCGGCCTCGGCTTCGACCCAGCTGACTCTTGGACGCTCGTTCATCCCTGCGGCGCGTCGGTCACCGGCCGAGGGTCGCTGATGCCGATGCCGGTCACCGTGCCCGTGCCGATCCCGGACGGCCCGAAGCCGGTGTCCTCCTCGCTGCCCCCGGTTTCAGGGCAGCCACCCTCGGGCTCGGGGAAGGCGTCGCCGAAGATCGACCGCCACAGGCAACCTGCACGGTCGGTGTCTCCCTGGTCCTGGGCGGAGACGGCCGACCAGGAGGCCTTGGCAGCGGCCGAGATCGCCCTCTTGGCCTTCTGGACATCCAGATCCGGCTGGACCTCACCGCACTCGCCGCCGGGATCCATGATCGGATTCTCGATCGCCGTCTCGATGGCGTTGAAGAAGCGGTATAGGGCCTGCGGCCGATTGCTCTCCGCGGGAAGGTGCCTCAAGGCCAGAACCTCGACCGTCAGCGACTTCAACCCGGTGTCCTGAACGTCCTTCCACAGCTTGAGCACGCGCACGAGCGGCCGGAACTGCTCCCACTCCTTCTGGCGTTCGGCGACACGTTGGATGAGGTGCTCCGGGTTCGTGCGGATCCAGTCCCGTGACGACTTCTCGGGAACGAGCAGCACGCCGTCGGACAAGCGCAGGGCGGGCATCGCGTCCACGGTGAAGGCGTCCGGCTCGTCCGGATCGTCGAGGAAGCACTTGGCCGCGTGGTTGCCGGGGCGCGCGAGTCGGACCTCCTTGGCGAAGGTGCCGTCCGTCGCCCCCAGCAGCGCGTTGATGCGGCTCCCGGCGTACTTGAGCGCCGTCTCAGCGCTGTCGCCCGGCTTCCCCCAGTCCGCGTGCTCGTCAGCGTCGAAGACGATGATCACGTCCACGTCGTTGATCGGCTCCCGCTGCGTGCTGCGGGCGAGCGAACCAGACGGAACGACCTCGACCACCTCGGCCTCACCGTCGAAGGCAGCACGGAACAGGTCACGCCGCCGGCGTGCCTCTGCAACCTGCTCCGGATCAGCATCGGCGGTCTTCTGAAGTTCGTCGAACGCGGCGTTGAGGTCCATGCCAAGCCCTTCTATGTACGTGTAGATACGGCATCTACACGAGTACCAGCGGGGGCAGACGGACCGAAGCGGCCGTCCGGTCGGGCTTCTTCGAGGGAGGCGGGTTGGTCGACCCGTTAGGCGACGCGAAGGCGGTAAAGGCCGCTGCGCCGACCCACCGGCTCGATCTCGGGCGCGCGCGAGACCTGCGTCAAGAAAGTGGCGACCGGGTCCTTGCCGCCGACTCGATGCCCTTGGTGGACGACGAGCTCGTACCACTCCCTGTAGTGCACGGCGACGGCCTCGCCCTTGTGGTTCTTGAGGATCTGGATCGCGACGTCCCTGAGCCGCTGACCACGCAGTGCCTCGTCGGACTCCGTCATGGACAGCTGCGGGGCGACCCCCAACATCTCGTCGAGTTGTCTCAGCAACCGCAGGCTCGCGGCGAGGTCGTCGTCCACCGCTGCGGCGAGCTCGTGCATCCGCCGAGCCTGATCGCGAAGCTCTGCGACGCGATCAGAAACGACCGCGCGCTCGGCTGCCGCGGCGTCACGCAACTGATCAGAAAGCGACGAGACGATAGCCACGTCGTAACCCTACGCGGGCGGGCGGACGGCTACGTGGCCGATCAGCCGCGCCATGCGCGGGTGGGCGAGCGTTCCTGCCGCCCGACTTCGGCGGCAGACTCGTGCATCGCCAACTGGCGGCGGCGCCCGATCTCGCCCCGTCGGCGCCGCTGCAGCACGTACCTGTAGATGCGGTTGGTCGTCGTCACGTCCTCGTGTCCGACCTGGTCGGCCACGTACTCCTGGTCAGCGCCGGCGGCGAACAGCGACGCGATGCAGGTGTAGCGCAACGTGTGCGGGGTGACCTCCTCGCGGATCGAAGGGAGCCCCGCCTCGGTGCGCTGGCTGTTGGCCTCTTCCAGGGCCGGCGGGATCACGTGCTGCGCGATGGCGTTGCGCGTCCAGCGCTTGCCGCGCGCGTTCACAAACGCTGGCTCGCCCGGCTCCCATGCAGCACCGCGCGCTGCCTTGTACGCGGCGAGCTCTTCCTGGAGATCGTCGTGGATGTCGACGCGGCGCACTCCCGCGGGCGTCTTGGCGCCGAGCACGCGCAGCTCGCGACGGGCGAGGTCAACGTGCTCGCAATTGAGCGCGCACAGCTCGCTGACGCGCAGCCCCGCGAGCGTGAGGGTCGCGACGACCGGGCGAAAGCGCGGCATGGGCCGCTCTGCGACGCGGTTCGCGTGGTAGATGGCGGTCGATTCGGCGATGTCGAACTCGGCGGCGATCGCAGGTGGATCTCGAGCTTGCGCTTCATGTCAGCCATCGACTTCCTTTTCGACGCCCATCGCCTCAACGTGGCGATCTCGCGAGCGCAGTGCCTCGCGGTGCTCGTGCACAGCCCTCGCCTGCTCGACGCGGACTGCAACTCGTTGGAGGCAATGGCGCTCGTCGACGGAGCGTGCCGATTCTTGGAGCTCGCGACGCCGATCGACTCCGGCGGTTGAGAACGACTGGCTCGGGCTCCTTCGTCAGCCAGCAGCATCGGGCGGCCAGCCAGATTCGTCGGGTCGACGATGACCATGTGGCCGAACGGCCGGTTGACGCTGCGCTCCTCCTGCTTGCCGGGCCGCCGGTCCGTTCCACGAACCGCGCTACAGACGTTCGCCGCCCCCACTGCGGCGCGGACGCAGGTCGAGACGCAACTCCTCGACGAGCTCGCGCGCCATCGACTCCGGCATGTTCTCCATCAGGACCTCAACGAGTTCGTCGGGATTGGGCTGGCCTAGCACCATGCGGTAGTACACCCGGGCTCTTCTCACCTGCTCGAAGCGAACGCTGTCGCGGCTGTACGGCAGCGCCGGCACGTGACGCTCGATGCCAAAGGGGCCGGGGAAGACCCACTCTGGAACGAAGTCGGCCAGCGCAGAACCTGCGACCGACCGTTCGCCCAGGTGGTAGAGCTGTTGCCAGGGGTCTCGGTCGCGCATCGCCGTGGGGCCTTGCGTGGCCGCGAGATTGCGTCGCACCGAATGACTCTTGAAGCGCTGCACCCGCCCCTCTCGCTGCTCAAGCTCGACCGGTGTGGCGGGAACGTTCCAATGCACCACCGAATGGCAGTAGCGATGGAAGTCGAGGCCCTCCTGACCAACCGAAGTGGTGACCAGGACCCACGGCCAGAAGGGGCTGTTGAACGTTCGCCTGACGACCTCGGGATGGATCCCCGCGGCTTCTTCTGTCATCGCTGCACCGAAGGCCGCCGCGAATCGCGACGACAGCGTCTTTCGGGCAAACCGTTGACCCGTCCGTTTCCGAGTGCGCGGACCATCGAGCAGGTCCACCTCGACTCTGAGGGCTTGGAGCTCAGCGGTCTTTCGGACGGACTTGCCGATGCGTCGTGGCAAGTCTGCCGTGCCGTCCCCTCGCTCCTCAGGCTGCTCGCGGAGCAGCAGCATGTACTCATCGAGAACGCCTTGGAGCGCACCGTCACAGGAGTAGTTGAGGACGTCTCGCCAGTACGGCTTCGACTGAGGGCGTCGCGTCCGAGTCCCCCGCACGACGAGCGTCGCATCCGGACGGTTGAACATCGTGCGCAAACCCCACGCAGCTTCGCCAGCCGCCACCTTTATGTCCGACGAAGCAGTCTCGGGCGAGACGGCGAGGACCGCGCACAGCCCTCTCAGCGCGCACACCCCGAGCCCGCCAACGGCCATCCGCGCCACGACGGAGAGCAAATCTTTGGGCCGCCGTCCAAGTGCGACGCGCCCTGCGAGAACGTCATCGACGAGGGCCAGGCTGGAGTCGACTGCAGATGACGCCGTCTTCCCGTCGGCGTCCGACGCCCACACCGCAGACAGGTGGTCTTCGATCAGCGTCGCCACGTCAAGCCCGGAAACTTGATCCAAAAGCATCGGCGCCGCCCAGTACCAACGTGGGTCGGCTCTCGAGCCCCCGTCGCGGTCGGCAAGCCCGCGCAGCAGCCGTCTCAGCGTCGCCGACTGGGCCGCCAGTACCTGGCGAAGACTCGGCAACGTTCCGCCGACTCGCCGCTCCCGATACGGGTCCACGGACGCCGCTAGGACCGCCGATGGATACACCAGGCCCAGCACTGCAACGCGCTGTACTTGCTCCTCGCCCGTTCGAGCGCTGAGTTTCAGCGCCGGTGAGAGCAACTGCCTACTGCTCCGCCGCTTGCGAGCCGCGGGATCGTTCCGTTCGCCTCCTGCGGCACGCCTCTCCGCTTCGTAGCCAAGGAGCCCGGCAAGTGACGGGGGCACGACCTTCCATCCTGAGAACACGAGCGTCTTCGTGGCAGCGCCGTCTCGCACGCCTGCGAATGGCCCTTGTATCTCGTATGGCGGCATGGTCGGGGGCACCCACAGCGCACGCCACTGGTCCTTGCTCAACGCCAGCTCCGCCAGGTATCTCCCCCGCGCGTTGGGCATGCGGACCGCTTGGTAGCGCTCCACGGCGGCCCAATCGAGGTGCGCCGTGGCGGTCGCCGTCACCGGTCGCAGCGCAGCTTCAGCCGTGCCGCCTATCGCTTCCGCAAGGACCTGCTTCACGCGATAGCCGCGCATGAAGTTGAACAGGTACGGCGCCGACTTCCAGTACTCCACTGTCTCGCGATGCTGCAGCTTCCCGGCGGCGGCGACGTTGACGCCGCGCTGGAACGCGACGTACGCCGCGACGTCACCGGGCTCCAGGGCCACCGCCGTTGACGAGACGCCGCCCGCAGCATCGTCGACCGGCCGTTCCCAGCGGCTCATAACGCGTACAAGGAGATCCTCGACGGCGAGCTTCGCCGCTCGGACTCTTCGCACGCTGCCCGCGCGTGCTTCCTCGGTGTCCGCGCGGACGAGCCTCAGCGCAAGCGCCAGCTCTCCGAATCGCGTCCTCGCGAGATCGACCTCAGGACCGTCGCTGAAGAGGAAGCGGAGGAGCGTCACGAAGTCCTGCTGAGCCTCCAGATCCTGGCCGCCGGACCGCATCCGATACGGGGTAGCCGACAGCAGCAGAGTCGGGGTCGTAGAAAGCAAGCGGTGCGACAGCGTCCCCTCCTGGAGCGACTGTTCGAGGACCCAGCGGAACCGCTGGAACTCATCGAGGATCACGAGCTTGGGATCCAAACCCGCGAGACATGCGTGCGCGAGGAGTTCCCGCAGCCTCCCGATGAGGCGATTTCGTGCGGGGCGATCCCGCAGCGTTCGTCCGTTGCGGCATTCACGCTTGAGTCGGAGGAACTCCTCCTTCAGCTCAGGCTGGCTCGCGACGGCGCCGCGAAACCGGTGGGCGATGCGTTCATAGACCTCGCGGTTCTCCAGGCTCTCCACCGAACCGCCGAATCCGGTCGCGGCCTTCGTCCCACTTGCGGGCCGCCCTCTCTGCGCCGTCCCGCGGAAGACCTCCAGAACGTCGTCGCCTACGCCGGTCCGCCAAAGCGGACGGAGGAGCTTGAGGATCAGAGCGCGTTCTTCTTTCGTCCCCGTACCGCGCCGCAGTCGCAACGACGTTCCAGGCGTGAATGCGAGGACATGAAGACCTCGAGCCCGTACTTCCTTGAGCGCAAGGGGCAACAGCGTGATTCGGGACGGCAGCGTTTCCCCCGGCTCCCGTCCTAGCCGGAGAACTCGGACGTTCTGATTAGCGATCTCGCTGTTGGCCGTGATGTAGATCACGATCGTCCCAGCGCGAGAGGATCTGCGGCGTTCTTCAAGCTCCGTTACGAGCCCAAGAGCAACGCGCGTCTTCCCAAGGCCGACCTCGTCGGCAACCAGAAACCTGCGTCCGCCGGTCTCTGAGAGCAGCAGCTCCGCCGCTCGCTCGCAGGTTGCCTGCTGAAAGCGCCTGAGTCCCCCATTAGCCATGGGAGCCGATCCGGTCATCGGGCCGCTCGCGCTCGCTTGAGCGCGGCCCACATCTCTCGGAACTCAGCCGGGATCTCATCTCCGAAGGCATCGATCGCTTGCTCGAGATCCGCCAGCCGTCGTTGGCCGAGAGACGCCGAGTCCTGAGCCAGGAGAAGCTGGAGAAGCGGCTCGAGCAGAGCACGCGGGGCCATCCGTGCGTCACGACCGACCCGGTCTCCAGATGGAGCGCCATCGTCCGGGTCGTCGTCGTCGAACGTGAGGCCGTACTCGAACTCCTCGTTTTCGCTCAGGACGAAGGCGATGTACTCGAGAGGGTCATGACGCCTGACTTCCTCGACAACTGCCTCATCGGCGAGCTCCTGCGCTGTGACCCCCTCCAGGAGCAAGGCCACGACCCGCTCAACACGCTCCTCGCCTGCGGCCGCCGTAACGACGAGATACGAGGAGAGATCGGCCCGTGCGATGCTTGGAAATCGCGCCGCGGGAGTGCTTTCGGGCCGTAGCGCCACTGAGGTGGTGTCGCGTCCTGTTGGACGCGCCAAGAACGCAACCTCAGCTGTTGCCCGGTACACGGGATCCACGAGGACATCGAGGGCATACCGACCATCGTCGACGCGCTTTGCCACCCCACGGAACGAGCTGGCCGCGAGTGCTCGAAGCGCATTCTCGGCGTCACTGCGCGAGGTTGTGGCGTCCTCTGGGTCGCCCGGCTCGGGCGTGTACGGAAGGAGGTGACGTCCGAGTCCGTCGGCCGGATCGATGAGGTGATCGATGCGCGCAGCCTTGTTCGCCGATCGCAGCTCCACCAGCAGTTCTGCGTTTCCGTGGACGGCGGCCTCCGTGGCGTTCCCGGATCCGATTAACCATCGGGTGTGCTTGCGGCCCTCAGCGATGTACAGCTTGGCGTGCAGGCCCGAGACGGCACGCGCCATGGATGCACCATCCGCGTCTTCAACGTCGTCCGGCGCCGACGACGCGGGTGCGAAGTCGGCCGCCGTCGACAGATAGTACACGTCTTCCCCAAACGCTTTCAGCGCGTCGGTCCCGACGGTGAAGAGCGCGTCGGGATCGGACACGAGGACGTGACCGGCTCCCCGGGCCGTCAGGCGACGTAGCCGCCCCGGTGATAGGAACGGAGAAACCACGAGAAGCCGGTTCTCCTCGCCCTCAAGGAGGGCGGGGTCGGAAGCATCTCCCAGTCCGAAGGGCCAGAGGGCCACGCTCTCGAATCCCGGCGGCGGCTGCCACCGCGTCTTTCGGACCGATGACGCGACGGACCTGACGAGGCCTCGAGACGCGATTCGATGGTCGTCGCGAACGGCCCACGGCAACAGAGCCTCGATGGCGCTAGCCAAACGATCACTCCCCTGGGACGTGTTGGGTCGCCCGACCTCGCCTTCGATCATGACGCTGACGTCGAGCGCCGCATCTGACATGAGATTCCGGCTCATGCAAACAACGCGCACCCGCGCCGGCGCGCCGTCTCGAACGAACCGAACCAAGACCATCTTTGGGTGGAAACTCGGCCGCCGCCCGGCTCCGCCTGCTGCTCCCCCCACGACCTTGGGCGGGATCGAGAGCGGGATGACCACCTGGTCGAGAAGTGAGAGGGCGCGCCACCTTCGCGGCGGTACGTGGATTCCTCCGGCGTCGCAGAACACCCTGTAGCACCCAGCAAACCGTTTGATGGCCTCGATCACCGCCAGCCGGGAGGTCATCTCAGGAGTGTTTCCAGCGAACTGGCCTTGGCGAATCAGCGCGAGTGGAAGGCCGAGCGCCGTGGCGAGGTCGAGCGAAAATGTCGTCGCGAGGAGCGCGTCCACCTCATAGCCCTCCGGCGGGAGCAGAGTCTCGCCCAGGACGAGGAACCGGTCCGTCGGCAGCACCGTCGATCACCTACCAGCCGCGCTGTCGAGATCGCGCAGGATGCGCGCCGCCTGCGGCCAGCGAAACCGCATCGGGTCTGCTCCGACGCCGACGGCCCCATCCCAGGTCCGCAGAGCGGGACCTCCGATGAGCCGTGCGCGGTTCCGCTTGACCTGTTTCTCGCGGCGCTCGATTGCTCGCTGCGCCGTGTCGCGCTCCGCCGGCATGACTCCAACCGTGCGACGCAGCTCGCTCACCCAGGCTTCGATGAACGGCCGCGTCACCGACACCGCCTGATGGCCGGCCGGCAACGCCAACATCCGCTTCCAGAAGGTCTCAAGGTCCCAGCTGGTCCACGTCGATCGCGGGTGCTCCCCCCACCAGCGCTCACTGCGTGCCGACCAGGCCTCGATCCACGCCGCATGCTCGCGCAGCTGCGCACACCGGTAGTTGTACGTGAGCATCGCCCCGTGAAGTGCCGCGGACAACCGATGTGCGTCATGGGCCTCACCACTGAGCGCCGCTGCGCCATCAGCCACCACTGGCACTTCCCAGAGAAAGTCTCCGCCGGCCTGCGAACCGCTCGTGGCGAGATCCTTGAGCAGCGAGCGCTTCGGGTTGTCCTTGATCGCGAGGATCCGCGTGCGAAGGAAGTCGGCCTCCCCGCTTGTGAGGCCCATATTCGGATTGCTGAGGAAATCGTGGCCGTCGATGAACTCATGCCACAGCGCGCGTTCCCCAGCGTCCTCCTCCGACAAGCCGAGGTGGGCCCGGGAACCACCGCTGTCGAGCCACCGGTGGTATCGCGGCCGGGGGTCCGAGAAGCTGCGGATCCGCCAGGTACGTAGTCCCGTCCAGTAGATGGCGCTCGACGGAGTCTGCGGCACGATCCAGCGTCGGCTGCCAATCACGCCAGCGATGTCGGACGAGGCTTTGAGGCGAGCGAGCAACTCTCTTTCGAGTTCCACAATCTGAGCGGCCGTCGACTTCTTGCGAGCGCGCCGGTTCTCGATCACGCGATACATCTGGGGCACGAAGAGGAAGTACTTCGCGCGCGTCTGGAGGGTCGTGATCCCAGGGAAGAACGCCTCCGCCAGAGCATCCCGCAAGAACCCGACCCCGAATTCGTCACGCGGCTCGGCTTCGCCGTCGTAATCGAGAAGCTCGAGGGCGGCGTCCCGCTCCTTCAAAGAACCGACGATCCACGCTACGTCACTCATGCGGGTGGTCCTTGTTGCTGGGGAGCACGGTCGGGCGAAGGTCGCAGACGAGAGAGCACGGGAGCGGCTCGACCCACGAGTCGCCGGTACCCGAGCGAGTCTGACGCGTCGCGCGAAACCAGGACCGCGACGAACTGCTGGGTCTCCGTCCGGGCACCGAGATCGCGAGAGCGCCGGCGCGTCGAATGGGCTGGCGTCGCACTCGCCCCTAAGCAGCCGCGGTCCGCGAAACTGGCCGGCCCCCAGCCGGCCAGGCACCGCCGCAGCACCGACGACTCTCGACCTTCCGGCCGCGGCGCAGGCCGACCGCACACGAATTACCGAAGTTCACAGGATCTTGTGAATCGCGGTGAAGATCTGTACGGTCGCAGAACCGGTGGCCAAGAACCCCTACAAGCCCGGCGTCGGGACTCGGCCGCCCTTCCTCGCCGGGCGCGACGAGCAGCTACGCCGTTTCGCACGTCTCCTCGAGGACTATCCCGAGAAGCGCAGAAACCTCCGCATCACCGGCCTCCGCGGCGTCGGGAAGACCGTGCTGCTCAAGGAGTTCGAGCGGATGGCCAAACGCGAGGGCTGGGTAGTCGTCCGGCGCGACCTCAGCATGCGCCTCTGTGACGAAGAGGCGTTTGCCACCGCCATCGCGGACTACATGCGCGACGCGGTCGACGAGCTCTCGGTCGTGGCTCGTATCAAGGGCAAGGTCGTCGATGAGGCCAAGACAGCGATCGGACAGGTCACCGTCGACCTCGGCGGCGGCGTCACGATGTCGGTCGGGTCAGGAGGCGGCGCGCGCCGGCACTCGGTGCTCGAAGACCGCCTCCGTGTCGCCCTTCAGGAGCTTGGAGAGATTCCGGGTGGCTTTTCGGGTCTTCGTGAGTCCGGCCCGATGAGCAGCTTTATCGCTGCTAATCGGCAGGTTCTTGGCCGTTTCCGTGGGACTCGCTAAGACCCGCTAGGACTCCGATTGACGGCCCGATGTTGGCGGAAATGTTGGCGGGTTTCGATGCGGCTTGGCCGCTCGGGCGACACCCCGGTCCCTTCGCCGCGCTCCGCCGGCGCTAGATGACGAGGTAACGCATCCGTTCGGGGGCGGTCGCCTGCACCACCTCGACAAGCAACTCGTAGATCTTGTCTCCGTAGGCCGCCGCGTCGCTGAGTGCCTCCTTGCGCGCGTCCTCGTCTGCGAACTCGCGCAACAGCTCCGACTCATCTCGCTGGACCAAGTCTAGGAAACGGTCGTAGCGCTCGGTGAGTTCGGCGACGATTCCGCCCGCCCTGTCGCCGCCCGCCGCCAAGCGATCGAGCCTCTCACTCGGGGTCATCCGGCAAAGCTCGAATACTGCTTCCAGCTCAACGGGCGCAGTGGCAGAACTGAGGTTGGCGACCATCGAAAAGCAGGTCGCGAGTCGGCTGACCTTCAGCTTGTAGTTCTTTAGCGCGCTGTCAGCTTTCTTGGCGACGAGTTCATCGCCCGCAAGGTCACGAAGCTTCAGACGATGGTGCTCGTAGTTCAGCGTGAGCGTCCGCCAGAAACGCAAGATGTCGTTGAGGAGGAAAACTGGCACGAACTCCGCCTCGTGGTCGGCGAAGTCGCGGTAGTAGAAGCCGATGATGCGCTTCAGCAGCGTCTCGTAGAGTTCCTCATAGTCGAGGGGCTGGCTCTCCAGCAGGAGGAGCATGCGTGCCGTGAAGGCATTCAGCGAGTCGTCTCGGGGGCTGCCGAGAACCGCCTCCATCTCGCTCACCGAAAGCACCTCAAGGTACTTCCCGTCCCCCGAGAAGGGCGGAAAGTCCATACTTTCAGTCGCCTCGATTAGGCGAGCCGAGACCCGAATGAAGCCGGTAAAGGGGAACGGCTTGGTCTCATCGGAGGCATCGTCAAGGAAGAAAAGATCTATGTCGGAGCCAGACCACGCTTCGAGGCGGCCGTAGGAGCCAGTGGCGTAGACGCAAAGCCGATGGTCCTTGAGGAGTGGCGCGACTGGCTCGAGTTCTTGAGAGAGCTCGCTTAGGCGCCTCAGCGAGTACTCTCGGCGTGTTTCCTTCACGGCGTCAAGATATGGGAATCGCGCACCTGTTGTCCGCGGGCCCACTCATGATCATTTGATGGCTAGCGACCCTCGACCCGACCTCTACATCTCCGCCGACGTCGAAACCGACGGGCCTGTTCCAGGACCGTTTTCGATGCTCTCGTTCGGTCTAGCTGCCGTCGGAACGTACGACGGTCGAACGTTCGAACGTTGGGATCCGCAAGAACACACGTTCTACCGTGAGCTGCGCCCGATCTCCGATGCCTACCAGGAGGAAGCGCTGGAGGTCAATGGTCTTGACCGTGACCGTCTTGTGGTGGAGGGCGACGAGCCCAGCGATGTGATGCGCGCCGCGGCGGATTGGGTACGCAGCGTTGGTACCAGCCATCGGGCGGTGTTGGTCGCGTACCCAGTCGCGTTCGATTGGTCCTTCCTGTACTGGTACTTCGAGCGCTACGCTGGCGGCAACTCCCCGTTCGGGCATTCCTCCTGCCTCGACATCCGCACCCTGTACCACGGCGTGACCGGTCTCGTCTTCGATCGATCGGGCAAGCAGGCCATGCCGGAGTTCCTCCAACCGGCAGCGCCGCACACGCACAACGCGCTTGACGACGCGGTAGAGCAGGGTGAGCTGTTTGCGAACCTGCTGGAGTGGACTATCCGCCGACGGCACCAGCTGGCGCACGGTCGAGACGGTAATGGCGAGCCCTCCTGGCTAGCGTCGCACGTCGTACCGATCGCCTGACTCCCTCCTCAGCGCAAAGGGGCCTCGAGGATCCATGGCACGTCGCGGCAACGTCCCAGGAGCCCTTTGAACAGCTCCTCGTCTTCGCCCGTCAGGGGCACGTGATGTCCGTCCTGGTCGAGCGAACTCAAGTGCACATGGCGCAGGCGGTCAGCAAATCGGTCGAGAAGCGTTCGGCCTCCTTCAAGCGAAGGGTCGACGTGCTTCGCGTGGGCTATGTCGAAGCACAGGCCCGCGAGCGGCAAAGCGTCGAACAGGGGCACCAGCTGGTCGGCCGTCCGGCCCGATGACTTTCGGTCATCCATGTTCTCGATGACGAGCCGCCGCCCCACGGGCTGCCAGGCGTCTAGGTTCTCGAGCACATCGGGGTGCACGACGATCGCGCGCACCCGTGGTGGAAGCTGGGTCAGCAGACGGACGCGCTCCTGCTCGCTGAGAGCGAAGCCTTTGGACGGCGCGTGGACGCTGACGTAGCGGAAGGGCATCCACGGATCGCTTCCGAGGAATTCAACGAGCCCTGGGAGCTCGTGCTCCGACAGCGCCGAGAGCTCGACTGCAAGCGTGGCCGTGGCAGCGCTGCGTTCAACGAGCCCAGGCCAATCGCCCCGGGCATCGACCATGTAGCCCGTCGAGCAGCCGACCGTCAGGTGGCGCGAGATGAGCGCCGAACGGGCATCGAGCAATGAGGGCACCACTCCACTGACCCTAACGCGGGTCCCGAGGATGTCCCGGTCGCCGTAGAACTTGGTGGTGGCGGCCCGGTGATCAGTGAGTGGTCGCGAGCGTAGCGGCCGGGTCGGTCGTGGTGGTTGTTGGGGTGGGTGCGATCGTGCGGTTCGTCGTCTGCGCGCGCGTCGTGGCGAGGTCTTGCTCGACGACGACGGCGAGGGCGGCGAGGTGCTGGTAGCCGATGATCTTGCGGAACTGGCGCTCGGCTTCGAGCATGCCCGCGGCGGTCCACCTGAGGCACATGTCGCCGTTCTGCCAGCGCTTGACGTTGCGCGAGGTGCGGCGGCAGATGCCGATCA